>ENA-UEQB01000051-UEQB01000051.1-human-gut-metagenome-genome-assembly--contig:-NODE-51-length-95218-cov-16.395308_pt1 | contig 95218 bp, 72 predicted proteins | sample MGYA00242901_ERZ507918 | MGnify/ENA primary metagenome ERZ507918 (study PRJEB26167, sample SAMN06115405) | human gut metagenome | host: Homo sapiens | place: China:Sichuan | collected 2016-04-06... | reverse complement strand
GGCGGTCAGATTGTGAACAAGGAGTCGTGGGGCCTTCGCAAGCTCGCCTACCCTATTCAGAAGAAGACCACCGGTTTCTACTTCCTGGTAGAGTTCACGGGCGAAGGCTCGCTCGTCAACACGCTCGAAACGCAGTACCGCCGCGACGAGCGCGTGATCCGTTTCTTAACTTTCAAGCAGGACAAATACGCCGTGGAATATTCGGAGAAGCGTCGTGCAAAACTTTCTAACAAGCAGGAGGAGTAAACCATGGCACAGGACAACAAAGCACAGTCGGAAATCCGTTACCTGAATCCCGTATCGGTAGACGTCAAGAAGAAAAAGTACTGCCGTTTCAAGAAGCTCGGCATCAAGTACGTAGATTATAAGGACGGCGAGTTCCTCAAGAAGTTCCTCAACGAGCAGGGCAAGATTCTTCCGCGCCGCCTGACGGGTACTTCGCAGAAGTTCCAGAAGAAGGTCGCCCAGGCCGTGAAGCGTGCGCGCCACCTGGCCATCCTGCCCTTCGTAACCGATTGCATGAAATAATTAAAAGGAGGACAAGACCATGGAAGTAATTCTGATCAAAGATATCGAAAACCTGGGCTACGCCAACGACATCGTGAACGTGAAGCCCGGCTACGCCAACAACTACCTGATCCCCCAGGGCTACGCCAAGTCGGCTACCGCCGCCGCCAAGAAGGTCCTCGCCGAGAACCTCAAGCAGCGCGCCCACAAGGACGCCAAGATCCTGGCCGACGCACAGGCTCTGGCCGAGACCATCGCCAACCTGCCGCTGTCGCTGTCGGTGAAGGCCGAGGAGGGCAAACTCTTCGGTACGGTCACGGCAACGGACCTCGCCGAGGCGCTCGCTGCCAAGGGCATCACCGTAGACCGCAAGCAGATCAGCGTCGAGGCCGTCAAGACCGTCGGCGAGTTCGAGGCTACGGTCCGCCTGCACAAGGAGGTCAAGGCTACGATCAAGTTCTCGGTTTCCGCTGCCGAGTAACGCGAAAAGACATTTATACGAAAAGAGCCTCCCGATGCGGGAGGCTCTTTTTGGTTGACGACCTTCGTCAATGCGGCCCCGCAGCAGGCGGATCGGCCTGCCGCGGCTTCACCGTGTAGGACCGGAGCACCAGCCCCACCCCCACGAAAATCACCAGTGCGAAAATCACCGTATCGGCATGCAGCTTGTCCAGCCCCATCCCTACCGAAATGGCGATCGCCAGCACGGGCTGCAAATAGGTGTAGATGCTCGACACGGTGGGCTGTACCGTTTTGAGGGCATAGTTGAGCATCAGGTTGGGGACATAGGTCGGAACCGTCAGCACGAAAAGCGTCGGAAACAGGGCGTGACGGGCAATGGCCGTGAAATCGGTGTGAACGATCGGACCGATACCGAACGGCAGGGCCATGACCGCCGCCGCGCAGTAGAGCCAGCGCAGCACGGTCGTAATGCGGTACTTGGCGATCAGCCGCTTGAACCACACCATATACACCGACGTGACGCAGGCGCATAGAAAGATCATCATGTTTCCCCAGAGATGCGAATGCGCGTGCGACGACGAGGCCCCGGCCAGCACCACCGCCACAGCTCCCGCCATGCCGAGCACGAGTCCCGTGATCTTGAGCCGGGTGAAACGGTCCATTCCCAGCAGCACGGAGAGCGCCAGCACCAGCAGCGGCACGATGGTGTCGATGATCGAACCGTCGATCGGCGAGGTCATCGACAAACCGTACATGATGAAGACCTTGCGCAATACGCCGATCAGCAGCGCGGCGCCGATCAGTTTGCGAATATCCGCCCGCTCGACCTTCTCGGCCTTCTGCCACAGCAGCGGCACGAGCGAAAAGAGCGCCGTGGCGACGAGCGACGCCGAGACCATCGCCATCGGATGCACGTAATGCGGCAGAACTATGTTGTAAAAAGGGTAATCCATCGCCCAGAGGACGTTGCACACCAACAGGGCCAGATGGGGTTTCAGTCTGTTCATTCGCTTCGTCGTTTACCCCGCAAAGACAAAAACAGTGCCCGAATCCCCGCGCGGCACGGCGCAAAAAAAGGGCTTCCTGCAAAGAAAGCCCCATATATAACGCAAATCGCCCGTTACCGCCGGTCCGGAATACGGAACGTCGCCGGGGAAGCACCCGGAATCACTTCGCCGCAGTAGTAAACCTTCCACGCGTCCCTGGCGTAACCCCACCCAAGCTCTTCAAACGACGACGACGATGCGCCCGGCACTTCGCGTCCCTGATAGACCACCTTCCAGGGGTCCTTGCCGTAACCGCCGCCCAGATATTCGAACGACGAAACCGAAACGCCTTCCACCTTTCGCCCCCGATAATATACCGACCAGCTGTCTTTCGCATAACCGCCGCCGAGCATCCCGTCCGGCGACTGCCCGGGCCGGAGCTGTTCCCCGCGGAAATAGGTGTTCCAGTTGTCCTTGCCGTAACCCCGTCCCTTATACTCGAACGACATGGCCGAGGCACCTTCCAGCTTCCGGCCTTCGTAAAACACCGTCCAATTATCCTTGCCGTACCCGCCTCCCAGATCGGCGAACGAGGATGCCGAAGCCCCCTCGACCTTCCAGCCGCGGTAATACACCGTCCAATTGTCCTTGCCGTAACCGCCGCCCAGATCGGCGAACGAGGATACCGAAGCCCCCTCGACCTTCCGGCCGCGGTAATATACCAACCAGCTGTCTTTGGTATATCTCCCGCGCCGATCTTCGTAACGCTCCCCATGACAATTCGCGTGAGGGTTCGCGCGGTGATCCCTGCGAGGAGACTGCACGGCGAAGGTTTCGGCGGCGCGGACATCCCCGCTCCGCAGCATGCCGCCCGGAAGGAGCGCCAGCGCGGACAACAGGCCTAAAATCAACTTTTTCATCATCTATCGGTTTGCTTCTTCAGTTCTGACTTGTAAATATACCGGGTTATTGCGCACGGTGCAAGAAATCCGCCGTAAATATTTCGGCGAACGCAAAAAAGGCCATTCGCCCCGCCCCGGAAACATCCGGCCTGCAAACCGGCCGCCGACCGATCCGACCACTGACCACTGACCGACCGGACTTCCGCCCCCGATTCCCCGCTTCCCTGTTTCCCTGTTTCCCTGTCCGGTTCCCCGGTTCCGGCCCTGACCTCGTCCTTGAAAAGATTCCGGAGCCGCAAACTGTCCGTCCCGCAGGCAGACCGCCCCGCAGACAATCCCGCAGACAGTCCCGCAGACAGACCATCCCATAAACAAACCGCCCCGCAAACAGCCCCCGCCGCGCGCCGCCGTCCCGGCGCATAAAAAAAGACGCCCGCACAGGAAACTGTGCGGGCATCCGGTTATCGGATACGGAGGGGCATCTTCCCCCCGTCCTCTTTTCAGCGGAGATTACTCTTCGTCCTCTTTCTTGGCGGCAGCCTTCTTGGCCGACTTGGCCTCGGCAGCCTCCATGGCGCTCTTCAGAGCGGCCAGTCCGGCGATGTCGCCGAGCGTCGTCTTCTCGACCGAAGCGTTGATCTTCTTCACGGTCGACTTCGTAGCGTCGGCAGCAGCGCGCTTCTCGGCCTTCTCGGCAGCGATTTCGGCACGCTTCGCCTCCTCGTACGTACGCAGGTGCGAAAGGGTGATGCGCTTGGTGGCCTTCGAGAACTCCAGGATCTTGAAGTTGAGCTTGTCGCCCGTCTTCGGGGTCGTGCCGTCCTCTTTGACGAGCTGACGCGCGGGGCAGAAGCCCTCGATGTTCTCGCCCAGGGCAACCACTGCGCCCTTGTCGGTCATCTCGGTGATCGTACCCTCGTGGATGCTGTCCACCGAGTACTGGTTCTCGAACTCATTCCAGGGATTCTCCTCCAGCTGCTTGTGTCCCAGCGACAGACGGCGGTTTTCCTTGTCGATCTCCAGCACCACGACCTCGATGTCGGCGCCTACCGACGTGAATTCGCCGGGATGCTTCACCTTCTTGGTCCAGCTCAGGTCCGAAATGTGGATCAGACCGTCGATGCCCTCCTCGATCTCGACGAATACGCCGAAGTTCGTGAAGTTACGCACCTTGGCCGTGGTCTTCGTGCCGACGGGATACTTGACTTCGATATTCTCCCAGGGATCGGGCGTGAGCTGCTTGATGCCGAGCGACATCTTGCGCTCCTCGCGGTCGAGGGTCAGGATAACGGCCTCGACTTCGTCGCCGACCTTCATAAACTCCTGTGCCGAACGCAGGTGCTGGCTCCACGACATTTCCGAAACATGGATCAGACCCTCCACACCGGGAGCGATCTCGACGAACGCGCCGTAGTCGGCCATAACGACCACGCGGCCCTTCACCTTGTCGCCGACCTTGAGCGTCTGATCGAGCGCCTCCCACGGATGCGGGGTGAGCTGCTTCAGACCCAGGGCGATGCGCTTCTTGGCCTCGTCGAAGTCGAGGATCACGACGTTGATCTTCTGATCGAGCGCCACGATCTCCTCGGGGTGGTTTACGCGGCCCCACGAGAGGTCGGTGATGTGGATCAGGCCGTCCACGCCGCCCAGGTCGACGAATACGCCGTAGGAGGTGATGTTCTTGACGGTTCCCTCGAGGATCTGGCCCTTCTCCAGCTTGGACATGATGACCTGCTTCTGGGCTTCGAGTTCGGCCTCGATGAGCGCCTTGTGCGACACGACCACGTTGCGGAACTCCTGATTGATCTTCACGACCTTGAACTCCATGGTCTTGTCCACGTATACGTCGTAGTCGCGAATGGGTTTCACGTCGATCTGCGATCCGGGCAGGAACGCCTCGATGCCGAACACGTCGACGATCATACCGCCCTTCGTGCGGCACTTGATGTAACCCTTGATGATTTCGTCCTTCTCCAGCGCTTCGTTGACACGGTCCCACGACTTGAGCTGCCGGGCTTTCTTGTGCGAAAGGGCCAGCTGGCCGTTCTTGTCCTCGGCCGACTCCACGTAGACTTCGATCTTGTCGCCTACCTTCAGGTCGGGGTTGTAGCGGAACTCCGATACGGGGATGATACCCTCGCTCTTATAGCCGACATTGACGATAACCTCGCGCTTGTTGACGCCCGTTACGGTTCCCTCGACCACTTCGCCGACGTTGACGTTCGAAAGCGTCTTGTCGTAAGCCTCGGTGATCTGGGCTTTGTCCTGGTCGTACACGCCCAGGTCGTTTTCAAAGGCGTTCCAGTCGAAATTTTCGTTTGCAACTACATTCTTTACTTCTTCCATTGTGGAAATTTTTGCGATACAATCGCTCGTTAATTGGTTAATATTAAAAGTTATAGCCCTCGCCTACGGCATCATTGCACGCGCGCGAGGGCTACAAAGGTAATTCTTATAATTCAGAATTCAAAATCCGGAATTCAGAATTATTCAGTTTACAGACAAAACCCGGCTCTGCAAAATCCCAAATTGTGAATTATGAATTCCGAATTATTTTCTGCCGCGGCCTGTTGTCCGGAGTCAGCGGACCGTCATCCTGCAACTCTTCGAGCAGCACGCCCGCGACCGCCGTTCCCGTGAGTTTCCCGTCGGTGTAGTTCAGGTCCTTGTAATTCCTGTAAACATAGTCGCTGACCGCAACTTCGTACACCTTGCCTTCGCGCAACTTCGGGAAACGCACGTCGAGGGCGTTGTCCGCGGCGTCGGTCACGATGACGTAGGGCGTCGTCGAGATCAGGTCGATCCGGTGCGCCTCCTTGCGGTTCTCCTCGTCGTTGTACTTCGAGAGGATCATCCGGCGCATGTCGGCCGGAGTCATCCGCATCGTGGCGATCTCGGTTCCGAACGGCTCCAGGTCGTACACCTTCGCCGCACCGACCCCGCCCGCCGGAATCGAGTCGAGGCGCACGCCGCCGATGTGGTAAAACCCGACGTCGGCATCGGCTTCGTCGGCCACCGACGCGGCCATCCAGTTGGCGAGGCCCCACTTGTCGGCCGGTCCGGCGAACGCTCCGACGGGCTTGTTCAGCTCGGGATCGGCATAGTAGCGGTCCACCTCGGCCTGATACGACGCATCGGGCGCATAACCGTCCAGCGGCACGAGGCGCGATTCGATGCCTTCGATCTTCCCGCCGCGGAACCGGACCGCCGTAACGCCCACGTTTTTAAGATATTTCCCGGTCTGCGTCAGGAGCGTGCCGTTCACCAGCGAATCGACCTTCACATGGGTATGTCCGCCGATCACCACGTCGAACCGGGTCTCCTTTCCGAGCAGCTCCACGTCGCGGTCGTCGCCCATGTGCGACACGAGCACCAGCAGATCGACCTTCGGACGCAATTCGGCAGCATACTTCATCGCCATCGCCTGCGGATCGGGAAACTCCAGTCCCTCGAAGCTCGACGCATTGCCCGCAGGATGCCCCGGGCCTTCGTAGTTGGTCACCACGCCGACGAAACCGATGCGGATGCCGTCCTTGTCCAGAACGACATAGGGCGGCAGCTGCGGAAAGGTGCAGGTGTCGCTCGTCACGTTGGCGCACACCACCTCGAACGCCATGCTGTCGATCATGCGGCCCAGAAACGCCTGCCCGTGGTCGAACTCATGGTTGCCCAGCGTCGCCACGTCGTAGCCGAGCCGGTTCATCAGCGCGATCATCGGCATGCCGGGCGTCGCGGCCATGTCCACATAGGCGTTTCCGGTCCAGCGGTCGCCGGCATCGACCAGCACCACCAGCTGCGCGGTGTCACGACAGTTCTCCACGGCCGCAGCCAATCGCGGAAAATTCTGAATCTTGGCGTGCATGTCGTTCGTCGAGAGCAGCACGAGCGTCCGTTCACGGGGTGCGCAGGCCGCAGCCGCAGCCGCAAGGAGAATCAGGCCCGTCCGGAACATTCCTTTCATATTCGTCGGCATTGTTTTTCTTTATGGATGAAGATTTGCCAAAAGTACAAATAATTCCTATCTTTACGAATCGAACATTGTAAAAACTTTTCCATGAACGATACGATCAAAGTCATCTGCGAAAACGGCTTCGGCGAACTGGAGGTCCCGATGGGAACCCCGCTGCTGGAGGTCGCCGAACGCCTCACGCCCGGCCTTCACCCCTTCCTCGCAGCCTTCGTCAACAACCGCATCAAGGAGTTGAGTTACAAAATATATGCCCCGGTGACGATCCGTTTCGTCGACATCACCTCCTTCGCCGGCATCCGCGTCTACCAGCGCACCGCGTGGTTCCTGCTGCAAAAGGCCGTCAAGGACCTCTACCCGGGGCAGACGCTCCACATCCGCCACTCGATGGGCCAGAGCGGGTTCTACTGCGAGATCGACGGCATCGACGAGTTAACCCCCGACGAGGCGGCGCAGCTCCGCGACCGCATGCGGGAACTCTCCGTGCGCAACCTGCCCATCACGCGCCAGCGCATGCTCACCACCGAGGTCCGCGCCCGCTACGCCGAGGAGGGTTTCACGGACAAGATCGCGCTTCTGGACACCCGTCCGCGGCTTTACAGCCAGCTCTACACGCTCGACGACACGGCGGGTTACTTCTACGGCTCGCTGGCCCCCTCGACGGGCTATGTCACGCTGTTCGACATCGAACCCTACTACAACGGCTTCTACCTCGCCCTTCCGCTGCGCACGTCGCCCGACACGCTTCACCGCAACGTACATCAGGAGAAGATGTTCGGCATCTTCCAGGAGTACCAGTCGTGGGTCCGGATCATGGGCGTTCCCACCGTCGGCGACGTCAATTCGAAGGTGCTCGCGGGCGACGGCGGCGGCCTGATCAAACTCGCCGAAGCGTTCCACGAGCGCAAGTTCGCCTGGGTGGCCGACACCATCTACGACGCCCACCTTTCGCGCGGCGCCCGCATGGTGCTGATCTCCGGCCCCTCCAGCAGCGGCAAGACCACCTCGGCCAAACGGCTGGGCATCCAGCTGGGCGTGCTGGGACTGAACCCCGTGCTGATCTCGCTCGACGACTACTTCGTCGACCGCGAGAAGACCCCGCGCGACGCCGACGGCAACTACGACTACGAGGCGCTCGAAGCCATCGACCTGGAGCTTTTCAACGACCATCTGGCGCGCCTGATCCGGGGCGAGAGCGTCGACATCCCGCGCTACGACTTCATCACGGGACGCCGCACGTGGCACAACGCGCCGCTGACGCTCGACGAACGCTCGATCCTCATCATCGAGGGCATCCACGGGCTGAACCCGCGCCTCACGCCCTCGATCCCCGACGCGCAGAAGTTCCGCATCTACATCTCGTGCTTCACGTCGGTGGCGATGGACAACCTCTCGCGCATCGCCACCACCGACAACCGCCTGCTGCGGCGCCTGACGCGCGACTACCGCCAGCGCGGCGCCGACGCGCTCTCGACGCTTTCGCGCTGGGCCTCGGTGCGCCGGGGCGAGGAGAAACACATCTTCCCCTACCAGGAGAACGCCGACATCATGCTCAACTCGTCGCTGTTCTACGAGATTTCGGTGCTGCGGCCCTTCGCCGAGAAGATCCTCCGCGAGGTCCCCGACACGGTTCCGGAGTACGACGAGGCGCGGCGCATGCTCAAGTTCCTCGACAACTTCATCCCTATCGCGCCCGACGAGGTCCCGCCCACGTCGATCCTGCGCGAATTCATCGGCGGCAGCAGTTTTCAATATTAGGCGCGGAAAATTTTGTGCGTCCGTTTCTTTTATTTTACCTTTGTGTGTTCGTGCAACGGCACAACTGTACGAACCGTGCGGAGCGTACGCCATCTCCCTCCCCGAGGGAGGGCCGGGATGGGATCAGAATTGCAAACGCCGCCACAGGCGGCGAGAACGGCTCGCCGGGATGAAAGACAAATGTGAAAAGTACATACAGACAACATAAAATATCGTTCAATGTTCGATAAGTTTTCCGAACGCCATATCGGCGTCAGCAACGAAAAAGACCTGAAGGCCATGCTCGATGTGATCGGCGTGAAATCCGTCGATGAACTCATCTCGCAGGTGATCCCCCAATCCATCCGGCTCCGCAAACCGCTCGCGCTGCCCGCCGAGGGGATGAGCGAATACGAATTCGCGGCGCACATCCGCGAGCTTGCCGACCGCAACCAGCCCTACCGCTCGTTCATCGGCATGGGCTACTACCCCTCGGCCGTCCCGGCCGTCGTGACGCGCAACGTCTTCGAGAACCCCGCCTGGTACACCTCCTACACGCCCTATCAGGCCGAGATTTCGCAGGGACGCCTCGAAGCGCTGCTGAACTTCCAGACGGCCGTGATTTCGCTCACGGGCATGGAGATCGGCAACTGCTCGCTGCTCGACGAGGGCACGGCCGCCGCGGAGGCGATGGCGATGATGTTTTCATTACGTTCGCGGGATGCCGTCCGGGAAGGCCGGAATCAACTCTTCGTCGACCGCAACATCTTCCCGCAGACGCTCGACGTGCTGCTCACGCGCAGCGAGCCGTTCGGCATCGAACTGATCGTCGACGAATACGACGAATACGAATTCACGGGCCGGGAGTTCGGCGCCATCGTGCAGTACCCGGCCGCCGACGGCCGGGTGCGCGACTACTCGGACTTCACGGCTGCGGCGCACGCCAAGGGCGCGCTCGTAACGGTCGCCGCCGACCTGCTGTCGCTGGCGCTCCTGAAAGCCCCGGGCGAGTGGGGCGCCGACATCGCCGTGGGTTCGGCGCAGCGCCTCGGCACGCCGATGGGCTTCGGCGGTCCCGCCGCGGGTTACATGACCACGCGCGAGGCGTTCAAGCGCAACATGCCGGGCCGCATCATCGGCGTCTCGGTCGACCGGCTGGGCAACAAGGCGCTGCGCATGGCCTTGCAGATGCGCGAACAGCACATCAAGCGCGAGCGCGCCACCTCGAACATCTGCACCGCCTCGGCCCTGATGGCCTCGATGACGGGCTTCTACTGCGTCTACAACGGTCCCGAAGGGCTGCGCCGCGCGGCGGAAACCGCCCACCTGGCCGCCGCAACCGTCGCCCGCGCGCTGGAGGCGATGGACTACCGCCTCGCGTCGAAGGAGTTCTTCGACACGCTCGAAGTCGAGGCCGAGGCAGCCGTCGTGCAGTCGCTGGCGCTCGAACAGGGCATCAACTTCTACTATCCCTCCGAAGGGCGCGTGCGCATGTCGTTCGACGAGGTGACCACCGCGGCGGAGATCGAGACCGTCGTGAGCATCTTCGCCGCAGCCAAAGGCAAGAAAGCCAAGGCGGTAAAGGCCGTCACCGAAAGCTGCGTCCCAACTGCCCTGCGCCGCCAATCGCCCTATTTGCAGGAACCCGTATTCAACGCCTACCGCTCGGAGAGCGCCCTGATGCGCTACATCAAGAAGCTGGAGCTGAGGGATATTTCGCTGGCCAATTCAATGATCTCTTTAGGTTCGTGCACCATGAAGCTCAACGCCGCGGCGCTCATGCAGCCGCTCTCGCTGGCCGGCTTCCAGAACATGCACCCCTTCGCCCCGGCCGACCAGGCCAAGGGCTATATGGACCTGATCGCCGGGCTGGAACAGGACCTGGCGACGATCACCGGCTTCGCGGCCTGCTCGTTGCAGCCCAATTCGGGCGCGGCGGGCGAATACACGGGGCTGATGGTCATCCGCGCCTACCACCAGAGCCGCGGACAGGGCTACCGCAACGTGGTGCTGATCCCCGCGTCGGCCCACGGCACGAACCCCGCCTCGGCGGCCATGGCCGGCATGAAGATCGTGACGGTGGCGTGCGACGAGCGCGGCAACATCGACGTGGCGGACCTCGAAGCCAAGGCCAAAGAGCACTCGTCGGAACTGTGCGGCCTGACGGTCACCTACCCCTCGACGCACGGCGTCTTCGAGAGCCGCATCCGCGAGATCGTCGACGCCGTCCACGACGCCGGCGGGCAGGTCTACATGGACGGCGCGAACATGAACGCGCAGGTGGGACTGACGAACCCCGGCTACATCGGGGCCGACGTCTGCCACCTCAACCTCCACAAGACCTTCGCCATGCCCCACGGCGGCGGCGGCCCGGGCGTAGGCCCGATCTGCGTCGCCGAGCACCTGCGGGCGTTCCTGCCGTCGCACCCGGTCGTCGCCACGGGCGGCGACGAGGGCATCACGGCCGTCGCGTCGGCTCCGTGGGGTTCGGCGCTGCTCTTCCCGATCACCTACGGCTATATCAAAATGCTGGGGGCCGAGGGACTTCGCAGAGCCACCGAGATGGCCATCGTCAACGCCAACTACATGTCGGCGGCGCTGGCCGCGGAGTACCGCACCTACTACTCGGGCGAGACGGGCCGCGTGGGCCACGAGATGATCCTCGACCTCACCTCCTTCAAGAAGGACTACAACATCGACTGCGGCGACATCGCCCACCGCCTGATGGACTACGGATTCCACGCCCCGACGCTCTCGTTCCCCGTGCACGAGACGCTGATGGTCGAGCCGACCGAATCGGAACCCAAGGAGGAGATGGACCGCTTCATCGAGGCGCTGATAAGCATCAAGCGCGAATGCGAGGCGGCCGCCGGCCAGGCGGACAACGTGGTGGCGAACGCGCCCCACACGGCCCGGGAACTGGCCGGAGCGTGGGAACACCCCTACTCGCGCAACGAGGCGGCGTTCCCGCTGGCGTGGATCGGCGAGGCGAAGTTCTTCCCCTACGTCTCGAAGATCGACAACGGCTACGGCGACAGAAACCTCTGCTGCCGCAACTGCGAATAACGGCGGCAACCCGGAAGAAAACGGCGGCAATGCGGAATTGCCGCCGTTTTACGGATTGCGGCACAATTATTTCCTGCGATTATTTGGCAACTCGCCCCGAAGTGCGTACCTTTGACGACTAGAGAAGGCGCTTTCAGGAAGAAGGTAACAGCGTCCAAATACGAGCAGACTTTCCGACTGCCTGATAACCTGCCCATAAAGCTCCTCCCGAGGGAGGGGATCGGGAGGGGGTCAGACTTGTAAACGCCGCCAACGGCGGCGAATACGGCAGTCGGCGGCAACGAAACAAAAAAACTTAATACATAACATATTTAGCATGAAAGTAGAAAACAACAAAATGGTCGGCGTAGACTACAAGCTCACCGTCGACGGACAGATCGCGGATCAGTCGCGTCCGGGCCAGCCGCTCGAATTCATCTTCGGAACGGGCATGCTGCTCCCCAAATTCGAGGAGGCGATCCTGGGCAAGGAGATCGGCGAATCGGTTTCGTTCACGCTCGAGGCCAAGGACGGCTACGGCGAAGTGATCGCCGACGCCATCGTCGACCTGCCGAAAGACATATTCATGGTCGACGGCAAGCTCGCCGAGGACATCCTCTTCGAGGGCAGCCAGGTTCCGATGAGCGACGCCCAGGGCAACCGCATGATGGGCATCGTCAAGGAGGTCGGCGAATCGACCGTGAAGATGGACTTCAACCACCCGATGGCGGGCAAGACGCTCAACTTCGACGTGGAGGTGGTTTCGGTGCGCGACGTGACGCCCGAGGACCTGCAAGGCGGATGTTCGTGCGGCGAGTGCGGCGGTGACTGCGGTGAAGGCTGCGGAGACCACGACGGCCATTGCAATTGCCATTAGCGGACGCAGGCGTAAGAGGCCTGTTTTCGGGGCGGCCGCAAGCCGGAACGCTTTCGGAGAGAGGCTGCGCCTTCGGGCGAACAGATACCATCCAACGAAAAAGCCGGGCCTTCGGGTCCGGTTTTTTAGCGGATTTTCGTAACTTGCGCCGTCCCCGACAAGTCGGACGACGTTAAAAATCCGATTCCCGCCACGTGTTTACCCTCCGTCAATACCTGCTGGCTCTTCTCGACTCCCGCGGCCTGACGCGCACGCTGGGTGAAATCGACGTGTGCCGCGACGAACAGGGCCGCCCCTGCTTCAGCGCCGGCAACTCCGCCGCCGTATTCCGCATCCGCCTCGGCGGACGCATCCGCTCGCTGCGCTGTTACCTGCGCCCGATGCGCCACCTGAAGGAGATCTACGGCCAGCGGCTTCTCGAAAAGGAGCTTTACCTGCACACCTCGCCCGAAACCGGCGTCTGGGTCGATACGGTCCTCGGCGACTGGATCGAAGGCTCCACCCTGCACGAAACCGTGGCGCAGGCCGCCGCCCTCCGGGACCGCGAGTGCCTGCAAATCCTCGTCCGGCTGTTCGACCGGCTGGCCCTCGCGCTGGTCACGGACGACCGCGCCCACGGCGACCTGAAACCCGAGAATATCATCGTCGGCGACGACGGCACGCTCTGCCCGATCGACTTCGACGCCTCGTACCTGCCCGCCTTCGCCGGGGAGATCAGCCCCGAACTGGGCACGGCGGCCTACCAGCACCCGGCCCGCACGGCGGCCGACTTCGACGAACGGATCGACGACTACCCCGCGGCGCTGATCTCGACGGCGCTGCACGCGCTGGCCGAGGACCCTACGCTCTGGGACCGTTACGGAAGCTCCGACGGATTGCTGTACACGCCCCAGCGGATCGCCTCCGACCCGGCCTACCGGGAGACGCTCGCGCTGTTCGAAAAACGCGGCATGGCCGTTCAGTACCGCATCGCGCAACTGCTCACGGCACCCACCCTGCGGCTCTTCGGACTTGCGGAGCTGCTCGCCGAAGCGGTCCGGGAGAAACCCGCCGCCCGGAGCGGGACGGAGGCCGAAACGCCCGAACTCTTCGTCGAAAACGGGCGCTGGGGCTATCGCACGGCGGAGCGGGTCGTCGTCGCGCCGCTCTACGACAACGGGTTCGACTTCACCGAGGGGCTGGCCGCCGTTCAGCTCGGCGGCACGTGGCACTACATCGACACGGCGGGCCGCACGCGCCTGAGCTGCCCGGGCTGTGCGGCGGTGAAGCCGTTCCGCGGCGGAAAGGCGCAGGTCGTGCGCAACGGCGAACGGCAGGAGATCGCACATCCGCTGAAAACGCCCCGATACCAGTGAGGCAGGGCAGCGGAAAGAGCGGGATCAAAAATCGCTTTCGGGCAAAATCCGCCCCCGCAGGCACGCCGCTGCGGCCCGCGCAAACCCGCCCCGGAACGGTCCCGGCCGGAAGAAAAGACGAGTTCCCCAAAAGGGTTCATGCAATTTAAATGCAATTTGTTATATTTGCATCTAAATAACTCCACAATCAATGACTCCATTCAGAAAATTAACCTCCGCGGAGACCGCCGCACTCGAAGCACTCGGCAATTCGGCCGAAGATTGGTCGAAGGTGCTGGTCTCGGAGGATTTCAAACCCTTTCAGCTGTTGCAAAGCCACCTGGAAGGAGATGTAGAAATAGCCGCGGAGGCCCGCATCGTCCGCTCGCGCGTGGCGAACTACCGCATCGGAACCGGCTCGCTCGTAGAAGGCGTCACGGCCCTCGAATGCCGCCGCCGCTCGGCCTTCGGCAACGGCGTCGGCGTGGCCACGATGAACGAATGCGGCGGCCGCACGGTGAAGATATTCGACCGTCTGTCGGCACAGGTCGCCTACGTCATGGCCGTTTACCGCCACCGCCCGCAGACCATCGCCGCACTCGAAAAAATGGTCGACGCCTACGCCGAGGAACGCTCGTCGGAGATCGGCGAGGTGGGAAGCGACTGCCGCATCGTCGGGGCGCGCTTCATCCGCGAGGTCCGCATCGGCAACGGAGTCGAAATCGACGGCGCCTCGATCCTCGAAAACGCGACGCTCTGCGACGGCGCGCGCGTCGGCGTGGACGTCAAGGCCTACGACCTGATCGCCGCCGAAGGGTCGGTCATCGACAACGGCTCGATCGTCGAACGCTGCTTCGTCGGCGAAAGCTGCCGGCTGGACAAGGGTTTCACAGCCGCAGAGTCGCTGTTCTTCGCCAACTCGCACTGCGAAAACGGCGAGGCCGCCTCGATCTTCGCAGGTCCCTACACCGTCTCGCACCACAAATCGTCGCTGCTGATCGCCGGCATGTTCTCGTTCTTCAACGCCGGCAGCGGCTCGAACCAGAGCAACCACCTCTTCAAGAGCGGCGCCGTGCACCAGTCGGTGCACCTGCGCGGCTGCAAGTTCGCCAGCAGCGCCTACATCATGTCGCCCGCGCTCGAGGGCGCCTTCACGATGGTCATGGGACACCACTCCTACCACCACGACACCTCGGCCTTCCCCTACTCCTATCTGATCGAGAAGGAAGGGCGCACGCACCTCATGCCGGGCGCCAACCTCACCAGTTTCGGCGCCGTGCGCGACATCGAGAAGTGGCCCGCCCGCGACCGCCGCTCGGTCAAACGCGACGTGATCAGTTTCGACGAATACAATCCCTACATCACGGGCGCCATGCTCCAGGCCGTGGACATCCTCCATTCGCTCCAGGAGCAGGACCCCGACGCCCCGGTGTTCACCCACAACAAGACCCTGATCCGCTCGGCGGCCCTGCAACGGGGGCTCAAGCTCTACAACAAGGCCATCGTGGCGGCGTTGGGCGCAATGCTCTCCAGAGGAGGGTCGGACCCGCGCTACGACGGCGACGGGCAGTGGCTCGACCTGGGCGGGCAGTACATCACGCGCCGCGAGACCGAGGCGATCCTCGCAGCCGTGGACCGCGGCGAACTGACCACGACCGAGGCCGTGGACAACCGCTTCCGGGTCTTCGCCGTCCACTACGACGACTACGCCCACAGCTGGGCCAAACAGGTTTACGCCGCCCTGCTCGGGCACACGCCGACCGTCGACGAGATCGACGAGGCCATCTCCGCGGGGCACAACGCCCACGCCTCGATGCGCCGCACGACCGACGCCGACCGCGACCGCGACTGTTCGCTCGACATGGCCGTCAGCTACGGTCTCGACTGCACGAGCGAGGAGGAGCGCCGCGAAGACTACTACTCGGTCCGCGGCCTGAAATAGAAGAACATACGACGCAACATGTATACACAGAGCATCACACGCACCCATCGCACCGCCATCATCCTCGCGATCGACGGCTCGGGTTCGATGGCCGAAAAAATCCGGTTCCGCAACCGGCAGATGACCAAGGCCGAAGCCGTGGCGACCATCACGAACGGCATGCTGTTCGAACTGATCGAACGCGCCCGCCGCAGCGACGGCGTGAGGGACTACTACGACATCGCCGTGATCGGATACTCGGGCGACGACGAGGTCTACTCCCTGCTGCCGGGCGGCAGGGAGCTGATCTCCGTGGCGGAGCTGGCGGCCGGGGAGCCTCCGATAAAGACCGAAGTCATCGAATACCGGCTGCCCGACGGCAGCATCTCCCTGCGCGAAATTCCCTACCCGGCATGGGTGGAGCCAGAAGCCGCCGGGCAGACCCCGATGTGCGAGGCCCTGCGCCGCGTGCGCGACATCGCCGCGGCATGGTGCGCCGACCCGGCCCATGCCGAAAGTTTCCCGCCGATGGTCTTCAACATCACCGACGGCGAGGCCACCGACTGCGACGACGCCGAACTGCGCGCCGTGGCCGGACAGATCAAATCGCTCCGCACGGCCGACGGCAACGTGCTGCTGGTCAACATCCACATCGCCGCGGGCGACACCCCGCGCACGGTGTTCTTCCCCTCGGCCGAAGAGGCCTCGTACCCCAACCGCTATGCGGAGGTGCTCTACGACTGCTCCAGCCCCATGCCCGAGGTCTTCAACGAGGCGATCCGCGAAGCCAAAGGCCCCGGCGTCCTGCCGCCGTTCCGCGGCATGAGTTTCAACGCTTCGGCCGAAGAGCTGATCACCATGCTCAACATCGGTTCCATCAGCGTAAAAACCGAATAACCATGACACCGACGCTGCAACTCTTCACCCGGGCGCTGCTGACGCCCGACCTCTCGTTCAAAACGCTCGCCGACGCCCGTGCGGCGACCGGGGCGGACGGACTGCCGCGGCTGATGCGCACGACGCGCTTCGCCGAGGCCGAGATCACGTGGCGCGGCCGGCAATGGCTGCTCTCAATGCCGCTCTCGCCCGCAGCGCTGGCCTCCGTGGAACGCACGGCGTCGCAGCTCGGACGCCTCAACACCGACCATCTCGCGGAATACCGCATCCTGCGGGACGAACTGCGGTGGACGGACCCGGCAGGCCGCGAACGCCGTTTCGACCTGGCGCTCCAACACCTTCCCGCGGGCAAACCGTTCGCCGAAGCGCTCCACACGGAACCCGCGGAGCGGCTGCTCGCGGCGCTCGACACCCTCGAAACGGCCCTGCGGGAGCTGAACTTCTCGCACAACAACCTCCGGACCGGGAACCTGCGCTGGTCGGGCGGGCGGTTCGTGCCGCTGCGCTACCACGACGCGCATTTCGGCCCTTCGGGAGACGGCGCGGCCTTCGAAAGCCTGCGCGAACAGGTCCGCCGGACGGCCGACCCGATGTGCGTCGGCGACACGGAGGCCGTCTACACCCCGCACCGCCGCCTGACGGGCCACCGCTGGACGAGCCACGTCTTCGAAGGGCTGGTCTGCGTCGAGGACGACGAGGGATTCGGGTTCGTGGACACGGAGAACAACCCCGTAATCCGGCCGCAGTACACCTGGGCCGGGGATTTCCGCGAAGGACGCGCCGAGGTCGAGACCCCATCGGGGATGGGGCTGATCGACCGCCAGGGACGCTACGTCATCCCGCCCGAATACGAGATCGTCGACTACGCGCCGGCCGAAAGCGTCGTCCGGGTGCGGAAAGACGGCCGCTGGGCGGAATTCGACTACCTGGGACGACGCCTGACGGAATTTGGAACGAATAATGATTGAAACATGCAAACAACAACCGATACCATGGAAGAACAAGTAAGAGTCCTGATCATCGGCAGCGGCCCCGCAGGGTACACTGCCGCCATCTACGCCTCGCGCGCCAACCTCAAGCCGGTGCTTTACGAAGGCATCGAACCGGGCGGACAGCTGACGACGACCACCGACGTCGAGAATTTCCCGGGACATCCCGACAGCGTGAGCGGTCCCGACCTGATGGGGCTGATGCGCAGGCAGGCCGAGCGGTTCGGCGCCGACATCCGCACGGGCAACGTCACGCGCGCCGACCTCTCGTCGCGTCCGTTCCACGTCGTGATCAACGGCGAGAAGGAGATCAAGGCCGAAACGCTGATCATCGCCACGGGAGCCACGGCCAAATACCTCGGTCTCCCGTCCGAGACCAAATTCCGCGGGCAGGGCGTCAGCGCCTGCGCCACGTGCGACGGATTTTTCTACCGCAAAAAGGACGTGGCCGTGGTGGGCGGCGGCGACACGGCCTGCGAGGAGGCCACCTACCTCGCATCGCTCTGCCGCAAGGTCTACCTGATCGTGCGCAAACCCCACCTGCGCGCCTCGAAGGCGATGCAGCAGCGGGTGTTCAACACGCCGAACATCGAAGTGCTGTTCGAGCACAACACCGCCGAGGTGCTGGGCGACGACTCGGGCGTAACGGGCGCGCTGCTGCGCAGGAACGACGGCTCGGAGCGGAAGATCGACATAGCGGGATTCTTCCTGGCGATCGGCCATCACCCCAACACGGAACTTTTCGCCGAACAGCTGGCGCTCGACGCCGAAGGCTACATCAAGGTCGAGCCGGGAACGTCGAAGACCTCGGTCGAAGGCGTCTTCGCCGCCGGCGACGTGAAGGACCCCCACTACCGCCAGGCCATCACGGCGGCTGCGTCGGGATGTGTCGCCGCCCTGGACTGCGAACGGTTTCTGCTGCAATAAGGCAAAAGACAGACCATGAAGAAGCTCCTTTTACTGCTGGCGGCGGCATGCTGCATCGCCTCGTGCGCCGAAATCCGCACCACTTATATCGGCAAAGCCTATCCGACAACCGGAACCGCGCCGGAACTTTATTTCGACTGGAAGGACGTTCCCTCGGACTACGAAACGATGGGCAGCATCAAGGCGACACCCTTCGGCAAAACGCTGGAGGAGGCGCAGGCCCTCATCGAACAGATTGGCCGGGAGAAAGGAGCCGACGCCATCGTCTTCGAAGGCGTCGTGAGCGAAACCTCCGCCCCGACCTACACGACGACCGAAAAGATCGAGAAAAACGACGACGGCAGCAAAACCCGAACCGCCACCACATCCCAGAGCGTTTTCACGACCAACCGGCTTCTGGCGACATTCATAAAGTATAAAACACAGACGAATTGAGTTTCTCGGTCACCATACTGGGCTCGTCCTCCGCAAAGCCGACCGTCGCCCGCCACCCTTCGGCGCAGGCGGTCAACGTCCACGAACAGTATTACCTCGTGGATGCGGGCGAAGGCGTGCAGCAACAGCTGGTCCGCTACGGCGTCAATCCGCTGAAAATCCGGGCCGTATTCATCTCGCACCTCCACGGAGACCATGTTTTCGGACTGTTCCCGCTCATCTCGACGCTGGCGTTGTACGGACGCAAAACCCCGCTCCGGGTCTTCGCCCCGGCGCCCTTCGGCGAGATTCTGGCCTGCCACCTCCGGTACTTCGACACGGAGCTGCCCTACACCGTCGCGTGGACCGAGGTCGACACGACCAAGCACGCCCTGCTGCTGGAAAACCGCACCCTCGAGGTGTGGAGCGTCCCGCTGCGCCACCGCGTGCCGTGCGCCGGGTTTCTGTTCCGCGAGAAGGAGCCGCCGCTGAACGTCGAGAAATTCAAGATCGAGAAATACGGGCTTTCGATCGCGCAGATCACCGCCGCCAAGCGCGGCGAGGAGATACGGCTGGCCACGGGCGAGGTGATTCCCAATGCCGAGTTGACCTACCGCCCCTATGCGCCGCGCTCGTACGCCTACCTCTCGGACACGAACTACTCGGCCAAGGCCGCGGGACTGTGCCGGGGAGTCGATCTGATGTATCACGAAGCGACCTATGCCGCCGCCGAACAGCGGAGCGCCCGCGACCGCGGGCACTCGACCACGACGGACGCAGCGAAAGCCGCCCTGAAAGCGGGCGCCCGGCGGCTCGTGATCGGCCATTACTCGTCGCGCTACAAGGACGAAACGCCGCTGGTCGAGGAGGCGCGGACGCTCTTTGCCGAGAGTTACCCGGCGACCGAAGGAACCACCTACACCATCGAAAAACAACGATGACAAAAGCCGACATACAACTCGTCCGCGCGCTGGCCGACAAACGCGGCCGCACGGAGCACGGACTTTTCGTCGCCGAGGGGGAGAAACTCATCGGCGAACTGCGCGCATCGCACCTCTCCGTACGCAGGATATTCTCGCTGGAAGGGGTTTTCAACGGGCCCGAGGTTGAGACCGTCGCCCCGCGCGACATGGAGCGGCTCTCGCAGCTCAAAACCCCGAGCAACTCGCTGGCGCTGGTCGAAATCCCCCGCTGCGACCTGAAGCCGGAGCGGCTGCGGGGACGGCTGACGCTGGCGCTCGACGACGTGCAGAACCCCGGGAACCTGGGCACGATCATCCGGCTGGCCGACTGGTTCGGCATCACGGACATCGTCTGCTCCGAAGCCTCGGCCGACTGTTTCAACCCCAAGGTCGTACAAGCCACGATGGGGGCGATCCTCCGCGTACGGGTCCACTACACCGACCTCGCGGCGCTGCTTTCGAAGGCCGCCGCGCTGGGACTTCCGGTCTGCGGAACCTTTCTGGAAGGAGCGAACATCTACGAAACCGAACTGAAGCCGGCGGGCATCGTCGTGATGGGCAACGAAGGGCGCGGAATCACCGACGCCGTGGCCCGCACCGTCACGCAGAAACTCTTCATCCCGCCCTGGCCGGCCGACCGCCGGGGTTCGGAATCGCTCAACGTCGCCATGGCCACGGGCATCGTCTGTGGTGAATTTCGCCGCCAGGCGAGCGCAAAAGCCGGAAAATAAAGTCCGAAGGACTAAAACGCATCAGGCCCCGCCGGAAATTCATTTCCCAGGCGGGGTCCGTTGCGTTTTAAACCGGCTCCGGTTTTTCCGGCTTTTGCCGAGCCGCCCAAGAAATCACGGAGCGCGGTTATCCCGAGCGAAGACGAGGGAGGCGACGTAATTTCGGCGGCAGGAGGAGCCGCCCAAGAAATCATGGAGCGCGGTTATCCCGAGCGAAGGCGAGGGTGCATGACAGAATCCCTGCGACCTGCGGTCGCAGGGGCCGGGCGGAGCCGGCATCCCGCAGCTATTCCGAATCGTGCGAAAGAGCCGCCGCAAGCCCGGCGGCGCAGGCCGCAGGCAGCGCATTCCGGATGCGTCCGACCAGTTCCTGCGCCTCGGCGCACTCCACGGGCGAAAACAGCCGCGCTTCGGCGATCTGCCGGACGGCCCGGTCGAGCGCTGCGACGGTCTTTCCCAATTCGTATATCTGCGCCCCGGAGGCCGAGGCGAAGTCGATTTTACCCAACAGCACCGACGCATGGCGCGCATGACGTTCGAAATTGACCAGCACCGGGAAATCCCGCCGCAGGTCGTAAGGGGCCACCCAGAACGTTTCGAACATCAGACGGAATACGATATCTACAAGTTCAGCATTGCATTTCAACATTTTCCGCTCACATCTTCTCATTTCTCCAAACTTGCTTGCTTGGTCCGGAAAAAAGCGCGGGCAGACTTGCTGCTCCACCGCCGAGGTATTGGACGACCCGTAACGTAGAATGCGGCAAATGCCCACGCTGGAAAACAGCGAGAGCATCAACCCTTATTCCTTACGTTACACAAAAGTGTCCAATTTTCGGCGGTAAGAAAAAAAGCCGATGCGCTTTTTATCCCAAAAATGTCAGCAATCCTCACAGACTGCTGTAACAAAGATAGTGAAAAATTGCACTTCCGGCGCAAAGCGGGGTAAAAATTCATTTTAATCGAATCCGAGGCATTGTGTATTCTGAATATTTTATAACTTTGTAAGTTGAAATAAAATTGATTATGCCGGAAAACAAATTCAAAATAGGCATCACGCAGGGCGACACGAACGGCATCGGCTGGGAAATCATCCTCAAGGCGCTCGCCGACCCGCGGATGACGGAGCTTTTCACACCCGTCGTCTACGGCTCGCCCAAAGCCGCGGCCTATTACCGAAATACCGTCGCGGAGATCGAAGCCTTCTCCTTCAACCCCGTGGCGTCGGCCGCCGAGGCGCGCCGCGGAAAGGCGAACCTCGTGGCATGCGGGGAGACGGCCGACATCGCGCCGGGCAAGCCGACCCCCGAAGCCGGACGCGCGGCCGTAGAGGCGCTGTGCGCGGCCATGCGCGACCTGAAGGCGGGACACCTCGACGCGCTCGTGACCGCACCCTTCGACAAGGAGACCGTGCAGGCGGACGACTTCCGCTACACGGGACACACCGAATACCTGGCCGCCGAACTCGAAGGCGAAGCCATGATGATCCTGTGCAGCGACGTGCTGCGCGTGGGGCTGGTCACCAAGCACATCCCCGTCTCGGAGATCGCCCGCAACATCACCAAAGAGCGGATCGTTCGCGACCTCGACACGCTGCGCCGTGCGCTCATCGAGGACTTCGGCATCGTCGAGCCGCGCATCGCCGTCATGGCGCTCAACCCCCACGCCGGCGACGGCGGACTGCTGGGACGCGAGGAGCAGGAGATCATCCGCCCGGCCATTGTCGAGGCGTTTTCGAAAGGCGTGCTGGCCTTCGGGCCTTTTGCCGCCGACGGGCTTTTCGCCGGGGGCGGATACGCCAAGTACGACGGCATCCTGGCCATGTACCACGACCAGGGGCTGGCGCCGTTCAAGAGCCTGTCGCCCGACGGGGTGAACTTCACGGCGGGGCTTTCGGCCGTGCGCACCTCGCCCGACCACGGCACGGCCTTCGACATCGCCGGGAAGGACAAGGCCGACCCGCAGTCGATGCGCAATGCGATCTATGCGGCCATCGACATCGCGGAGCACCGCCGCGCATGGGCCGAATGGACGCGCAATCCGCTGCAACGCGCCGAACGCGACCGCGGCGGCCGCGACGTCTCGGTCAAGGACCTGCCGCAGACCGAAAAGGAGGTTTGACAAAGACCCGAACAAAAACACCGGGCAACCCGGAGGCGTATTCCGTCTCGTAATTGTGGAAGCGCCGAAGGCCCCGAAAACTTAATTTATACAACAAAATGATCAAAATCACTTTTCCCGACGGCTCCGTACGTGAATATGCCAAAGGGACTACTGCGTATCAGATCGCAGAGAGCATCAGCCCTCGTTTAGCTGCTGACTCGCTCGCGGCCGCGGTAAACGGCGCGACGGTGGACATGACGCGCCCGATCGAAGAGGACGCTTCGGTCAAATTCTACAAATGGGACGACGAAGAGGGCAAGCACGCCTTCTGGCACACCTCGTCGCACCTGCTGGCCGAGGCTCTCGAAGCGCTCTACCCGGGCATCAAGTTCGGCATCGGCCCGGCCATCGAAAACGGCTTCTACTACGACGTCGATTCCCCGACGCCCATCACCGAGGCCGACCTGCCGACGATCGAAAACAAGATGGTGGAGCTGTCCCGCAACAAGGAAGCGCTCCTCCGCCGCGAAGTCCCCAAGGCCGAAGCGCTGAAGACCTTCACCGAGAAGGGCGACCAGTACAAGGTCGAACTGATCACGGACCTCGAAGACGGCACCATCTCCTTCTATACCAACGGTGCGTTCACGGACCTCTGCCGCGGCCCGCACATTCCCAACACGGGATATATCAAGGCCCTGAAACTTACGTCCGTGGCCGGAGCCTACTGGCGCGGCAACGAGAAGAACAAGATGCTGACGCGTATCTACGGCATCTCGTTCCCCAAGAAATCAATGCTCGACGAGTACCTCGCGATGATGGAGGAGGCCAAGAAACGCGACCACCGCAAGTTGGGCAAGGACCTCGAACTGTTCACTTTTTCGCAGCGCGTGGGCCAGGGCCTGCCGCTGTGGCTGCCCAAGGGAGCTGCGCTGCGCGACCGGCTGGAGCAGTTCCTGCGGGGCGTGCAGAAGGAGTACGGCTACCAGCAGGTGATCACGCCGCACATCGGCAACAAGGAGCTTTATGTCACCTCGGGCCACTACGCCAAGTACGGCAAGGACTCGTTCCAGCCGATCCACACCCCGATCGAGGGCGAGGAGTACCTGCTCAAGCCGATGAACTGCCCGCACCACTGCGAAATCTACCGCTCGAAACCCCGTTCGTACAAGGAGCTGCCCGTGCGTCTGGCGGAGTTCGGAACGGTCTACCGCTACGAACAGTCGGGCGAGCTGCACGGACTGACGCGCGTGCGCGGATTCACGCAGGACGACGCCCACCTGTTCGTTCGTCCGGATCAGCTTCTGGAAGAGTTCGAACGCGTGATCGACATCGTGCTCTATATCTTCAAGACGCTGAAGTTCGACAACTACACCGCCCAGATTTCGCTGCGCGACCCGAACAACAAGGAGAAATACATCGGTTCGGACGAGAACTGGGAGAAGGCCGAGTCGGCCATCATGCAGGCCGCCAAGGAGAAAGGCCTCACAACGGTCGTGGAGCTGGGCGAAGCGGCCTTCTACGGTCCGAAGCTCGACTTCATGGTCAAGGACGCCATCGGCCGCAAGTGGCAGCTGGGAACGATCCAGGTGGACTACAACCTCCCGGAGCGTTTCGACCTCACGTACAAGGGCGCTGACGACCGTCTCCACCGCCCGATTATGATTCACCGCGCGCCGTTCGGCTCGATGGAGCGTTTCGTGGCAGTATTGTTGGAGCATACGGGCGGCAAGTTCCCGCTGTGGCTCTCGCCCCAGCAGGTCGTGGTGCTCCCCATTTCGGAGAAGTTCAACGACTATGCCCAGAAAGTGTCGGAGTTCCTCAACCGCAGCGACGTGCGCACCGAGGTCGACGACCGCAACGAGAAAATCGGCCGCAAGATCCGCGACAACGAACTTAAACGCATCCCTTATCTGCTGATCGTCGGCGAGAAGGAAGAGGCCGAAGGGCTGGTTTCCGTCCGTGCGCAGGGCGAAGGCGACAAGGGACAGATGTCCCTGGAGGCGTTCCGCGACTTCATCGCCGGACTGGTCAAAGAGGAGATCGAGGCCAACAAGCTCGAAAAGAAATAAGCAAGGAATAACCGGGGCTTTCCGACAAAGTCCCCTCCGAGGAGGGGATTCAGGAGAGGGTAAAATTTACAAACGCGGCGCAGCCGCGAGGATTACCACTCTCGGAAGCCCGAAAGCAAGGAACAAAATTTAATTAACCATTTTAATACTTAACGATTATCGCAGCACCGAAACCATTCCCGCCGAGGCCGTTTACCCCCGGGAATAACAGACCAAGACCGGCAACAGGCAACAATCCCCGCTTCGGACGCAGGCCGCCCGAAAAGGAGAATCCCTACCGCATCAACGAACAGATCACGGTTCCCGAGGTGCGTCTGGTGGGGGACAACATTCCCCAGCCGCAGGTGATGTCGATCCGCGACGCACTGCGTCTGGCGGACGAGATGGAACTCGACCTGATCGAGATCTCGCCCAAGGCCGAGCCGCCCGTATGCCGCATCGCCGATTATCAGAAGTTCCTCTACCAGCAGAAAAAGAAGGCCAAGGAACTGAAGGCGAACCAGACGAAAGTCGTCGTGAAGGAGATCCGCTTCGGCCCGCAGACCGACGACCACGACTACAACTTCAAGCTCAAGCACGCGCAGAACTTCCTCAAGGAGGGGGCCAAGGTCAAGGCCTACGTCTTCTTCCGCGGACGTTCGATCGTCTTCAAGGAGCAGGGCGAAATCCTGCTGCTGCGCTTTGCCACGGACCTCGAAGAGTTCGCCAAGGTGGAGATGATGCCGAAGCTCGACGGCAAGAAGATGAACATGATGCTCGCGCCCAAAGTCAAGAAATAGCGACAAGGCGAGGGCAAAGCGAATGCCGAAGGCATAAATGCGAAAACAACGACTGCGGGGCGGATGCATCCGGACCGCGGGTTGTTGTTTTTGCGTTTACAGCGAAGCGGTGCTTTGCCGAGCCGCGAAAGCTGTTCACGGAGCGCGTCTTGTCTCGCCAAAGCGAGACATGCGACGTAAATAACGCCCCGAAACATTGCGAGCCAAAAGTACAAATGCGAAAACAACGACTGCGGGGCGGATGTATCCGGACCGCGGGTTGTTGTTTTTGCGTTTACAGGCGACGGAACCGACGCTTCGGGAAGAGTCTCGTTTCAATTTTTTCATTACCTTTGGGGGCGTTACGCCCCTTTCAGAAGTCGAAACCTTTTGCCGAACCGGACACGATTCGGTTTTGGAATCGTCCGTTTTTTTGGTAACTTTGCATGTAATGATCACCCCCGACGACATATTCCGCATTGCGGACGGAGCGGCCTTCGACGCCGCGGCGCTGGAAATATTCCGCCGCCAGGCCCGCGAATGCGCCCCCTACCGCGAATACCTCGCCCGGATCGGCGTCCGGACGGAGCATGTCGACACGCCTGAAAAGATTCCGTACCTGCCCATCGAACTGTTCAAGACGCATACGGTCTATTGCGGGGAGACTCCGCCCGAGGCGGTCTTCACTTCGTCGGCCACGACCGGAATGACGCCCTCGCGCCACCCGATGCGCTCGCTGGCGCTCTACGAGCAGGCGTTCCGCACGGCATTCCGCAACTTCTACGGCGACCCCGCCGGATTGAGCCTCTACGCCCTGCTGCCCAATTACCTGCGGCGCAAAGGTTCGTCGCTGGTCTACATGGCCGACCGGCTGATCGCCGACTGCGGATCGGGCGGATTCTATCTGGATGACTGCGAAGGACTGCTGGCGGCGATGGAGCGCGACCCGAAGCCGAAAATCCTGCTGGGCGTAAGCTATGCGCTGTGGGACCTCGCGGAGCGGTACGCTCCGAAGCTCCGCGATACGGTGGTGATGGAGACGGGCGGCATGAAGGGTTACCGCGAGGAGATTCCCAAAGAGGAGTTCCACCGAATCCTCTGCGACGCCTTCGGGGTCGGGGAGATTCATTCGGAATACGGCATGGCCGAACTCACCTCGCAGGCCTATTCGCAGGGAGGCAACGTGTTCCGCTGCCCGGGCTGGATGCGCGTCACGGCACGCGACGTCAACGACCCGTTCGACCAGCTCCCGGCAGGCGCACGCGGCGGGCTGAACATCGCGGACCTGGCTTCCTGGTGGTCGTGCGCCTTTATCCAGACACAGGACGTGGGGCGCGTCGGCGCGGACGGCGCGTTCGTCATCGAAGGCCGTATCGACCATTCGGACATCCGGGGCTGCAATCTTCTGGTACAATGAAATGCCGGTTGAAATATCGGCAATGCATCGCAGCGCGGAATGCCGTTTCCACGGTGTTCCGCCGTGTTTGCAAATCCGCCCCACCCCTGACTCCCCGCCCGGGGCGGGAAGTTGAACGCCGCAAGCGGCAGCGTGTCGCGACGAACCCCTTTACAAATTATCAGACTCCATGAAAACCGTAGCATTCGTTCCCATCCGGCTCAACAGCCAGCGCGTCGCAGGCAAGAACCTCCGCCCGCTGGACGGATCGCCGCTGATGTGTCATATCCTGAAAACCCTGACTGAAGTGGAGGGCATCGACGAGGTCTACGTCTTTTGCAGCGACGAAGGCATCCGCGCGCTGCTGCCCGAGGGGGTCCGGCTGCTGCTCCGCGACCCGTCGCTCGACAGCGACACGACGCTCGGACGGGAGATTTACGACAGCTTCACCGCCCGGGTCGGGGCCGACCTCTACATCCTCGCCCACGCCACCTCGCCGTTCATCCGCGCCGCGACCCTTGCCGATGCGCTCGGCAAAGTGCGTTCGGGCGAATACGACTCGGCGTTCAGCGCCGAAAAAGTCCAGACTTTCGCCTGGTTTGAAGGCCGTCCGCTCAACTACGCTCTCGACAACATCCCCCGCACGCAGACCATCGAGCCGGTTTACATCGAGACCAGCGCCTTCTTCATCTTTTCGCGGGAGTTGTGGTGCGGCCGCGGCCGCCGCATCGGCGATCGTCCCTACATGGCCGTCGTGGACCGCATCGAGGGTTTGGACATCGACTACCCCGAGGACTTCGCCATGGCCGAAATCATCGCGGCGAGCCGGAACCTACCGGGATAAATAAAAGCCGATTCTGCGAACTCGCAGACTCGGAAGATTTTCGATTTGCCGGAGGCGAATCGGCAGGCCGCAGCTCCGCCTTGCGGAAGCCTGCTATTCCGCACGCTCCATAGCAGGCCACCGCGAGCAGCTGCCTGAAAACAGAGCCGAATTGCTGAAAAATGAGTCTTCCGACCCTGCGAATTTTCAGAACCGCCCTTTTTCTATTTTCGCTCCCGCTCGTAGGCGTCGATCATCGACCCCCCGGTCCGGTTTATGATCCGCGCCCCGAGCGATCGGGCATAATCGCGCAGCGCCTCGTGGCCGCGGAACAGTTCGGCGACCTCGGCCAGATAAACGGCCATCGTATAGGGACGGTGCGGAACCTTCTGGAAGATCGGCTTCGGAACGGCCGGAGCGTCGTCGTAATAGTGCCTGTCGGCCCGGCAGAGACGGTTCTCGTCGTCGACCGACAGCCCGTCGAGCAGCGTATGATCCACCCCATAGAGTTCCAGCGTCTTGTAGCCCAGCAGCAGGGCGACATACTCGCACACCTGCACCACGGTCCCGAAATTGGCGCTTCCCAGACCGTGGCGGTAGAGCCAGAACTCCACGCCCCGGAACCCGCGGTAGACCTGCGTGTGGAACCGCACGATGCGGATATTGGGGTTGGGCAGCGCGGCACGGTAGTCGAACCGCTCGGGGTTGTAGTACTGCACGTAGAGGTTCATCGGCCACGTCACCTTTTCGGCAAGCGTGCGGTAGAGTTCCGCCACGCGGTCGCGGCAGACGCTGTCGCGGAAGAACATCGGATCGGAAAGCACGTAATAGGCGGGACGGACGGTCCCGAAACGCTCGTCCAGCGCAAAGTAGTTGACCGCCATGACGTCCTTTGCCGTGTGTTCGCCCCGGGCGATCAGCCGCGGCAGGTCTTCGGCCAGCGAAGGCCCGTTGCCGAGGATCACGACCGACGGCTTCGGCGCGCCGACCGTTCCGGCACGGCCGACGTAGTTGCGGAAATTCTCCTTCACGGCCATCACCGCAAAGTAAAACGCCGTCTCATAGAGGTTGCGCAGGAATCGGTCGGTTTTTTCGAATACGGTCATGGTACGGTTTTATTTGCAAAAGTAGCAAAAGATCAATATCTTCGCAACAAAACCCGGCAGAACAGATGTCAGAACCCACCATTTCGGTCGTCATACCCCTCTACAACAAGCAGCTGGAAATCGGCGCGGCCGTACGCTCGGCCCTGGCGCAGACCCGCCCCCCGCAGGAGATCATCGTCGTGGACGACGGTTCGACCGACGGCGGCGCGGAGGTCGTGCGTGCGATCGGCTCGCCGCTCGTAAGGCTCGTCCGGCAGTCCAACGCCGGGGTCTGCGCCGCACGCAACCGCGGCATCGCAGAGTCGACAGGCGAATACATCGCCCTGCTGGACGCCGACGACGCCTGGGAGCCGGGGTTTCTGGCCGAAATCGCCGCCATGATCCGCGAGTTCCCCGGCTGCGGACTCTACTGCACGGCATTTTCAATAATAAGCCACGACGGGACCTATCCGGCCCCGACACCCTCCGAGCGGGGCGTCGTGGCGAATTTCTTCCGCGAATCGGTCCACCGCTACATCGCCATCCCGTCGGCCAGCTGCATCCCGCGGCGCGTGTTCGACACCGTGGGGCTGTTTCCCGAGGGCATGAAGATCGCCGAAGACCTCTACATGTGGATCAGGATTGCCCGCCGCTACGAAGTCTGCTTCTCGCCCGAACGGCTGGTCCGCTACTCGCGGGTGGCTTCGAACCGCTCGGCGGCAAGCTACACGCCCGAGAAGACCGTCCATTCGTTCGAGGAGCTGTACGACCCACTGGCCCCCGAGGAGGACCGGGAGTTCGTGGCCCGCGCCGCACTGGGAAAAGCGCTTATCATCAGCGCCAAAGGCGGCACGAAGGAGGCCGCCCGCGCCGCCCGGTTCTTCGCCTGGACGCGGACCTACCGCCGCACGCTGCGCAAGGTCCGCGCCCTGAACGCCCTGCCCGCCGGCTGGCGCGGTCCCGTGATCCGGCTTTACAACGCGCTGGCCTGGCGCCTCGCCCGCAAAGGACTCTAATACTCAAAATGATGAAATACCTCCTGCACACCCTTTCCTGCCTGCTGCTTTTCGCAGCGGGAACCTGCCTCGCGCAGACGCCCGGCCACACGCTGCGTTCGGGCGGCATCGACCGCACCTACCGCCTCCACCTGCCCGAAGGGCTGCCCGACGGCGCGCCGCTGGTCATTGTCCTCCACGGCTACGGAGGACAGGGCGACCCGGAACGGTTCGACATGAACCGCGTTGCCGACCGCCACGGTTTCGCCGTCTGCTACCCGCAGGGCGAACGCGACGGCCGCGGCAAGACGTGCTGGAACGTGGGTTACCCCTTTCAGGCCGATATGGCCGTCGACGACGTGCGGTTCCTCTCCGAACTGATCCGGCACCTTCAGAAAAAACATGGTTTAAGCCGCCGCAACGTCTTCTGCACGGGTATGTCGAACGGCGGGGACATGTGTTACCTGCTGGCCTCGCGCTGTCCGGAGACCTATGCGGCCCTCGGACCGGTCGCCGGGTTCATGTCCGTCGAAATCCTCCGCTCGGACCGCAATCCGCATCCGATTCCGCTGTTCGAAATCCACGGCACCGAAGACCGGACGACCCGCTGGGAAGGCGACCTCGGCAACGAAGGGGGCTGGGGCGCCTATGTCTCCGTCCCGACCGCGGTCGGCTACTGGGCCGCCAAGAACAAATGCCTCGCAGAGCGGATCGACACCCTGCCCTCCCGCCCCGGCGGCTTGCAGGTCATCGCCCACCGCTACACGGAGGGCACGGACGGAAACGAGGTCTGGCTCTACGAGACCGTCGGCGGAAAGCACTCCTGGAAAGAGACGGGCGTAGACACGGGCGAAGAGCTGTGGAAGTTTTTCAGCAGATACGTCCGGTAAACGAAAAAGGGTTCCGAATCATCGGAACCCTTTTTCACTCTGCCGGGCGGCGTCAGTTCGAGAACGTCAGCCCGTCCTGCCCGGCGTCGATCGCGATCGGCTTCGAGCGGTCGACCTCGCCGGCAAGAATCCGCTTCGAAAGGTCGTTGACCACATAGCGCTGGATGACCCGCTTCACGGGACGTGCGCCATAGAGCGGATCGTAACCCGCCGAGGCGATCCATTCGCGCGCCTTGTCACTGTACTCCAGCCGGATGCCGTTCTCCGAAAGCATCCTGCGCACGATGCCCAACTGGATGTCGACGATGCGTTCGATGTCCTTGTGCGTCAGCGGCTCGAACATCACGATCTCGTCGATACGGTTCAGGAACTCCGGTTTGAGCTGCTGTTTCAGCAGGTCGATCACCGCAAGGCGGGTCCGCTCGACAACCTCTTCGGGCAGCTTCCTGCCGTCGAAGGCCTCGGCGAAGTTATCCTGGATCACCTGCGAACCCATGTTCGAGGTCATAATGATGATCGTGTTGCGGAAATCCACCGTACGGCCCTTGTTGTCGGTCAGCCGGCCGTCGTCGAGCACCTGCAACAGGATGTTGAAGACGTCGGGATGCGCCTTCTCGATCTCGTCGAGCAGCACCACGGAATAGGGCTTGCGCCGCACGGCCTCGGTCAATTGGCCGCCCTCGTCGTAACCGACGTATCCCGGAGGCGCCCCGACGAGCCGCGACACGGCGTGCCGCTCCTGGTACTCGCTCATGTCGATACGCGTCATCATCTGGTCGTCGTTGAACAGGAACTCGGCCAGCGCCTTGGCCAGCTCGGTCTTGCCGACGCCCGTCGTACCGAGGAAGATGAACGAACCGATCGGCTTGCGGGGATCGTTCAGCCCGGCGCGCGAACGGCGCACGGCGTCGGAAATGGCCGCGATGGCCTGCTCCTGCCCGATGACGCGCTTGTGGAGTTCGTCCTCCATGTGGAGCAGTTTCTCGCGCTCCGAGGCCAGCATGCGCGTCACGGGAATGCCCGTCCAGCGCGACACCACCTCGGCCACGTCCTGCGCGTCGACCTCCTCCTTGATCATCGAACCGCTGGCCGAAGCGAGGCGGTACTCCTCCTGGAAAGCGGCGATCTCCTTCTCGGCCTCCTGAATCTTGCCGTAGCGGATTTCGGCCACCTTGCCGTAGTCGCCCTGCCGTTCGGCCTGCCGGGCCTCGACTTTCAGCGACTCGATCTTATCCTTGTTGGCCTGAATCTTTTTGAGCAGATCGCGCTGGCCCTGCCACCTGGCACGCATCTCGGCGTCACGGGCCTTCAGTTCCTCGATCTCCTTGGTCAGGTGCTCGACGCGCTCCTTGTCCTTCTCGCGGCGGATGGCCTCGCGTTCAATCTCGAGCTGGCGGACCCGGCGGTCGAGCGTGTCGATCTCCTCGGGCACGGAGTTCATCTCCAGACGCAGCCGCGAGGCGGCCTCGTCCACCAGGTCGATGGCCTTGTCGGGCAGGAACCGCGAGGTGATGTAGCGCGTCGAAAGCTCGACGGCGGCCACGATGGCCTCGTCCTTGATCCGCACCTGGTGGTGGTTTTCGTAACGCTCCTTCAGGCCGCGGAGGATCGAGATGGCGTCCTCCTGCGAAGGCTCGTCGACCATCACCTTCTGGAAACGGCGTTCGAGGGCCTTGTCCTGCTCGAAGTATTTCTGGAACTCGTCGAGCGTCGTGGCTCCGATGGTCCGCAGCTCGCCCCGCGCAAGGGCCGGTTTGAGGATGTTCGCGGCATCCATCGCACCCGACGACTTGCCGGCGCCGACCAGCGTGTGGATCTCGTCGATGAAGAGCAGTATCTCGCCCTCGCTGGCCGTAACCTCCTGCACGACGGCTTTCAGACGCTCCTCGAACTCGCCCTGATACTTGGCGCCTGCGATCAGCGCACCCATGTCCAGCGAGTAGATGACCTTCGATTTCAGGTTCTCGGGCACGTCGCCGTCGATGATCCTGCGGGCGATGCCCTCGGCGATGGCGGTTTTGCCGACGCCGGCCTCGCCCACGAGAATCGGGTTGTTCTTCGTGCGCCGCGAAAGGATTTGCAGCACGCGGCGGATCTCCTCGTCACGCCCGATGACCGGATCGAGTTTTCCCGAGCGAGCCTGCTCGTTGAGGTTGATGGCATACTTGCCCAGCGCGTCGAACTGCTGCTCGGAGGTCTGCGAATCGACCGTCGCACCCTTGCGGAAGGTGCGGATCGCCTCGATCAGCTCCTTTTCCGTCGCGCCGCTGCGTTTGAGGATGTCGGCGGCCTGCCCGCGCTCGGCCACGAGGGCCAGCAGCAGGTGTTCGACGGAGGCGTATTTGTCGCCGAAATTCTTCGTGAAGTCCACGGCGCGCTGGATCGCCTTCGAGGTGTCCTGCGCAAAGAACTGCTCGCCGCCGCCCTCGACGCGCGGCAGCGACGCCACGGCCCGGCCGACCTCGTCGCGCAGCGAACGTACAGCGACGCCCACGCGTCCCAGCAGGAACGTCGAAAGCGAATCGTCCTCGCGGATCAGCGTCGCGAGCAGGTGGAGCGGTTCGACAGCCTGCTGTCCCTGCTCCCGCGCCAGCGAGAGCGCCGCTTGCAGCGCCTCCTGCGCCTTGATAGTAAGAGTGTTGATGTTCATAGTAATGCTAATTTATTGTTTCTGTTCTTCATTTTGTCAATTCCGTTTCCGAACGCCGTTATCGCGGCGTCCCGCCGCGTTTACAAGTCTGACCCACCCCCAAGCCCCCGCCTCGGCGGGGGGGGGCTTAGTCGCAACGCGACCGGGATTTCGTCCGGAATGCGGAAACAACTCATTCGCAAGACTATTCCACAAAACCCCTGCCAACTCCGAATCCAGGACATAGTGTCATTATTTGTCACAGAACAACTGCCAACAACCGCCAATTTGTCGTGCCGGAGCACGGCACATAATTTTTAATTCTTAATTTTTAATTCTTAATTCATATTTCGTATCTTTGCAACACTATGAGTGATTTCATCGTCAGCGCACGCAAATACCGCCCCGCGACCTTCCGGTCGGTCGTCGGGCAGAAACATATCACCTCGACGCTCCAGAACGCCATCGAGCGCGGCCAGCTGGCCCACGCCTACCTCTTCTGCGGTCCCCGCGGCGTAGGCAAGACCACCTGCGCCCGCATCTTCGCCAAGGCCATCAACTGCCTCGCACCCGACGGCGCCGAAGCGTGCAACGAGTGCGAATCGTGCCGCTCGTTCAACGAGGGACGTTCGCTCAACATCCACGAGCTGGACGCCGCGTCGAACAACTCCGTGGAGGACATCCGCACGCTGATCGAGCAGGTGCGCATCATCCCGCAGGTGGGCCGTTACTCGGTGTTCATCATCGACGAGGTCCACATGCTCTCGGCCGCAGCCTTCAACGCCTTCCTCAAGACGCTGGAGGAGCCGCCCGCCCACGCCATCTTCATTCTGGCGACCACCGAGAAACACAAGATCATCCCCACGATCCTCTCGCGCTGCCAGATCTACGATTTCAACCGCATCCGCGTCGAAGATTCGGTCGAATACCTCAAATACATCGCCTCCCAGGAGGGCATCTCGGCGGACGAAGAGTCGCTGAACCTCATCGCGCAGAAGGCCGACGGCGGCATGCGCGACGCGCTGTCGATGTTCGACAAGGCCGTGTCGTTCTGCGGCACGGCGCTGGACTACCGCAACGTGGCCCAGACGCTGAACGTGCTGGACTACGACACCTATTTCAGCGTGACGGAGATGCTGCTCGCGGGCAACTACGTCGACGTGCTGGTGGCCTTCGACAGCGTGCTGTCGAAAGGCTTCTCGGGCCAGACCTTCATGTCCGGCATGAACCGCCATATGAGGGATCTCCTGATGGCCAGGCAGCCCGACACGCTGCGACTGATCGAAATGACCGGAACGCTGCTCGAACGATACCGGACGCAGGCGGGCGCCTGCAGTGTCGAGTTCCTGTTCGGAGCCATCTCCGTACTGACGGAACTTGACGGGAAGATCCGGCAATCGTCGAACCAGCGATTGCTTGTCGAGTTGGGCCTGATGAAAATCGCCGGACTCGGTCAAAAAAAAAATGACACCCTGACATCTTCCGGGGAGTATCCGCTTCCCGAACTGACACCCCGAACGGCGGCCGCGGCCGTCGCGGCGACGCCTGCGGCGCAACCGCAGCCCGACCCGGCGACCCGACCCGGTCCGAATCCCGTTCCGGCGGCTCCGCAGCAACCCGCAACGGTTCAACCCGGGCAGGCCTCACAACCGGCGTCCGCGCCGATTCCCGCCCCGGCTCCGCAGCCGGCCGCACCCCGGCCGGAAACGCCGGCGCAATCCGCAGCCGCCCCGGGACCCGCTCCCGCTCCGGCCGCACGGCCCGAAGCGTCCAAACCCGCGCCCCAGCCCGTGCGGAGGCCGCTGATCTCGGGAACCTCCCTTTCGGAACTGCTCGCCTCGGCGGGCAGCAATCCGGACGAGGAGCCTTCCGAGCAGGAAACGGCCGAACCGGAGGTCGCGACGATCGACCCCGAGTGCGAACGGAAACTGGAACGCGCCCGGGAAAAGATCCTGAACCTCATCCGGGAACGACGTCCGCGGTTCGTCCCGGCCTTCGAACTGATGAGGGTGCAGGGCAACACGATCTCGCTGAGCGTGCCGACGAGCGAACTGCGCGAAGAGATACTCCGCAGCAAGACAGGGATGCTGATGCGCATCGCCGAACTGGCGGGCATCACGGGAGCGATCGAACTGGAAGTGGTCGTCAACGAGGAAATTCGGGCCGCACGCCCGATCAAACTCGAAGACCGGGTGAAATACATGACGGAAAAGAATCCGCTGATCGCGGAACTCCGCAAAGCATTGGATTTGGAAGTGGAGTAACCCGCTTAAAAAGCGGGATTTATGGGCGATGGAGCGTCAGACGGAAGCAGATTCCGAACTGCGCTTCCACCGAAAAACAAAGTGAAAATTAAATAACGCAATAATGGCAACAAAGAATTTCATCGAAGAACTCGAATGGCGCGGCATGATCCACACGATCATGCCCGGAGCAAAGGAACAACTCGAAAAAGAACAGACGACGGCTTACCTGGGCATCGACCCCACGGCCGACTCGCTGCATATCGGCCACCTGGTGGGCGTGATGATCCTCAAGCACTTCCAGATGTGCGGCCACCGTCCGCTGGCCCTCGTGGGCGGTGCGACGGGCATGATCGGCGACCCCTCGGGCAAATCGCAGGAGCGTAACCTGCTCGACGAAAAGACCCTGCGTCACAATCAGGAGGCGATCAAACGCCAGCTGGCCAAACTGCTCGACTTCGACTCCGACGCCCCGAACGCCGCCGCGCTGGTCAACAACTACGACTGGATGAAGGAATTCACGTTCCTCGATTTCATCCGCGACATCGGCAAGTGCATCACCGTCAACTACATGATGGCCAAAGACTCCGTGAAGAAACGCTTCAACGGCGAGGGCGACGGCATGTCGTTCACCGAATTCACCTACCAGCTGGTTCAGGGCTACGACTTCCTGCACCTCTACGAGACGATGAACTGCAAAATCCAGCTGGGCGGCGCCGACCAGTGGGGCAACATCACCACCGGCACGGAGCTGATCCGCCGCAAGCTGGGCGCCGAGGCCGAGGCCTTCGGCATCACCTGCCCGCTGATCACCAAGGCCGACGGCACGAAATTCGGCAAGACCGAGAGCGGCAACGTATGGCTCGACCCGCGCTACACATCGCCCTACAAGTTCTACCAGTTCTGGCTCAACGTCAGCGACGAGGACGCCAAACGCTACATCAAGATCTTCACGCTGCTCGACCGTGAGACCATCGACGCACTCATCGCCGAGCACGACGCGGCTCCCCACCTGCGCGTATTGCAGAAACGGCTGGCCGAGGAGATCACCTGCATGATCCACTCGCACGAAGAGTACGAAAAGGCCGTCGAGGCCTCGGCCATCCTCTTCGGCGGCGCCACGTCGGAGGCTCTGCACCGTCTCGACGAGCAGACCCTGCTGCAAGTGTTCGAAGGCGTGCCCCAGTACCGCGTGGCCCGCACGGAACTCGCGGCCGGCATCCCGTTCGTGGACCTCTGCGCCGAGAAAAGCGACATCTTCGCCTCGAAAGGCGAGTGCCGCAAGCTGGTGCAGGGCGGCGGCGTGTCGCTCAACAAGGAGAAGCTGGCCGACGCGATGCGCCCGGTGACCGACGCGGACCTGATCGCGGGCAAATACCTGCTCGTGCAGCGCGGCAAGAAGAACTACTACCTCGTGATCGCCGAATAGGATGGAATACCGGATCGTTCTCCAGCGCATGGAGTTCCGGGCGCTGCACGGCTGCTACGAACTCGAACGGAAGGTCGGCAACCGCTTCACGGTCGACCTGGAGATCACGGCCTGCCTGGGCGACGCGGCCGCCGAGGACAGCGTCGAACAGACGGTCAACTACCTCACGGTCTACGAAGTCGTCTCGCTCCAGATGCGCATTACCCAGCGCACGATCGAGCGCGTGGCGATGAACATCATCGAGGCGGTCTACGCCTCGTTCCGGCAGGTCCGGCACGTAAAATGCACCGTCTCGAAACTGGCGCCCCCGCTCGGCGGCAAACTGGAGAAGGTGAGCGTCGTACTGGAGAAATAGAAAACTGCGCGCACGCGGCTGCGTGCGCGCAGTTTTTCAAATAGAACCGATATATGCATCATTCACACGGCCGCGCAACGCTGGGCGGCAAATTGAGCGCCGTGCTCGTCGCGGCCGGAAGTTCCGTGGGGCTGGGAAATATCTGGCGGTTCCCCTATGTCGCCGGAGACAACGGCGGCGGAGCTTTTCTGGTGATTTACATTCTCTGCGTCCTGCTGCTGGGACTGCCCATCATGGTGGCCGAATTCTCGGTCGGGCGCGCCTCGCACCGCAATGCCGTGGGAGCCTACCGGGCGCTCGCCCCCAAGTGGAGTTTCCTGGGCTACAACGGCGTCGTGGCGGCGTTCCTGATCCTGGGCTTCTACTTCGTGGTGTCGGGATGGACCGCCGAATACATGGTTCACTCCGTGACGGGAAGCCTTGCCCGGTACACCACCGCCGACGAATACAAGAGCGTTTTCGAGAATTTCATCCAGAACCCGTGGCGGCCCGTGCTCTACACCGCGCTGTTCGTGCTGGCCACGCACTTCGTCATCGCGATGGGCGTGCAGAAAGGCATCGAACGCTCGGCAAAAGTGCTGATGCCCCTGCTGTTCGTCATCCTGATCGCACTGTCGATCCACTCGCTGCTGATGCCCGGCGGCGAGGAGGGGCTTCGGTTCCTGTTCCGGCCCGACTTCTCGAAGGTGACGCCCTCGACGGTGCTCGTGGCGCTGGGGCAGGCCTTCTTCTCGCTCTCGATCGGCATCGGCACGATGGTCACCTACGCCTCCTACTTCAAACCCGATACCAACCTGCGCCACACGGCGCTCAACGTCACGATCCTCGACACACTGGTAGCCGTGCTGGCCGGCGTGGTGATCTTCCCGGCGGTGTTCAGCGTGGGCATCGAACCCTCGTCGGGACCGTCGCTCGTATTCATCACCCTGCCGGGCATCTTCAACTCGATGCCGCTGAGCATGGTCTGGTCGTCGGTATTCTTTCTGCTGCTGGTCGTTGCGGCGCTCACCTCGACCATCTCTTTACACGAAGTCATCACGGCCTACATGCACGAGGAGTGGCACATGAGCCGGCGGGCCGCCGCATGGTCCACGACCGGAGCCTGCATGGCGCTGGCCGCCGTGGCATCGCTGTCGCTGGGCGTTCTGAAGGGATGGAACATCTTCAGACTCACGATTTTCGACTCGCTCGACTACCTCACGGCCAACATCCTGCTCCCCGCCGGCGGATTTTTCACCTGCATTTTCGTCGGCTGGCGCCTCGACCGGAAAATACTCAAGGCCGAAATCAGCAACAACGGCACGCTGAAATTCCGTATCTACGGGGTGTTCATCTTCCTCGTGCGCTACGTCTGCCCGGCGGTGCTGCTGCTGATCTTCCTGGATAACCTGGGCCTCTTTTAGCGGCCCGCACCGATCAGAACGAAACCCAAAACCTACCGAAACCATGAAACGATTCATTGTCCTGCTGCTCGTCTGCTGCCTCGGCGCAGCCGTTACGGCCCGCCCGATCCGGGGCACGGTCAAATGCGCCGGGACGCCGGTCTCCGGCGTCACCGTCACGGACGGCCACTCCTTCACCGAAAGCGGCGCCGACGGAACTTTCACCCTCGACGCCGACGACGACGCACTGTTCATCAGCATCGTAACCCCTTCCGGCTACCTGGCCCCCATGGAGCAGGACATCCCGCAATTCTTCCGGCCCTACGCCGCTTCCACGAAGCGTTACGATTTCGAGCTGCGTCCGTGGCCGGCCACGGGCGAGGTTTACGAATTGCTGGCGATCGGCGACCCGCAGCCCAAAACCGCGGCGCATTTCGACCGGCTCCGAACCGAGATCATCCCCGAACTGCGACGCGCGACCGCCCTCGGAAAGCAACGGGGCACGGCACAGGCGGCGCTGCTGCTCGGCGACATCGTCTGGGACTCTCCGGAGCTGTTCGCCGGCGTCCGCGAGCAGTTCGCATCGCTCGGAATACCGGTCTACGGCGTGATCGGCAACCACGACCACGACCGGAACAAATACACCGACCGGGAGGCCACGGAGAACTACCGGAACCATTTCGGCCCCACCTACTACGCCTTCGACATGGGACGGACCCACTACATCGTCCTCGACGACATCGTCTACCACGGAGCGAAGAAATACGACGAGCAGATCGACTCGCTGCAACTGGCCTGGGCCGCGGAATACGCCCGGCGGCTGCCCGCCGGGTCGCGCGTCTGCGTGGCCATGCACGCCCCGGCCATGAAGGCCTGGAAAGGCAATCAGGTCATGGAGTCGGCCGCCAGGCTGATGGACGCCTTTGCCGGCCACGAACTGCATTTCATCACGGGACACACGCACGTCAACTCGAACTACGACATCCGCGAAGGAGTCGTGGAGCACAACGTGGCACAGATCTGCGGAAATCTGTGGTACGACCCGATCAACAAGGACGGCACGCCCAAAGGCTACCAGCTCTTCCGCGAGTGCGGCGGAGAGTTCTCGTGGGAGTACCGGAGCCTCGGGTCTCCGGCCGTACGGCAACTGCGGGTATGGCAGCCCGGGCAGGTGGAAGCGTTTCCCGGAAGCGTCGTGGCCAAAATCTGGAACTGGGACCCCTGCTGGACCGTCGTCTGGTACGAGGACGGCCGTTACCGCGGCGCAATGCAGCGCATCCAGATCGTCGACCCCGACTATGCGGCGCATCTCGACTCGCTGAAAAACGCCGGGCGGAAACTCGCCAAATCGCAGCATCCCCGCATCTCGGACTTCTATTTCAAAGCGCGTCCTTCGGCTTCGGCACAGACGATCGAGGTAGTCGCCACGGACCGTTTCGGACGCCGCTATTCGGAGCGCATCACGCTCGAAAAGGCCCAATGACCGGCCGAAGCGGCGACAGCTGAACAAGTCCGGGCGAACGGCGGGAACGGATCAGACGAACGAACGCCGGACAGCAAAAGAACGAGGCGGCTGGACAGTACCGAAGTACATTCCATCCGCCTCGTTTAAAGGATGTGCGAAAGATCGCCGCCAGAAAGCGGCAATCAGTTGATATTGCGCCGGTCTGGTTCGTGGTCGGGCGAAGCCGCCTCCATGTCGATCTGCAACTTCACCATGTTGATGGCCGTGGCCGCAGCCTCGTCGCCCTTGTTGCCGTGACGGCCGCCGCAGCGGTCGAGGGCCTGCTGCATGTCGCCCACCGTCAGCACGCCGAAAGCGATGGGCATGTTCCACTGGATTTGCAGCTGCGTAATGCCCTGCGTCACGCCCTGACAGATGAAATCGAAGTGGCGCGTGTCGCCCTGGATAACGCATCCGAGAGCGATGACGGCGTCCACGTCGGTATACTCCGCGAAGAACTGCGCGCCGAGCGAAAGCTCGAACGTGCCCGGGACATATTTGACCTGAATATTCATATCGGGGCACCCGGCGGCACGCAGCGTGCGCACGGCTCCCTCCAACAGGGCCTCGGTGACCTCGCGGTTCCACTCGGCCACGACGATACCGAACCGCATGTCAGCGGCCGAAGGCAGGGGTGAGTCGAATTTGGAAAGGTTGTGATTCTTGGTCGCCATCGTCTTTCGCTATTTGATGCTGCCGAGCAGCTTTTCCGCATCGCGGGCCTCCATCGAGGCGGGATACGAAGTCAAAATCTCTTCATAGAAAGCCGCGGCTTTCTGCTCATTGCCCTGCGCCTGCTCCGCAAGACCTGCCTTGCGCAGGTACATCGGGGCCGTCAGGTTGTTGTCGGCGGCCTTCACGGCCTTCTCGTAGAACTTCACCGCCCTGGCGTAGTCCTGCTGCTCAACGGCGATATCGCCCTGCAAACCGTAGTTCTGTGCGTTGATCAGCTCCCCGGGGATACCTTTCAACTGCGAGAACTTCGCCAGGTATTTGGCGGCGTTCTCCAGATCGCCCGTACGCAGGTAGCAGATGCCCGCATAATGCTTGGCGAGATTGCCCGAAGGCGTCGAGCCGTACTTCTCGATCACGTCGAGGAAACCGGCCGCGTTGTCGTCGCCCAGCAGCGCCGTCTCGAAATCGGGGTTCTCGCCTTCGAAACGGTTCTGCGCCTCGGCGATCATCTCGGCGGCCTTCGTGGCGCGGGGCTGGAGGATCAGCGAGCGGTAGCCGAAAACGAGGGCTGCGAGGACGAGCAGACCGAGGAAAACGTAGGACATCGTCCGGCCGTTCCTCTCGAAAAACAACTCCGTTTTGTTCATTGCTTCGCCGAGGGTTTCCTGCTCGGCGACGTTCTGCTTTGCCATATTGCTTATTGTGTTATTAGTTTATAATTCGTACGATAGTTTGCAAAGATACAAAACTATTCACAATGTGCAATGTCGTGTCCGGATTTTTTGTATTTTTGTCCTATGCATCTGAAGAAAATAGCGCTGCTGAATTTCAAAAACATCTCCCAGGAGGAACTCGCGCTGTGCCCCGGCATCAACTGCCTGGTGGGCGACAACGGCGCGGGCAAAACCAACGTCGTGGACGCCGTTTACTACCTCTCGATGTGCAAGTCGTCGCTGCCGATGACCGACGGGCAGAGCATCCGCCACGGCGCCGACTTCTTCCTCGTCGAAGGGACCTATGCGAGCGATGCCGGCAAGCGGGAAACCATCGTGTGCAGCTTCTCGCGCAAGGGCGGCAAGGTGCTCAAGCGCAACGGCAAGGAGTACGAACGGCTTTCGGACCACGTGGGACTGATTCCCGCGGTGATCGTGTCGCCGGCCGACAGCGCGCTGATCTCGGACGCCGCCGACGAGCGCCGACGCTATCTCAACGCCTTCATTTCGCAGCTGGACCGCGCCTATCTCGGTTCGGTGATGCGTTACAACGCCGTGCTGGCCGAACGCAACCGCCTGCTGAAAACCCGGCCCGACGAAACCATGCTCCAAATCTACGACATGCAGCTGTGCGAACACGGCAAGGCCATCCACGCCCGGCGGCAGGAGTTCGCCGAGCGGCTGCAACCCGTGGCCGCAGCCTATTACAGCATCCTCTCGGGCGACCGGGAGCAGATCGAACTGCACTACAAATCGGAGCTGAACGACCGTCCGTTCGAGGAGATACTGCTCGATGCGCGGCAGAAGGACATCGTCAACGAATTCACGACGGCAGGCATTCACCGCGACGACCTGGTGCTGAAAATCGGAGGTTATCCCCTGCGCAAATACGGGTCGCAGGGACAGCAGAAATCCTTCCTGATCGCCCTCAAACTGGCGCAGTACGCCGTCGTCGCCCAGACGAAGGGCGAACGCCCGATCCTGCTGCTGGACGACCTGTTCGACAAGCTCGACGCCGGGCGGGTCGAACAGTTGATCCGGCTGGTCTCGGACAACACCTTCGGGCAAATCCTGATCACCGACTGCAACCCGACACGCCTGAAACGGATTCTCGACAAGGCGGGCGGCGACTACACGCTCTTTTCAGTCGCCGAAGGCGCCGTGACGCAGGAGCGGGCCGCGACGGAAGATCCGGCGGAAGGCCCGGCCGGGAATGCAGCTGAAAACGCCGCAAACACCCCGGAGAACGCCTCGGAAAATGCAACGGAAGATTCCGCGAAAGGCGCGGAAAAAGAGCGATCCGTACAACCCGAATCAACCGACGAACAGCCATGAGACGAACCAAAACCATGCTGATGGGCGACCTGCTGGAGGAGTTTTTCAAACGCCCCTACATCGCCGCGAAAGTCGCCGAAGGCAAACTGCCGGACACATGGCGCGAGATTGTCGGCGACCGCGCCGCGGATGTCACCACCGAATTGCGGCTCGAAAAGCACATCCTGTACGTACGCATACAGTCGAGCGTCCTGCGCTCGGAACTTTTCTACCAGCGCGAGGCGCTCAAGGAGGAGATAAACCGCCGTTCGGGCGTACGGCTCGTCAACGCCGTCATCATCCGGTAAGTCCGGGTTCGGCAAAAAAGCATACCTTATATAATATATATATGAAAAAAGATGCTCCCGCAAACGGAGCATCTTTTTCTCTATGGCGGGAAGGTTCCATTCGCCCTCCCCAATACGGCCCGGCCTTATTTGATGATCACGGCGCGGTTGGCCTTCTGGTTGTTCTCGTAAACATTGGCTGCGTTGCCCTTGCCTTCGTAGGTCAGCTGTTTGGGGTTCACGCCGCATTTTACGAGGAAGTCGTAAACGCTCTTGGCGCGGTTCTCGGCAACGCGCTTGTTGCCTGCCGCCGTACCCGTCTGCTGGTCGGCGTGGCCCTCGATCTTGTAGACCCGGTCTTTCGGACCGCTCTTGATCAGGTCGGCCATCAGTTCGAGGCGGGTCTTCTCCTTCGGCGTCAGCTTCGACATGCTGTAATCGTAGAAAATGATCGAAGTCGGGCTGAGGGTGTTCACCTTCTGTGCGGCAGCGGCCTCGGCGGCGGCTTTGGCAGCAGCAGCGGCGGCAGCGGCTTTAGCGGCGTCGGCCTCGGCCTCGGCAGCCTTCAGTCTGTTGGCCAGATCCGCATTCTCCGACCGGGCGGCTTCGAGGGCGGAATTGCCCGCAGCCACTGCATTCTGGAAAGCACGGATGTCATCGGCCGTATAGCCCGGAACGCCGCGCTCCCAGCTACGCTGGTTGAAGCGGTAGGTGATACCCACCGTAGCGGAAAGTCCGGCCAGATAAGAACCGTTCATCTCCGCAGGGCAAATATCCGACTTGGCGAGCAGCCCCTTGAGTTCGATATTGAAATCGAATGCCGGCGACAGGCGGAACTTGCTGAGCAGACCCGCCGTGAAGGCGAAGTCCTGACGCGAACCGGATGCATTCTCACGCTGGCTACGGTCCGTGAAGTTCGAAGCCATGTAACCGAAACCGGCGAACGGCACGGCATACCACGCACGGTCGGCACGGTAACCGCCGATCCAGTTCGAGGCGTTAACCATGAAATCCAAGTGTCCGAACATGTACGGCCACGTCATCTTGCCGATCTGGGAATCGAAATTGTTGAACCATCCGCCCTGCAATTGAGCGCGCATACCGAAGACCGGATGCACCCACTTCGTCACCGACAGGTTGCCCTCGAAACCGAAACGGTCGCCCCAAGAGCCGGAGTTACCGCCGTTGGAGAAGGCTGTGCCGGTTCCGAAACCGGCCGAAACCTCCCAATTATCCCAGAATCCGTTCGACACGAATCCGGCAACGCTCGGCTTCTTCGGCGTTCCTTCGGCAAATGCGGCAGAGGCGAAAGCCACGAGCAAAAAAGTCAAGAAAATCTTTCTCATAATATTCATCTTTAATACGTCTCACATACTTGTCGTAAAAGTACGCATTTTTTTCACAAAAACCATTCAAATCCGGTCAAAAAAACAGAAAAAAGAGGGCTTCAAAATGTAAAAAGCCCCAAATGCCTGGGCATTGGGGCTTTTTAGAACACAAATCAGGTGGAAACAAACATCAGCCGCACTTGGAATAGCCGCACGACATGCAGGTCAGACAGCCGTTCTGATAGGCCATATTCTCCTGTCCGCAGCTCGGGCATTTACCCTTGGATTTCGTGCCGTCGACGATATACTGTTTCAATGCACGGCACACGCCGGTCTTCCACGTGTTGATCGACTCGCTGTCCAGATGCAGGGACTCGATCAGCGACACGGTCTTCTCGATCGGCATGCCGTGACGCAGCACGCCCGAAATGAGCTTGGCGTAGTTCCAGAACTCTTCGTTGAACAGACGCGAAATGCCGCCGATGGTGTTCGTATAACCGTAACGGTCGGTGTACTGGAAATCATAGCGTTTCGTACCGTCCGCCTCGCGGACCTTGATGATGAAGCCCTTCTTGATCTTCGGGGGAATGAACATGGCGTCCTCCTCGATCTTACCCGTGAAGACCTCGTAGGGACGCCCGCCCTGCAAGCCCACGAAGGCGATCCAGTCCTCCGTGCCGTTCTTGAACCGCACGATGTCGGCAGGAATCGACTTGGGACGCTTCTGCACCTCGCCGGGATGCTCCTCGCACTTCTTCCGGCTCTTGGAGTTCTTCTCCAGCAGCACGCCGTCGCGGCAGCCGTCGCGGTAGACCGTGACGCCCTTGCAGCCGCACTCCCAAGCCGTGCGGTAAACATCGGCCACCAACGCCTCCGAGACGTTGTTCGGCAGGTTCACCGTCACCGAGATCGAATGGTCCACCCATTTCTGGATGGCGCCCTGCATCTTGACCTTGGCCACCCAGTCGATGTCGTTGGCCGTGGCGCCGTGGTAGGGCGACGCGGCGACCCACTCGTTCAGTTCGGCGTCGGAGATCGTCGCCAGCTTCGACGTGTCGTATCCGCTGGCTTCCAGCCATTTGACGAAATTATGATGGTAAACGTTGTACTCCTGGAACTTTTCGCCCGTTTCGTCCTCGTAATCGACGTGGGTGTCCACGTCCGAAGGATTGATCTTGCGGCGGCGCTTGTAGACGGTGCGGAACACCGGCTCGATGCCCGAAGTGGTCTGCGACATGAGCGACGTGGTTCCCGTGGGCGCGATGGTCAGCATGGCGATATTGCGGCGGCCCACCTTCGCCATCTCCTCGTAGAGCGCCGGATCGGCCTCGCGGATACGGGCGATCATCGGGTTGTTCACCTCCTTCGCGGCGTCGTAAACCGGGAAGGCGCCGCGCTCGGCGGCCATCTTCACCGAAGCGCCGTAAGCCGCCAGAGCGAGGCACTTCTGCACCTCGACGGCGAAGTCGATCGCCTCCTGCGTGCCGTAGCGCAGACCCAGCGCGGCGAGCATGTCGCCCTCGGCCGTGATGCCCAGACCCGTACGGCGGCCCTTCCGCGCCATTTCGCGGATCTTCTTCCAAAGCTCCAGCTCCACGCGGCGCACATCCAGGTCTTCGGGGTCGGCGGCGATCTTCCCGATGATCTGTTCGACCTTTTCCAGTTCGAGGTCGATGATGTCGTCCATCATGTGCATCGCCTTGTATACGTGGTCCCTGAACTTGTCGAAATTGAACTTCGCATCGGCCTTGAACGGGTTGTCCACATAGCTCAACAGGTTCATCGCCAGCAGGCGGCACGAATCGTAGGGACAGAGCGGAATCTCGCCGCAGGGGTTGGTCGAAACCGTCACGAAACCCTCGTCGGCATAGCAGTCGGGAATGCTTTCGCGGATGATCGTATCCCAGAACAGCACGCCCGGTTCGGCAGACTTCCACGCGTTGTGGATGATCTTCTCCCAGAGCTTCCGGGCGTCGATGTCCTGCTCGTATTTGGGGTTGTCCGACTTGATCGGGAACTGCTGGTGGTATTTCTTCCCGGCGAGAGCCGCACGCATGAAATCGTCGTCGATCTTGATCGAGACGTTGGCGCCCGTCACCTTGCCCGTGTCGACCTTGGCGTCGATGAACCGCTCGGCGTCGGGGTGCTTGATCGACAGCGACAGCATCAGCGCGCCGCGCCGCCCGTCCTGCGCCACCTCGCGCGTCGAGTTCGAGTAACGCTCCATGAAGGGCACGATGCCCGTCGACGTGAGTGCCGAGTTGAGCACCGGGCTACCCGTGGGGCGGATGTGCGAAAGGTCGTGGCCCACGCCGCCGCGGCGTTTCATCAGCTGGACCTGCTCCTCGTCCATGCGGAAGATGCCGCCGTAGGAGTCGGCGGGGTTCTTATGGCCGATGACGAAACAGTTCGACAGCGACGCCACCTGGAAATTGTTGCCGATGCCGGTCATCGGGCCGCCCTGCGGAATGACGTAACGGAAATGGTCGAGCAACGCGAAAACCTCCTCCTTCGGGAGCGGATTCGGGTATTTTTGCTCGATGCGTTCGATTTCGGAAGCGATGCGCTCGTGCATCTCGCGCGGCGATTTCTCGTAGATGTTTCCGAAAGAGTCCTTGAGGGCGTACTTGCTGACCCACACCGTGGCGGCGAGGTCGTCCCCGTCGAAATACTTCTTCGACTCGGCAACCGCATCGTTGTAATTGACCTTCTGCGGCGTGTCGGCTTTGGTGGCTTTTGACATAACTATTTTCAGACTATTATTTCTATATTTTCAGATTTCAGGCGTCACGGCGGGCAAAACCCGGTTCTACAAAATTGCGGCTTTTCCGGATAAAAAGCCAGCATGAAGAGCCAAACTTATTCACAAAATATCTACAAAAGAGCAAAAGGCACGCCCCAGATACCCGGAGCGCGCCTTCGGTCCGAAGGCGGGATTATTTCACCGCCACGGCGTCGATTTCGACCAGCGCGCCCATCGGCAGCGCCGCGACCTGGTAGCACATGCGCGCCGGCATCTCCGAGGTGAAGAACTCCGCATAGACGGCATTCATGGCGGCGAAATCGCCGATCGACTGCAACAGGACCGTGGTTTTCACCACGTCGGAATAATCGTATCCGGCTTCGCGCAGAATATGGCCGAGGTTCGTGAGCGACCGGCGCGTCTGGGCCTCGATGCCTTCGTCCATCTTTCCGGACGCGGCGTCGATCGGGAGCTGTCCCGAAACATAGAGCGCGCCGCCGGCCTCGACGGCCTGCGAATAGGGACCCACGGCCTTGGGCGCATGGGGAGAAGCGATGATGGTTTTCATAAAAAATTATCTTGAAATTATTTAAGCCTTCGTGCTTCCAACCGCCGTACTCGCAGCCTCTGGCCGCATGTACAGGCCCGACCCTCCCTTGAATCCACGCCGAAGCGGGGACTTATATCCGCTTGCGGCGGAAATATCGGGTCCGGAAGTTGTACAAAGGTATAATTAATTCCCTATATTTGCCATATGATCCAAATGGAAAAACGATGAAGATTTTACTGAAAATTGCGATAGTCGCTGTCGCTGCGGCCTTTATGGCCGGATGCTGCAACTGCCGCTCCTACCAGAAAAAGACCCGCCGCCCGCTGGCGGGCACCGAGTGGCAGCTGATCCAGCTCGGCGGCAAGGCGGTCAAACCCGAGGAGGGCAAATTCACCGTCACGCTGCTCGCCGAAGGCAACCGCCTGACGGGCGTCGGGGCCTGCAACCGCCTGACGGGCGCCTACAAGACCGACGGGAAACGCACGCTGAAGATCGGGCCTCTGGCCGCGACGATGATGGCCTGCCCGGGTATGGACGAGGAGGGCGCCTTCACCAAAATGCTCGAATCGGTGACCCATTACGACATGGACGGCCCGATGCTGCTGCTGTTGAGCGACGGCGAACTGCGCGCCGTGTTCCAGGCCAGGCCATGACGTTCCGGGGTCTGATCGGCGCCTGCGTCCTGCTCACCGCCCGACAGCAAGTTGTCCGCCGAAGCGGTCCGGGCGCTTGAAAGCTCCCCGCGCTGGAAGCCGGGAGAGCTGCACGGACGAAAGGTTCCCGTGGAAATCACAATTCCCATGGACTTCCGCTCGTCCAATTAAAAAAGGACCGGATGCATCCGGTCCTTTTTCAGTTTTGCATTTCCCGCTATTTCAGGTGCGGATTCAGGCGGCCCCACTCGCCGACGGGAGGCAGAATGCCCATCGCGATCACCTCGTCGCGCAGTTTGCAGAGGTGTTCGTAACTCTCCGTCAGTTTTTGGCGCTCCCCGGCCGTGCCCTGCACGTTCTTATACGACACGCCCTCCTTCGTGATGACGGTCTCCATCGCCATGAGGATATGCTTGAACTCGTCGTTGTGGACGAATACGCCGGCGGGATAGGTGAACGGCTTGCCGCCCATCGCCGCCGCGATCATCGAGATCGAGATATAGGCCGGACTCTGGAACGACGAACGGCCGCGCAGGTCGATGATGTGCTTGCCGCCCTGGATCACCCGCTGTTGCAGGTCGGCCCAGTCGTCCTCGGGCATTTCTTTGCCGATCAGCTCCGAAAGGGGCCGTCCGGCGACGAGCGTCGTCGAGGCGAAGACCGCCATCTGCTCGCCGTGGCCGCCGTAGGTGCGGCAGTTGCGGATTTCGTCGGGCGAGATTTTGAAATATTTGGCCAGTTCCGAACGCAGGCGCGTGGAGTCCAGCGCCGCGAGGGTCGAGACCTGCGAAGGCTTCAGCCCCGCATAGATCAGCGTGATCAGTCCCGTGATGTCGGCCGGATTGAAGACCACCACGACGTGCTTCACGTCCGGACAATAGGACTTGATGTCCTTGCCGAACTGTTCGGCGATCTGGGCGTTGCCTTTCAGCAGATCCTCGCGCGTCATGCCCGCCTTGCGGGCCGCGCCGCCCGACGACACGACGTAAGCCGCATCGGTCAGCGCCTCGCGGATGTCGGTCGTCCACGTGATGTTCGCCCCCTCGAAGGCGCAGTGGTAAAGCTCCTCGGCCACGCCCTCCAGCGCCGGTCCATACGGATCGTAGAGGCAAATGTTCGGCGTCAGGCGCATCATCAGCGCCGTCTGCGCCATGTTCGAGCCGATCATGCCGGCCGCACCCACGATGGTGAGTTTCTCGTTCGTTACAAAGTCCATAGTGTTGTTATTTTATTGAAACCACAAATTCGTCCCCTAAAACCCGCCTCCCGAGCGGACCGGCTACTCGATCTCCCGGCGGTTCATCAGCGCGTGGGTGATCGTCAGTTCGTCGACATACTCCAGTTCGTCGCCGAAACCGATACCGCGCGCGATCGACGTAACTTTCAGCCCCGGGAACTGCCGCAGGCGGTTCATCAGGTAGAAAAGCGTCGTCTCCCCTTCGACCGAAGTCGAGATGGCGAGGATCACCTCCTTCACCCCGCCGCGGGCGATCCGTTCGCACAGCAGGTCGATCTTCAGGTCCGAGGGCGAGATGCCCTGCATGGGCGAGATGACGCCGCCCAGCACGTGGTACATCCCCCGGTACTGGCGCGTATTCTCGACCGACAGCACGTCGGCCACCTGCTCCACGACGCAGATCGTCGCATGGTCCCGTTCCCGGTCGGCGCAGATCGGACACACCTCCTCGTCGGAGAGGTTGTTGCACTGCGAACAGTAGCGGATCTCGTTGCGGAACCGGTCGATGCTCTCCGTCATCTCGGCCACCGAATCCCGCTCCATGCGCAGGATGTGGATGGCCAGGCGCAACGCCGTGCGGCGTCCCACGCCCGGAAGCTTCGAAAGTTCGCCGACGACGTCCTGTAAAAGTTTCGACATTTAAATCGTTTCGACGGTTTTACATTCGAGCCACCCCTTCTTGCCGTCGGCAATGGTGATCTCGCACCAGTTGTCGAGGCGGTCGGTGATCTCGACGAGCGTCCCCTCGTGCAGCACGAAGAGGTCGGTCGCCGACTTGTCGGGCGAACTCTTCACGGCCGTCGAGAGCGACATCACGACGGCCTGCGTGTCGTCGAGCATCTCGCGCCGCTCGCCCATGGCGAACCAGCTCGTGAGCATGAAGACCGCCGCGGCGACGAGGGTTCCGTAGAACCCCGCCTTGCGCAACGGCAAACGCTGTGCCAACAGGTAGGCGAGGAACAGCGCCAGGGCGCAGACCAACGCCGCGAGCGAGAAGACGCTCCACGCCGTGCAGCTCATCAGACGGCGCACGCCGCGCATCCATTCGGTGAAGAAAAATTCGGGTATCTGCTCGATGTTGTCCTTCGTGCGGGCCTCGGCGACGCTCAAATTATAGCGGATGTCGTCGTTGCCGGGAGCCAGCCGCAAGGCCCGGTGGTAGAAAAGGATCGACTTGCCCAGCCGCCCCTCCTTGAAACAGGCGTTGGCCAGGTTGTAATAGAGTTTCATGGAACTCAATCCGCGGGCGAGAATCTGCTCGTAGAACTCCGCGGCGGCATGGAAGTCGCCATTGATATAGGCCGTGTTGGCGCGGTCCCACAACTGCTCGGGCGACGCCTCGGCAGCGGGTTCCGGAGCCGCCGTCACGGCAGGCTGCGCCAGCGTGTCGGCTCCCTCCTGCGCATGCGCGCAGAGCATGCCGGACAGCAGGATCAGGAATAGGGTCAATCGTTTCATAACACTATCGTTTTATCACCGATTCGATGCGCGAGATCAGGTTCACGCCCTCGGAATAGACGTCGTTCATGCGGGCCGACTCGACGGGCGAATACTGCGCCTCGTCGCACCGGGTGATGATGTCCGTGAAACGCTGCGAGTCCTCGGACGAAACGCCCCGTTTGTGCAGCTCCTCGCGGACATTCTCCTTGGTGAGGTTGGCCACCGGGATGTTGAACTTGTCGCTCATGTACCCCCACAGCGCGCGGAGCATCTCCTCGTAGAAGGCATGCCGGTTCTGCTCCTCCATATACCGCTTCGCGGCGCGGAACCGCTGCACGGCGACCTTGTTGGCCCGCTTGCCCCGCACGAGGGCGACGTTCTGCGATTCGCGGATCTGCTTGCGCAGCGCCACGTAGATCATCGTGAAAAGCGCCAGCACACCTAACAGAAGAATCCAGTAGGCGGCGCTGAAGATGAACGGCACGCGCTCGGAGCGCAGCTGCGCCCCGCCCAGCTTGATGAAGCGGATGTCCTGGCCCAGCATCTTCACCTCCTCCTTCGACATGCCGCGCCCCTGCATCACCACCGCATCGCCTCCGCCGCGGGCATCGGGCGTGATTTCGAGCGTCAGCGGCTTCGATTTCAGCGTCACGTACTGCACCCGCTGGGGGTCGAAGTAGGTGAACTCGATGGGTTCGAGGTCGTAAGCGCCCTCGGCCCGTGCGATGAAGGGATATTCGAACTGGCGGTAGCCGGAGATGCCCGAGGCCGACGTGTTGATCGACTCGGTGGTCTTGACGTTATACTGCTCGAAGGAAGTGGGCAGCGGCAGTTTCGGGGCCTGTACGAAGGTGAGGTTGCCCGTGCCGGAAATCTTCACCGTGACCGTCGCGCCCGAATTGGCCGCGATCCGTTCCGAAGGGAACTGGGTGTCCATCGTGAAATTGCCCACAGCGCCGCTGAAGCTGGCCGGAGCACCTGCCGGAAGCGCTTTCACTTGGACCGTGGCCCGCTGGCTCTGCACCTTGCGCGGAACGTTGAACACCTCGCGGCCGCCCCCGAAGAAGGGATCGGCATGGCGGCTCTGCACCACGACCTGCGCCACGACGGTCATGTCCACGGGGTCGATCGTGAGCGAGCCGACCTGCTGCGGATAGAGCAGGTAGTCGTACAGCACACGCGTCTCGTACACCTTCCCGGCATAGGTCTCGCGCCCCACGCGGGCCGAATTGGGATCGGAGAGGTCCTGCGACCAGAAACCGTTGAACGACGGAGCCGACTCGGGAACGATGTTGACATAAGGAACCCGCGTATAGAGCTTGAAAGCCACGTGCAGGGGTTCGTTCTTGTAGACCGACGAGCGCGACACGACGGCCCGGAGCAGAATATCGTCCTTGCCGATCCGGCTCTGGGCATCGGCCTGCGTATCGTCCGCACGGTTCGAACCGCCCTGCTGCTGTTGCGCCCGGGAGCCTTCGCCCTCGTTCACGATCTCGATGGGCAGCGGCCGGGTCCGGTAGGACGAGCCGTCGACCTTGACCTCCGCGGCGCCGATGGTCACGTTGCCCGCGGCCTGCGGCAGCAGCACGAAAGTGTAGGTATAGCTGACGCTCTTGGTCATCGAGCCGTTGACGATCTGGACCGACGACCCCTGCGAGATGGCAGGTCCCGCCAGCACGTCGAATCCCTCGAACGAAGGCGCCTTGAAAGTATCCCCGTCGGGTTTGGCGTTCAGGGCGAATTCCACGCGGAACGCCTCGCCGACGGCGACCGTCAGCGGCGAGTTGGCTTCAAAAGTGACCTTCTCGGCAGCGGATGCCGAGAAGATCGTCAGCACGAAGAGTGCTGTCAGGGATATTTTTGCAACAAAGTCTCTCATCACAAAACGATATGTCTGTCAATTCGCACCGCACCCCGTACCGGCCGGCCGCTGTCGCCACCGGCGTTTGCCGATCCGGCTCCGCACGGCCAAAAGCCGGAACCAAGGGGCGGCGCCCGGTCCGCCGGGATACGGACCCGGCTCCACGCACCCTCTTCCGAAAGCCGTCTCTCAAACGGCCACAGGGAGGGGCTTGTCGCGGCGCGACCGGAATTTCGCCCGGATTATCTGCCGGATTTCATACCTTACGACGGTCTTTTTTACAATTTTACAACGCAAAGTTTTGCGCGTTAGTATTTTTTCATGCAACTAATTTACACCTGCCGTCCGAAACGCCAATTTTGCCGCTTGCGCCACCAAGCCCCTCCCTGAAGGAGGGGTTTGGGGTGGGGTCGAACCTGTAACCGGCACCGCAGGCGGCGACAACACCGATCGGGAGCGGGAAACAGTGCATGGTATAAACGACCGTTCTTAATGCTTGAAATCGGCGAAAAAGTCGTTCCCCTTGTCATCGACGATGATGAACGCCGGGAAGTTCTCGACATAGATCTTGCGCACGGCCTCCATGCCCAGTTCGGGGAAGTCCACGACCTCGACCGACTTGATGGAGTTCTTCGCCAGGATCGCTGCCGGGCCGCCGATCGAACCGAGGTAGAAACCGCCGTGTTTGCGGCAGGCGTCGGTCACCTGCTGCGAGCGGTTGCCCTTGGCCACCATCACCAGCGAACCGCCCTGCGACTGGAACAGGTCGACGTAGGGGTCCATGCGCCCGGCCGTCGTGGGGCCGAACGAACCCGAAGCCATGCCCTGCGGCGTCTTGGCCGGACCGGCGTAGTAAACCGGATGCTTCTTGAAGTATTCGGGCATCGGCTTGCCCTCGTCGAGCATCTGCTTGATGCGGGCGTGGGCGATGTCGCGGGCGACGATCAGCGTGCCGCGCAGATTCAGGCGCGTCTTGATCGGGTATTTCGTGAGGATCGCACGCACCTTGTCCATGCCCTCGTCGAGGTCGATGTCCACGGCCGGGGACATCGAGGGAGCCTCGGTCGGCAGGAAGCGCGCGGGATTCTTCTCCAGCTCTTCGAGGAAGATGCCCTCGGGCGTGATCTTGGCCTTGATGTTGCGGTCGGCCGAGCAGCTCACGCCGATGGCCACGGGGCACGAAGCCGCATGGCGCGGAGCGCGGATCACCCGCACGTCGTGCACGAGGTACTTGCCGCCGAACTGGGCGCCGACGCCGCTCTCGCGGCAGATTTTCAGCACCTTCTCCTCCCATTCCAGGTCGCGGAAGCAGCGTCCGCCCTCGTTGCCCGAGGTGGGCAGCTCGTCGAGGTAGCCGGCCGAAGCCTTCTTCACCGTCGAAAGGCACATCTCGGCCGACGTGCCGCCGATGCAGATGGCCAGGTGGTAGGGCGGGCAGGCCGACGTGCCGAGGTCGAAGATATGCTGCTGGATGAATTTCGTGAGCGACTCCTCGTTCAGCAACGCCTTGGTCTGCTGGTAGAGGAAAGTCTTGTTGGCCGAGCCGCCGCCCTTGGTGATGAAGAGGAACTCGTACTCCATGCCGGGCTTGCCGCCGTAGATGTCGATCTGCGCGGGAAGGTTCGTGCCCGAGTTCTTCTCGTCGGTCATCGTAAAGGGCACGACCTGCGAATAGCGCAGGTTGCGGTCCTTGTAGGTCTCGTAAACGCCCCGGGCGATGCACTCGGCGTCGTCGGCCCCCGTCCAGACATCCTCGCCCTTGTGGCCGATGCAGATGGCCGTGCCGGTGTCCTGGCAGGTGGGCAGTTCGCCTTCGGCCGAGACGGTCTGGTTCAGCAGCATCGTGTAGGCCACGAACTTGTCGTTGTCGGTGGCTTCGGGGTCTTCGAGAATGTTGCGCAGTTTCTGGAGATGCGCGGCGCGCAGGTAGAACGACACGTCGGCATAAGCCTCCTTCGAAAGCAGTTCGAGGCCCTTGGGATCGACCTTGAGGATCTTGCGTCCGTCGCACTCCACGACCTTCACGTACTCCTTCGTCAAAAGACGGTACTTGGTTTTGTCTTCCCCCACGGGGAACGGCTCCTGATAGATGAAATCTGCCATAGTATTTATAATGTTTGTATGTTGCTTCCTGTCTGCCCGCCGCGGACCGCCGTCCATTCGCGGCCTTCAGCCGCGCCTGCAAATCCGGCCCGCCCGAAACCCGTTCCCGGGAAGGACTTGCCGCATGCGGCCGGAAAATGCGGTCGCATGTCCCGCCCATCCGAAAATCCCTGCAAATTTACGAAAAACAATCCGGATTGTACAACGATTTCCCGGTTCGTCTGTTATTTTTTTCACAAAAAAGGCCTGTTATTTAGAATTTTTAGTAAATTTGTGCGGTTTTTTGAGTGCAACAAATTCACTAATATTTCAAATACTATGGTATCGTACAAAGATCTGGGTCTTGTGAACACGCGCGAGATGTTCGCCAAGGCCATCAAAGGAGGTTACGCCGTTCCGGCATTCAACTTCAACAACATGGAGCAGCTCCAGGCTATCGTCATGGCTGCCGCCGAGACCAAGTCGCCCGTCATCCTCCAGGTATCGAAGGGTGCGCGCAACTACGCCAACCAGACCCTGCTGCGCTACATGGCCGAAGGAGCCGTGGAGTACGCCAAGGAACTGGGCTGGGCCAAACCCCAGATCGTACTGCACCTCGACCACGGAGATTCGTTCGAACTGTGCAAGAGCTGCGTGGACATGGGATTCTCGTCGGTGATGATCGACGGCTCGGCGCTCCCCTACGACGAGAACGTCGCCCTGACGAAGCGGGTCGTGGAGTACGCTCACCAGCACGACGTGACGGTCGAAGGCGAACTGGGCGTGCTGGCCGGCGTCGAGGACGAGGTAGCTTCCGAGGTCAGCCACTACACCAAGCCCGAAGAGGTCGTTGACTTCGTGACCAAGACGGGCGTCGATTCGCTGGCCATCTCGATCGGCACCTCGCACGGAGCCTACAAGTTCACCCCCGAGCAGTGCACCGTAGATCCCAAGACGGGCCGTCTGGTTCCGCCTCCCCTGGCTTTCGACGTACTGGCCGCCATCGAGAAGGAGCTTCCGGGCTTCCCCATCGTGCTGCACGGTTCGTCGTCGGTTCCCCAGGAGGAAGTCGAGACGATCAACAAGTACGGCGGTGCGCTGAAGGCTGCCGTGGGCATTCCCGAGGAGGAGCTTCGCCAGGCCGCCAAGAGCGCCGTCTGCAAGATCAACATCGACTCCGACTCGCGTCTTGCCATGACCGCCGCCATCCGCGAGGTCTTCGCCACCAAACCCGCCGAGTTCGACCCCCGCAAGTACCTGGGTCCCGCCCGCGACAACATGAAGAAGCTCTACATCCACAAGATCAAGGAGGTTCTCGGTTCGGACGGCAAAGCCGAGTAAGAGATTCCCGCCGGAAGGAGCGTTCCTTCCGACAAACGAAAAACCGGAGGTTCAGACCTCCGGTTTTTCGTTCGTCCAGCGGCTCCCGTCAGGACCGTCCCTTTCACGCAGTTCTCGGCGGCCGGGCGGTAAAGCCGCCCGCGCACTTCGGCCGGAAGTTTCCCGACGGTCTCCGCCAGAATCCGGCAGAAGGCCTGCGCCTGCTGCAAATCACACGCTTCCACATCGAGGGCGGCTCAATTCACTCCGGCCGGCCGCCGATATACCGCCCCACGAACTCCCCGACGCGGCGCGTGTACTCCTCCCGGTTGTCGCGGTACGAATTGGCATGCGACGCTCCCGGAACCACCCACAGCTCCTTGTCGCCGGGCTTGGCCCCGTAAAGCGGATAGACCATCCGCGTCGGCACGTAATCGTCGGCGTCGCCGTGGATGAACAGCATCGGCAGCCGGCTCTTCTTCACCTGCTCCAGCGACGAAGCCTCGCCGAAAGTCCAGCCGTATTTCAGGCCGCACAGCCAGCTCGCCGCGTCGAGCAGCGGAAAGGCCGGAAGCCCGAACTGCTCTTTAAGCTCTTTCGAAAACTGGTCCCGGACGCTCGTATAGCCGCAATCCTCGACGAAACATTTCACATAGGGCTGCTGCTCCTCGCCCGAGACCATCATGGTCGTCGCCGCGCCCATCGAAATCCCGTGGACCACCATCCGGGTGTCGCCGCCGAAGATGTCGTTGGCAATGTCCATCCACCGCAGCACGTCGAAGCGGTCCTTCCACCCCATCCGGATGGCACGGCCTTCGCTCTGCCCGTGGTAATAAAGGTCCGGCAGCAGGATGTTGCAGCCCAGGTCGCGGTTGTAGAGATAGCCGATCATCAGCATCCGCACGGCGTTGTCCGTATAGCCGTGGACGATCACCGCCGTCCGGTCCGTCGGACGGGGAGCCGCCGCATAGATCGCGTGCAGCCGCTCGCCTTCCGAACCGAGAATCACCGTGTCGCGCAAGGCCCCGGTGCGCTCCAGACTGTCGACCCACGGCCGCAGGAAAGGATATTCGCCGTACATATATTCATACGACGAAGCGTTCTTGGCCCGCATCGTCGCATCGGGCCGGAGCGAATAGGAGAGCATGTAGAGACTGCCGCCCGCGACAATTGCCGCAAGCAACAGCACAGAGACAACGACGATCCGGACAATTCGTTTCATAGGCTGTTCAGTTGCCGAAGCGGCCGAAATCGCCGCCTCTTTTCACTTATTCCGCACCCAGCTTCGCGCGGATGTGCGCCAGCATGTCGTCGGTCATGCGCGAGAGGTCCCACTCGGGCCGCCAGCCCCACTCCTCGCGGGCGCAGGTGTCGTCCAGCGAATTGGGCCAGCTCTCGGCGATCTCCTTCTTCACGGGATCGACGTTGTAGTCCATCGTGAAGGCAGGCAGACGCTTTTTGATCTCGGCGCAGATGATCTCGGGCGTGAAGCTCATCGACGCGAGGTTGAAGCTGTTGCGGTGGATCAATTTCGCAGGGTCGGCCTCCATCAGTTCGACGCAGGCGCGCAGGGCGTCGGGCATGTAGATCATATCCATGTAGACGTCCGACGGAACGGGACAGGTGAATTTGCCGCTCCGGATCGCCTCGTAGTAAATCTCCACGGCGTAGTCGGTCGTACCGCCGCCGGGCAGCGTGACGCTCGAAATAATGCCCGGAAAACGCACCGAACGGGTGTCGACGCCGTATTTGTGGTGGTAATAGTTGCCCAGCAGTTCGCCTGTGACCTTGCAGATACCGTAGATCGTCGTCGGCTGCATGATCGTATCCTGCGGCGTCGAATCCTTGGGCGACGAGGGTCCGAAAGCGCCGATCGACGACGGGGTGAACAGCGCGCAATGGTGCTGGCGGGCCACTTCGAGCGAATTGTTGAGCGCCCCCATGTTGACGTTCCAGGCCATCTGGGGATTGCGTTCGCCGACGGCCGACAGCAGGGCCACGAGGTTGAAGATCGTGTCGATGCGGTGACGGGCCACGACCGAGGCCATGGCCGTTGCGTCGAGGGCGTTGAGCACCTCGAAAGGACCGTCCCCGGCCAGCGACCGGCACTCGCGCATGTCGGTAGCGACGACGTTCGAGCCGCCGTAGATACTGCGCAGGTAAACGGTCAGTTCGGAACCGATCTGACCGCCTGCGCCTACTATTAAGATGCGTTTCATCTGGTTTTTATTATGATTTGGTAGTAAAGGTAGAAAATAATTATGAAAAGTGTACAAATTTTTGGTCTTTTCATTTTTCTTATGTACTTTTGCACCACTCGAAAGAGAAATGTTGCTGACATAGCTCAGTGGTAGAGCACTTCCTTGGTAAGGAAGAGGTCCCGGGTTCAAGTCCCGGTGTCAGCTCAGAAGACGGCACACAACCTTCGGAAGGCGGGTGTCATTCAACAGAAAATCAATTGCATAATCCTTGTAACAGGCTTGTTACAAGGATTTTTCTTTTTCGTTCCAACCAATCTTTCCGAAAACCGGCTGCAACCGATCCGCACAAAACAACACCTCCGGAAACAAAACAGCCGGAAAAATGAATCTTCCGGCTACGACCGGCTCTGCCCGGTCTATGCAATGTAAGTTATCGGAAACGGTTATTCGTCCATGCGAATCGTTTCGCCCGTCCGGCGGCTGCGTTCGGCCTCGTAACAGATGCGGTGGCTCTCGATCGAATCCTCGATCGAAGTCAGGAAAACATGGTCGGGGTCGTAGAGCGCCTGAATAAAATCGTCGATCAGATAGAGGTCGGCCCCGGCATGGAAAGACTGTCCGGCAATGTCCGAAAAGTCGTACGTCCGCTCATAACCGCCGCGGAACTTCCGGACCCGCAGCGTCCGCTCGTCACCGTCGATCTCGCCGCCGGTCATCCAGATATGCGTCCGCCGGAAATCGTCGTTGGAGAACATCTCCATCGACAGGCTCACGACGACCGCGTCATCCATCTCCATCGACAGCAACTGCCTATCCACCACATCGTTATCACAACGGTAAACACAGCGGCCGAAAAGCCCCGTACGCAATTCTTCCAGAATAGCATCGTCGAGGGTCATCCCTTCGGGAACATCGAAACTGGCCACCCAGTCCCGGCGGACATAATAGAGATCGCGCGCCGAAAAGGGGCATTGGGGCTCGATTTTACAGTCGAGACACCGTTCTCCGGCTCCTGCGGGAGCATTCTCGGCCCGAAACCATTGCAGCGATCCGAACGACGAGAGTTTCGAACAACGCGAACGGGTCAGCCACAACAGGAAGTCGATGTCGTGACAGCATTTGGCCAGCAGGATGGGATTCGCTTCGCGCACCCGGCGGAAAATCCCACGCACATAGCTATGTGTAGCCCGGTCCAATCCGACCGATGCAATGTGATTGACGGAGACGATCCGTCCGAACTCGCCGGAAGCGACCAGTTCCCGGATTTTGGCAAAATAAGGATGATAGCGCAGCACATGGCACACTCCGACCCGGACTCCGCGTTCCCGGGCGCGCCGCGCAATCTCACGGCATTCGTCCAGGCGCTGCGCAATCGGCTTTTCGAGCAGAAGGTGGTATCCGGCGTCGATCGCCTTGATGGCCGGGTCGAAATGGGCATTCTCCGGCGTCGAAACCAGCACCATATCGGCCTCGACACGATCGGCAAAGAAATCGTCGTAATTCACATAGCGGCGATCCTCCGGCAGTCCGAACCGGTCGGCCATCGCACGACGGCGCAACTCGTTCAGTTCGACGACGGCCACGAGTTGCAGCCGGCCGGGATAACGACGGGCATATTCGAGGTATTTGTCGGCCCGGTTCCCGGCTCCGATCACGGCGATCTTCACAGGACGGGACACGACCGGTTTAATTTTCATCAGGTCTTCACAGATGTTCGAACAGTCATACATATTCCGGATACAGCCGCAACGTACGGAACCGGGCTCGACAAACCCGGTTATTCGCACTTCCGGACAACGGCGGTCAAAAGCGGACGGGGTGAAAGCCGCCGCCCGTCCGGATTTCTCCGGACGGGTAACGATTTTCAGCCTATTTACGCCCTGAAGCACTCAGGTCCAACACCCGCAGATTGCGGAACTGAATACCTGCGCCATGCCCCAGCAGACCAAGGTGACCGCTCTTGTTGAACAGTCCCGGATGATTCCGATGGTCGATCATATAGTGGTTGCCCTTCTCGCCCGGGTCGCCTACGCAATGGCCCTGACAGGCTTCGCGGATGTTGCCATCGAGAATCACTTCTCCGTTGACCGTCACGGTGATCCGATCGCCCACGGCGCGGATTTCCTCCACGTTCCAGTCACCGAGCGGCGGGAATTTCACTCGCTTGGCGGCAATTACACCGTAAACCGAACCATGCTGCTGGTAGTTTTTGATATCCTTGTAAATCGGTGCGTCGTGGTCGAGAATCTGAATCTCCATCCCCTCGAACGCAGCGTCGACGCCCATCGGCGTGCGGATGCCGATACCGTTGTTGACGCCCTCCCGAATGAAACGGAACTCGAAACGCAGCACGAAGTCGCTATACTCTTTCTTGGTGTAGAGGTTGCCCGAACCGCCGTATTGCGCCGTCACATCGATCGTACCGTTCAGCGGCACATAATTGGTCGTATTGCCGGTCCATTTGTGGAGCGACCGACCGTCGAAAAGCACTTCGAATCCTTCAGCAGCCTCTTCCGCCGAAAGTTCGAAAACAGGCGTCGAAGGCAGCTCGTTTACATATACATTGCGGAATTCGACGGGAGCCGCGCCGGCAATCAGTTCGATGCAACCGCAGATACCGACGGGTTCACCCGGCATATCCGGATTGGTCATCACGGCATTCTCGACTATTTTCACATCGTTTTCGAAGACGGTGATACGGTCGTCCACGACCTTTACATAGAGTGTATTCCAATTACCCGGCCGGTTATCGGCATCCGCAACACCTTTATCGTCCGCCAGCATACCCGTACCGGACACACCGCCCAAACGAATCTGCGGAATGGCCCTTACCGCGATACCGGCCTCTCCAGGAGTTTTCCAGTCGAGAATCATCTCGAAGTTTTCGTATTGCTTCGGGAATTGGATCGCGGGAGCGTTTGCTTGGGCCGTGAGGATACCGTCTGTCAGGGACCATTTTTGCGCCATTGCTGCGTCAGCCTCCAGTTGTGCCTTTGCCAGGGCCTTTGGCTTCATGGCCTTGCGGGTCTCGGGGTTTCCGACTACGGCTTTCCGGTTCTCCGGTTCGAGCGACAGGGGCTCGAATCCGGCCTCGGGGAGTTTTGCCATAAGTCCCTTTATCTCGTCGACGGCGTAACCTGCGTCGGCGTCGGATTTGGCCAGTCCGGCATATACCTCCTGGGCCTTTTTCAGGGCTGCTGCTACCGTTTCTCCTCCCAGCGCGGGGTTCTTCGCAGCGACGGTCTTCACGACCATTGCGGCGGTTTCGGCCGTCGCGGGTGCGTCCATGTAGTTCATGGCGAGCGTCAGCGCCGGGAATACCGGGGTCCTGGAGAGCGCTTTGAGCAGTTTGTTCTGCGTTTTGGCCGAAGGGTTGGCTTCCAGTCCTTTGCGGTAAAGCTGGTATTTGCGCATCGGCGTATTGTCGGAGGCCGTTGCGAAATCGGTGTAACGCGAGATGGCGGCATCGGTCCAGTCGGGGTTCTTCCCGGCCAGTTCGTAGAGCACGTCGATCATCACGGGGTTCTTCACCGTGAGCAGGGCTGCGAAGGCGGCTTTCGGGTCGTCGGCTTTCAGCAGCGCGCCGATGGCCTCATCGGTGGCGGCCTGCGCCAGCAGGGGGTAGTAGCGGGCCTTCTGCGGGGCTGCGGCCATGCGTCCCGCCACCAGCTTGTACTGCATGTCGGGAGCCGCCGGCGCCAGGGCGTTCCTCAGTCCGGCCTGCAGGGCCTTCACGTCGTCTCCCTGCGCCTTGTCCAGCAGGTCGCACAGGCGGTCGAAATCGCCGGCGGTCGTGACGCCGGCCAGCGCGTCGTAAGCTGCCGTGCGTACGGCCTTGTCGCCGGATCCGAGCAGGGCGAATACCTTGTCGGCCGCGGTCGTGATGCGCCGCTTGGCGACGAGCTTCAGCGCATTGGCCTGCGTGGCGGGGTCGCCGTCGAGGGCCGCGACGAATGCGGCGTTGGGCTTTCCGTTAAAAGCCGCGAGGGCTGCGGAAGCCTCTTTGGCATGCGCGCCTCCCAGTTGTGCTATCAATGCGTCGAGCGCCTGCTGTCCGCCGATCTTCCCGGCGGCACGGACGGCTGCCAGGGCCAGCTCATCGTCCGGCGACGACATGGCGGCAACCACGGCGGCGCTCTGCGATGCGGCGTGGCGCGCTCCCAGCCAGCTTACGACATCCGTTTGCGCGGCGTCGCTCAGCGACGGGAGCTTCTTGACGAGGGCGGCATAGAGCGCCTCGTCGGCGAAGTCATTCGCGTAATCGAGCGCAGCGCAGCGGTAGGCCCTGTCGGCGTCTTTGAGCGCGGCGAGCACCGTCTGTGTCCGTTTTTTGGCATCCGCAGCCAGGACGATTTCCAATCCCGCGGCGCGGACGTTCTGCGGCAGGGCGGGTTTTTGCAGGGCTTTGGCCGCGGAGAGGGCCTTCTGCTCACCCGCTGCGGCGAGCCGTGCCAGCAGGTTCACGTAAGCCCCCGTGGCGTCGTTCTTCGTGAACGCATAGCCGTCGGCTTTGGCGGCTGCGGCGAGCGTCGCTATCGAAGCGTGCGTGCCGCATTTGGCCAGCGCGTTGTAAACGGCCTGCCTGGCGGGGGTGTCGGCCGTGGGGTCGGCGGCCCATTTCAGCAGCGCGGGCTCCGCGGCCGCAAGGCCTTTCTCCGCCGCGGCATAAGCCAGCAGGGCGTTCGGAGCGGGGCTTTCGCCGATCAGCGCCAGGAGGGTCTCTTCGGTTCCCGGCGTGGAGATCAGGCCCCGCACGGCGTAATCCGCAAGGTAGTCGTCCCCGGCGTACTTCACGAAGACGGGAGCCTCCTGGGCCGTTGCACACAACTGGAGCAGCGAGAGCAGGAAGGCCTGGTTGGGTTTGTCCGTCGAGGCGGCGACGGCGTCGGCCAGTCCGGTGCGGACCTCCCGGGCGAGCGCCTCGCGGCCTTGGGCCGAGACGTAGCTCACTACGCCGCCGAGGGCGTATTCGACCACGGCGTTCTTGCCTTCGGAGGCGGGGACAAGCATCCCGGCCATCATCCGGATTCCGTCGGCTCCGGTCGCCGCGAGTTCCTGCATCAGGCTGTCGAACGCCTTGGGCGTCTGGGCCGGAAGTTGGGCCAGGGCATCCGCCACGATCGTTTCGGCGGTACGCTGGCGGGCATCCTGCGCTCCGGCGGCGAAAGGCACGAGGGCGAGCAGGAGTATGGCGATGAATAACTTCTTCATGGTTTTTTCAGGTTTGGACGTTATCAGATTTTCCACGGAGTGCGCATCGGCTGGTCGATGAGGCGGTTGGCGGCCTCGTCGCCGACGAAGAGCTGCTTGTCGGGGTCGAAATGCAGCGTGCGGTTCAGCCGCAGGGCGCACGCGCCCAGGTTGACCAGCGTGGAACTGCGGTGTCCCTTCGCTTCGTCGAGGGCGAAGGGCTCGCGGCTGCGGACGCACTGCAGGAAGTCGGTGTTCTGAGGCTCGGGGTCGGGCATCTCGGCGATCTTCTCCATCACGTCGGGAATCGTACACTCGAAGCCCTGGTAGACCTTGCCCAAAGGACCTTCGATATAGGGAACCTTGCCTTTGCTCTCGTAGCCTTCGCCTTCGAGCACGATCTGGCAGCCGTCGTCGTAGGTGTAGACGATCCTGCGCCAGATGCCCACGGCGTCGGGATGCTGCTGCGGGGCGTCGACCTCGATCTTCACCGGAGAGGTCTCGTCCTTGCCCAGCAGGTACTGAACGGGGTCCATGTAGTGCTGGCCCATGTCCGTCAGTCCGCCGCCGTCGTAGTCCCAGTAACCGCGGAAGGTCTGGTGCACGCGGTGTTTGTTATAGGGTTTATAGGGCGCCGGGCCCAGCCACATGTCGTAGTCCAGTTCTTCCGGGACGGATTGCGGCCGGAGGTTTTCCTGCCCCACCCAGAAGAATTTCCACGTGAAGCCCGTAGCCCCCGAGATGGTCACCTTGAGGGGCCAGCCCAGCAGGCCGCTGTCAACGAGTTTCTTCAGGGGCTCGACCGTCGTGCCCAGTCCGTAGAAGGTATCCTTGAAGCGGAACCACGTGTTCAGGCGGAAGATCCGCCCGTTCTGCCGGACGGCCTCCACTACGCGTTTACCCTCGCCGATGGTACGCGTCATGGGCTTCTCGCACCAGATGTCCTTGCCGGCTTTGGCCGCTTCCACGGCCATGATGCCATGCCAGTGGGGCGGGGTAGCGATATGTACGATGTCGACGTTGGGATCGGTAATCAGGTCCCGGTAGTCGTGGTAGCTTTCGAGCGTCTTGTCGAACTTCTTGCGGCCCAGCGCGACGGCGCTTTCGAGGTGCTTGCGGTCCACGTCGCAGACCGCAACCAGGCGGCACGCGTCCGAGGACGTGAAGTGGTAGCTGCTCTTGCCGATGCCGCCCACGCCGATGATGCCCTTGGTGAGCTGGTCGCTCGGGGCGACGAATCTGGAGCCTCCCAGAACGCTGCGCGGGACAACCGTCAGCAGCGCCAGTCCGCCTACCTTTTTCAGAAAATCTCTGCGGTTACTCATTTTATCTCTTTGTTTTAGGTGCTAGTTTGAAGAGGTTGAAAGCCGGGATTCCGCATAACGAAACCCCGGCTCTGTTTTACAGCGTCGTCAGCCGGAGGTTACGCCACAGGACCTTGATGCCGCCGCCGTCGTGAATCTGAAGCGCGATGCGTCCCTGCGCTGCGCCGATCTTCGCGTCCGTGAGGTCCACCATCGCTTCGCCGTTGAGCCACGTCTGAACACGGTCTCCCTGGACCTTCAGCCGCAGCGTGTTCCAATCCCCCTCCCTGAGGATCGACTCCTTCTCGTCGGGGATCTGGGCCAGCCAGCCCCGGCCGTAGGATTCGTAGATGCCCGCCGTGTCGTGGTTCTTCGGCGCGACCTCGCACTGCCAGCCGTGAACCTTCACCGGCGGCTCGATGAACGAACGGAAGAAGACGCCCGAGTTCCCGTTGGAGAGCTGCTTGAACTCGACCGTGAGGTCGAAATCATCGTAGTATTCACGCGTGGCCAGGTAGCCGTACTGCTTGTCGGGACCGCTCTCGCAGACCAGGCAGCCCTCCTTGTCCACATACCACTTCTCCGTGCCGTAGGCTTCCCAGCCCGTAAGGTCCCGGCCGTTGAAGAGTTCCACTTCGCGGCCTGCCTTGCGGGGAAGCTCCTTGATCTTCAGGTTGCGGAAAGAGGCCGGATAGCCGTGGTCCTGCAGGCACAGAACGCCCCGCCGCGCCAGACCGTATTCGGGTGCAGTCTCCCATTTGCCGCTGTTCTTGCGCGAGAACCAGTCATCGGTGTAGGCTTCGAACTCAAGGATCTTGTGCCCGTTGAGCCAATGCTCCACGTGCCCGTTGTCGCACACGATGCGCGAATTATTCCACTCGCCCTGCGGATTGACAAACAGGGAATCCGCAGTCGGAAGGTGCATCGCGTAGTCCACGCCCAGCTTCTGCCACTCTTCGAGCTTCGTCGGAGCGTTCTGAGACTCCCAACCATCGTTGTCGATCAGTTGGTACTCGGGACCCGTGACGTAGGGAACCTTGAAATAAGGATTCTCGACGACGTGGTAAAGCATGCCGCTGTTACCTCCGTAGGAGAGCTTCCAGTCCCAGTCTACGATGAAGTTTTCGTATTGTTTCTTGGTGACGATATAACCCGAAAGGTCGCTCCCGTCGCCGTTAGCCTGGATGCACCCGTCGACAACGTGCCACGGCTGGGTCAGAGAGTCCCCGTTGAAGTCTTTCCATTGATCCAGGCTATTCCCGTCGAAGAGCAATTCCCAGCCGGAGGCGATCTCCGATTCGCTGAGTGTGTTGTGGCGGGGACCGCAGGAAACGGCCATGGTGAGCAGCAGCGCAAAGCCGCACACGCCGGTGACTTTGCCGCAAAAAGTAGTTGGTAGTATCATTTTATGTTGGTTTAGTGGATATCTTTAGCGGATGTACAAAGTTATCCATTTTCAGGCATGCCGCTACACGCGCGATGCACTATATAGACCGATATAAGTCTATATACAATTAATAATCAAACTAATAGAAACAAGTATGACACCCCGTATTATATAGATTTCCGGAGATCTTTACAACCCGATCCGGGCGACCTGCGACTCGAAATCGTCGCGGTCGAGCGCGGCATTGCGCAGTTTGGTGCGGTAGGTATAGACCGTAGCGGAGGCGCAGTTGAGCAGCGAAGCGATATGCCCGCTGTCGGTAATTCCGAGCCGCAGGGCAGCCAGAATCCGCAGTTCGGTCGTCAGTGAAGAGTCCGTGCGGGGAGCGAAGCGCGATTCGGGCTGCAAAAGTTCGTTGACCTGCTCGATGAAATGCGGAAAAATATCGAGAAACGAGGCGTCAAACGACTGGTAGAATTTGAGGTACTCGCCGTTGATGGTCTGCGACATGCTGAGCTGGCGCACCAGTTCATCGGCGCCCTGGGTCTTGGCAATGTGGCACACTTCGCGGCGAAAAGCGTCCATTTGTCCGATATAGCGCACCGAGAGGTCGATATAGTGACAGACATAACGGTCCTTGATGCGGTTCGAATCGACCAAAGCGCCGTTGATCTGGCGGATATGATCGTTCTTGCCGAGCAATTCGTGGTTCTTTTCGCGGAGCATATCGCTCATGCGGATCAGTTTTTCGTGGTTGTTGTGCAGGCGGCGGTGCTGCCACAGCACGAACCACAGCACGACAGTCAGCACCACAAGGAAAACTCCGGCCAGGCAGATGACCACGATCATCATTGTCTGCCGTCCGGCGATATTGGCCGCCACGGCCTCGCTGATCTTCATTGCCGCCGCCGAAGAGTTGGGAATCCGGGCGATCGACTTGCAGCGCACGGCATCGTCGAAAGTGGAACCCATATAGGCCGCGGCACGGTCGAAGTCCCCGCGGTCGAAAAGCCGGAGCGCCAGGTCGTAGAGCGAATAGTAAGAACGGGTTCCGGCGCACAGGTCGGAGATCGACGACTCGGCCAGGCAGTACGCCGACAGGTCCTCGTCGCCCATTTTCCGGGCGATGTCCGACATGGCATAATAGAGCAACGCACGTTCGGGATAACTCAGGACTTTGGCCGTGAATGGCTCCAGCAATTGCAGCGCCTCCGCACAGCGCGCACTGTCGCGAAGACTCAGCGCCTCCATGCGCGCCCGGGTAAATTCGCTCAGCCCCGGAACCGAAATGCGGCGCGTCAGGAACACCGTATCACGCCATGCCTGCTTCTGGTGCGGGTCCTCGACCTCGGAATAACGCCGGGAAGCCACCGAGCAAAAACACAGATACCATGCTCCATACTCAAGCGGAGTCATACCGACGGTATCTATTTTCCGGAAAATAGCTTCGGCGTAACTGGTCTGCCCGCGGCCCAGCCAGACATCGATATCGGCCAGCAAGGCCAGCCGCCGCTCATACCGCGAACCGCTCCGTTCGGCCAGCCGGTAGAGCCGGTCGACGTAATAGGCCGAAGAGTCGAGATCGAAAGTCACGAAAACCTGCGCCACTGCGAACACCTGCTCCGCCTGTTCAGCCGTCGGGGCCTTGGCGTCGATGCGGCCGCGCAACTCGTCGGCCTGCTCCTGGCGCCACTGCTGATAGCGGGCTTTCTGCGCCAGCTCCGCATCCAACCGCTCCAATGCGGCCCGGGTCTGCAATGAATAGCTCTCCTGCGGTGTACATCCTACCGGCAGGAGGCACGCCGCAGCCAACGAGAAAAACACGCAGAAACGAAGGATAATCCGCAGAGGCATCGTCAATAGTTTTGGGTCGGACAAATTTAACAAAAAAGCCAGGCTTTGCAAACCGAATACGTCAATTTAAACCGAACAACAGGGATAAGAGACCGGAAAGCAGCGCCGAAAGGCACTCGCCGACGGCTTCCGGAAGACGACAGCAACACCCGTACCGACTCCTAAATCAGCTCCTTACGGATTATCCCCGAAGACCGGACGACGGTTACAAGTCGATACGCCGACAGGAGGCTCCGGCCATCCCGACCGGTTTGCCGACACCCGGCAGCGAGACCGTGTGCGCCTTGTCGTCCATGTTGACGATCAGGTAAACCCGCTTTCCGTCGGGTTTTAGCCACTCGGCGGCCAACACCGAAGCATCGTCGCCGAATCCGGGAATCCGGACGACCGGATTATCGCCCGACGGGGCGAACTCGCGGATAAACAAGCCCCCGTACACCACATCATGCACTCCCCGGCGGAAGTCCATGAGCGTCTTCATGAAGCGGGCCTCTTTCGCCGCGCGCTCCGACATCAGCGGTCGCGGATCGACCCACCCGATCTGCGAACCCCACAACAGGGCTTTGGCCAGTTCGTAACGGAAGTCGCCGAGGCCCATTTTATCCGCCGTGGCGGGCGTGTAGGTAAATGCGCTGGTAACAGCACGGTCGGAGTAAACCATCGGGAATACGGGTTTGATGACGCAGGCGTTCTCCTCGTGGGGTGTATTGACCACCAGCAGCATGTCGAACAGGTCGATGTAACACTCGGCGTTCTCTTCGCTGGTCAGAATTTTCCCCTCCTGCAAATGGTTGGCGCGGATTTCGCCGATGAGCCTGCGGTAGCCGTCGTACCAGAAACTCCCGCCGCCGACCGGGTGGTCGTGGCGCTCGTTCCAGCAGGGCTCCGGCGCCGCTGCCGAAATCTGGTCGATATAGACGCCGTCGACGCCGAGCCCGGTCTGGAGACTGTCGACCAGTCCGATAATCTTCCTGTGCCAGATGGCGGTCGAAGGGCATGTCACCGTATTGAGAACCTTCGAGGTGGGATAAATTTCGGTATAGAGCGATCCGTCGGGCTTGCGGCACGAAGCATCGTAACCGCGGTCGCGCTTATAGCTGTCCGCCGCGGGGTCCCAGAGACGGCCGTTGATGTAAGGCGTGACCCGGGCCCCCGACTGCTGAACGGCGCGGACCATCCCGGCAAAGCCCTCTTTGGCAGGCAGGTAGTCGGGATAGTGCGTATCGTAGGGATGGTTGTGCCAGAAGTACCAGTGTACACCCAATCCATCGCCGAAGTATTCGGCGGCGCTTTTGACCGCATCGAACGTATCGTCGCCGACGTATTTGGCGCGCACCCATGCGTCGGCGTTATAGCACCACTGCGGAATGTTACGTGCAGAGAGCGGTTTGCTGCCCCACTCGGTCGTAAAGGTGAAAGGACGATACCACCGGACGACGGCGTCCTCCCAACCTTCGGGGGCAAAGCCCACGACCGAAGTCCAGGGCAGGCGGAACGTTCCGTTTTCGATCCAGCCGGCCGAAGCAGGAATCGCGTCATTGAAGACGACCGTTTTGTGCGTACACTGCACCGAGTAGGTCTTGCCGCAGCCCCGGCGGTCCTCTGTGCCGTAGTAAAGGGCTCCGTCGCCGTTGTGCACCAGCACGAACTGCATAGCCGAAGCATGCGAGGGATAGCGAGCCTCGAAAGTGGCAATGTCGAGCGGTTTTTCGACACCCCAGCCTTCGGTCGTAATCACTTTACCGGCCGCCGGACGGTCGATTACGATGCGGGGAAACTTCACGTCGGTGACCAGCCATCCGGCAGGCAGATCGGCCTCCAGGTTCCATTGCAGCAACTCGCCGCCGTCGGGCAGCGTGACGTACATCCGGACAGGATATTTCACCGGCGAGTAATCGAGTGTCAACTGCCACGTGAAGACAAGCGTTTTGGCCCCGGCATCGTCGCGTACCCCGACTCCCTCGTAAACAGCGTGTTCGGGCAGCAACTCGGGATTCTCGCCCTGCGGGCCTTTGTAGACGAGTGCCCACGGCCGGTCGTTCTGCCCTTCGGGAGCCACAGAACGGCCGTTCAGCACCAGTTTTTTAATCCCGAAAACCTTGCCGGCGCCGAAAACGGCCTCCACATATCGATTGGACAGGGTGTAATCGTCGCCGGTCCGGCTTACCGCAGTCTGGCATCGGGCGAAAGTCGGCAGGTTCAGCAATAGCAGGCATACCGACAGCTTGCAGATTCGTTTCATCATATTTTGACAGTGTATTTCGGGTTGTCCGTCGTGTGTTGCCGCTTCGTACCGACGACCGGTTGTTACGGGCATTTCCGGCGCTTTATATTATAAGGTATATATCCGGCAGGGAGTTATATGGTTCGGAAACGTCCCTTTCGAACAAAAGTAAACAAAAAATATTTCTCAAACAACGGGAAGTTCATAAAAAACTTTTCGATCCCCTTCACGAACGAATCGGGTATCGCATTTTAAGAGGCCACAGACCCTTCCACCGCGCCTAATATCGTTCAATATTCTAATCAACAACAACTTATACAACAAAACCATATTCTTTTACCGAGTTGATTCCAGCCATAGGCAAGGAAATATTTTTATTCGGAAACGCCCCGCCGAAGCAAATAAAACCATTGATTATCAATAGTTTAACCCCCAAAAACCAACCTTACCGGACATCCTCCCTGTCTTTTTAAAGTAAAAAAACTTACCAAAAATACACGTGATAATAATTTTATTGTTATATTTGCTTTTGCATAATGAATACTTTTAACCGAGCATTGCCGTAAAATTATGTGATACGAGTCCTATAAACGACACACCCGACTCCGCCAAAGACCGATAACTAACTGAATACCAATACCGACAAACTATTAACTTTACCTAAAAAAACGGACGCCTATGGTTAAATGACACCGGCCAAATCGAAAACTATTGACTTCCCGAATTTCACAATCTCTCGTTGTTTTGCAGTTTGCAATAACAAAATTGAACCTGGACGGACCGTCCGACGGACACACGTAGGAACCGTACCAAACTTTATCAAGTAATTTAAATGAGGAAATATGACAATGACTATACAAAAGCTCTTTTGTAAAATAGTGCCCTGGGTGTGTGTGTTGATTCCGGGGCTTATCCCGATTACGGAATTGAGCGCGAATCCAAGATTCGAGTATACCGTAAACGACCTTTCCGAGGCGGTATCGGCTCCGCAAGAGAGGGGGGGGGGAATTTAAGCTAACCGGTCAGGTATTCGACGAGACCAAGGCCGGAGTCCCGGGTGCGACAGTCACCGTCAAAGGCAGCACCCGCGGCGTTATCACCGGCAACGACGGCAGTTTTACGCTCGAGGTCACTCCGACCGATGTGATCGTGATCTCCTACCTGGGTTATGAAACGCAGGAGATTCCGGTGGGCGCCCGAAAGAATATCGTCGTCGAACTGGTCCGCAAAACCTCCGAACTGGAAGCTGTGACCGTAGTCGCCTACGGCAAACAGCGCAAAGAGAGCATCGTCGGAGCCATCAACACGCTCGACGCCAAAGAGTTGAAAGTATCCACAGGACAACTTTCATCGAGCCTCGCCGGAAAACTCGCCGGTCTGGTCGTCATGCAGCGTACGGGCGAGCCGGGATCGAGCGCCGAATTCTGGATCCGCGGCGTGAATACGTTCGGAACAGGCAGCACGACGCCTCTGGTGCTCGTCGACGGTATCGAACGCAGCATGGACCTGGTCGACGCAGACGACATCGCCACCTTCTCGATCCTGAAGGACGCCACCGCAACGGCTGTTTACGGCGTGCGCGGAGCGAACGGCATCATCCTGATTACCACCAAGCGCGGTATGGAGGGAACGCCGAAGATCAACGTGAAGGCCGAATTCGGCATGACCCAGCCGACGAAGCTGCCCAAGATGGCCAACACCAGGCAATGGCTCGATTTCTACGACGAATTGTGCCGGGACAGCCCGACCGGAGAGCAGGGTTTTTCGGATTATGAGCGCCAGATGTACCTGAGCGGCAAAGATCCCGACCTCTATCCGTCCGTCGACTGGACGAAGGAAATTTTCAAGAACCTGGCCATGACCGGCCGCGTCAACGTAAGCGTGGCGGGCGGTTCCCCCAAGGTGCGCTATTACGTGGGGTCGTCCTATTACACCGAAGGCGGTATCTTCAACATCGCCGACAACAAGCGTTACGACGCCCAGATGAACTACAACAAGTTCAATTTCCGTTCGAACATCGACATCAACATCACCAAGTCGACGGAACTCGGGCTCTCGCTGTCGACCCAATACACGACGACGAACCAGCCCAACAGCTCGTTGGCCGACCTGTACAACTACACCATGCTTTCGACGCCGATCTCGACTGCACCCATCTATTCGGACGGCACGCTCGCCATCGCTTCGGACAACGGCAGCACCAACCCCTACAACATGCTCAACAACTCGGGCTACGCACGGACCGCGAACGTCGTCGCCCAGTCGCTGATGTCGCTGACCCAGGACTTTTCGGATATCATCACGCCGGGCCTCAAGGCCAACGTCAAGTTTTCATGGGACGCCCAGAACTCGACGACCCTCAACCGGGCCTACTCCCCCAACGTCTATTCGGCCACCGGCCGCGACGAGGACGGCAACCTGATTTTCGACCAGACGGTCGTCGGAACGGGCTACATGTCGCTCGCGCGGTCCAATGCCGGCTGGACGACGATCAACTTCGAGGGAAGCCTCACCTACGAACGGCTCTTTGCCGATGACCACCGCGTAAGCGCCCTGTTCCTTTACAGCGTACGCAACCGGACCAATAACGTCCCCGGAACCTATATCGCGGCTTTCCCCTATCGGAACATGGGTATTGCGGCCCGCGTCACCTACGCCTTCCGGGACAAATATTTCCTGGAGTTCAACTGCGGCTACAACGGTTCGGAGAACTTCGCTCCGGGCAAGCGATACGGTTTCTTCCCCGCCTATGCGCTGGGTTACATGATCAGCAACGAGAAATTCTGGGAGCCGCTGCGCGACAAGATCAATGTACTGAAGATCAGAGGTTCTTATGGCAAAATCGGTAACGACCAGATCGGCGGAAGCCGTCGTTTCGCCTATAACACGACGATGAACGTCTCCGCCCCCGGTTTCGTTTGGGGAACCACGGGCCCCAGCGGCACGATCTATACGGGTATTCCGACGAACGGTTACACGACCGGAGAGATCGGCAATGCCAACGTGGCCTGGGAAGAGGCGACGAAGGCCGACGTAGGTATCGAATTGGGACTGTATAACAAGGTCCGTATTCAGGCCGACTACTTCTACGAGAAACGCGAAGGCATCTTCATCCAGCGCGAATCGACTCCGTCGGTGGTAGGAACCAAGGTCGCCCAGTATGTCAACCTGGGCCGGATGCAGAATCAGGGCGTGGATTTGTCGCTCGAATTCGACCATCAGTTCAACAAGGACCTCAGCCTGTCGGCACGCGGTAACTTCACCTACAACCGCAACAAAAAACTCTACGACGATAAACCGGATCAGATCTGGAAATACCAGAACCTGGCGGGATTCGCCCAGAACCAGCAGTTCGGACTTATCGCCGAGGGTTTGTTCGAATCCGAAGAAGACATCGCCACCTGGCCGAAACAGAATTTCGGCGATGTCCGTCCGGGCGACATCAAATACCGCGACATCAACGGCGACGGCGTAGTCGACACGTTCGACAAGGTGGCCATCGGTTATACGACTATTCCGGAGATCAACTACGGCTTCGGCGCCAGCCTCAACTGGAAAGGATTCGATATTTCGGTATTCTTCTCGGGCGTCGCCAATACGACCCGTATCATCAGCGGTTTCAACCTGTTCGGACAGGCTTCGAACATCAAACGGTCGGGACAGATTTTTGCCGACGTAGCCGAAAAGCGTTGGACGCTGGACAACCAGGACCCCAACGCTCCCTATCCCCGCCTGGCCATGAAGAAGGTCGACAACAACCAGCAGGCATCGACCTATTGGCTGCGCGACATGAGCTTCCTGCGCCTGAAGAACGCCGAAATCGGCTATACGCTTCCCAGGGCATGGACCAAAAAAGCAGGTTTCTCAGCGGTTCGATTCTATGTTCAAGGCGTCAATCTGCTTACATTCAGCGATTTCAAATTATGGGATCCCGAATTGAGCGCCAGCTACGGTAACCAGTATCCTCAAGTCCGCACCGTTACGATCGGTGTAAACCTGAACTTCTAAACCAAAATACCTGAACTATTATGAAACAAATGCGAATATTGTGTGCTATCCTGGTATTTTCCCTGGCATCGACCTCCTGTGAATCGTATTTCGACGTAAAACTGGACGACCAGCCCAATATCGAGGATATATTCAGCACGACAAACGGCACCAAAAAGTATCTCGCCCATATCTACTCCTACATTCCGATGGAGGAAGAGATCGTAGGCAGCGAGGGTTGGGTAGTTCCGCGCTCCGACGAAGCCCAGTACTCGTTCTTCCAGTGGGTGAACTACCTTCAGATCAAAACCGGCAGTTACAGCAGCGGTACGGTCAACGGGACCGGAGGCGACCTGGTAACAGCCGACGCGGCTTACTACAACTTCTGGAGAAAGAACTACGTGGCGATCAACCAGTGTTCGACGTTCCTCAAATACGTCGATCTAAACAAAGGCGAGAGCCCCGATAAAATCAAGGCCATGAAGGCCGAAGCCCGGTTCCTGCGTGCATTCTACTACTTCTGCCTGTTCCGTCAGTTCGGTCCGGTTTACATCTGGGGCGACCAGATGCCGGACGAAACTATCATGGGTTCGACGATCGACCGCATGACGGTGGACCAGAATATCGATTTCATCGTCGGCGAGTTGGACGCAATCAAGAACGACCTGCCGCTGCGGATGTCCGATATCGGAGAACCGGAGGCAAGTTTTGTCGGACGCGTTACGCGGGGAGCTGCACTGGCCCTGAAAGCACGCGTCCTGCTCTTCGCCGCATCGCCGCTCTACAACGGCTGCGACCTCTATGTCGGCAAGATGAAGAACATGCGCGGCGAATTCCTCTTTCCGCAGACCAAAGACGACACCAAATGGGAAGCTGCGGCACAGGCAGCATGGGATGTGATCGACCTGGGCATGTACAGCCTGTGCGAGGACAATACACAGACCAATCCGTTCAAGAAAGGCGTTGCATCGTATCAGAAAGTCATGTTCGACAACTGGAACAGCGAAACGATCTGGGGATGGTGGTTCCGGACGACCAAGGGTTACGAATACTTCGGCCCCACCGGCGGGCAGATCGGCCCGGCCATGCCGCCCAACGCACTGGAAACACTGGGTGTCCGCGGCGGATACGGCGGCATCGCCCCGTCGCTCAAGCTGATCGACACCTATCCCATGTGGGAAACCGGACGTTACCCGGTTACCGGCTACCAGGGCCAGAACGACCTGTCGAAACCGATCGTCGATCCCCAATCGGGATACCAGGCAACGGGATTCACCGAAAACTACAAGCAGCCGGCCGACGCCGACTGGGCCCCCGCTTTCAAGGCGCACAACAGTTGCGTCGGACGCGATCCGCGCTTCTACGCCTGCCTGGTCCCCAACGGATTCTACTGGCCTAACAAGACGTTCCCGAACCGGTTCACCTGCTATGACAACGCGGAGTGCACGTCGAGGTATTCCGCCACTTCGGACGCCAACCGCCTGGGTTATACCTGGCGCCGGCTGCTGAAACCCGACTATTCGCTCAACGACGAATACGACATGTACAAAGCAATCAAGTACGTGTATCCCGCATTCCGCCTGGCCGAGGTCTACCTGAACTACGCCGAGGCCTGCAACGAGAAACCGCAGCGCGACGAAACCGCAGCCCTCCTTTACCTGAACAAGGTACGCAACCGGGTCGGACTGAAGGATATCGAGGAGGCATACCCCGAAATCAAGGGCAACAAAGAATTGCTGCGCTGGTGTATCCAGAAAGAGCGCATGGTCGAATTCGGACTGGAAGCAAAACGTCACTACGACGCCTGCCGCTGGATGATCGCCAAGGACGAATACCCGGGCACTCCCTGGACGCTGCACCTGACTGCGACAAACTACGAGGATTCTTACCAGCGCGTGAACAACGAGCTCAGAATCAGCACCTATGTTTTCCAGGACAAGGACTATCTGTATCCCATCGGTGCCGCTCAGTTGGCCGAGATGACCAATATGACCCAGAATTACGGATTTTAACTAACGCTTGATGTGATATGAAAATAAATATGTGGAAACTGTTGTTTGCAGCCCTGATCGCATCGACCGCCATGGTCGCCTGCAAGGATGAGCGCAACAACTACATGGTAGACGATACGATCTCATTTCTCGCGACAGACAACCAGCTTATCAATGTAGCCCTGTATAATGAAGAATGTGATCTGACCGTCATTAAGAGCGGCAAGGGACAAACCGGCGCTACGGCGCGGCTGGAGGTTTCGGAAGCTGCGCTCGAAGCGTACAATACGGCCAACGGCACGGACTACAAGGCCCTGCCGGCAAACTACGTGACATTCTCTCCGGCGATCAAGTTCTCCGAAAAGGATATCCGCAAGACGGTTAAGGTAACCTGGGACGACGAGAACATCAATTCGCTCGGAGAAGGAAACTATGCCGTCGCAATCGAATTATCCGTCGACAACAACGCGCTGGAGGTTCCCGAAGCCCGCAAGGTAATGATCGTCAGCATGGCATGGTCGCACCTGGGCATGGAAGCGGATGTAGCGCCCGTGTTCAGCCCGGCCGCTTCGCGCGAAACCGCGGTTTACGAAGGCCCCGTCACCATCGACAACCCGATCTCGGTGATGGATATTACCGTCGACTACGAAATCGACAACAGCCTGATCACCGCTTATAACGACGCGAACGGAACCGACTACAAGGCCGCTCCCGCAGACCTGGTTTCGCTGGCCGCGACATCGTCACAGCTCGAGGCCGGCAAATCTTCGACGGCGTTCAGCCTCCAGATTCTCTCCGAAAAATTGTTCAACGGCAACGAACTCAAGGCGGTCGACGATAATCAGTATCTCGTACCCGTACGCATCAAGTCGCTGTCGAACGAGGCCATCGGCATCAGCCGCTCCGTCATGTACGTGCCCGTATCTTTCAACAGAGATGTGAAAGGCCCATGGACGTTACTCGAGGGTGAAAACAACTGCTATGGCAAGGATCCTAACGCTCCTGCATGGGCATTAGGATATACTGCGAACAAATTGTTCGACGGCATATTGACCGCCGGCGGCGAATGGATCTCCTCGTGGGACAACGGCCCCATCTCATTCCCGATGACCTTTGTCGTAGATATGGGCAAGGCCCGCGTGTTTACCAAGTTCCTGATCAGCGACTATACGACTCACCAGGGCAACTACCGCGAATACGAAATCTACATAGCAGACAAGTATAACGGGGCAAGTACGCAGTGGACACTCGTCGCCGACGGGAAGCGCGATTTCAAAGGCTGGACCGGCACGATCGAGACTTATGATTATCCAGTTAAGACGATGATCGCCGGTCGTTACCTGAAGTTCATAATCCTAAAACCAGAGAATCCGCAAACGGGCGATTATCTGAATGGACGCGGTAAATTGGCCGACGTTCAGGGCATAGGCTTCTAACGACTGATTTTCAATAAATTAATCCCGTTGTGAGTCTGAAAAAATTTCACAGCGGGATTAATTCGTACAACATGAAACACGACTCATTTTGCGTAAGTTATATTTCGTTGCACTGGTATTGGCTGTGGCGATGGGGTTCCTGGCGACATCGTGCACCGGCACGCGCGTTGTTAAACGCTATCCGTGGGAAGAGGCTCGGAAAAGCCTTGCGACTACGACCGACGCCATTTTGTGTTATGGTGGCAGCCACCACCGGACTCCTTATTTATGGGATCAGGCCCGGTTGGCGCCGCTGGTCACCTACACCGATCCGGCAGGCCGGGAACACTGGCTTTTCGACGGATTCATTTTCCTGGAATTCCAGGACACCAACCGCCCCGACAATGCCCGATATGCGTTTGAAACAGGCCAACTTCGCGACACGGGCGTCTCAGCCGGAAAAGCGCAGTGGCAGGAACTGATCGATTACTATTTCAGGCCGGGAAACGGTGTGGATGCACTGGATAAAGCCGTAAAAGAGGCCACAGGACGGTTGGGCAATGCCCCGGCCAAACGCCGCGTGATCATGGTCCTCCCGGATCCGGTGATCTACGAACACTACATCGACACGACCTCTTCGACGACCTATTGGGGCGAACTGGACGGCCGCCGGCTCGATTTCAGCAAAAACGAGGACCGCCTCGCCGCCTGCAAATGGTATATCGACCGGGTGCGTGCCGCATTTGCAGCCGGAAATTACCGATATGTCGAACTGGCCGGTTTTTACTGGCTGCGCGAGATCGTAACCCGGCCGCAGGATACGGCGTACAGTTACTTCCTGACACGTTCGGACATTCTGCTGCCGCACGTCGCCGACTACCTTCACCGCCTGAATTACAGTTTCAACTGGATTCCGTATTACGGTTCGCGCGGCTACGACGTGTGGCCGACATTCGGATTCGACCAGGCTTATCTGCAACCCAACTACTACTGGAAAGCAGAGCACGACATGGAGAAAATCTTCGACCAGATCGCGCAATACGACATGGCGATGGAGTTGGAGTTCGAGCCTACGCTGCTCCACGCCCGGGAGGGAAGCGAAGCCTTCCGGAAGCGGTTCCGCAGCTACATGGAATATGCAAAAAAGCGGAACATATACGGGACCAAGCCATTCGCCTATTACCACGGGACCAACGGATTCTACGACCTGTGGGCATCCCCAGACGAGGTAGACCGGGAACTCTACCACGAACTCTGCCGGTTCGTGATCGGGAATCCGCTGCGGCAACAACCGAAATAAAAACCCAATAACGACAAAATACACAATGACGACCCAACGATTTTTAACGATGTTCCTGTGCTGCGGTTCATTCTTCTGTTGCAGCAAGAGCGCCTTCGGAGCGCAGCAAACCCGCCAAGCCACCACCGAAGCGGCGGACCCCGCGATGTATGCCTGGGAGCAGGACCGCAACGGGATACTCTCCTTTTCGGACCTGGTGCTGTGCTACGGAGGCAGTACGCACCGGACGCCTTACAGGTGGGATGAACAGCGGTTTGCGCCGTTCGTCGCCTATACCGACAAACAGGGAAAGGAACATTGGCTGTTCGACAGTTTCCTTTGTCTCGAATTCCAGTTGGGATATACCTATGCCTACGAAGTCGGACACCGGGGCTACACTTCGGCCGGGAAACCCCAATGGCAGGAGCTGATCGACTACTGGTTCGACAAGGACAACGGTATAAATGCGCTCGAAGAGGCCGTGAAAGAGGCTGCGCAACGCATGGGAACGCCGCCGTCCAAACGCAAAGTGATTTTCAGCTTCCCCAATCCGGTCATATACAGACTGTACGACAAGACGAACGAATCGACGGTCTACTGGGGCGAACTGAACGGCCGGGAGCTGGACTTTTCGGTCGGCAAAGACCGCGTAGACGCCTGCAAATGGTTCATCGACCAGGTACGCCGGAAATTCGACGAAGCGAACTACCAATACGTCGAACTGGCCGGGTTCTACATCATTTCGGAAGAGATCGTCGTATCGCCGGCGGTCGAGGACGGCTGGAACCACGAGCTGAAGCGGTCGGAGGAGGTTGTTCCTCCGGTTGCGGAGTACCTGCATGCCCTCAACGAATGCCTCTGCTGGATTCCCTACAACCGCGCCGGGGGATACAAACGGTGGAAACAGGTAGGCGTCGACTACGCCTATATGCAGCCCAACCATTTCTGGGACGACAAGGGCGAACGGCCTCTTCCCCGGTTCTTCTCCGATATCAAGGCGCACGACCTTGCAATGGAATTCGAATTCGACGAAGCGCTGCTGGAAGGGAAACCCAACTGCGACGTGTACAAAAAACGCTTCCGGGAATATATGTCCAACGCCAAATCGGAGGGAATCTACGGCAAACAGCCGCTGAGCTACTATCACGGGACCAACGGGTTCTACGACCTGTGGGCGTCCCCGGCAGAGAAGGACAAGGAACTCTACCACGAATTCTGTCAGTTCGTGATCGGAAACCCATTGCGGAAATAAAAATCGGATACCGGCATGACAACCACAAGATTCATAACAATGCTCCTGTGCTGCGTCTCATTCATCTGTTGCAGCAACGGCAAAAGCGGCGAGGACGAGGGTTTGCAGCCCGCGATGAGCATGAAGATACTGACCTCATCGGCCTCATCGGTGACTCTGCGCGTAGAGAGTGTGAACGCCTCGCACTACCGCATCCTGTGCGCGGCGACCAACGACGAATCCTCACGGACGGCCCGGCAGGTCTTCGACGAGGGTAAAACCTACACCGGCAACAGGATCGTAATCGACGGGCTGTCGAAACTCACGACCTACACGGTCTTCGCCGTAGCCTGCAACGACAAAGGCGACTTCGGAACCCTGCAATCCGTTAAATTCACCACCGAAGCGACAGACCCCACGATGTACGCCTGGGAACAGAGCCGCGGCGGAATCCTCTCCTTTTCGGACCTGGTGCTATGCTACGGAGGCAGTTCGCACCGAACGCCTTACCGGTGGGATAAGCAGCGGTTCGCACCGTTCGTCACCTATACCGACAAGCAGGGAAAGGAGCACTGGCTGTTCGACAGTTTCCTGGCCATCGAGTTCCAGGTAACCAGCAGCATCGACAGCAAGCCCTACTCCTATATGGTGGGATTGAAACTCACTTCGGCGGCAAAGCCCCAATGGCAGAAGCTGATCGACTACTGGTTCGACAAGGACAACGGTATAAATGCACTCGAAGAGGCCGTGAAAGAAGCCGCACAACGCATGGGAACGCCGCCGTCCAAACGCAAAGTCGTCATGATCATGCCCGATCCGATCATTTACAGGGAGTACGCCGACGAATCCGCATCGACGGTCTACTGGGGCGAACTGAACGGCCGCACAATGAATTTTGCAAATGCCCAAGACCGCACAGCGGTTTACAAGTGGTATATCGACCAGGTGCGCAAGAAATTCAATGAAACAAATTACCAGTATGTCGAACTGGCCGGGTTCTACATTATTTCGGAGGATCTCACCACGCCGAGCTACGGCTGGAACAATGAACTGAAGCGGTCGGACGAGATTATTCCGCCTATTGCCGAATACCTCAACTCGCTCAACGAATGTCTCTGCTGGATTCCCTACAACCGGGCTTCAGGATATAACAAGTGGACCGATTTCGGTATCAACTACGCCTACATGCAGCCCAACCATTTCTGGGACGATAAAAACGAGCACCCTCTTCCCCGCTTCTTTTCCGATATCAAAGCCAATAATCTGGCGATGGAATTCGAATTCGACGAAGCGCTGCTGGAAGGAAAACCCAACTGCGACGTGTACAAAAAACGCTTCCGGGAATATATATCCAACGCCAAATCGGAGGGAATCTACGGCAAACAGCCGCTGAGTTACTACCACGGAACCAACGGGTTCTACGACCTGTGGGCGTCTCCGGCAGAGAAGGACAAGGAACTCTACCACGAATTCTGTCAGTTCGTGACCGGGAATCCGCTGCGGAAATAAAATTCAACGTTCAATATTGTTATGAAAGCCTTTAAATACTTTGCATTTTCCGTGTGCTTGGTACTGTTTGCCGGAAGTTCCGGAACTGCCGCCGCACAAAACTACCAGACGACCGACATTCAGGACCTCGCGCTGATCTATCAGGGCGGGAAACACCGGCTGGACTGGACGGTCGACGAATTCCGCCCCTACGTCGTACACCGATTCCTCGACGGTTCGAAACATTGGCTTTTCGACGGATTCCTGTTCCTCGAATTCAAAAACGGCACGGGCCGCTGCTACACCGTCGGGTATGAGAAAGAATTTGCCCGCAAACCCGAATGGGAGTGGCTCCTGGACCGCATCTTCGACGAGGGCAAGTCGCTTTCCGCGCTGGACCGATGCATCGGCGAGCAGATCGCAGAGATCGGCAAACCGGCGTTCAGGCATAAGGTCGTGCTGGGACTTCCCGAAGCCGTGCGCGACCAGAAAGACTGGGGCGAACTGGATGGCCGCAGGATGGACTTCTCGAAAGACGAAGACCAGATCGCCGCAACCAAATGGTATATCGACCAACTGATCGCGCGGTTCAAAAAAGCCGGGTACAAACACCTGGAACTCTCGGGCTTCTATTGGGTCGCCGAAGACACCAACCATTGCGGCAACCTGACCGTCCCGCTCAGCGAATATATCCACGCGCAGAAGAAACTTTTTTACTGGATTCCCTACTGGCAGGCCAAAGGCCACGAGGACTGGAAACGCCTGGGATTCGACGTGGCTTATCAGCAGCCCAACCACTTCTTCAACAAGTCGATCCCCGACAGCCGCCTGGACGAAGCCTGCGCCGTCGCCCGCAAAAACGGCATGGCGATGGAGTTCGAATTCGACGAGCGGGCTACCATTGCCGCCCCCGATACGTTCTATGACCGGATGCTGGCCTATATCGACCGGTTCGAAAAGAACGATGTCTTCAACGCATCGGCCGTAGCCTACTACTGCGGCAACCGCGGCGTACTGACGCTTTTCGAGTCGAACGAACACAAAGACAAGGTCATCATGGACCGGCTGGCCCGTATCATCTATACGCGCCAGGTAATGAAATACGGATTGCCCGTCAAAAACAAAACCCGCGTGGTGGCCCACCGCGGATTCTGGCATACCGACGGTTCGGCGGAGAACTCCGTTTCCTCGCTGTTAAACGCCGACAAACTGGGCGCCTACGGTGCGGAGTTCGATGTCTGGATGGCTGCGGACGGCAAACTGGTAATCCACCACGACGACAAACACGGCAGCTATGAGATGGAGAAAAATCCCTCGACCGTACTGACGACGCTCGAATTGGCGAACGGCGAGAAAATCCCCACGCTGGAACAGTACCTGCAGGCCGCCCGGAAAACGAAACTCGAACTGGTACTGGAGGTCAAGCCCCACGCTACGCCCGAAGCCGACGCCGAAGCGGTCCGCAAGATCGTGGAGATGATCGGCAAATACGGACTTACAAAGCGCGTAACCTATATTTCGTTCTCGTTCCATGCGCTGAAAGAGTTGGTGCGCGTGGCCCCGGCCAAAACCCCGATCATGTACCTGGGCGGCGGCACGCTGCCCGAAGACCTGAAAAAAATGGGGATGACGGGATGCGATTTCAACTACTGGGTTTTCCAGAACAATCCGACATGGCTCCATTCGATCAAATGGCTGAAAATGGCTTCGAACGTCTGGACGGTGAACAATCCTGTCGAAATGTTGTGGGTGATCGAAAACGGGTTCGATTTCATCACCACCGACCGTCCCGACCTGTTCCTCAGGCTCGTCCGGTGACACCACGCCAAAAACGAAAAAAAATGAGACACCGAATTTTACGCCGCCTGCTGATCTGCTGTCTGCTCCTGCCTGCGTCCGCCTGCGCCGACAAAGGTTCCGGCGAAGAGAACGGCGGCAACGGCGGCAATGCCGACGACGGCAAACGCCCCTATTCCGAGATGATGTACGTCAAGCGCCAGGGCGACAACCTCTACATTTCGGCCAAAATGGACGCTTCGACGGATATCCTCTACTGGTTCAAGCGCTGCCTGTTCAACGAAGTCTATACCTTCTACCGCGTGGGAACCCTTCCCAATACGGACCGGACGCCCACGACCCGCCCGGAAAGCGAACCCGCCGAGGTGCTCAACCTGGCTTACAGCGACAATATCGGCCCGTTCAATATCCAGGGCGGCGGCTGGTGCGGAGCGAACCACAAATACATGGAGCGTACGGCCCGGACGGCCTACAACAAGAGTTTCAGCGTAACGGTGGACGGGCAGCCCCTCGAAGGCGACAAGGCCGTATGGAGCCGGCAGGGAATAACGATCGAGGCGGAAAACGTGATTCTCGACCCGACGCATCCGTACAAAAACGCCGATAACGAGGAGGAACTGCGCGATGAGCTGTGCCACGAGTTCGCAACCTACCGGATCTTCCGCAACAACATCGACGTGACGGTACGCCACGATTTCTGCTGCAAAAATCCGGTGACGATAGCGATTTACTACGGCATGCAGTCGATGTTCGCGAACAAGACCCATTTCGCCACGCCGGGCGGGGCTTACAGCGGCTGGACACCCCCTCCCGCAGCCGGGGAATCGTCATTCACCAAAGCCGACTACCCCGATTTCCGACGATTCGTGGAGAAAAATGCAAAGGCTTACCAGTCGGCATATCTGTTGCCGGACGGGTTGGGCGACCATAGCTGGCTGGCAGATGCCGACGTGATGTTCATCTGTGCATCCTACGGCAAAAGTTACCACAAGCTGATTTCGAACAAACCGATCCAAAACGGCGATGCGATCGACTGGCGCGGCGTTTACACCTGGTTCGCAGCGCCGATTGCCGACGACGGCGACATGCTGTGCTACGAAGGAGCGGTGAACGGATATCCGGCGGTCTTCATCGACACCAAAAGAGCGTGTGAAAAAAGCATAACGCTGCCTTCTTACCTCGACCCGGAGAAGTACGAAACGATCGGCCCGAACGGGGGAATCCGCATCACGCCCGGCGAAGCCGGGAAGCTCCGGATTTCGGCCGATAAGGCCGGCGGATGCGTCCTGTCGTTCTGCAAGTGACCGAGCGCCCCCTACCGGGAACAGCCAAAGAAAGAGGTCGACGGCAATCGTCGACCTCTTTTTTTGTGCAGATACCGGCCCGCAGGCTATTTATGACGCTTGGATCCCGTGTGTTTGAGCGCAGCGCCGATCACCGGCTGCACGATCGCCTCCATTACATCGTAACCTGCCTCCGTGGGGTGAACGCCGTCGCCGGTATAGGCGGCGATCATTCCCCCGTCCGGCTCGGCCATCGGCGTGTGGTAATCGACATAGGGAATCTTCTCCTGCGCGGCATAGGCACGAATCATCCGGTTCAGTTCGATGATCTTCGGAGCGGGCTCCAGCCCCTTGTGCCAGCCGAAATCCCGGGCAGGCAGCAGCGAACAGAGAATGGGAGCGATGCCGTTCGCCCGCGCCAGTTCGACCATCGAAACGATGTTGCCGAAAATGTGCGGCAGCGAGATATAGCCGTTATTCTGGGCAATGTCGTTCGTACCTCCGCAGATCACCACGACCTGCGGATGCAGGTCGATGACATCGGCCCGGAAGCGCACGAGCATCTGCGAAGTCGTCTGGCCGCTGATGCCGCGGCTCACATAACCGTTCGAAGAAAAGAACCCGGGGTGTTTGCCGATCCAGCCCTCGGTGATCGAATTGCCCATGAAAACCGCTTTCGGCGCGGAAGGCTGTTCCCGGTTCGCCTGTTCGAACCTGCTAAAACCGGCCCAGTCATTCTGGGCATGCGCATCGGCGCAGATCGCAATGCCGGCAAGTACGGCAACGACAGTCAATAGTTTTTTCATCTTATGCTGATTTTATTCGATTGCCCGCAGCGGCATCTCCCAACCGGTGATCGTTGCGATGTAGGGAATTACCGCCGCGGCTATTTTGCGGTGTCCGCGGTAGTTGGGGTGATAGCCCGCTCCCAGATCTGCATCCATGTCGTGAATCTCGTCGAATTGCAGGATACAATGCAGGTTCTTATCGTTCAATCCCTTGATAATCGTTCGGGCGAAATCGTAAAACGGCCCGGCGCCCTGCGGCACGACGTAGAGGATCGGCACGTCGCCGTATTTTTCACGCAAATTGCCGCACATGCGCCGGAAAGCCTTCCCGAACACACGCTCCGAAGGCACGATGTCCGCACTCAGATCGTTGGTTCCCAGCTTGATGACCACAATATCGGGTTTATAGCCCTGAAAATCCCATCGGGAATCGGCGACCTCGTCGAACGTACGCATCATGCGGTCGGTCATGGTTATCTCCGAAGCCGCTTTCGGATCGCCCCAATTGCGCACGATCCCCCGTCCCGAATGAGCGATCAGCACGTAATCCGCATCGAAGTAGCGGGCCGTAATGCAGGCCCAAGCCAGGTCGCAATTCTCGGTCCGGGGCGTAAACGGCTCGCGGGGCGACAGCCCCTCGGTTCCGTAACCGCAGGTATGCGAGTCGCCGATAAACTCGATCAACCTCCCCGGTGCGGGCGGCGGCGCCAGCAGCCTGCCGTCGGTCTCTATCGCGTAGAGCGTCGTTCGCCCCTGCTCGGCTTCGGTCCGCTTCTGAACCGTCACGGTGTGCGGTCCGCGGCGGAGTTTTCCGACAAGCGGGATGACAGAGGCCCCGCCCTCGACCGTCACCGTGCCATAGAACTTACCATCGACGAAGACATTGTAGTAGTTACACCCGGTGTCCGAAGCGCGCATCGAGCAAGCCGTACCGTCGAAACGGAACGAAAAATGGCTGCCGCTCCAATCGAACGACAGGCTGCCGGCGGCGTCTCCGGCGGCACGCCCTACAAAGCGGACCAGCTCCGAATCCGCCCGGCAGGAACGCGGCCCGCCGCCGGCCGCACCGGCCCCGGCCGACAGGAACAGCGCGACAGCAAAGAACAGGACTTTCATAGCCGGATTATTTTACGTACGGACGAATCTTGTCGATCCAGACTTTATAACCGTCGGCCTTGAGGTGAATCCCGTCGAAATGGTATTTTTCGGGCAGTTGTCCGTTCTCGGCCATGCTGCTCCAAATATCGATGTATTGCAATCCGCGCGCTGCTGCGGCCTTTTGCAGCAGGGCGTTGAACTCGGCGATACGGACATTCTTGCCTTTGAGCGATTCGCCGCGCGACTCGTCGACGGGCAGTGCGCTCTGGATGTAAACCTTCGTGCGGGGAGATTTGTCCGCAATAATGTCGAGCATCCGCTCATACTGCCCGAGCAGGTCTTCGTTGCTGATATCCGTAAACACCAGATCGTTCACTCCTGCCATAATAAAGATGGCGCGCGGCTGCCCTCCGACGATGGGGTCGAGGCGGGCAAGCATCCCGACGATACGGTCTCCGCCGATACCGCGGTTGAGCACCCGCTTATCCGGGAAATACTCGGACCAGAATCCGCGTTCGGTGAGGCTGTTGCCGAGCATGACGATATTACGGCGTGTTACGGGCACGAGTTCCTCGACATTGCGCTTGGTCGTGTAGTAGTCCTGGGCAGAAACGGCTGTCGTCAGCAGGGCGGCCAGCAGTAAAAAAATCATTTTTTTCATGATCGGATGGTTTATTTGAGATTTCCTTCAAAATCGATGTCCCGCTCGAACGGATGCAGCGCCTCGTCGACCATGCGGGCCGCTTCGCGCCGGGTCAGTGGCGTCGTATCGGCGCTCGGGGCAATCCGTCCGCCGGCCCTGCGGAGCAGGTCAGCCGCCGAAGCCGCCGTGAGGGGCGCCGGGTCGTCCTCGACCGCGATCTGCGGGGCATAGTCGTGCAACCCCAGCGTAAATTCCCCGACCGATACCGTCCGCTCGGGGTAAAACCACGAACGATTCGCCCACTGGTAGGGTTCGCCCGTCATGCGCAGGATGCCCGTGGAAGCGATACGCTGCAACAACCCGAAATCCGGATCGTCGGGCTTCACGTCATAGAGCGGCTGAAGATAAGCTTTCTGGGCCAGCAAGGCAGCCTGAAGCCGCCGTACGGGGACTTCGCGGGGCGTACAGCCGGCCTTGACCGCAAGGGCCGCCAGCGTCCCCGCGGCCTGTCCGGTAAGCATGACGACGGGCTGCACGCGCGTCGACCCGTTGATCAGGTTCGAGACCGAGATCGCTTTGTCCGAAACGATAAGATTGTCGGTTCGGGCCGGAATCATCACTCCCGCCGGAACACAAAACGACGGCACGGGCAGGAATGCGATGCCGGGAACGTCGGGACGGCATTTGTGGTGATGGTCCACCGGGTAGTCGCCTACCGAAATACCCGTCCGGTAAAGCGGCGCAGGCCGGTCGTAACGTGCCATCACGTCGTCGAAAGTCAGCATGACGACCCCTTCCGCCCGGCGTCCCTCGCGATGGTAAGGCAGATAGGCCAGTCCGTCGGGAGTGTCGAATTCGTCGTCGGCGATACCCAGGTTGCGGTATCCCAGTTCGGTCTGGATGTAATAAATGAAACGCAGCGTCTTTTCACGCGCCGGACGCAACGCGGCTTCGCGCCGTTCATACGGCAGTTCGACGACATTGAGGTAGATGTCGTTGCCCTTGGTCGGCCAGTTGATCATGTACTTGCCGTTGGGCAGGCGACCGTAGGTAATCACCATTTCGGGCGGAATCGGATCGCCGACAGCCGTCGCATTACAACCGGAGAACTCCGCGGGATCGTAGCCCTCGGGGCGCGGGATCGTCCTGTCGGTCCCGGGGCCGTAGTCCTTGAGAATCGCAGTGACCGTCAGGTCCTGTACGATATTGCGGGCCTTCTCCGGGGCCAGCGACTCGCCCGTCAGGCTGCGCGAATCCATTCCCAACCGGTAAGGCGTACCGCTCAGGGGAAGCGCGTCGCCCAGGTCGGTGGCGTCGACGGTGACTTCGGCCGAAACCTCCAGCCTGTTGCCGGCTTTGTCGACGAACCGCGCCCCGGAGACTTTACGGCCGCGCCTGAATACCTTCACGGGGCGGAATCCATACTCGACCGACAACGCCGGTTCGGCCGCAGCCATGGCTTTGAAAATACTGTCGGCGACATGGGGTTCGAAGAGCGTATTGCTCACCCATCCGGTAGCCAGAGCCGGGGCTCCTCCGTAATGGGCCCGGAGCGCCTCGCGGAATTCATTCCACAAGCCCGAAGGCAGATTGGCATTGCCGTCGACGGCCGGAACGCCCTGCGCCGTAAACATTCCGCCGAGCATCGGCGTGGATTCGACGACGAGCGTCGTCACCCCCTGCCGCGCCGCGGCAACGGCCGCTGTCGTGCCGGATGTCGTACCGCCGATAATCAGGACATCGACCACCCGACGGGTGGTTTTGGCGGCTGCCGACAGTGCGAAAGCGACGGTTACGACCAATACGGCCGCGAGAAGGAATCCTGTACGTTTCATGCTTTTGACTTTTACGAATGAAACTCGCGGCTCAGGTTCGGGCCGCGAGTGAATTGAATTTGTATACAGGCCCGCCTACTCGCACTGTTCCAGAATTTGCCATATCTGGTACATGCCGCGCGGGACGTGGAAGCATCCCTTCCATTTGCCGCCCTTGAGCGGAAGCAGCACCTCGCCGCGGCGGTTCAGGTAGCCGAACCATTCGGGGTATTCGGAATCTTTGAAGTGCGTCCACATATATTCGTGCAGTTTCCCGAACCAGGCCAGGCACGCTTCGTTGCCCGTCATCCGGTAGCCTTTGATCATCGTGATCGCCGACTCGATATGCACCCACCACAGTTTCTGGTCCCATTCGAGCTGCTGCTGGGGATGGCCCAGCCGGTCCATGAAGTAGAAGATGCCGCCGTACTCCTTGTCCCAGCCGTATTCGATGGTCGACAACGCGATCTTCACGGCTTTGTCGATCAGTTCGGGACGGTTGAGCCGCTTACCCAGGTCCATAATGAACCACATGGCTTCGAGCGAGTGTCCGGGATTGATCGAACGCCCCTCGAACGAGTCCACCAGCGAATTGTCCGCCGCCGAGACATTCTCGACGATCAGCCCCAGGTCGGGTTGATAAAACACGTCCAGCACCTCGTGCAGACAGGTTTCGACAATCTGGTCGATGAGCTTCGGATCGATCAGGTGCTCGATTTCGAGCGAGAGGTTGCACAGGATCATCGGCAGCGCAAAGTCCTTCATCGGACGCGTGCCGGGGTGGCCCTTGCTCCATTTACCCTTGGGATTCGAGCGTTTTTCAAGCACCCGGTCGAAGGTCTTCCTGGCAATCAGGGCGTACTCTTCGTTGCCGGACGCTTTGGCCAACTGCGCAAAAGCCATCGTGGCGAAGGTATAGGAGAAGATGTTGTAGGGATCGACGATCGGCTGTCCGTCGCGCGTGAGCGAGAAGTACCAGTTGTAATCGCCGTCATGCCCGTATTTCCGGAGAAACTCGCCGCCCTGAACCGCACAGTCCAGCCACTCCTTGCGTTGTTCCACCTGGTTGTAAAGCATCGAGAACATCCACACCTCACGGCCCTGCAGCCAGATGAATTTATCCGTGTCGTAGACGCTTCCGTCACGATCGAGGCAGGTGAAATAACCGCCGTACTGTTCATCCTGCGAGTGCTCGAGCCAAAAGGGCAACACACTGTCCAGCAACTCCGACTTATATTGATCGGCTAATTCTTGAAAATTCATCATATTACTATTCGGTTAATTTCGAGGTTGTTAAAACCGCGATGAAAACATTGGTAAACTATTTCTGCCAGTACTTTTCGATCTCTTCGAGCGAGCGCCCCGTGGTTTCGGGAACGGCCTTCCAGATAATCAGGATATAAGGAACGCACATGGCGGCGAAGAGGAAGAACGTACCTGCGGGGGTGAGGTTTTCGAGCATCCACGGCGTCAACTGGCCGATCAGGTAAGTGCCGATCCACAGGGCGAGTCCGGCGATCGACATCGCCAGCCCGCGGATGCGGGTGGGATACATCTCCGAAAGCAGCACCCAGATTACGGCGCAGATCGACACCGCGCAGCAGAAGATGTAGGCCAGGAAGAAGATCAGCAGGAACGTACTGGACACACCCCATGCCGCTCCCCACAAGAAGTAGAGCCCGATGCAGACCAGCGACAGGATCATGCCCGACACGCCCCAGTATACCAAACTTTTGCGCCCCACACGGTCGATAATCACCAGTGCCAGAACCGTAGTCAGCATATTGACCATCCCCACGAGTATCTGCGAAAAAAGCGAGTCCCCGCTCGAAAGGCCGGCGTTCTCAAAAATCGTCGGACCATAGTAGAGCACCGCATTGACCCCCATGAACTGCCCCAGCACAGCAATAAACACGCCGATCAGAACCGCCTTGCGGATACCCGGAGCGAACAGCATACGCCATTCCGACTTTGTCTGCTGCGATCCAGCGGCGCGCACGGCCGCGATCTCCGCCGAGGCGACTTCCGAAGAGCGGTAGATACGCTCCAAAACGGTATGGGCCCGTGCGTCGCAGTTGCGCAGCACGAGCCAGCGCGGACTTTCAGGGATAAAGAAGATGACGATGAAGAAGAGAAGCGCCGGAAGCGTTTCGCTTCCCAACATGCCGCGCCACATCTCCGTTACCAGGATTTTCTGCATCAGGGCGGATGAATAGACGGCCGTTTCGGCCGATCGGAGGATCAGGAAATTGACCAGATAGGCTCCCAGGAATCCGATCGTGATGGCCAATTGGTAGAGCGACACGAGCGTACCGCGCCAGCGCGCTACGGCGACCTCCGAGATGTACATCGGCGAGACGATCGACACGACGCCGATACCCACCCCGCCGATGATGCGGTAAATGACCAACTGCGTGAAATCGGGACTCAGGGCGCAGCCGATGCCCGATACGGTAAAGAATACGGCCGAGATAAGCATCGTCATCCTGCGGCCGAAACGGTCGCTGAGGATGCCGGCCACCGCAACGCCGCCGATCGAACCGACGAGCGCACAGCCGACGAACCATCCCTGCTGCATGGCGTCGAGTCCGAATTGGGCCGAAACCCCGGTCACGGTTCCCGAAATGACTGCGGTATCGTATCCGAACAGGATTCCGCCGATAGCGGCTACGACCGAGAGGAACGCAACGTAGCCTGTGTTTGTCTGTGATTTCATAGTAAGGCTACCTGATATTGAAGTACTCTTTGTAACGGTCATAGAGGTGTCCGGCCTGCAAATAGGCCGACTGCGGACTCATGAAGTGCGAGAACTCGAAGGTGATCGCCTTGTCGTACCCGGCGCGCTTGGCCGCTTCGAGTTTCATGCGCAGTTTGTCGAATTTGATCGGCAGGAATTTGATCGGCATATCGCGGTCGAACGACTCGGCGTTGGTCCAGCACTGCATACCGTATTTATCGGCCATCTTCTTGTTGACGGAGAAGAAAGCGTCCAGTTCGTCGTAGTCGATGTGTCCGTCCTGAAAGGCGCAGGCATCGACCACGTCGTGAATCCCGTCGAAAATCTCGCTCCACTCCTTCTCGTGCTGCTCGACCGACACCGCCTGTTCCTTGGTCAGTTGGCTGCCGCTCGCCATAACGGCTTTCTTGCCGTCGATCCACGGGGAAATGAAGGTCGGCAGTCCGCCGGAAACCGCTTTGCACTGATTGCCCATGGCACGAAACGCCCCGATAGCGCCTTTGGTACTGCGGCTGATCTCGCCGCTCAGATACCAGCCGCCGAAACTCCGATACTTTTCACCGTACATCCTCCAGACCTCGTCGATGACGTATTTATTATGCTCGACTTCACTCGACATGTCGCCCGTGTCCCAGTACCGGCCCGAGTCGTAGAGGCCGAAATAGAATTTCATACCATATTTCTGGGCCAGACGCAGGTACATATCGACCAGGTCGACCGAGGGCATATAGCATCCCTGCCCGAGCAGGTGGGGCGACGGATAGGTGATGAACTTGCGGTATCCCGAGCGAATCAGGATCACGGTATCGATGCCGACGGCTTTCATGTAGCGGAAGTCGGCGTCCCACTCCTTCTCGCCCCAGTTCTGGTGGGGAATATCGTGGGAAATCTCATCCAGGAATGTTCCCGAAATCTGTAATCCGTTCCCTTTGGGGACAATCAGACCGCCCGGGCCCGGGAACGCCTCCGCCGATTCGGCCTCTGCGGTTCCGAGGTTTTCAGACGCCTTGACCAGCCCAGGTACGGCAACCGCTGAGGCGGCAGTAATGGCAATTTTTTTCAGGAAATTCCTGCGGGTCGAGGTTTTCATATTGGGTTCCAATTTTATCACACACTCAAAATAAAGTAAATTTTATCACTCTACAATGCAAATATAATTAATTTATTTACAATGAAGCAACCTTTTGCCTTTAAAATTCACGATCGAGCAAAAATAAATACGTTTAGCACCGGCAACCGGAGTTCGGCGTGTCATCCTAAGAAAAACCGGTGCGCATACCGACTTCCGTCAGCCGATTTTGCCGGTCCCGATCGGCGATACCGGTCCGCTCCGCGCCTGCGCAGGTGCAGGTGCAGGTGCGATCGCGATAAAAAACCGGGACAGCCGAAAAGCCGTCCCGGGTACAGAAAATTTACCGGCCAGCGAATATGCCGCCGTTTTCTCCGCTACTTGAATCCAAAAGCGCCCTGCACTTTCTTCGACGCTTCCACAGACCCTTTGGAGTTATCCACGGTCTTCTGACCGTTGATGAGCATATCGGGCGAGCTGGACCGTTCGAATACGATGGCCGAAGCGCAGCCCGTATCCTTCATGACCTGCGCCGTTTCCGGAATCGTAAGGCCCACGCTTCCGTTGATCTGCTGTCCGCAGAATGCGATCACCTTACCGTGAGGAGTAAGTCCTATCGACGAGGTCGCATACCGGTTGACATCGGTGGGATAACCCCAGTTGATTCCCGTATTGCAGATCATCTCGTCGGCAGTCTGGATTTGTCCGTCCCATAAGATCATCAACAGGCCGGAAGCTGCATTCTGCGCGTCCCAGACCGTTCCTTCCTCCTTTTTCCGCTCGACATAGGTCGAACCCGGCTTGTAGGGGAACGCATAGAGTTTGTCGTCGAATTTCTGCGACCAGGCCATCTTGTACACACCCTTGCTGTCCTGTCCCAGCGTGCCGAAAGGATAAAGCGCGCCTTCCTGCACGAATTGTCCGCCGCGGAAGATCAGCGGCTCTGCCGTAGATTCGATACCGACCAGCAGGACATTCCAGGAGGGTTCCTCCGAAGCAAAGGTATAAATCGATTTCTTGTTATCCTTGCCGGCTCCGAGCGCTCCCATCGTCGATTTGCCCGGCGACATGATTGCGATGTAACCGATGCTCTTGGTGGCTGCATTGTTGAGCAGGTCTTCGTTCTTGTAAACTTTGATGTAGTTGGGAAGCGTGCCGTAGGACGAAGTCACGTTCGTCCAGCCCTTGCTCAGCAGCGGATCTACATAATCTTTCACCTTGACGGTATAGTTGTAGTCTTCACCCTGATAGGTAACCACCAATTTACCGTCCTCGAGTTCGAGGTTGAACGTCTTGTCGGCGGGCGACTTGACGGTGGCGCCGCTCAACAGGCTGAAGTCGAACGTCATGGCGTTGATCTCCATCTCGGGTTTGTAGCCGATCGTGATGAGCTGACCTTCGACCACCGCGTCGGTGTCGCCGACCTTGGCCCCAACAACCGGCTGGAGGATCTCTTTGGGCGTTGCCGTCATCGTATAGGTCACCTCTTTCACGCCGTTGTGCAGTACGACCGAATAAGGAGCCGATAGATTGAGCGTCGAAGTGGCTTTGCCCGGGGTTTTCAGGAGCGCACCCTTGGTCATGTTGATCGTAACCGACACACTGGTCAGGTCGGACAACTCCTCGAATGCGAATTTGATGGTTTTGTCGGCATCGGAAATCACGGCATTGGCTGTTTTAGAGCCGTCGACCGCCACGACAGACGCAATCGGATTGGCAATCTCTTTCGAATCGCCCTCACCGTCGTCCTTATCCGAACACGAAGCGAGCCCTCCCCCTACCAGGAGGCCGAGCAATAAAGTCATCAGACTAAAATGTCTTTTCATAATTAAAGGTTTTTAGGTTACAGGAGGTTTGATGTTTTAATAGTATGTAGTTTCAGGTCCCCATTCAAAAATAGGCACGGACACTTTTGC
>ENA-UEQB01000039-UEQB01000039.1-human-gut-metagenome-genome-assembly--contig:-NODE-39-length-105413-cov-10.566796_pt1 | contig 105413 bp, 95 predicted proteins | sample MGYA00242901_ERZ507918 | MGnify/ENA primary metagenome ERZ507918 (study PRJEB26167, sample SAMN06115405) | human gut metagenome | host: Homo sapiens | place: China:Sichuan | collected 2016-04-06... | reverse complement strand
AGATGTACTACTTCTAAATGCCTGCTGTACTAACATCTGACGCCTTATCTGTACTATTTTTAAATGCCTTCTGACAAGCAGCCCTTCCTGGTCGGCTTCGGCATAACGGAGTGCTGCACCAACTAACCATTGACCGTTAGCACTTTGCGAAATTACTCTATCTAAATCTAAATGAATACCTGTAGATTCCTGTTTAAATCCATAACCATCACTTACACGGTTTTGTTTGTTAAATACTTTAACCCAAGCACCGTCTATAGCTCCATAACGAATTTCACCCAAACGGTGGCGAAGATCTTCTTTTTCGGCAAGCCAACTGACTGCTTGAGCAGCAGACGTTCCCAAACTTAAAATCTGAGCGACTTCAGGGGGCAGGGGAGTATCACCACCGTTATCTGGATTGTCCGGTTGATCAGGGTCGGGATCTGGATCTGGTTCTGGTTCTGGAATTTCAGCCCGATTGCCTGTTGTCAGATACCAATAACCTTTACCTGAGCCACTAACAGATGAATCACTGAAATCTTCTGTTATCGAATTTGCACTTAAAGTATCAGTATTGCCCTCTTTTGATTCTTCAGCTTTATAAGCAAGCTTCCACCCTAAAAGGCTACCATTTTGGTAGGTTACTTGATCAGGTTTACCGTCACCGTTTTTGTCAGCGAGTTGGAGAGTGAGTTCTCCATTATCCTGATACAAAAAACCAACGCCTTCACTCATGGATTTATGCTCAGTAACATCACCAACGATACGAACATCAACAATACCGTTTCCATTGACAGACGTTGCTTTTACCGCATCAGATTTCGAGGTTTCGCCTGATAAATCAACCTTGACTTGGAGTGTGGCCTGATTAAGGGTTAAGTTGTTGACATTGACTTCATGAAAAGCACTTTCATCGATCGACTTCCAATGTTTTCCGATATCCAATGAAAGCATTGATTTTTCTAACGTCAAACTATCTAAAGAGCTATCATCGGCAACCACCCAACGAGAGTCTGCATTTGAAAGAGTGATTTCGGTGTTTTTATTGCTTTCTCCAGAATCGATAGCTCCGATAATAATGAAGGGATCATTTCTATTGATTGAGAAAAGATTACCATTTGTTTGAATGTTTCCGATGATGAAACTTGCGTTTCCGTTTGTAGTATTTTCGGAAGAAATAGCAACATTAGCTCCATTTGATAATTCAAAGGCTGTCGCCAAAGAACCTTCGTCATTTCTGGCTTCAATACCCAGAGAGGACTTGGCCTCAAAATGAGAAGATTCATCCAGAGCAACTGCAGCAGTTGTTCCGGTTGTCTGACCTGAAGCAGTAATGGTTAGAGGATGATTAAAAGTCAAGGAACTGTTTGAAGCCTTAATGCCATAGACATGAGAAGTCTTCTTTAGGCCGGATGAAGAAACATCAACATTGACTGAAGTTGTAATATTTTCTTTGGTTGATTCTTCAGTAGTTAATTGAAAATTATTTATGTTGATACAGTGGATATAAATATCATTTCTTGTCGACTCTGCAATTCCGGTACTAGATGACTGATTATTGAGAAAAGAAGTTTGCCCACCTAATTTAATCGTTGATCCTAAATTCTCTTTAATGTCGGCGTAGAGAGCATTGGTTGATGTGAATTTACCATGCGAGTCAATAGCTTTTACTACAGTGCTTTCACTGTCAATGTTTAAATGCATATCTAAGGGAGTCTTACGTCTACCGTATGTATACGTCTCCATATAAATTCCATCGAGCCCCTCAATATAAATCTGATTTCCCGCGAGGTTATATACATACTTTGTAGGTTTTGTTTCACTACTCCACTTAGATGTTACCAAATACAAACCGGCACCTTCGTAACTATTGTCAGAAGAAATTGAAATACCGTTTTCGAGGTGTCCACGACCTGCGTGAATGGTGAGGTTAGAGTGATTTGTGATATTTAAATAAGCGTTCTGTAAAAATATCCCCTGAAGATCAGAGTTAATGAGAAGATCTCTATTGTCAATGTTAAGACCAGAAGAACTGTCATTGCCTCTATCATTTCCAGACAATAAAATACGGCAACGTAGCTTTTCTCTCCAGAGCGAGTGACTTTCTTTTTGGCAATATTGGATTGGAACCCAGGAGGCAGGACAGCCTCTGTGACTTAGGATAGGCCTCCCAGTTTACCAAATATTTACCCCACGCTCTTCTAACACCTCAACTTTTCGATTAACCATAAAGCCTGGAATCAAGCAAATAGGCTCCTCCTGTCTTGGCTCAGTTTCGATTAACCCTCTCGCGTTTCTATATTCCATCGGCGATAAGTAGCCCAGAGCAGAATGTGGATGCTCTTCGTTGTAAAGCTTTATAACCCCCGGCAAGCTACTTAATGCCGTTTCGGCGCTTTCAAGGTCTATGAAGGGTAGGTAATCCCGTTTGAGCGTTTTAACAAAACTTTCAGCCATGCCATTGGATTGAGGGCTTCCAACAGCAGTCTTGCAATCTTCAATGCCAAGTACCTTGAGCAAATGCCTCGTTTTCTGGCTGGTATAGGCAGAGCCGTTGTCGGTCAACAGTTGTAATGGGGCAGGTACTTGATTAACCGATCCAAAACGTCTGTTTACTTCCAATAAAACCTGTTCTTGGGCCATCCAGGCTGGTAGTCCTCTTCCTTTTTTAGCAACAAAGGAAATGACTTCCCGATCACAACAGTCCAATACAAAAGTCATCGATACGTGCTCGCCATTGAAGCACTTAAACTCCAATCCATCCGAACACCAACGTTTATTTGAAGCATCCACACTAACCTGTCCATTGTGCTCTTTAGAGTATCCAGGCAAAGAGGGTTTACTGACGAGAAGCAAATGTTTTTGCTTAGCCACACGGTAAACCCGCTTGGCATTAACTCTTGGCTGGTTTGTCCTTTGGCGTTTTCTGTTAATGACGGCAGTTAACCGTTTGTACCCAAAGCTTGGATGTCGAACCAGAGCTTCTTGGATTTCCTTTTGCAAACTATCATCTTGCTGCAGATGAGTTTGTCGATTACAGGCTAAACGACGATCTTTCCAATCATCAGAGCGTTTAAGCAGAACATTGACTCTGGAGCGCGCTACGCGGAGTAATCGACAGGTTCTGCTGACACTATGATTTCTCCTAATCATGGCTAACGCGCAATCCATTTTTTTGACTGCATGTACTCAACCGCGTCTTTGAGTAGAGCATTATCGGCTGTAGCCTGTCCGAGAAGTCTTTGAAGTCTTTTAATCTCTTCAAGAGCAGCTTCGTACTTCTTTGCTGAAACAGTGCCTTCTCCGGTTTGTATGGCGGTGAGAGATCCTTGTTTATCTAATGCTCGCCATCGAAAAAGTACCGATGGTGCAATGCCGTGTGCTCTGGCAACACTGGAAACGGTATTACCGGGAAGATAAGTTAGACGAACTAATTCCAATTTTTCCTGTGTGGAATATCTTTTCCGTTTTTCAGGAACGATTACAACACTTGGATTGGGGCTTTGAGCGCTGCCTCCGCCTCCGGCTCCGGCAGCACTCAAAGCATTGTTAGTCATAGTACTAGTCCTAGTACTAGCACTATCGCTTACGACAACTTCTTCAATAATTTCTTTTTTATTCATGAAAAACCTCTATAACTATTTTAGGTTATAGAGGCTGTCCTGTGATATTTGGGTCCCGTCCAATATCAAGATCAATATTTACATTACTATCATTAAATGAAACTAAAACATCTGTGGAGTTAGATGTAGCACCTTCGTCAACATTTACTTCACTCGTAATGGCACCACCACCATATTTAAAATTCCTGTCATCGTTAACTTTAGCACTTTTAACATTTACATTTAAGGTTAAATTATCAACCTTAAATGAAGCTAGATAATAATCATTATCAGCAGCATCAGAGAGGAAAATTGCGCTTAGATTCGGTACCATATTGGCGTTTGGCATTGAGCCTTTGCCATAGCTTTCAATTGTTACTTCCTGTTTTTCTGTTGTAGCACTTTTCAAAGATAACAATGCTTTAGCGGTTGTAGTTCCATCAATCGAAAGAACTGCTTTATCGTCGAAAATCTTAGTAGGTTATTCGAAATATGCCTCTAACTGCGAAGACACAATTGGCAAAGGAGCATCATATTCTGATCTATGAGGTGCAGAGTCACCATGAAGTCCTTCTGGACGTGCTTGAACTAAAATTTTCCCTAAATAGGAATAGTCTTCTGAATTTTCAAAAAAATACGGATCACTAATTATATCGTCATATTGGATTTGTCCAATTGCATAAGGACTAAAAATCAAACCTAAAGAAAGGCATAACCCTGTCAACTTAATTTTTCTTTTAAGAAGGGGGGGGCTGAATAATTCATTGGTCCGGCTAATAAAGTCTTAAGTCTGACCACGATTGATCGAAATGGGTACGGTTATTACAAAGCGAAATGTGGTATATGCCAACGATGCCCCTTAAAAGCCAGTTGTACGACGGCTCAATATAAAACAGTCAGCCGTCACATTTGGCAAAACTACGTGGATGAGTTAGACAGTCACCGATTAACACGGGTGGGGAAAAATCTATAAGCGCCGGAAAGAAACGGTGGAAAGAAGTTTTGCCGACAGTAAAGAAATGCATGGGTTGCGATATGCAAGATACCGAGGTTTGAATAAAGTCAGGGGTCAGTGCCTGCTGACGGCCGCGTGTCAAAATATGAAAAAGATTGCCCTGATTATGCACCGAAGAGAAAGTCTGTTTGGACCGAGAGATCCGAATGACCCGGATAGCGGGTTGATGCACTTAATTTTTTAGCGCGACAAGCCCTGCAGAATGGGCCTTGGAAATGGATTTTTAGACAATTGGCAAATACTCAAGATAAAACGGAGTTGACCTATTATTGCCTAGTCATTTAATTTTTAGAAAGAATTAACCCGGATTTAACGAAAAACCCGGGTTAGTCAACAGTCTGAAGCGCCTAATTTTTAGGCGCTTTTTTATCATTCTGTCCTAAAACCGCGTCACCTTAACAAAGGTTTTGCCGATAAGCACTTAAAGATTGAAGAGGGTATTGCTTACTTGCCGCTTTATGAGACGAGTTTGCTTTGGTGGTGCATATTCCCATTGTTTTTCGTCATTCATTGACATGAACTAACGGCACAAAGCGACATTAACAAAGTGTTCAATGGCTGATTAGATATACTTAAAGATCGTTTTAACGCATCTTTCAGAAAGGATACAACAATGCGCAAAACACTTGTTGCACTATCTCTTGGACTTGCGCTTAGCGGCACGGCTTTGGCTGCCGATGATTTCCGCTTAGTCATTCACGGCGGCGCCGGCAATATCGTCGAAGGCCGTTTTTCGCCTGAAGAAGAAAAGGCCTATCACGAAGGTCTGCAGGCGGCTTTGAAAGCAGGCTATGAAGTGCTCAATCGCGGTGGCACTTCCGTCGAAGCGGTAAAGGCTGCTATCAACCAAATGGAACTCAATCCCATTTTCAACGCCGGTCGCGGTGCCGTTTTCACCAATGAAGGGAAAAACGAGTTGGATGCCTCCATTATGGACGGCAAGACGTTGACAGCAGGCGCTGTTGCCGGCGTGACCAACGTCAAGCATCCAGTGAATTGCGCTGACTTGGTTCGCACCAAATCGCCCCATGTCATGATGGCTTCAAAAGGCGCAGAAAAATTCTGTGCGGCCAATGGTGCCGAAATCGTCGATCCCAAGTGGTTCTTCACCCAACATCGCTATGATCAGTTGAAAAAAGCTCAAGAAAAAGAACAAATCCTGTTGGATCACGACGGCGCTAAGAAAACTTCCAATGCCGAGCTCTACATCGATCCTTTGATGTACGACTACAAATTCGGAACGGTCGGCGCAGTTGCGCTGGATAAACACGGCAACCTCGCTGCTGCCACCTCCACAGGCGGCATGACCAACAAGCGTTTCGGTCGTATCGGCGATAGCCCCATCATCGGTGCCGGCACCTATGCCAACAACGACACGGTGGCTGTTTCCGCAACCGGTTCCGGTGAAATGTTTATCCGTACTTCTGCCGCTTACAACGTTTCCGTACACTACAAGTACGAGGGTCCTGATGTGCAAAAAGCCGGCGAAGCGGCCATTAAGGATGTCGGCGCCATCGGCGGCACCGGTGGCTTGATTATCTTGGATCGCAAGGGTCACTACGCCTTCCCGATGAATTCCGCCGGTATGCACCGCGGCACCATCGGTCCGGACGGGAAACCCATGACCGCGATGTACGGCAAGGAAAAATTGCGTGAGTACAAAGCAAAATAAGGCGCTCTAGACTCCTTTGAACCGCTCGAAACCCGAGCGGTTTTTTTCTGTCATTAGAAAACCCCCAGCTAGGCTGGGGAGTTCAAAAAAGCTTAAAGCTTTGCGTAATTATCCTCAATAAAAAAACTCCTCTCAATTTGATAGAACAAGTATGCGGTCTGTCAAACGCAACTAGTTAAACAATTGAGAGGAGTTATCACATGAGTAGTGATCTCAAAAGCTTAGCGCACACTAAATGGAATTGTAAATATCACATAGTGTTTGCGCCGAAGTATCGTCGTAAGGTCTTTTACGCAGAGAAAAGACGAGCGATAGGAGAAATTCTAAGGAAATTGTGTGAATGGAAAGGAATCAACATTGTCGAAGCGGAGTGTTGCCCGGATCACATTCATATGTTGCTGGAAATTCCGCCGAAAATGTCAGTGGCAGCGGTGATAGGGTATTTGAAAGGCAAAAGCAGTTTAATGATCTACGACCAGTTTGGGAATCTGAAATTCAAATATCGGAACAGGCAATTCTGGTGGCCGAGGGTACTACGTTGATACGACGGGAAAAAATACACAGAAGATAGCAACCTATATAAGGCAACAGCTAGAAGAAGATAAATTGGGAGACCAGCTGAGTCTGTCGTATGAGGGAGACCCGTTTACGGGTGGCAGGTAATGGAATGCGAGTGACAGACCGATATGCGCCTAGTTGGGCGCGGCTGGTACCAAAGCCTTTCAGGCGCATATGAAGAACCACCGGCTATGCCGGTGGGTTACTTTTGATGTTGGTCGCCCTCTTATGATGGAATCATATAACAGTTCGGATTTTCTAAAATTTGAATTAAAAAATCAATTAGACAAGCTGATTCGTTCTACTATTTATCGTATAGCCTCAAAAATTGTTTATTCTTTATTTCAAAAGCATCTTTCTGACCGCTATTTTTATCAGACATAGAAACCAGAACCAATGTTTTGCCATGAAGCTGTACACTCATGACCGCTTGACCGACCGCTTCACCATTTAAGAAAACATCTGACTTGGGTTCAACCAGGACTTTTGAATCGGATTTAAGCAATGCCAAACGGCGAGGCGTTTTACCTAAATGCTGCATCCGAGAGATGATTTCCTGACCCGGATAACATCCCTTATCAAAAACCAAGCCTCCGATAAGATCCAAATTAATCCATTGAGGAATAAAAGCTTCTTTAGTTTTTTCAAATACCCAAGGTGTGCTTGTTTCAATTTCAGAAAGAAACCACATCGCAGAATCCTCAGTGACCTGCACCTGATTTAAAACTTTTTCAGGATTAGCTACCAAAAGAGCCCTTTGAAGGTTACTCCAATTGCTGACTCGACCGATAACCATATCATTGTCAATAACGGCATGGTCAATGTCCGGCAGTTGTTTGTTTTGCAAAATAACGCCGAAAACAGCTAATTCATCAGCCAAGCGAATAGACACTTTGCTTCTGAGGATAAACATTGAGAGGCGTTTGATGAAGCCGGCTGTCAGGTCACGTGGAATGACCAGATAAAAAAGATCGTCTTTTTTGACTACACGCATCAAAGCAAGGATTCTTCCCTGAGGCTGACAGTAGGCAGCGAGTCTGAAAGCGTCGCCGATTTGATTGATGTGGTTTGTGAACTGCCCATGCAAAAAAGCCATGGCATCGGCGCCTGTTACTTCAAGCACAGCCATTTCTTTTAAATGAAAGACACCTTCTTTGGATGCTGAAGCGGGGAGAGTCCAGAAGCCCGTCACGGAATTTTGCATGTTTGTTTCTCCAAAATTTAACGCAGGCTGATATTATGGAGGCTTCATAAAAAATGTGCGAATTGGCTTTAGATGTTTAAATACAAAGACATTATTTGGGACCGATTAAAAACGTTGGATAAACGTTGCTGGATAGCCGGGCTTGCGACCGGTGTGGCTGTCATGGGGCTTGCGGCTTATTGTGCCAACCAAATTTCCATCACCGATGAAGCTCTGGCTAAAAAAGAAATTACCTTCAATGTTCCGCCCGGAACACCGGCCTCACTCATTCCCGGCATCCTTGAAAAGGCCGGAGTTGAGGTAAACGACTTTTACTTTAAGCTGTCTCTTCGTTTAACCGGCGCTCACAAGAATTTAAGAGCGGGCTACTACCAAATCTATCCCGATGACACGGTGGGAAGCATTACTGAGCGCCTTGCCAAAGGCGATGCGTATTTAATCAGCTGGCGAATTCCTGACGGCTCGACTTACTGGGAAGTCCGCAAAAGCCTTAATGCCTTATCAAGCGTTAAGCATGACTCGGCAGAGATGACTTCTGAGGCCCTTTTATTTGCAATCGGCGCTAAAGAAACGCATCTTGAAGGCTTATTTGCCCCCGATACATATAACTTTCACGCGAATGTCTCAGACCTTCTGATTCTTAAGAAAGCCTACGAGCAGCAGCAGGCCATTTTGACCGAGGAGTGGACGAATCGCGGCGTGAACTGCCAGGTAAAAACCCCTTATGAAGCGTTGATTCTCGCAAGCATAGTTGAGCGAGAAGTCGGCCGCAGTGAAGATCGGGCGATTGTCGCAGGTATTTTTTCCAATCGTCTGAGAATTAAGATGCCGCTTCAGACCGATCCTAGCGTCATTTACGGTGAAGGGGAGTCATTCGGGGGCGATATTAAGCGCGAGCACTTAAGACGCAATACGCCTTACAATACCTATCGGTTTGTGGGGCTGCCGCCGACACCGATCGGCAATCCCACCCGTGAAAGCATTCATGCAGTGCTGCACCCGGCGCAAACCGATTACCTCTATTTTATTAATAAGCCCAATGGGGATTTGGTGCCCTCTAAAACATTGGCTGAACACAACCGCGCCGTGCGCCGTTATATTCTTAATAAAGGAAAATAAATTATGCGAGGCCGTTTTATTACTTTTGAAGGAATTGACGGGGCAGGCAAAAGCACTCAGATCGATGTGATTGAAGCAACGCTTAAAGCGCGGGGCCTGGAAGTGATCCGAACGCGTGAGCCCGGCGGCACTCCTTTGGGCGAAGTGATCCGCAAAGAGCTTTTAAGTGTATCGATGGACCCTTCAACCGAAACGCTTTTATTTTTTGCTTCACGCGCCGAACATATTGCAAAAGTGATTAAGCCTGCTTTAGAGCGAGGCGCCTGGGTCTTAAGTGACCGCTTTACCGATGCGACTTATGCCTATCAGGTCGGCGGCCGTGGTTTTCCCGCCGAGAAAGTGGAAGAGTTGGAGCGCTGGACGCACGGTGATCTGCAGCCCGATCGTACGGTTTTATTTGATATTGATCCTGAAGTGGCTGCAAAGCGCGTCGCTCAGGCCCGCTCTTTAGATCGTTTTGAGAAAGAAAGTCTTGACTTTTTCACACGCGTCAGAAACGCCTATCTCACCCGAGCCAAACAGTCGCCCGAGCGTTTCTACATTGTCAACAGCATGCAGGATAAGGATACCGTGAGTGAAATTCTTCGTAAGGAGTTTTCAACATGGGCTTAGCGATCTACCCCTGGCAGGAAGAGCTTGCTCAAGAGCTCGTCAGTTTCAGAGAAACGCTTCCGAACGGTCTTTTAATTTACGGTCCCCGCGGAATCGGCACCATTGATCTCGTAATTGCTTACGCAAAAAGCCTATTTTGTGAACATCCTAAGAAAAACGGAACGCCCTGCGGAGAATGCAAAGGCTGCAAAATGGCTCAAGCCTTCACGCACCCTGATTTGCGCTATGTCGTAAGCGAAGCTGAATCCATCCCGCGTGGAATTCCCTTTGAGCCGCCTTCAAACGCTGCCAAAGATCGCAAAATTTATCGCGAGATTCTGATTCATCAGCCTAGGCAGCTTACTGACTTTTTAAATCTGGCTCCGCATATTGACGGCGGCAGACGCATCGTAGTCGTATATCCTGCCGATGCCATCAGGCCCGATGCCGCAGCAACTTTCTTAAAAAGCCTTGAAGAGCCGCCTGAAAAGACCACATTTCTTCTTGTTGCAGACGATATCGACCGGGTGCTGCCCACGATTCGATCCCGCTGCAGACTTCTGAGAGCCAAGGCTCCGAGCCATGAAGAAGCTCTTCATTGGCTCAAAGCTCAGGGGATTGAAGATGCTGAGGAAGCTTTAGCTAGGGCAGCTGAAAGACCGTGTCTTGTGACCGATGAAGAAGCGATTCGCAATAACGATGAAATTGATGCCAAGACTCGTGAGCAGCTTTTAACGCTTACCTCAATGGCTCCGGCTGTCAGACTCGCTCTTTTAAAAACGCTCGCCCAGGGGCCCGATATTGATCTCACCCGTATTGCTGTCAAGGACGGCCGCACGGCATTGCCGGTCTCGGCTGTGCTGCCTGTTTTAGAGCGATGGAGCTACGACCTTTTAGCGGTGAAAGCAGGACTTAATCCTCATTATTTCCCGGCTTTTACGCCTCAGCTTAAGCGTTTAGTTGCAAATGTTGAGAGCGACAAACTCTTTAAATACAACGACTCTTTAAAAGCCATGAAGCGGGTGGTAACGCATCCCTTAAACGCACAGCTCATTATCGAGCAGGCCATTTTGCGTTACCGCAAAACAATGGCAAACCAAAGTTTCGAATAACTCAGAAAGCTTTGACTTTGCGCATGGCCTTGGCGACTTCGCTTTCTTCGGGCGTCAGATACCGGCTCGTTGTCCCAACGCTTGCGTGCCCCATGGCATTTTGTACGACGTTCACAGGCATTTGTTTTAATGCGGTCGTCGCAAACGTGTGTCTTAACCAGTGCGTGGAGCTTGCTCTGAATTTTGCGGCGTCCAGCGGGTGCTCTGACTCAACGTGCTGCGCCACCTCTTTAAAAAAATCTTCAAGCGTTCGGTATAGTCCTGAGCGGCTTAAAGCTGTGCGCTTAGCCTGACCGATTTTTAAGCCGGTTTTTCGTCCCCGGCCCAAAGAAGCCAAAAGAGGTGTATCGGGATCAGCCAGCCCTAAATGGGGAAGATCTCTGTAAGAGAAATAGTGATTAATTAAAGCCAACTGTTCATCCTGCAGGGGAAGGCGTCTCACTTTATCGCCCTTACCGACCACTTCAATCACAGTAATGGCATCGTTATCGATTCGTCTTTGCACAATCCAGGAAGCTCGTGCCTGAAGCATTTCGCTTGCGCGAAGCCCAAGACCTTTACCTAACATCAAAATGACGGCCATTCTGGCATGACGCTCATCGTCATCCTGAGATTCAAAGAATTCATAAATGGCATTCCACTGGTCTTCAGTAAAAGAGCGGTCGGCAAAGACCTTTGGAGCACCTTCACCCTCCAGATAGGGGACTTTGGTTGAAATCTGATCAAAGGGGTTAAATAAAATGTAGCCTGTTTTATGCAAAAAATTAAAAAGCTGCCGCACAACTGTCACCGCCATTTTGCGGGAAGTGTGTGAGAGCGCCGAATTAAAAGGGCGCCAGTTTTCACTGGTTCTGGGCGTATTTTTTTCTCCGATCCAATCGTGCTGGGGATACTTCCAGCGCCGTGCCCAGTCAGAGTCATCAAGTCTGCCCAGTTCCTCCAGCCACCTTAAATAGTCAGAAGCCTCAGAAACACCCACTGAACTCATTGCAATTTCTTTTTCGACCGTGCACCAAAGCAAAAACCGCTCGGCCTCTTTTCGGTATACGCCTTGAGTATTGATGTTGCCCGCGCGTGCCGCAATCCAAGCCTTAACCGCAGAAAGATCGTCCGTGGCTTCCAGGTTTTTCAATTCGTCATTGCCGCGATTGGTGCCCGTTCGGCCGTCAAGCCCCAAATTCAATTTGATGCGCTCAAGCGGTTTAATGCGGGGATTGGGCGGGTAGAACGGTTTTTCTTCCTGTCCCTCTTTATTCTTTTTACTTTGTCTGTTTCTGATTAAACCTTTGAGCCCCAGCCAGGCAACTAATGCATTTTTATCACTTTCGTCTTCAATGATTGCCGACAGTGTTCCTTTTTTGACTGCTTTGACGAGATCTCCGATATTGACGCACCTGAGTTCCTTTAAAGCTTTAATAGCAAACTGCGGTTCAAAGACTTCAACCAGCATCGTTTTGGAGGTGATGGTCTCCGGGAGTGTTTCAAGAAAAAGAAGCGCCATGATTGAGTAGTTATGTTGAATTTCAGCTACTATTCTAAGGTTTTCAATTAATATTGAGAAAAATCTTTTTTCGACTGAATCTATGCGGCGTTTTTTTATTACCTGCGTGGCCATTATGGTCGTGCTTTTTTCTGCCATGGGAGTGGAGTCTCTCATTATGGGAGACCACAACTCCATCCTAAGGCAGACTCTGACAAGCCCTGTCAAACAGTTTATTGACGGCTCCCGGATCAATTCCAATCAGGTGGTGGTTGCGATTGACACACAAATTGATCCCTATATGCAGCGCATGTACTTTAAACCCACAATTGATGCCATTGATAAAACCGTACGGCGCTCGGATAAGTTTTTAGTTTTAAAGTTTCTCGATCGGGAAACGATCTCTTCAATGGTCGCTGACGGTGAAATCGATTTTGTGATCAGTGACGCCGATTTTTACGCTGATTTAGCTTTTGAAGATAAAGTTAAAGCCATTGCCATGCTTTGGCGCGCTCAAGCGAAGTCTCCGAGTTATTCGGCTGCTTCCACGATTGTTGTGAGCAGCGATAACGAAAAAATTTACACCTTAACCGATATTGCCACGGGCTCCTACCGTGTAGCGGCTGTAGGCGGCGACTCCTTTACGGGTTATACGATTGCCAAAGAACCTTTCACGGAAATGAATCTTTCCTGGCAGGCTGCTTTTAAAAATACGGCTTTCAGTTCCGACAGAGATCCGCTTGAAGTATTAAACGCTGTCAAAACGGGAAACGCTGATGTAGGGATTGTGCCGGCGTGCTTTATTGAGCACGTGATGATTCGCAATCAGGCTCATTTAAGAGACTTTCGTGTGATTAACCCGCAGCCCGTCACGGAACTCGCCTGCCAGCATTCCACTGAAGCTTATCCGAGCCTCATGGTCGCTTATCGAAACGGTGTGGACAGCAACTATATTCTCGAGATGACGAATTCTCTTTTGGGAATAAAGCTTCCCAATGGCGCAACATGGAGCATGCCCGAAAATCTCAGAGAACTCTATGACTTAATGTATCACTTAAGAATCGGGCCCTATAACAATGTGACGTATTCTGCGATTTACCGTACTTTAAGCGAAAACCGCACGATCTTCATTACAGCGATTTTCTTAATTGTGGCGGGCTTTTTCTATAACCTCATTATTTCCGTTGAAGTGGCTTCCCGCACGAAAGCTTTGAAAAAGGCACTCGCAGAAAAAGACCGCATTTCCAAGCAACAGGAGCAGACAAACGAATACATCTCAAGGCTTGAAAGAACAGGGATTGTGGGACAGATGTCGAGCATGATTGCGCATGAACTTAAGCAACCGTTAGCTACCGTGAGTAACTACTCGCGAGGTCTTTTAAGAAGAATAGAAAAGGGCACGGCAGATAAAGACACGATTGTGAAGATTCTCAAAGAAATTGAGTATCACACCGACCGCGCCAACGACATTGTCGATCACGTGAGAAGTTACGCCAAGCCTCATGAAGTCAAGCGCGAAGAGCATGACTTACGAGACATTGTGGCTAAGACCGTAGCAACCTTTGAGAAGTCCGGCCGCACAACCGTACCTGTTGTGGTGGAAGGCGTGAAAAAAGCACTGGTTGAAGCCGATGATTGGGAAATTGAATTGGCACTGTTGAATTTACTTAAAAATTCCGCCGATGCCTTCACGGAAATTCATCCTGCAATGCGAGATGAAACAGAAGAACTCATTCGTATCCGCCTGGAAGATCATGAGGATACCTGGTGGATTCGCGTTATTGATAACGCTAAATTGGTGGATGACTCTATCACGGAGCAATTTTTCCAAAAACTGGAATCCACAAAAGCTCATGGCTTGGGCTTGGGGCTTTCGATTGTAAGTTCGCTTGCTGAGCGCCATGCGGGCCGCGTTTGGGCAGAGCCTAATCCAGGGCGGGGCGTGATAGTCACGATTGAGCTGCCGAAATTCCAACCGATTGTTAAAGCTGCAGATTAAAGCAGGAGAGAGAGTTAAAGTGGGCCGAGAGAATCGGCCCATTTGATTAATTAAAGGTGATATCGTACTGCTCCGGTCCGTAACAGCTTTCTACCTGAAGGGTGACAGGGCAATGGATAAAGTCCTGAAGCAGATCCAAGGCATTGGCTTCATCTTCTAAGAAAAGATCAATCACCGTTTGGCTTGCAATAATCGAAAAAGCGGTGATGCCGGGATACTGACGCCATTCACGCAATACTTCTCTTAAAATCTCGTAGCAAACAGTGCGGGCTGTTTTGATTTCACCCCGCCCTCCGCAAAGCGGGCAGGGCTCACAGAGAATGTGCCCCAAAGAGTCGCGTGTGCGTTTACGGGTCATTTCAATGAGCCCCAGCTCAGTGAAGTTACTCATCGTGATATGGACCCGATCGGTCGAAACGGCTTTTTGCAGTTCAGCTAAAACCGCTGCCCGGTGGGAGTCTTTTTCCATATCGATAAAGTCGATAATGATGATTCCGCCCAAGTTTCTCAAACGCAGCTGACGGGCAATGACGCGGGCAGCTTCCAAATTGGTTTTAAAGACCGTATCACCGAAGTCACGTTTGCCGACATAGGCACCGGTATTGACATCAATCGTGGACATCGCCTCATTTTGATCGAAGATAAGGTAGCCGCCTGACTTCAAATCGACGCGCCTGGAAAGCGCCTTTTCAATTTCGCCTTCAATACCATACTGCTCAAAAAGGGGAATATCACCGGTGTACATTTCAAGCTTATCAGCTACCGTCGGCACAAAGTCCCGGGCAAAAGCTTTCAGCTTATCAATATTGTCGTCCCACGCATCAACCAGAACGCGAGTCGTATTTTCATTTACCATATCGCGAAGCGCACGTTCTTCGAGATAGAGATCCTGGTAGAGGATGGAAGGGGCAGGGGAGACGGAAATTTTGGCTGCAATCTGCTTCCACAAACGAGACAAATACTCCATGTCATTTAAAAAGTCTTCGCTTGTAGCACCTTCTGCGCAGGTTCTCACAATGTAGCCGCCTTTTTCAGTTTCAGGGCGCACTTCAGTAATGAGAGCCTTTAAGCGATCCCTCTCGGCTTCATTTTCAATTCGCTGGGAGACACCGATATGAGGCTCTTTGGGTAAATACACCAATTTGTGACCGGCAAGAGAAATCGTTGTCGTAAGTCTTGCCCCTTTGGTACCGATCGGATCTTTTGAAACCTGAACAATCACTGACTCACCTTCGTGCAGAAGGTATTCAATCGGTTTAAATGAGCCGTCATCCTGCCGTGCCGTAAAGATATCATGCACATGCAAAAAGGCTGTACGCTCAAGCCCGATATCAATAAAGGCTGACTGCATGCCGGGCAGAACCCGCATGACTTTGCCCTTATAAACATTACCGACCAACCCGCGCTGAGCGCGTCTTTCTATATGCAAATCTTCCAAAATGCCGTTCACCATCACGGCAACACGAGTTTCCTGGGCTGAGCAATGAATAAAAAGTTCTTCGTTTATCATAATAATGATATAAATTCTTTCACTTGCTGTTGACGCAATAATCATACTGAAAATCCTGAACGAAAAGATTTTTTAAGTCCCTTCTAAGCTCAGATTGCAGTTAGCTTTTGTTAAAATGTCGTCCGTCTATTCTGCTGCTTAATCGGTAACTCGAGAACACTATGTCTGATATTAAACTTAGCGGTCAAAGAGCCTCAGAGGCTCAACGCACGATGGGGCTTTACGTTTGCCCGAACGATCCTGAAGGTCTTAACTCTCTTTACTACACGGTGGAAGTCAACGACGCGCAGGGCGTTGCATTCTTACGCAGACTGCTTACGGCTGATGTGAAAAATATCCATCGAGGAGAAGTGCGTCAAAGCTTTATCCTCAATGCTTTGGGTTTGATTACCGATTTTGTTTGGGTTGCCCATTTGCCTGACTCTGACGATCACTATCGGGTGGTGTTCCAATCCTTGGACACCCTTGCCTGGATGCATCAGGTAGCCAAAGCCTTTGATGAAGACTTCACAACGCTTAACGTCTCAAGCGCTTTGTTGTTTGCCGAGCAGACGGACTCTCCCCACGGGATGATGGCTGACGGTAAAGTCCAGACCATCAAGACCGCCAAAGGTGAAGTGCTTGTGATGCGCGTCGGCAAAGTGAGCCTCGTTCAGGGTGAAAAAGAAGCCTTTACGAATTTCACGCATCCGGGCATTACCGTTCTTGATGATTTAGCTGCCATGACGCTTGTCTATGCCTCGGCTCATCCCTTGTGCTTTGCCTGGGAAATGCAGGATCTGATGCCCTCTGACGTAAACGGCGCTGACTTTATCGATTTTTCTGATCCCGCCCGCATGTTTATCGGACGAGCCTTAACGGAAGCCCGTTTGAAAGCTGCCGAGCACAAAAAAGCGGTTGTGGTGAGCTCTCACCAGGACAATGCCGTTCAATGGTTTGATGATCCGAAGAAGGTCACGCTTTTGAACGCTGAGGCCGAACTCGTCAGTCAGACTCAGTTTGTAGGTCTTTTGGGTGACAAACTCATTGCCTGCGCTTTTGTGCCTGAGCACATTGATCCCCAATCCCTTTTGTGGGTTAACGACGGGGAAGATTCTGCCTATCGGGTTGAAGTCATCGGCTAATCTAGGAGAGTGCTGTGAGTGTTAGCGTTTTTGATATTTTCCGTGTCGGTATCGGCCCTTCTTCATCTCATACAGTGGGTCCCATGCGCGCTGCCGTTCGTTTTACCAAAGAACTTTGCGAAAAGAGTTTGGATCAAACAACTGCACGCATTTGGGTGGACCTCATGGGCAGTCTCGGTGCTACGGGTATAGGACACGCCACCGATACCGCTTTTCAGCTGGGACTCATGGGTATGCTGCCCGCAGATGTTGACTTGGATGCTGCACCCAAAATTCTCCAATCTATTAAAGAGACGCATGAGCTCACGCTTCCGAGCGGCAAAGTCATCGACTTTGATCCTTCGTGCGACATTATCTTAAGTCCTGAGAAAGTGGCGATTTATCACACCAATTCCATGCACGTGATTGCGCAGGACGCCGAAGGCAAAGTTCTTCTTTCACGCCGTTACTACTCCGTGGGCGGCGGCTTTATTGTTGAAAGTGATCCGGACAATTTCGATAAAGTCACTGAAGACAAAGAAACGCTTCACACGAAAGCTCAACCCTATCCCATCAGTTCGGCCGCGGATTTAATGCGTTGGTGCCGTGAAACGGGGTTGAGCATCCCGCAGATCGTTCGCGCCAATGAAAAAGTGTGGTGGGAAACCGATGAAAAAATTAATGCCCAGCTCGACTATCTCTGGTCGGTTATGAAAGACTGTGTGGCCCGGGGTCTTAAAAACGAAGGCATTATGCCCGGACCCCTCAAAGTGCGGCGCCGTGCCAAACAGATGTACGAGCAGCTTGATTTCAGTAAGCGCTCTTTAAACGATCCGTTGGCCGTTCTTGATTGGGTCAATGCTTTCGCTTTTGCCGCCAATGAAGAAAATGCCTGCGGAGGACGCGTTGTGACGGCTCCGACAAACGGGGCTGCCGGCGTAATTCCCGCCGTTCTTCACTACTACATGAAGTTTATTGATTCGGCCGATATTGAAGGTGTGCGCGACTTCCTGCTCACGGCCGGTCAAATCGGAATCCTTTATAAAGAAAATGCCTCGATTTCAGGCGCCGAAGTAGGCTGCCAGGGTGAAGTGGGTGTAGCCTGCTCAATGGCTTCAGGGGGCTTGGCTCAAGTGTTGGGCGCCACGCCTGAACAAGTGGAAAATGCCGCAGAAATCGGCATGGAACACAACCTCGGGATGACCTGTGACCCAGTCGCAGGGCAAGTGCAGATTCCCTGCATTGAACGCAATGCCGTGGCTGCCGTTAAAGCGATCAATTCTGCTCGCTTAGCCCTTTTAGGTGACGGTCACCACTATGTGTCACTGGATAAAGTCATTGAGACGATGCTTAAGACCGGACTTGATCTGCAGTCCAAGTACAAGGAAACGAGTACCGGAGGATTGGCTGTCAGCGTTGTGGAATGCTGATTTAATCCGAAATAGTCCAACCGAGAAGAGGAGTTACGTGACAAGTATGTAACTCCTTTTTGTTAAGACCAATTTGTTTTAGGTTTTAATTTTTTTGCTACGCAGTCACTGAGATAAGAATTAATCAGAGTCTGATAGGGGACATTTAATTCGAGAGACAACTTTTTAAAATAGTCAATATTCTCATTGTCCAAAAGAATGCTAATTAGTCGCTTAGTTTTGTCCGTGTATGGATTTTTAACAGCTTTAGAAAAATCATATTCTTTACGCATAATTTTTAACCTTACGTGAATGCATTCTTCAAAACTGCTAAAAATTTAAGGGATCACTTTTGCACAGATTCTTAGAGTTTTTGTTTCTGGGGCTATTAATTAAAGGGGCGTCTCTTTTGTTTCTGCAGGCAAGAAACATCCGAAACACCCCTATGTGTTAAAGAGCATTTTTTCGCGTATAGACTCTGAAGCAGTAACTGAAAGGATGGGCATCAGTTGCAGGGAACGTTTCCTCTTCTGTGAGCTCCCACTCTTTTTCAGAAAGAGGAGCAAAGTAGGCATCGCCCTCAAAGTCAGCATTAATGTATGTGACATGGGCCACTTCAACCTTCGGCATCGCTTCTTCATAAATCTGGGCTCCGCCCAGGATAAAAGCGACGGGAGCGTCGGCAACGGCTTGCAGGGCCTCATCCAAACTGCTCACAACCGTTGCACCTTCTGCCACATAGTCTTTTTGATGCGTAATTACAACATTTCGTCGGCCGGGCAGGGGACGTCCCAAAGACTCCCAGGTCTTTCGTCCCATAATCACGGGCTTGCCCAAAGTCGTGCGCTTGAAGTTTTTCAGGTCTTCAGGCAGATACCAGGGCAGCTTATTGTCTTTGCCGATCACGCCGTTTCTGGCGTGGGCCACAATCAAATGTAATTGCGTCATCAACTTCTCCTTTAAACCGCCACGGGCGCCTTAATCGTCGGATGGGGATCGTAGCCCACAATCTCGAAGTCTTCGTATTTGTAATCAAAAATCGATTCCGGGCGACGCTTGATGACAAGCTTCGGATAGGGACGCGGTTCTCTCGACAACTGCAGGCGCACCTGGTCAAAGTGATTGTTGTAGAGGTGGCAGTCGCCGCCCGTCCAAATAAAGTCACCGACTTCTAGATCACACTGCTGAGCAAGCATATGCGTTAAAAGCGAGTAGCTTGCGATATTAAACGGAACGCCTAAGAAGATATCGCAGGAGCGCTGATAGAGTTGGCAGGAGAGTTTTCCGTCAGCCACATACACCTGAAACATCATGTGGCAGGGCGGCAGAGCCATCTTGGGAAGTTCTGCCACATTCCAAGCCGTCACAATCATGCGGCGTGAGTCAGGATTGGTTTTAATGGTGTGCACGAGCTCAGCGATTTGGTCAATTGTCTGACCGTCTGCTCCGCGCCAGTTTCTCCATTGAACACCGTAGACCGGGCCCAGGTCACCGTTTTCATCAGCCCATTCATCCCAAATGGAAACACCGTTATCTTTGAGGTATTTGATATTGCTGTCACCCTTTAAAAACCACAAAAGCTCATGAATGATAGAGCGCAGGTGAAGCTTTTTCGTTGTCACAAGCGGAAAGCCGTGCTGGAGGTTAAAGCGCATCTGGTAGCCGAAAACAGAGCGCGTACCCGTGCCCGTGCGGTCGTTTTTATTGACGCCATGGAAAAAAACGTGCCGCATCAGGTCTTCATATTGATGTTCGATAAGCATGGTGAAATTCCAAAATCTAAATTGAATGATTTCATTCTACTCATCTACATTCTTATATGTATATAGATAACAATGGAAAAAGGGATAAAGATTTCATAATTTTTTATTGTCATTTAATAAATTATTATCTAAACTAACCTCATGCAAAATAAAAAACTTACTCCATACCTGGCGGTTGCCGAACTCATTGCGAGAACTTTTCCGGATGCTGAAGTGGTGCTCCACGATATGGCGATGCCTCAGCACTCGGTGATTTACGTCGCTAACGGCACGGTCACCGGCCGAAAAGTCGGTCAGACCTTTCACCACCTGATTGAAAAAGCGGTCTTTGCGGGCAACCCCGAAGACGGCGTGGTCGACAACTATTTATTCAAAAAAGACGGCAAGCTCATCCGCTCATCATCGCTTTTGATTCGGGATGAAAACCATGAGTTAATCGGCGCCCTGTGCATCAATATTGATACCACTCAGGCTGCTGCGCTAATGCAGTTGGCAGAAAACCTTTTAAATGGCAAAAAGAAAGCCACTGAAGATACTTCTCTTCAGGAGTCGCCCGCAATGCCCCCGATAGGTAAAGAAGAAAGCGTGCGGCAGTTTGTCAATACCATGGTGGACTCTATGGTCAAAGAGCTCATTGCCGAAGGGAAAAATTCCAGGGAAGACCGCCTGGAACTCATCCGATTCATGGATGAACGGGGAGTGTTTCTCGTCAAAGGCTCAATGGAGTATGTTGCTGGCAAATTAGGGCTTTCTAAGGTAACCCTGTACGGCTATCTGGACGAAATTCATGGAAAACGGTGAGTGTTAAGGAGATTTCAAACATGAACTACGTGTGCACGCATTGCGGAAAACGCGTTCCGACGACAACAAAAGAGCCCTGCTGCGAATGCGGCGGATTGTTTGAGTTGGATTTCACGCCTCCTAAGTTTGATGAAAAGCTGATTGATAAAACTGAGTGGAGCCAATTCCGTTACCGCCGTTTCATGGCGCTCGATGGCGACTCCTGGAAAGAGGTCACAATGGGCGAGGGGATGACCCCCATCATTCATTTTGACGATCAGGTCATGCTCAAGATGGACTACTATATGCCCACTTTATCTTTTAAAGATAGGGGAGCAGCAACGCTTGTGGCACACATGAAGTCGATCGGTGTCAAAGACTGCGTGCAGGATTCAAGCGGCAATGCCGGAAATGCCGTCGCAGCCTATGCAGCGCGTGCCGGAATCGGCTGCGAGATTTTTGTCAAAGAAGGCACAAGCCCCTCAAAAATCCGCATGATTAAGTCCCACGGCGCCAAAGTCACCGAAGTGCCCGGAAGCCGAGACCATTGCGCAGATGTCTGCAGAGCTAAAGTGCGTGATGAACACCTCTATTACGCCAATCACGTCTTTAACCCCTTCTTCTATGAAGGGATGAAAGCCTATATTTATGAAACCTATGAGCAGCTGGGGAGAATTCCCGCCAACATTGTGGTGCCTGTCGGCAACGGCACACTTTATATCGGAGTCGTTAAAGCACTGGAACATCTGCTGGACTCGGGCGTCATCGATCACTTCCCGCAGATCATTGCGCTTCAAAGTGAAAACTGTGATCCGCTCTATGAGGCTATTAAAAATCATGCCTTGGTGCCCGCTGATGTAGAGGTCAGCGAAACGATGGCTGAAGGCATTGCAATCGGCAAGCCCTCCCGCGGAAAAGAGTTGCTTGAAATGGCCTATCGCCACAATATCCGCTTTGTGACGGCGCCTGAGGATAAAATCCTTGAAGCCCGCGCCAAGCTTGCGGCCAAAGGCATTTATTGCGAACACACAACAGCTGCCAATTACGCAGCGTACCTGCATTACTGTGAAATTTACGGTCCTACCCCTGATACGCTCATTACGATGTGTGGAGCCGGGATTAAGTCGGACCACTAAGAAACGAGCCCGAAGAGGCTTTGATAAAATTAGCCGAAAACGGATGCAGAGCAGAATTCTCTTCCCCTTATTTCAGACTTTCTGCTCTGCTTTATTCGGTCAGACGACGTTTAAAAAAGGAGACGGGCGCTCAAAAAAGATTTTTTCTTTGACGCTCAAAAGTTCATGACCCCTTTGATTTTTGGCGTTTGGGACGGACGCTTTTACGACAATCGATCCACCTTCAGCCCGGTTGCCCCCGAGGATCTGCCTCTGGAGCAATTTTCGCAATTTAATCCGGGCAATCCCATTATGAGTTTTGTCTGTGACAGAGGCTTTCTTGTCATGGACCGCAGAGCCAATCTCACGTTTTCACTCTGGCGCTACTATCAGCGTGCAGCGCGCGAGACCTGCGGCAAATGCACGCCCTGCCGCATCGGGGTATTGGTGATCAGCGAAGCACTGGAAAAAGCCGTCAAAGGACAGGCCAAAGAGGTGGACTGGGAGTACGTCAAAGCGGTTGCCACACAAATGAAGGAAACGAGCCTTTGCGGCATCGGTCAGACATCTCCCGTGGCGCTTTTGGACGCTTTGCAATTTTGTCCTGAAGAAATCCTTGAAGCGCAGCATGTTGCCGAAAACGTCTACGACTACTACACACTTTTAAGCGCCCCCTGTATTGAAGCGTGCCCGGCTCACGTCGATGTGCCGCGCTACATTGACTACATTAAGGCAGGGGAGCCTGAGATGAGTGCTGCGGTTCTTTTGCGGCACTATCCGCTCGTAGGCAGCTGCGGACGGGTGTGTGTTCGCTACTGCGAGAAAGCCTGCCGCCGTCAGTTCTTGGACAGCGCCGTCGACATTAAAAACTTAAAGCGCTATGCGGCAGACGCCACGGGTCCCATGGAAGAGCTTTTCCATCGCGCCCAGCTCGAAACCAATCCCATGAGTCCCAAAGTGGCTGTCGTGGGGGCGGGGCCTGCCGGCATCAACTGTGCGTATCACTTACTGCTTCAGGGCTATAAAGTCGATATTTTTGAAGCCAACAGCCACGCGGGCGGCATGGCTCAAGTGGGCATCCCACAATATCGTTTACCAAAGGGGTTGCTGGAGAGCGAAACCGACGTGATTGAAGAATTGGGCGGGCGCTACTTCTACCATCAGAGACTCGGTTACGACTTCTCGGTCACTGACCTCTTTAACCGAGGCTATAACGCGATCTTTTTGGGCGTGGGCTGCTCCAAAGGCATGTACCTGGGACTTGAAAATGAAGACACGACCCTTAAGGGCTACTTTAACGGGATTGATTTCCTGCAAAAAGTCGAGCGTGCTGTCACGGGTAACCGCCCCTTTAAATTAACAGGAGACGTTGTCGTCGTGGGCGGCGGCAATGTGGCGATGGACTGTGCACGCTCAGCAGCCCGTTTAACGGACGGCACCGTACACGTTGTCTATCGCCGAACCGAAGAGGGGATGCCCGCTGACCACGAAGAAGTGGTCGCTGCCAAAGAAGAAGGCATCGTTTTTCACTTCCTGTCGGTTCAAAAGGAGATTTTGAGCGAAGACGGTAAAGTGACGGGTCTTAAGATTGCCAAGATGCGTGAAGAAAAAGTCCCGGGATCCAAGCGCGGCAAACTCATCGAAATTGAAGGCACTGAAACGGTTTTGTCCTGCACAAACCTTATTGCTGCAATCGGTCAGCGCTTTGATCAGGAAGTGCTCTGTGACGATGACGGCATCATGTTTGATAAGCGCGGCAACATTTCCGTCTCTGAAGCCTTGGCGACCACGCGCCCCGGGGTCTTTGCGGGAGGCGACGCTGCAACCGGTCCCACGACCTTGATTGACGGTCTGGCTCAGGGACAGATTGCCGCGCAGTCTATCAATGAATACCTCACGCGAGGGTCGGTCGGCTTTGTTGCCCGCCGCAGAATGGGTGAACTCATTAAAAAGGGCGAACTCATGACAGAAAAAGATCCCAGAATTGATCTTTGCAAAGCACCCCGCCATAAGCTCAACACATTGTCTTCTGAAGACAGAAAGGGCAACTTTGAAGAAGTCGACCTTTCGATGACGGAAACGGAAGCTATTACAGAAGCCAACCGCTGCATGCGCTGCTACCGTATTTACGGTGTGGTCACCCAGCTGCCGATTCCGGGCAATATCACACATATTCAAAACCAAGCGGTTTAAGGAGTCAGAGATGGAAAATTTTGCTTGGTTTAACGGTCAGAAAGTTTCTTTCGCAGAAGGGCAGACGATTCTTCAGGTCGCCAAAGCCTCTGACATCTTTATTCCGACGCTTTGCGCGTTTATGCCCTTAAATCACACGCCCGGCACCTGCCGCATGTGTCTTGTTGAAGTCTTTGACGAAGGCGATGATACGGGACGCATTGTGACGGCCTGCACGACACCCATTAAGGCCGGTCAAAGAATTTTTACCCGCAATGAGCGTGTTCGCAAAATGCAGCAGCTTCAGATGCAGCTTCTTTTCGCAGACCACGATCAGGACTGCAAGAGCTGTGCACGGCACGGCAACTGTGAACTGCAGGACGTGGCGCTTTTTATCGGGATGCCTCATACGCCCTCTCCCTCAAGCTACGTGGCTGAGCGTGAGTATGATGACTCGTCTGCCGGTATTGTCCGAGACGTTAATAAGTGCATCCGGTGCGGGCGCTGCGTGGAAGTCTGCCGCCAGGTGCAGGGAATCGGTGCGTTGACCATTGATCAGTTCGGCACGATGGCAGGCGTCGCGATGACCGGAGCCAAGCGCTGGGCAGATTCCACAAAATGCGTTCAGTGCGGTCAGTGCACCTTGGTCTGCCCGACAGGGGCTTTAAGCGAAAAGGATCAAACCGACCGGGTTCTCAATATGATTGATGATCCCCAAACGGTGACTGTCATGCAGATTGCGCCTGCCGTACGCGTAACGCTTGGCGAAGAGTTTGGGCTTTCTGCCGGTGAAAACGTTGAAGAGCTTCTCGTTTATGCCTTAAAGCACATCGGTGTTGATTACGTCATGGATACGAACTTTGCCGCCGACGTTGTGATCATGGAAGAAGGAACGGAGCTGCTTCAACGCCTGAAAGCCCGTAAGGAAAATAAAGAAGCCGCGCTTCCCATGTTTACATCGTGCTGCCCGGGGTGGATTAACTACGTTGAAAAGCACGCGCCGATGATTATGGAGTATCTCTCGACGACGCGCTCACCTCAGGCAGTATTCGGCGCTTTAGCCAAAGCCCTTTTGCCTCAAAAGTTAAACGTCGCTCGAGAAAACCTGCGGGTGATTTCCGTGATGCCCTGTACAGCTAAAAAAGGCGAAGCCATGCGTCCCACTTTAGCTCGGGAAGAAGGGCCGGATGTGGATGCCGTATTAACCGTTCGGGAATTATCAAAACTGCTTCGCCGCTGTGGGATGCATCTTAAAAACTGCAAGCCCATGGCGCAGGACCAACACCTCTTTACCGACTATTCAGGTGCAGGGGCTATTTTCGGTACGACAGGCGGCGTGATGGAAGCAGCGGTGCGCACGGTCTACGCGCTCACGCACAACGGCAAGAGCATGGCACCGATCATTTTTGAAGCGGCCCGTGGCCTGGAAGGCGTAAAAGAAGCTTCGGTTGACTTGGGGGACTTGGGTGAAATCCGCATTGCTGTTGTTCACGGCTTAGCCAGAACACAGGCATTGCTCGATAAAATGAGCCGAGGCGATGTGGTCTATGACTTTGTTGAAGTGATGGCTTGTCCGGGCGGCTGCATTGCAGGCGGCGGCACACCCCGCAAGAAGAATAACTACCAGCTCTACACGGATGTTCGTCAAAAAGCGCTTTATGCTATTGATGAAAAGGCACCCGTGCGCGAGTCGCATAATAATCCTGAGATTATTGAGCTTTACTCAAAGACGCTCACGGCGCCCGGATCACACCTGGCGCACGAACTGCTTCACTGCGAGTATCGCTCTAAGAAAGCTCAGAAGAGTCCGTCGGATATCCGAAAACTCTGGCAGGGATTAAGTGCCCGATATACCGAAACAACGAAAAAGCGGTAAAATCACGCCTAGTCTCAGGGCGGGGTGAAAATCCCCACCGGTGGTAACAGTCCACGAGCGCGTGCGCACCTCGCACGGTCAGCAGAATCGGTGCAATCCCGATACCGACGGTGACAGTCCGGAAGAAAGAGCAAAAGCTTTCCTCATGGAGGACGCGATATCACTGCGTCCTCCCTTTCCCTGATGCGATCATTTCAATATTTTTTGATGAAAGGATAACTTTATGCATCAGTCTGAAAATCTTCTGGCTCAGTACGGGGCAGACAGCTACATGCGTGTCAAGCGCGCCATCGCTGACCTTCGTGCCGGACGCGGCGTGATGGTGGTTGACGACGAAAACCGCGAAAACGAAGGGGATTTGATTCTCTCAACCGACTTTCTGACTGTCGAGCAGATGGCGCTGATGATCCGTGCCTGCTCAGGAATCGTCTGCGTCTGCATGCGTGATGAAGACTGCAAGCGCATGGGCTTACCTCAAATGGTGGAAAACAACACCAATACACAGGGCACGGCTTTTTGTGTTTCGATTGAAGCGGCTCACGGCTGCACGACGGGCGTGAGCGCCAAAGACCGTGTGACGACCATTAAGGCTGCCGCCAATCCCAACGGGAAACCGGAAGATCTTTTGCGTCCGGGCCACGTCTATCCCTTGCGCGCCCGTCCCAATGGCGTTTTGGAGCGCCGCGGACATACGGAAGCCACAGTGGACTTAATGAGAATCGCAGGGCTTAATCCGTGCGGCGTCTTATGTGAACTCATGAACGAAGACGGCACGATGGCAAAACTTCCTCAGGTGTGCGACTTCGCTAACCTCCACGGTCTGTGCGTTATCACGGTGGAAGACCTGGTGCGCTATCGCCAGGCTTTTAACTGCTAGTTAAGTTTCGGTCTGAAGACAAAAAAGTCTTCAGACCTCTCTTAACGATAATATCAGTCATTCAAAATCCGACTGACTTCTTCTTGCGGTAATTCAGAAAGACTCACGGGTGAGACTGGATCCAAAGCATGCTCACCGATATTATTTTCAAACCAGCTCACGTCATACCATTTTCCGCTCTTAAATCCCGCATGCGTATAGGTGCCCACAAGCTTAAAGCCTAACTTTGAATGAAGCCCATCGCTTTTAGGATTAGGCTGCGTGATGCCGCTGACCAATTTTTTAATACCTTGAAGACGAAGCAGGGCAATGATTTTAGTCACTAACTGCGTGCCGATGCCGTGAGAGGTGGCGTTTTGATCGAGATAAACCGAAAGTTCGGCGTTCCACTGATAGGCTTCACGCTCCATATGGCGATGAGCGTAAGCGTAGCCAAGAATTTCCCCATTTTCTTCAGCCACGATGTAAGGATAAAAGGCTGAAATATGTGCGATGCGATCGGCAAACTCGTGAACAGTGGGCAAGGTACACTCAAAGGTGATCGGTGTCTCAATATATTGGCCGTAAATTGCCAAGAGACGGGGAGCATCTTTTTCTGAAGCGAATCGAAAATGCATGATGGCCTCTTTTTTGTTGACAATATCTCATATGTCTAAAGGCAATTCATTTTAATCCCTTTACACAATCGGGCCATTTTTTTACACGATTTACTAAGAGAAAGTACTCAAAACTACAGGTTTGTAAGTATTCCCATTGCCGCTAAGTTTCGGGATAATGAGGCCGATCGTTTAAAACAGGAGCAATAAAAAATGAAACGTCGTTCCCTCATTTCTTTGTGTCTGTGCGCGATTGCTGCCGGAGGTTTATTGACGGGCTGTTCAGATGATGCCGCCAAGAGCGGAGTGCTCAAGGTCGGTGCCTCGCCCGTCCCGCATGCCGATATCCTCAAAGCAGCTCAACCGATGCTTGCCAAAGAAGGTGTGACCCTTGAAATCATTGAATTTACCGACTACGTGCAGCCCAACATGGCCTTAGCCGATAAAGAACTCGATGCCAACTTCTTCCAACACAAACCCTATCTGGATAATTTCGCTAAAGAACGCAAACTCCAGCTGCAGTCGCTCGTTGCCGTGCACATTGAGCCGATGGGAGTGTATTCCAAGAAGGTTAAAGATATTAAGAATGTCGCCAACGCTGCCAAGGTAGCCATTCCCAATGACCCGACAAACGGGGGACGCGCTTTGAAGATTTTGGCTGATGCCGGATTCTTTACCTTAAAGGACGGGGTCGGTGTGAACGGAACGCCCGCTGATATCGTGGACAACCCCAAGCAAATCCAAATCATTGAAATGGAAGCGGCGGTTTTGCCCCGTGCGTTGGACGACGTAGACTTTGCCGTCATTAATTCCAATTACGCTTTGGGTGTGAACCTCAACCCGATGAAAGATGCCCTCTTTATGGAAAGCAAAGACTCACCCTATGCCAATATCGTAGCAATCCGCACGGGTGATAAGCGTGATGACCTTCAGAAGTTAGCCAAGGCTCTGACCTCTCCTGAAATGAAGAAATTCATTGAAGAGAAGTATAAAGGCGCCGTGGTTCCTGCTTTCTGATGCGCAGCTTTTAGACATCTTTAAAAACGAGAATCCGGCCTCAGGCCGGATTTTCTGTTTGTCACCTAAAAAAATTTGATCAGAAACTCACGTGATCGGGCTCAAGACCTGAAAAGCCCATGATGGGCAAAGAATCCAGTCTCGCAATATCGTCTTCTGTTAAATCAAAGTCAAAACTTTGCAGATTTTCAGCCTGATGCTGAGCTAAAAGCGCGCGGGTGACAGGAATCACATCATGATGGCGGCACCAGCGCAAGATGACTTGAGCGACCGATCGATCGTAGTGCGAGGCAATCTCTTTGAGAATCGGTTCATCCAAAAGCGACCCGTGTCCGAGAGGCGACCAGGCTTCAACCGTGATGCCGTTTTTCTTACAGAATGCAACTGCGGACTTTTGTGTGTAGCCCGGGTGAAATTCGAGCTGGTTGACGGCGGGCTTGACATTAGCGCGGGCAAGGAAACTTACGAGATGGTGCATCTGAAAATTTGAGAGCCCAATAGACTTCACCACACCTTCTTCGTAGAGTTTTTCAAAAGCACGCCACGTGCCGATATTGACACTTTGCCAGGCAAGAGGCTCGCCTTTCGTGAAGGGCCAGTGAATGAGGTAGCAGTCTAGGTATTCAAGCTTCAGATTGCGCAGTGACTCTTCAAAAGCACGCATCACCGCATCATAGGTGCGGTTGGCCGCCCAGCATTTGGAAGACACGAAAAGTTCGGAGCGCTTCACGCCGCTTCTGCGGATGGCCTCAGCAATCGAAGTCTCATTTTCATAAATAGCGGCTGTATCAATGTAGCGATAACCGAGACCGATGGCACTCACTAAGGAATTGACCAGATCCTCCGAGGCAGGAATCTGCCAGGTTCCGATACCGAGAGCCGGAATCTTCACTCCATTATTGAGTTTGATTTTCTCAATTTTTGATTTCATGTTGGCTCCAGGATGAAAATTTACAACCGTAGTGATTGTATGATGGTTCTTACGCTTTCATATTGCTAAAAGCCAAACTTTTGGAAAACAATGTAAAAAAAATCAACAACATTTAGATTTTGTCAAATCTATTAGAATCGAGCCTAAAGGAATTAGGTGTTATGAATCAGGAATTCGATTATTTTTTGCTCTTATCTGCTCTTGCCGTCGTGCTTGTCATATGGCTGTTGGTGAAAGTTTTAAAACAGAAAAAACCGCAGGAAACGAAAAAAGCCGTTGAAGAGAGGCAGAGAAAGCCTCGCGCTCGCATTGAGCGAATTTCAACCGTAAAAAAAGAGCAAATCGTTAAACCTCAAGCGCCGGAAGTCAAAAAAAAGCCGCGTGTGACGTTTTTTTACTTTACTACCCGTGAGGGAACGCCTTTTGCCTCTCTTCAGTTAAGCACTGTGGGTGCTCAGCCTTGGGGAAACACAAAAATTAATTTATCCGATCGTCTGCAGCGCTTTTGCGACCGCTTTATGAAAAAAGACGATCACGAATCTTTATTGATTCACCTGTATGCGCCTGACACACCTGAGTCAGAACTCCTTGCACAGGCTTTTTCTGAAAAAGGGGAGGCCTTTAATGACCCAAAGCCTCTTGGCTTAAAGGTTAGCGACTTCCCGACAGTGTCCCGGAAAAGCAGAGAAGAGCTTAAAGACTGGACAATTCATCTTCTGCTTCATCACTACCGTGAAGCTTTTTACCAAGTCTCGGCTTCTGAAGAGGCGCAACTCATCAAACTGGAGCATTGTCCGCAGACTGAAATTGAGGACTCGGATTTTTCACCGTTGGCTTTGAGGGCAGTGGCCTACCTTACACTCTTAAGACTTCTGAGAGAGCCTGATTTTCATAAGCGTTCTGTTATTTGGAACCGATACTGGTCAGTGGTTGAAAGCAAGGGTTTTACTTACACGAAAACCCTAGAATCCTCAGAGCGTGTTGTTATTTCACAAACATTTGTCCAAACGCAAAAGTTGCCGTTTTTGCTTATACAAACCCCAACGAGTAGTGGGGAATGTTATAACGCCCTGAATTATTAGGATAAATCAAGGTTTTTGCCCCTTCTTTACAAATTAATCCAATGCCTGAATCATAAAGTAGTTAGGGTTTCTACCTACTTCACGATTTTACAATTTGATACTACATTGAACCTAAGAGATTGAAACCCCATCGTTTCGGCTCGGTTATACCGTGTGCAGAGTTGTATTTCTGCGTTGTTACGGCGCTCAAAGACGACCGCTCGCGATAATAAATATAAATTTGGAAAGGAGAATGCAATGGCAAAATCTAAATCCGCTTCAATGGGTTTGGCAATGCAAATGCTCATTGGTCTTGTCCTAGGTGTGATCGTCGGTATGTTCCTGGACTCCCAGTTCGCCACTACCTACGTGAAACCCTTCGGCGATTTGTTCATCCGCTTGATTCGCATGGTCGTTGTGCCGTTGGTGTTTGCAACCTTGGTTGCCGGTGCCGCCGGTATTTCTGACGTCAGCAAATTGGGGCGAGTCGCAATCAAAACGCTCGTTATCTTCATGGTGACTTCTGCTATCGCTGTGATCTTCGGTTTGTTGATTGCCAATATCATCGACCCGGGTATCGGTCTGACGCTTTCCACGGAAGGCTTGAAGGCTGCTCAAGTGAAGGCTCCGAGCTTTGTGCAAACGTTGCTTGATATCGTCCCGATCAACCCGATGGAAGCTTTCGCTAAGGGCTCCATCCTTCAGATCATCTTCTTTGCCATCATGTTCGGCTTCTGCCTGAACTTCTTGGGCGAAAAGGGCAAACCCGTTTACCACTTCTTTGACATCGTCGGCAACTTGATGATTCACATGACTCAGGTTGTGATGCGCTACGCTCCGATCGGTGTGTTCGCTTTGATGGCTGTTGTGGTCTCTCAACACGGTTTGGCTGTTTTGCTCCCGTTGGGCAAGTTGATTCTGGCATCCTTCATCGCTACGGCTTTGTTGGTTATCTTGATCTACATCCCGATCGTGATGTTCATCATCCGTATTCCGGTCGGCGAATACTTCAAGGGCATCTTTGAACCGTGGTTGATCGCTTTCACGACCTGCTCGTCTGCCGCCGCTATGGCTGCCAACCTTGTGGCTTCCCGCCGCTTGGGTGCTACGAACTCGATCGCTTCGTTCGCAGTTCCGTTAGGCAACACCATTAACATGAACGGTACGGCCGTTTACATGGGCGTGTGCGCAGTGTTTGCTGCTCAGATCTATGGCCTCCCGTTAACGATGGGTGACCAAGTCATCGTCGTCATCACGGGTGTGTTGGCTGCTGTCGGTACGGCCGGTGTTCCGGGTGCAGGTTTGATTATGTCGACGTTGGTCTTCACGCAAATCGGTATTCCGCTCGAAGTGATCGCTTTGATCGCAGGCGTTGACCGTGTGCTCGACATGATCCGTACGTCTATCAACGTCGTCGGTGACTCCACCACTGCTTTGATGGTCTCCCGTATGGAAGGTGAACTCGGTTCTGAACCTTTCGAAGAGGAAGAAGATGCGGCTAAATAAGCTCACGATTAAATCCTTTAATCTGACAGCTTAATCCATCAGAAGAGGCGCTCCAATATGGGGCGTCTTCTTTTGCATAGAACCTGAACTCAGCCTCTTGGCAACTTTTTCTCTCAAGCGTAAACTGAACTTGTTTTGATGTTATGTATGACGATTCTGCGGCTCCGATTGGTATGGAGGACTTATATGCCTGGTCAAAAAAAGACTGTTTTTATTACTGGTGGTTCGACGGGAATCGGAGCAGCGTCTGTCCGTAAATTTGCAGAATCCGGTTGGAATGTGGCTTTTATGGATATCAACGTGGAAGACGGGCAAGCCGTTGCACAGGATACTGGCGCTCTTTTTGTTGAGGGGAACACCCGAAATCGTGAAGATATCGACAAAGCGGTCGCGGCAGCAATTGAAAAGTACGGGGAGCTCGATTGCGTAGTTGCCAATGCCGGGATACACCGCTGCAACACGATGCTCACAATCAGCGAAGAAGAGCTTGATTTGATGATCGACACCAACATCAAGGGTACTGTGCGCACGTTACAGGCTGCTGTGCCCAGCATTTTGAGAAAGGGCGGCGGCTCGGTAGTCATCAATGCGTCGGATCAGAGCTATATCGGAAAGGCCAATAGTTTTGGTTATGGGTTGACGAAAGGTGCACTGGGGCAAATTACAAAGAGTTTGGCCATTGATCTCGGACGTCAGAATGTCCGAGTCAATGCCGTTTGCGCAGCAACGATTCGCACACCGTTGGCAATCAACCTTTTCCAAAAATTTGCAGACATTACACACAACGGTGATGCAAGTGCCTATTGGAAAGCAGAAGCGGAGCTTTATCCGCTCGGCAGAGTCGGCGAGGCTCCTGAGGTCGCTGAGCTTATCTACTTCCTGGCGTCGGATTCAGCCAGTTTCATTACAGGAGGCTTGTATCTGATTGACGGCGGACTGGTTGCCGGCTAGGAAAGCTCTTTTCTTCAAATGCATCTTCAAGGCTGCCGTCTAAGCGACGGCAGTTTTGCATCTCCTTGCTGATTTCGACGATCAGAGCAAAGCCACGATTACCGTCTTCGATTACTCCAATACGTTCGGATGAGCCTATGAGGCTAAAACACAGATCGCCTAGCGGTTGATTGAATTTCGTACCAACAAATACGGTACTGATTCGGTTTCGGTTGAGCCGAATCTTTTTATTTGCCTCATACAAGATACAGTTCAGGATCTATTTGACAATTATTCTCATTTATAAATAGAATCCCGCAAGCTGTCCATCGGACAGCATTTTTTTGAAAGGAAACAAAATATGGAGTTTCTTGAATTTCTCCTTCTTTTTGCGGCCGTGGTGCTCATCATCATGAAGCCTGAAAAAGAAAAACTCGCCTGGTGGCTGACGGTAGGCAGCTGGTTTGTGGTGGTCTTTATGTACGTGGGTCACGTTTCTACCGCCATTCTGGGCTCCCTTAACCTTTAATCGAACGAAAGGAACTGACTGCTATGTCTTTATATGATCACACTCGTCCGATTAATGACGGGGATTTGAAAAAAGCAAAAACCTTTTATGACATTGTCTGCTGGGGCGGTCTTTTGATCGTATTGCTACCGGTCGGCATTGCCAACATTATTTTGGGCTACATGATGGGTGACAGCCCCTGCACACTTTGCTGGGGACAGCGCCAACAGATGGCCTATATCGGTGTCGTGGCACTCTTTATGGTGCGATACGGCTTTAAACCGAAGTATCTCGCTACGATGCTCGTGATGGCCGCTTTGGGTCTGTATTCAAGTTTCCGTCACTTGGGCAACCACGCTGCACGCGACGTGGGTCAGGGCTTTGGTCTCGATGTCTTCGGCATCCACACTCAAATGTGGGCTGAAATCGTGTTCTGGTGCGTGGTGATGCTCTTCGGTCTCGCTTGCTTCCTGGCTCCTCGCGTTGATGCGCTTTTAGCTGAAATGAAGGGCAAGCCCTGGCGTCCTTTGACCGCCTTCTACAAGTGGTCTTTCGGTATCGTGGCCTTCATTGTGGCTTCCAACTGCTTCCAGGCACTTTGGTCCACTGGTCTTCCTCCCAACTGGGGACAGGGTGATCCGGTGCGCTTCTCCTTTAATCCTAAATATGTCATCTGGGATGATTCAAGCTGGAAGGGCATGTGGGGCGGCATTAATTTCTTGGGTAAACGCGATGTGAAAGATCCGGACTTTGCTTATGCTCCGAACACAAAGAAACTCGGCATCAGCTTTGATCACAATGCGGCCAACAGCCCCGTCGTTTTAAACGGAGCCCTTAAAGTCGTTCAAACCCGTGACATTCAAGGCATCAGCGAACCCATCAATATGGTGAGCTCTGTGCGCGGTCAGTATTTCGTTGCTTCGAAATACAACTTCTGGGTTTTGGATGACGACTTAAAACCTGTTGTGACGGCTGCGATTGACCCCTGGTTCTCTGCAAACGTCCTTGATATCGTCGGTATCACGGAGTATCAGGACGACGCCTTTGTCATCATGGGTATGAATAAGTCACTTTTACGTGCCCGTTTGAATCCCAATGCCGATGACGTCAAAGGCTGGGCTAACTTCACGGAAGGCCGTACTCAGGTAGAAGCCGTTGGCGGCTTAGGTCGTGCCCGCATTGATACGGAACGCGCCAAGTTCTCTTATATCCATTCGTCTGCCACGGACGGCCGCTATATCTATACGGCTACCTTGCCTGACAACAAGAATAAGAAGACCTTTGTGATTTCGAAGGCTTTGATGGCTGACTGGATGCTTTCCGGTGAATTTGTGCCGGCAGCTGATTTGAAAGACGGCCGCACGTTGGGTGAACTCTATGTGACCGGCATGGTCTATGAAGACGGCAAACTCTACGCTGTCTCCAAGAACTTCAACACCATGATTGTGATTGATATCGCAAAAGAAGAAGTGACGGCTGCTTACAGTTTGCCTGCCGATCTCACCGACATCCGCGGTTTGGTGAAAAACGGCAACCGGTTTGAAGTGGTTGATCACAACAAAATTGTGACGCTTCAGTTGCAATAATTAAGTGACTTAAAGCACTTAACCTAAAAACGGAGGACTCATGAAAAGTTCTCCGTTTTTTGTATTAGAAGTGGTTCAATTTTTTTTCGTCAAAAGATCCATCAATCCCTGTAAAGAATACAGGGTTTGTGGTAAAGTACGCAGCAATTCTTTTTATTGAGTAAAGCAATGAGAATCGGGGAATTATCAAAACTCTCAGGCGTTGCGGTTGAGACCATCCGATTTTATGAAAACGAAGGGCTTATTCCGAAAGCCGCGCGCTCGATGAATAACTACCGCTCCTACACCGAGGGACACTTAAAGCGTCTTCAATTTATCCGTCACTGCAGAAGTCTTGATATGAGTCTGGAAGACATTAAGCTTTTAAGTGATGTCGGTGCCAGACAAAATGAAGAAGCCTGCAAGGTGCAGGAAATCATTACGCGTCATATGAAAAAAATTGACGAGCAGATCAACGCTCTTAAAGAGTTGCGCCAGCACCTGGGACTTCTTTCTTTATGCTGCCACGGCAATCACGCCAATGGCGAGCCCTGCGGCATTATTGAAGGGCTCAACAACGAAGCGTGCTGCCACAATTGCGAAAACCTTAAATTAAAACGCAGCCTCAAAAAACTGGAGCTGCGCCATACACATTAATTTGGATAGACCATGATCTCCAATTTATTGACTTTTGATGTTTTAATGGCTGTGGCCATTCTTGCGGTGCTCACGGCCTGCCCCACGTACTTTATTTACGCCTGGGCAAAAGCCAAACCCTCAGCGCGCCCCATTCCTTACTTTCCTCACGGCGTGCACGGCTGGCTCCTGGTGTTTGTTGCGACGATCGTTTTATCGATTATCCTGACAGCCATTGATGCGATTAATTCTGTTAATCTCATGAATCAATCTGGCGCGGTAAGTTGGGCCATTATTTCGCCTTCCATTGTCATCATAGGTTTATACATGTATTGCCTCTGGATGATTGCCAGAAAACGTGAAGGCTGGGTGGTTAAACAAACGATTGTCATTTTATGGGTGGTGGGTCCCATTTCATTATTCCTCCTGGGACTCATTTTCGGAGCGGAGATTGACAATAATGCCGTGATCCGCTCTTGCCTTTATGCTGCGCTTTGGACGTTGTATTTCCTATTTTCAAAGCGCGTTGCCTGCACCTACGGCACTAAAGCCGTCGATTCCTACATCAAGGTCGCCATTGAAATGGCTGAAGCTCAAAAAGCTCAGAAAGCTCGGGAAGAAAAAGCTGCTCAAAAAGCACAGAAAAAATAAGAAAAATCTAAGCCAAAAAAGCCTTCCGGATTTCTCTCTCGGAAGGCTTTTTTATTATTGAGTGTCGGTCTTAATAACCGAATTCTTCGCGGTTGCGTTCGGTAGCTTCTTTTTTTGATTCTTCATCGGTGTAAAAGCCCAAACGGTGGTATTCAGTCTTAGGACGTTCCATATAACCCACGCAGCGGAAGGTGAATTTCACGTAAGCGCCGTTGCCGCCCATTTCCCGCGTTGAACGGGTAATCGCCTGAAGAGGCTGCATGCCCTGATTTCTCTCTAAGCAAATATTGGTGGCTTTTTTTCGGGCGTTTTCGCTGACCATCACTTCCTGCTCAACCCAAGGCTGCTGCAGTTCAATTTCATAGGTTGTGGAATCAAGCTGTCGAATATTTTCTTTTTCCTGATATTTTTCAGGAATCGCACAGCCGACCAGAAGTGAAGAGCACAAGCCTGCCGTGGCAATCAGAACCAATGAGCGCATAGCATTAAATCCTTTATCAATCGGTCCGTTCATTGTACCGTTTTTAAATTAAAGAAGCCGAGAGCACCGGGTAAGCGGTTGAGTCAAGCGTCTGTGTACCGTCAGAAATAAAAACCATATCTTCGCAGGGTGAGGCGATTTTAATGAGTACTGCTCCGTGCTGGATACTTTCTTTAAAGGTTCTTGTCTTTTTACTTAAAAAGCCAATGGGCAGTGTACCTCGCGGAGTTTGAAGCACGAGTTCAACGTGTTTTCTGGCTGTGTCCCGATAGAAAAAGAGGGGAGGGGTGAGTCCCTGCGAAGCATAATTTTTAACAATTTCTGCTGCAGCAAACCCTGCGAGGATCTCGGGATAAGCGTCGCTTGCAAAGACCGCGTCACCCGTGGAAACACCGAGAAGGAAACACAAAAGCCCCGTATCGGCAAAAGCCATCTTGGAGCGTTTGACCTGACGCCTTTCAGAAAGATTAAGAGAAGGAATATCAATTAATACGCCGCAGTCCACTAAAAAATCTGTCCAATAGATCGCAGTGGCGTAGCTGATCCCGGCTTCTTTGGCGAACTTGGAGTGATTGAGTTCCTGCATGTTGTATCGTGCCAGAACCTTCAGATAATTAAAAAAGAGCGTGTCCTTATAGGCATGAAGCACATCGCGGACGTGGCGCGCGAAAAATTCTCCGAGCCACGCCTCATAAAAAGCCCCCGTTGACATAGACAAGTCACTTCTGGGCAGAAACCCGTTTCTTACCAAATCAAAAAAGCCGGGATGCGGATAAGTGATTCTGAGAGGAACCGGTTCCAAACCCAAAGCCTGAGCTTTGCGTCCCGAATATTCTCTTTGAGAAATGGGCATAAGAGTACGAACGCAAAGGTTGCGCTTTTCTTTGAGTGCTTTGAGTTTTTCCTTTTGAACATAGCCCACGAGCACAATGTAAGCATTATCGTCCTCAGGTAAGTAGTCCAAAAGTTCGGGGCAGTATTGAATGGAATCGACAATTAAGCGTTTGCCGTAGACTCCGAAAAAGTCTTTGGGCTGAGTTTTCGCTAAATTCTGAGGATAAATATCCTGAAGATCGACGTAGGACAAATCTGTAAAGACCGATTTCGCCAGAGTGGTTTTACCGACGCCCGGCATGCCCTGAATAAAAAATAAATTAAATTGCTCTTTTTCTGCGTTTAAAACAGTTGCTAAAGAACGGGCAATATGGGTAGCAAAAGGCATAGATCTAATTGAGTAAAAATTGAAATAATATTTTTATTTTATCAAAATCATTCAAGTCAATTCTAAAACCTGAATCGTTAACTGCATCCGCTTGTACAATTTGAAACAAGTTTAAGGTGACGATAAACAGGAACCTCAGACCTTCAATTTCCAAATTGCTGATACGGAAAAAGTGTTATGACAACAAAGTGGACGAGAGAAACCTCTTTGGCTTGTATGCCCTATCGTGAGACAAAAGTTGAATCGGCATTAAGCGGACCGCTAGCAGGTTTGACTTTCACGGTTAAGGATATGTTTGATGTCAAAGGCTACCCAACAAGTGCCGGCAGCCCGACGATGCTGGCAATATCGGGCATCAAAAATGAAACTGCCCCGGCAGTTAAAGCGCTTTTAAATGCAGGAGCTGTCTTTGCCGGCAAAGTTGTCACAGATGAATTGGCTTTTTCAGTGATCGGACACAATATCCACTTCGGGTCCCCGATTAACGGCGCTGCGCCTGATCGTTATGCGGGAGGCTCCTCATCGGGTTCAGCCTCTTCTGTATCCTGCGGCTTGTGTGATTTTTCTTTAGGCACTGATTCCGGCGGATCAGTGAGGGGACCGGCGAGCCAATGCGATCTTTTCGGTATCAGGCCCAGTTTCGGACGTATTTCGCTTGAGGGCTGCGCAGGACTTTGTCCGCCTTATGATACGGCGGGAATTCTGGCCAAAGACTTTGACGTTTTTGAGAAATCGACCCGTGTATTAATCGGAAACGACCCGATTGAAACAAAAAATACCACTCAAATTTTGATTCCTGACGACATCTACGAGCTTTTCGGAGAAAAGGTCATTTCAGAAATCGATTCCGCTATCTTTGTTGCTGAACAACTCTGGGGCAAAGCCGAACACGTGAAAGCCGCACCATTTAAGCTTAATGTGATTCTCAAGACCTATCAAAGACTGCAGGGCAGGGAAGTTTGGAAGCACTACGGAAGCTTTATTGAAAAATACCGGCCTTCTTTTGGCCCGGGTGTCAAAGAGCGCTTTGAGTTCTCACACCAAATGAGTCTGCTTGATTTGACCGAGGAAGAAGAGATTGCACAAGAAACGGTCAGCCATCTCAATAGCCTTTTAACGAATGGCAAAATGCTGTTACTGCCGACCCTTCCCGGCTGCGGATTAAAACGAAACGCTACGGCTGAAGAGATGAACACCTTCAGAAGCAAAATGAGTGCCTCGTTTTGTCTGGGCGGTTTGGCGGCTCTGCCCTGGATTACGCTTCCATTAGCTCAATTTGATCACGCTCCGATGGGGGTGTCACTCGTCGGGCGCTTTAATAGCGATGCCTGGCTTTTAAGTCAATCAAAGATTCTTTTTAACGCATATACTCATCAATTAAATAATTAACAAAAGGTGTGGCGATGGATACGCAAATTAAGTTGGTTCAATTTGAAGCGAAGTCTTCGGATTCTCCTCTGATGGATCGCTTTTCTCTTCAGAAAGCCCGGGAGGTTCTGAAGTACCATCAGTCATTGCCAGTCTATAGTGTGACGCCTTTAAAGGAACTGAAGGCTTTTGCGAATCACTATGGCGTCAGGCACCTATGGGTAAAAGATGAAAGCTATCGGTTTGGGCTCAATGCCTTTAAAGCTTTAGGCAGCTCATACTGCATGGCAACGCTTTTGGCTGAGCGCTTGGGACTATCAGAAAAAGACCTCTCATTTGAGGCTGTCACAACACCCGAAGCCAAAAAGCGCCTGGGAGAACTCACTTTTGTGACAGCCACTGACGGCAATCACGGTCGGGGAGTCGCGTGGAGCGCCAAAACCTTGGGACATAAAAGCATCGTTCTAATGCCTAAAGGCACCGCCATTGAAAGACTCGAAAATATTAGAAAATTGGGCTCTGACGCCTCTATTACCGATTTAGTCTATGACGATACCGTTCAAATGGCCGCAAAAGTGGCTTCAGAAAAAGGCGGCATTTTAGTGCAGGACACTGCCTGGGCAGGATACGAAGAAATTCCGACCCGAATCATGCAAGGTTATCTGACGCTTGGCATGGAAATCGTCAATCAACTCAATGGGCTTCGTCCCACTCACGTTTTCCTTCAGGCCGGAGTCGGTTCCATGGCTGCTGCCGTTTCAGCCTTTTTTGCTCATCAGTACGGAGAAAACCGACCGAAGATTGTCATTGTTGAGCCTCAGGGCGCAGATTGCCTCTATCGCACGGCAAAAGCCAATGACGGCAAGATTCACGCTTACGAAGGCGAGCTTCACTCCATCATGGCTGGGCTTTGCTGCGGCATTCCCTGCACGGTTGCCTGGGAACTCATGAAAGAATGTGCCGACTTCTTTGTCTCGATGCCTGACTTTGTAGCCGCTGACGGCATGAGAATTCTCAATGCTCCGATGGGCGAAGACCCCCGAATTGTCTCGGGTGAGAGTGGAGCCTCGTGCTTCGGTCTTGTCGCAGATCTTTTAAGAAAGCCTCAATATCAGGACGTTAAAGAGGCGATCGGATTGAGAAGCGACTCCAACATTCTCTGTCTTTCCACAGAAGGCGATACAGATCAGGCAGGCTACAGAAAAGTGGTCTGGGACGGTGCTTACGGCAGTCTCTGAGTGCCGAGGAGGGAGCCGAATGGCAAATACTTATCATTCGGCCCTCGAATAATCACTTTTCGTTTTCAATAACAGAGTAGACTGAAAGCCTGTAGTTTCAACGATTGGGAATCATTCATGGCTGTACCAACTGAAGATTCTTCCCGTGCCGGTCTTTTAAGCGCCCTGGGTGCGTACTGCATCTGGGGCCTTATTGCGCTTTACTGGGCCCTTCTTTCTGAAGCAGGCGACGTTGAAATTCTTGCTCACAGAATTGTCTGGTCTTTAATTTTTGTTCTCTTTCTCATTATCGCCAAGCATCAGTTGGGCGCCACCATTGAGTTATTAAAAGCCCTCATCCTGCATCCGGTTGAAAATAAAACGCTGCTTTTGATTCTGGCTACCGTATTTGCTTCAGGCAACTGGCTCGTCAATATCGTAGGCGTCACGGCAGGACGCGTTGTGGAGTTGGGCTTGGGAACCTTCTTAACTCCCTTAATGACAATGGCAATCGGCGTTGTGATTTTCTCAGAACGCATTTCCAAAACCCGGGCACTTGCCATTGCCTTAGCTGCAATCGGGGTCGGTGTTTTGATCACGGGGCTTGATCGTTTTCCCTGGATTGCCATCCTGGTTTCAACCACATGGGCCACCTACGGGGCCCTTAAAAAGAAAATTGTGATTGATCCTTTAAAGAGCGTTGCGATTGAACATATTTTGATGGTGGGGCCTGCTTTAGTGTATCTGTTGAGCTTTAACGGGATCTTTGTTGATCATTTTATAAACAGTTTCTCAAGCGGGTTGAGCTGGGCTCTGATGGGAACGGGGATTGTGACCTCTGTCCCGATGGTGCTTTTTTCGCTCGCAGCTCAAAGGCTACCCATGACGGTGCTGGGCATTATTCAATTCTTGAGTCCCGTGCTGACTTTCCTTTTAGGGGTCTTCGTTTTCAAAGAAGAGGTAACCGCAGCCGAAATCATCGCCTTAGGCTTTATTCTTTCAGCTGTGGCACTTTATATCATCGGAAACCGTAAAGCCCACGCTGCCGCTCAGGCTAAATAGGCCGAAATCAGAACTGATAGCTCAGACGGGCATTGAGCCTCAAAGCACTGAGATCGCGCCCAACGCTATAGCCTCCGGCAAACTCTAAAGAGATGCGGTCTTTCGTAAATCCCGCTGAGACTCCCAGCGTGCTCATCCAATCGGTCATTTCGCCTTCAGCTTTAAAGCGGCTGTCCAAGTACGTAAATACCGTATCAAATTGAGAATCGGTTAAATACACGGCATTAAGTCCTGCGCTCGTGAAAACCTGATACCCGTCAATTTCTTTATCCATATCCCATTGGGCACCAAGCTTAAGAAGGAAACTGTCAGACTTTCCTTTCTCATAGCTCACGCCTGCCGTGGATAAAGTCGTGACATCAAAGCCATCTTGCTTTTGACGCAAATAGCCGACGGCTGCCGCTGCACTCAAGGTCTGAGTGTCAGTGATCGGATAGCTCACACTTGTATGAGCTTCGGTATAGAGGTATTGAGACTCAACCGTTTCACTGTCAGAGCCGAACTTTTCTTTAAACTCCCAGTCCGAGCGATTTTTGCCGACATCGGCACGAAGACCGACTGAGAAAGTATCGTTTACAAAATAATTTAAGGCCAAACCCATTGCGTAGCGCGAACCATCGGCATTAATGAAATCATTGTCAGCCTCTGATTTTTCCTTGGCCACTGCCCAGTAGCCTTTAAACCCGTAACCGTCTTTTTGCGTTTCGGTACTGATCACAAGCCCTCCGCCGTCAGTATTAAACCCAAGGTCGGACTTGTCGTTTAAGCTGTAGTACCAGGGTTTAAGCGTGACTTTCGGTCCTTCTGCCTCTGTAAGCTCGAACGGCGGAGCAGTCAAGGCCTGCAGTGTCATCAAAGCATTGAAGTCTGAAGTGAGCGCCATGAAGCGAGCCCCGTGTCCGAGACTCTTTTCGGAATTTACGGTAAGCCTTGCCGTTAAATGATTGGCGTCTGTCCCTGAGTACTTTAAATCCAGCATGTGAGAGGCGCCCTCAATGGAAGGGAAAAAGCCCTCGACATGGGTGAGATCAGAAGAAATCGTTTGACTGTCTGTATAGGTACCGATCAATGTGCCCAGATTTAAGTCACGATCAAGCTGTTGAGACTGAGTCGGTTTCAGAAAAAGAGTGGATTCAGGAGCAAAGCTCAACTTTGCATTTGCCTCGGCGCTTCTTTCGGAATTGACAACAATCGCAAAAGGCACAAATTGGTCGAGATAATCCAGGCTTAAAAGCCAATCGTCCATCACAACCCGGCCGTTACCTGAGAGGTTCGCATAAAGCTCGTGTTTAAAACGGGTCCGGGAATTGGATAAATCAATGTCTCCGCGGTTACTCACATGAACCGCCCCGTCATTATCAGCAGAAGCGGCAAAAGCAGCCGCGGTGTATTCTTCAGAAGTTGTGATTTCAATGCTTCCGTTATTAATGAGGGAGACGGGAGCCGTGGAGGAGAGGCCCAAAAGACCGAAGGCCCTCGCAGAACCGTCCCATTGAGTATGCGCTTCAACGGTTCCGGCAGTATCAACCGTTAAAACATGACCGTTATCAAAGCGCATCTCAAATGAGCCGATCTGATCGTCAAAATAGCTTGAAGTTGTTTCCTTCCGCTCAACGAGGCCGGAAATTGTGATTTCACCGTTATTCACTGCAGCTGAACCAAAGGTCAGATAATCCTGAGCTCTCATGCCAACTAAAGAGATATCCGCCTCGACATAGGCTTTGGCTTCGATCGTCGGACTTATCTTCCAAATGTAGGAATCGTCAATTTCCAAACCCGGATCGTTTGGGCGAACGTTGTCCGTTGTCAAATACATCCTTGATTCAGCACTCAATTGAGAATGAATCTGCGAACTTAAATCGATCTTTCCATTATTCTGAATGTATCCGGCTGAAGTATTCAATCCGATAACGTTAGTGATGGCATCAGCTCGGACCCAATAGGAATAAGTCGGAGTTAAAACAGAGGTGAGACCCAACCGGGAAGAAGACAGTCTCCAGTCGCCATGCAATGTTTTCGGAACATTAAATTCCGCAGAAAGATGCACGTCAATATCAATATCTGAATTTTGCTTAAATTCTATTCGTTCATTATTTACAAAACTGTCTAAAAAAATTGAGGGACCGCTTTTGACATATTGCGTCACTCCCTGAAAGTCCTGATGACCGACCACATCCGTAATCTCCACCGAAGCGGCCTCTAAATCAACACTGGAACTCCATTTATCGTTGAAAGCTTCAGTATTGAAATCATAAGTCTGACTGTATTGAGCTGCACTGACCGTTAATGGAACAGCGAAAGTCATAAAGACTGCCAACGAGAGAGCACGGATTCGATGTTGAGATGGGCAAACAGAGGACATTATGTGATTCCTCACAGATACACAGATCATTCTAACATTAAAAGCCCTGTCTGATTAATTCTTTTTATAAGTTTTATCCTTTAGTTTCAAAGACTTATTACAAATTCGGTTATCTTTTTCAGCTTTTATCCCAATAATCCGCTCGTTTTTCCCGATTGCTATTTCGAAGAATTCGTCTTTAAATCGATGACGTTATTGAAAAAGGAGTTTCAAATGTCTGACCAAAATATTCCTGCCTTAGACGAAAAAGTCTTTGAAGCGGTAAAAGCCTTAAAAGCTGAGCCCGTGATTGAAAAAGCACTTCAAAAAGCCTTTGATGAAACTGAAGAGGCGATGAAGGAGCAGATTGAACTTTGCGAAATTCCGGCACCCACTTTTGAAGAAAGTGTCAGAGCTGAAGAAATCGCCCGCCGCATGAAAAAATACGGTCTCAAAGATGTGCATATCGATGAAATCGGTAATGTAGTGGGCTTTCGTCCCGGAAAAGGTCACGGTCCCGTCTTAGCCATGGGTGCTCATATGGATACCGTTTTCCCTGCGGGCACTGAGATTAAAGTTCGTCAGGAGGGAAACCGTTACTTTGCTCCGGGCATTGGAGATAACTGCTCAGGCCTTCGAGCCCTTTTGCACGTGCTTCGTCTTTTTAATGAACTCAATATCGAAACTGAGGGTGACATTTATTTTGTAGGCACAGTCGGTGAAGAAGGCAACGGCGACACCCGCGGATCAAAGTTTTTCAACGCTCACCACAAAGTTGACGGCTTTATCGCGATCGACAATACCGATGTCGGCCGTATTTTAAAGGGCGCTATCGGCTCTCACCGCTGGCGTTTTTCGATTGACGGCAAGGGCGGTCACTCCTACGGCTCCTTTGGCGATACGCCAAGCGCCATTCATGCAATGTGCTTAGCCGGTGCAAAAGTGGCCAAACTCAAAGTGCCCTCTGAACCCAAAACAACTTTTACAATCGGTATGATTAAGGGCGGGCAGAGCGTCAACACCATTGCACCGCACTGCGAGGTCGACGTTGATATCCGAAGTCTCGATAACGAACTGCTCCTTCAAACCGAAGCAGCCATTATGAAGTGCTTTGAAGAGGGGGTAGCAGAAGAAAACGCTAACTGGTCGGTGACCGAAGAGGCCAAGATTCTAAAACTTACTAAAACCCAAATCGGCAATCGCCCAGCAGGGATCCGTCCGCCCGAGTGCCCGGTTTTGCAGACAGCGCGCTCAGCGCAAAAGCTCCTGGGGATTGAGCTCACGAATTACGGCTACTCTTCAACTGACGCCAACGCACCGGTAAGCCAGGGAGTGCCTGCAACGTGCCTATCGGCCGGAGGCGCTCAAATCAATACCCATACGGTTAAAGAATACTTCGATAAGATTGATATTCACTTGGGGCCCCAGCTCATTTTCCTTACGGCTGCGGCTCTCGTAGGAGCCCTGGGTCACAAACCCACGCTTCCCATACGTTAATCTTTTAACCTCTGTCGGTCCGCCTTCTCTTTATATCCTGACTTCCCGAAGTGCCTAGCTCCTAAATCGATAGAGTACTTTGGGAGGTAACGGAACCCCAAGAAGCGCGAGCGTATCGCGCTTCTTTTTTGCCATCGCTTTGAGCGTAAAGGCGTTCGTTGAGCAGTGCTTCAAAGCGACCAATCCTTTTAATCCCGCCAATAACTTCGGCAGCGACTCGTAAGGCAGCTTCAAAAAGTCCGCTAATTGATTGTCCTTCACGTCTTTGCTCTGCTTCGGTGCCTTCCTCTTAACAGCTTTTTGGATTCGATTGAGCATCACCATTCTTAAGCTTTCCGCTATGACAAAGACAAGGATCTTGCCTTTGTAAGTACTTTCCGTGGCATACAACCTATCTCCGTCCACCCAGTTCTTTAATTGATTAAAGTTCTGTTCAATGATGTTTCTTTCTCTGTAAATCCGAAGCACTTCAAATGCGTCTAATCCACAGTTGCTTCGGATCGCAAAACAGCCCGATAACTCGACCGCTTCAGACAATGCATTAATGTTCAACGCGTACTGACCACGATGTTCAAGCACATATCTTTTGTTGGCTCTGAAGAAATCCGGATTAACGCTTTTTCCTTGGTTGAGCATCTCCACCAATTCCATCGCATTTTTCTTCAAACGCCGAGCTTCCTTGACCGCACGCTCCAAGTTGCGATAAAGATGCAAATCAATTTTCTCTGTAACACGGCCAGCCGGTGTATCGTTAGCCCACGTTTCTTTCTCCGTAAAGGCATTCATCTCCATGTCCGGATCGCTGAAAGCGATCAGATCATTGAGTTGACGGCTTCTGCGTTTAAAGGCTGCCTTCACACAATCTTCTACCGTGGTAATGCCTTGGATAAATTTCAGCTCCAGTTTTAATTCCAAGGCTGTGTTGTAGATGCTCTGATAACCACGATCAGTCACCAGTATTGTTTCTTCCAAGTTATAGCCGGCAGCCTGCATTCTCGATAAAGCAAAAGGTAAGGCAGCTTTATCATTAACTGAGCCTTCATCGATACCGACAAATAACACATCACCGGTAGCATGGTCACACAGTAAGTTGAGATTGATCTGTTTGAGTTCAGGATCTTGTTTAGCCTTTCCAAAAGCGGCCTCTTGGATAGTTTCCGAATAGGTACTGATACTGGTACTGTCAAACGACAGTGTCAAGCCTAACTTGTGCTCTTTAGCACGCTTCATGGCTCGCTGATGGCGAAGAGCAAAGTACTGCCCCATATTGTCGTCGGTAATTTCAGCCAAGAGATCAGAAATGCGTCGCGAGTCGATAGGTTGTGATTCCGGCAGCCAGTTGTAAGTGAGCCAGTCTTCGTACAAAGAAGTTGATCCTGCTTGATCAAGTTTGTAGATAGCCAAATTAAGCAAATCACGAGCTTGCTTTTTGCCGTAAACAGCCTGCAGGTCTTCGAGAATACCGAGTTGATCGGCAATCTGAGTGGCTGTCCAAGTCAGACCATAGTGAATAACCGGTTCACTCCAAGAGATATCGGGTATTTCTTCTCGATTAACGCATTGCTCATCAAACTCTTTTTTGTTTAATAACTCATTATGTCCCCAATAAAGATCAATACCCTCAAACTCAGGGAATTGAGCCAAGAAGCCGGAAACCACTTTGATGGAACCGTCATCGTTGAGTCTGCCCACGGAAATACGCTGAGCGACACGAGAGCCTTTACCGGGGATCCAGTGATTACGGTAAGCCTGGATGGTTTGGCGTCCGACCTTATCGGAGATTTTGATGAGGGACCACTTACGACCTTGATTATCGATAGGGTTTTGCATGATAGTGCGCTATTAAATAGTATGGAGCTATTATAGCAAAAATGAACAACTTAGACAAATCAACGCATTGAAAACAAAGAGATTTTTTACTGAAAAGACAGAGGACTTGACGTGAATCAAGTCCTCATAGAACTAGTGAGGCGGGAAGTCAGGTTATATGAGAAGACGGACCTTTTCTTTTAACGATTAAAAGCGCCAGGTAGCCTGCAGACCGCCTGCAAGACTATGCGTATCAGAGGATTCCCATTCTGAATGAATAAGGGCGTTTAAAGACAGGCCGTTTCGGGCTTCAATACCGACTTTAAGTCCTGCTTTGAAGCGATTTTTTGAATCCCACTGAGCTCTGCGGTCAAAGCTCCCGCTAAGGTCTTTTTGATTAAAGGAGAGATCCAGCCCACCTGCATCAGACAAAATTTCTCTGCCATAAGCAAGCTTCATCTGCCAATAAGCCTTATTGGGCTCAAAAACTGCTCCCTCAAACTTAACACCTAATTGAGCCTCTAGAGAATGAAAAACGGATGAATCAACAGACAAATCGGCTATACCTGCAGAATCTTCTTTAAAGCTAGGCATATAAAGCGCAAAGCCCGAGAGTCCGGCGTAGGGAGCAATAGTAATGGAGTCAATCACCTTAAACTTCAATCCCGTGATAGCCGAAAGCCCGAAAGACCAATACTGAGGATCAGCCTCGATACTGTCATAAAAATTGCCGAAATGTACTGTGCGCTTTTCTTCGGCATTGATATAGCCCAAATGAGCTGACGTTTGAATAAAAGCATTCGATTGATTCAAATGATATTTTTCCCAGCTACCTGAAATCCAAAGCCCCTGGGCATTAAGTTCTCGGGCATGAGCGCTTTTACCGTCACTATTAAGTGCTACCAATGAAAGGCTGCTTTGTGTGTCACCAGACTTTTTCACCCATCCGCCGGCCAATCCTGCTACATCCATACGGCTGTGACCAGCCATTGCTGCTGATTCAGTCGCACCAAATGGATTCACCCAGGCGTAATCGCCGTCGCCCTGAGCTATAGAAAGTTTCGACTCTGATGCGCTCTGAGCCAGTCTTTGCAATGCAATCGCAGAAGCTACCATATCAATCAGTCCGTCACCAGTCAAAGCCGCAGCGGCTTCGTTAATGGCTGAGCCATTGGAATCAGACCAGTCGAGGTAAGCAAAAAGCTCTTTGGTTTCGTCTGTTACGGCTTGTGCCGCGCTGATATCGAATATGCGAGCAATCTTTTTTGCATCCCCTTGTGCATAGCGAGAGTAGGCATTCGGTGCACGGTTGACAACCCATCCTTCGGTGTCATCGCTAATGACAAGAGTAGGAGAGGCGGGAAGCTCAGAGGCACTCAAATAGTGATAGGTTAAGTTTTCTGCTGAAAGCGACTCAGCATCGATAATAATCGGCGAGTCTTTATCAACTGTCACATGTCCATCTGGCATCCAACCGCCTTCGGCAGTCGCTACGATAGCCGAACCTTCTTCAAACTTAGCAGTGCCGTCAACGCTCATCGGAACAAAATGTCCGTCATGAACGGATAGTGTCAAAGAAGCGTTATCAGCCTGATGATAGTCTCCGGAAATTGAAACGGGGTTTAGAACAGTCGAAATTAGCCTACCCCTATTGTCAAATAGGGGAGTCGAATAACTGGTAGGCATCAAAAGATAATGTCCGCCTTCAACTGTAGCATTGGGTTCAATAGCAACACTGAGCACCGTTGCAACACCTCCGAAATGAAGATGCGTGTCATTGACCTCAATGGTGAGTCCCTTAGGTCCCCAAATCAAATCATTAAACACAATTTCGCTTGAAGAGCTTGGCTCTCTAAGAGAGGCCGATTGTAAAGCTGATCCGAAAGTTAATGTCGTGACCAAACGATCGTTACTTTCCATGCCCGTGTGGTCGCATCCATAGAGCGTTTTTTCCATATCCCAGAGAGAAATGATATCGCCCTTAAGTTGAGCACCTGATTCAATAACTATATTTTTGACAAATGCGTTGGGCGAAATATAGATACTCGCCATATCACCTTCGACTCTGCCTTGAATTCTGAGCTCTGAGATCAATGGACCTTTCAACACATCAGGGATTTCATTTTGAGCATACCAGCCAAGACTATCATCGTATACATCAGCGGTATAGGAGCCGTAATAGCCGAATTGATCTCCGAGCTCATTGGAGCCGAAATCAAATGCGAGCGCAATGCCGCCTTCTCCAAGTGCTGAGACCGAGGCGCCGAACTCAATCGCGAGCTCATGGTTTTTACCCCATGAAAAAAGAATGCCTTTACCTCCGAACCCGTCAGCTTTAACAGTTGTTCCAGAGGCAATAGTCAACTGATTTTCTGACCCGTCAACACGAGCACCGATTGCATAAGAGCCTTCGGTCATTAAATCAGCTTTTTGTGTGACGATATTGTCTGAACCGTAAATATGTAAACCGATCCCCCAGGGTTCGGTACTCGTTTGCCCCTTAATCCAATCGTCTCCGGCCTCATTTCTGGCCCAATAGCCGTTGTGATTTTCAAGGGTTTTGCCGTCTGCGTAAAGTGAATAACCGTAAAAGCGTTTTCGGTCAAAGTTAAAGCCGATATCCTGCAAAAGGGCGAGCTCGGCTTCCATCAAGACGTTCCAGTTTCGATACATCTGATGACTCATTACGCCATTTTGAAGTTCTCTATGGCTGCCTTCATAAAAAGGCTCATCAGAGTAATCGATTCCTTCATAACCGTTAATGGGAAGACCCGGAACTTTCTCCGTAGGTCTTTCGAATTGTCCCCACACATCAACGGGCCAGGCTAACTCTGCACCATCGATTACCTGATCGACATGTTTGCCTTTAAAGTACATGCCGGAGTAAAGATTCGTGTAGTCGACATAAATCGCAGCCGGATCCAATGTTGATAAATCGGGCCGAGACTCACTTGCATCCAAAGCTACTATCGGAATAAAGTCTTTATCTGTATACGAGGCAATTGTTTCAATACTTCTGTCATAAACATCGTACAAGTGTTTAGTGTATTGCGTCAGATCTGATTTTTTTATAGCAACTTGACCGGTATCGTCAATATCCGTAAATAGGCTAAGACCAAAAGCATGAAATAGTTCATGCATCATTGTGCCGGGCAGATCAGAATCAATCCCATTAGAGGGCAAAATCTTAAGTTCGCTGTTATCCCAAACCGTATCTGGTAAGGTATTGTTCACAGAAATATAAGCCTGATATTGACTTTTAGGCTTACTCCCCATCCATGCCAAAGCCAATTCAGTCAGATCAGAATCCGGGAAACTGAACGCCGATGCATTGCTATCGGCTTCAGAATAGGGAACGACAAAAATATCGATAGATCTTTGAGCTCGATAATCGTTTCCTAAAACTTGCCAAAAGTATTCAAATCCGCGTTCCAATCCGAGAATTTCGTCAGGCGTAATCGCACGTTCAGCCGGTGTAAAACCTAAAATCTCAGTGAAATCATAGGTTGCCCCAATATCGGCAAAATGTAAATTAGCATAGTGAACACCTGTCGAAGAAATGACAGGCGTTGTTTGAATGGCTAATGCTGCCGTCGGTGCAACGGACATGGCCGAAACAGCAGAACAAAATGCATAGAAAAATGCCTGATGTCTTAAAAAGCGGGGAAGAGAAGCAGACATGCAATACCTCTAATTGATGGCTTAATATATTGAAATTGTTGAAGTATCTTATGCTATTGTCAATCCTTTTTTCTGTCTTAACCTATGATTTAGGTGTTTTCCCACCTTGTTTATAAGCAAAACTTCCTAGACAATATCTGCCGGTCGGGAACAATTTTTCTCCCGTCTCAACAAAAATTGAGGAGTTTTAACATGAAAAAAACTTTGCTTGCGGCCGCTTTGGCCTTGTCCATGGCTGGCAGCGCTTTTGCAGCCAATTTGCCCAATGTGGCTATTCTTGCCACGGGCGGCACAATTGCCGGCACCGCCTCTTCGAGCACCCAAGTGACCGGTTACAAAGCCGGCGATCTGGCTATCCAAACGTTGATTGACGCTGTTCCCGCTATTAAGGATTTCGCCAATGTCTCCGGCGAACAAATCGTTAAGATCAGCTCCAACAACATGACCGATGATGTGTTGCTCAAGCTTGCCAAACGCTGCAACGAATTGTTGGCCGACCCGAAGGTTTCCGGTGTTGTGATCACTCATGGCACAGACACGTTGGAAGAAACGGCTTACTTCTTAAACCTCACGGTCAAGAGTAAAAAACCCGTGGTGCTTGTGGGCTCCATGCGTCCTGCTACAGCTATTTCTGCAGACGGCCCGATGAATCTTTTGAACGCTGTGAAGTTGGCTGCTGATCCCAACGCACAGGATCGCGGCGTCTTGATTGCTTTGAATGATCAAATCAACAGCGCCCGTGAAGGTACAAAGACCAACACCACGAATGTTGATACGTTCCAAGCTCCGACTTTAGGTCTCTTGGGCTATGTGGCTGGCGGCAAGAACTACTTCCTGCGTGACACCACGATGAAGCATACCCATGAAACGGAATTCGACGTGAGCAAGCTCGATAAGCTCCCGCGCGTTGACATCGTTTATTCCCACGCCAATGATGACTCCGTCTTGGTTGATGCTGCCGTTGCAGCCGGCGCCAAGGGCATCATCTCTGCCGGTTCGGGTAACGGTTCTATCCACAAGGATACTGAAGTCGGTTTAGCCAACGCCGTGAAGAAGGGTGTCGTGGTGGTTCGTTCCAGCCGTACGGGCAGCGGTATCGTAACGCCTGCAGCTCCCGATGATAAGTACGCCAAGGCCGGTTTCCTTGACGGCTATTCCTTGAATCCGCAAAAGGCCCGCTTGCTTCTGCAATTGGCTTTGACGAAGACAAGCGATCCGAAGAAGATTCAGGAAATGTTTATGAAATACTAATAAAATCAAATAATTAGTATTCATTAGCACTGCTGGAAAGGGCTCTGATTTCGGAGCCCTTTCTGTTTTTTGAGTTTTAATTTTTAAGCAGAGACTTCTTTAAATCCGAGTCAATCGCTTTTTCACCCAGCCAGATTTTTAAAACGGCCTGATACAGTGCTTCGCCTACGATTTTCTCACCGATGAATTTTCCATTAACAAAAATCTATATTGAATGTTGTAATGTATTGTTGTAATGTAATGATGTAATATTTCGGTTACCATACATTACAACTTACACAATAAAATTCTGTGAAAACAATTAGTTATTTATAGAAAATATTGAAAGTTAGTGTGTAGAGTATCAAGCTTTTTATTTTTATAAACTTGTTACTCAGCCAGACCGTTATAGCTACAATTCGAAAAATACCCATTAAATACCGAATCAATTAAATAGGATGATTCGGGTAATGCTAGAAAGTGACCGTTACCATGCAGCAATGTTTGCCTTTAGGAACTTCAAGTTTCAGTGCCTTGAGAGACAATCAGGAAATTTATATCGATAAAACTGATTTAATCTTTCAATTGGCACGACAAAGGGGAAAGATTTTTCTGGCTCGCCCCAGACGCTTCGGCAAATCATTGCTGGTTTCTACTTTTGAGTCTTTATTCAAACATGGTCTGCGTGATTTTGAAGGACTCGTGATAGAGAGCTTATGGAGAGATAAAACTTATGAGGTTGTCCGTTTAGATTTTTCTGAGGCTAAAGAGTTTACGTCAGCTGAGGAATTCAGAAGAGTGTTTCATGCTCGGATCGGCTCAAAGTTTCGCGAAGCAGGCTTTCAGGAGTTGAATAACGGCGACGACTTTATCACACAACTCTCTAACTGGCTTCGATCTTTAAATGATAATAGTCTGGTCATCCTGATTGATGAATACGACGCTCCGTTGACATCCTGCTTGGGTAACGAGGCTTTGTTTAATGCTGTTCGCTCGATAATAAGTGAACTCTTTTTAACGCTCAAATCAAATGAGGGTTGTTTGAGGTTTTTCTTCATGACAGGTATTACGAAGTTCAGTAATACCAGTATTTTTTCTGCTTTTAATAACTTGCAGGATATCTCATTGGATTCCGCCTTCGGAACCTTATTGGGTTATACAGAAGCAGAAATTAAAAACTACTTCGCCGAGTATTTATCAGAAGCAGCAAAGATTCTAAATATCAATGAAGACAATTTAATAGATAAGCTAAGAGATCATTACGACGGCTTTTGTTTTGATGAAGAAGCTTCAATGCATGTCTATTGCCCCTGGTCGGTATTGAATTTTTTGAACCGTCCCAAGAGGGGATTTCAAAATTATTGGTACACAAGCGGGGGTCAACCCACTGTCCTGATGAAATACTTGTCTAAGCATGCGTTATCACAACCTGAAAACTATTCTGAAAGTAAATTTGTTCGCTTGTCAGATCTCAATACTTCCCGCCAGTATGAAGAAATAAGCTTAGAAGTGCTCTTAACTCAAGCAGGTTATTTGACCATTCGTTCCGTGATGAAAAATGGTTACGCAATATTGGGCTATCCCAATCAGGAAGTATCAATGTCTATGGCACAGCTTTATGCCGATGAATTGCTCAGAGGCCAGCCCCTAGAACGTCCCCAAGAGCCTGCAATTTCAGACGTTATGTCTGAAGGTAAGGTTGTAGAGGTTATTAATATTTTTAATCGTGCTGTTCAATCAATCGACTACCAAAATTACCCCATTAAAGATGAGGCGGGCTGTCGGGCATATATGCAGGTGCTCTTGATCGGTGCTGCCATGATTACACAGGTTGAAGTTCATAATGCCTTGGGACGCAGTGATATGGAAGTGGATGCTGGGAATCGGCATTGGGTGTTTGAATTTAAATACGCAAAGGACGATTCCCAAGTTTCAGAACTGCTCAATGATGCAGTCTCTCAGATTCAATCTCGTCAATACGGCACTGCCAGATCTAAGAAGGAGCTTATTCGCATAGCGCTGGTCTTTAGTGAGAAAAAGCGTCAATTTGTCAGCTGGAAAAGAATTTGAGAGCTTTCCACCGGTTTCTCTTAACTGTTTTTTTGGGAAAGGCTCCTGTAATTTCGGAGCCTTTTCTGTTTTGTTAGTTTTAATTTTTAAGAAGATTTAAGAAGAGCTTTCTTCAAATCTGAGTCAATAGCTTTATCTCCCAGCCAAATTTTTAAAACGGCCTGATACAGTGCTTCGCCTCCGATCTTCTCTCCGATGAGTTTTCCATTGACAGAAACGCTTGTACCGTGGGCTTTTGAATAATCAAAGTCAACCAGGTCGCCTTTTTTGACGTCACCGATCAGATTCATGACATCAATGAGTGACTGAAGTTCACTTTTAAGCGCCTTGCGCTCGGCTTCTGTGGTATTGTCAAGAATCCCGTCATTTAAAGCCTCCACGAAGTCGCCCGCATCCACATCGCGCAAAAGTCCTAAGCGTACGGTTTTATCTCCCGGCATAGCGATCACTTCGGAAGCTTTCGTCGTACGCTTCGGAAGATAAAGTCCTGCGGCGTACACATCCACCACAAAAATTTCTCTGATGCCTGCTCCGTTTAAGACAAGTTCTGAGGAACCTTTTTTTAACGTGTCTTCATAAACCACATCAGAAACAGTAGTTGAAGCCCAGGCAGGCGAAAGGCTTAAAAGACAGCCCAAAGCAAAAATAGTCTTTTTCATATTTTTAGAAATTTGTTGAAACAAAATCACGATTTTAGAGTGCATTTAAAGCAATTGGAGCGTCATACAATCCCAAAAAAGAGGAGGACAAACGGATGAGTGAACATGTTTTAACTTCTGAAAAATCTTTGTCAAAAACACCTCACTACTCAACAGGAGAAGAAATTGCCAATGCCGTCACACACGGCGTTGCAGCGCTCATGAGTATCGCAGGTTTAGCTATTTTAGTAGGCTTTGCTGTCGCATATTCTGGCTCGCCCACCGTTATCACCGCCGTGAGCGTTTTCGGGGCGAGCATGATTTTTCTTTATGTAGCCTCAACGCTCTACCACGCTATTCCCAATCCCAAAGCCAAACGAATCCTGCAACGTCTGGACCACTCAATGATCTACGTCTTGATTGCAGGAAGCTACACACCGTTTTGCCTTGTGACACTGAAAGGCGTGACGGGGATCGGACTATGTATCGCCGTTTGGTCAATTGCAATTGCCGGAATTGCTTTGCAGGGGATTCTGATTAAACAAAGCAAGTGGCTCAATTCTCTTTTGTACCTGGCAATGGGGTGGCTTGTGATTCTTGTTATTGAACCGCTTATACAGAATCTCCCCAACGGCGGTCTATGGCTCTTAACCGCTGGCGGTCTTTCCTACAGTCTGGGGGTTATTTTCTATATTTGGAAAGCCTTGCCATACAGTCATGCGATCTGGCATCTTTTTGTCTTTGCCGGCACTGTTCTGCAGTTCCTAGCGGTACTTTTGTACGTAATACCGGTATTTGATTAAACAGAAGCGGTTCCCTGAAGTTAGTTTTGTTAAAGGGACATAACTTCCCCCAAAAAAACTCTAGGCATCCCCAATACTAAGCAAAAAGCTCCGGGGAAGATACTCGGAGCTTTTTAATTAAGACAGATATCAGCTACTTTTCGTGCTTAATTGGAATCACACGCTGGTTGGTACTGCCGAAATACTGACCCTGTTCCTTTACTTTGAGTTTTTCAACAAAGGGACCATCAACCAAGGTATCAATATATTGCATGATCGGGTGGTCTTTAAAGTGCTCATACTTGCGGCCGGTCCAAACCCAAATGGTCTTTCCGGGACAAGCTTCACGCACGCGCCTGCAAAGCTCAGTGACTGCGTCAATATTTTCTTTTTCAAAGGGATCGCCGCCCAAAACGCTTAAACCCGACATATACGGTTGATTGATCAATTCAATGATTTTTTCAATCGTCTGATCCGTGAAGTCTTCTCCGGCATTAAAGTCCCAGGATTCCGGGTTGAAGCACCCTTTACAGTGCAGGGTGCAACCCGAAACAAAGAGGGAGACCCGAACGCCGGGGCCGTTAGTCGTATCAAATTCACGTAATTGGGCGTATTTCATCACCAGCCTCTTTACATTGACACGCGGCGCTTGATTTCAGCCATCTTGCCGTCATTCATGCGGGACTGGCCGTTCACGTTACTGTAGCCCAAGTATCCACAAACACGGCTGATAACAGACAAATTGTCGCTACCGCAGTGCGGGCACTTAAACATAACATTTGTAGAATGTTTTCCACAATTGTTGCAGTAAGCCGCATCAAAGTTCACACCTTGATAGAAACCCATTTCCATGCCGCGCTCAATAATAGCTTTATCGGCTTGGTAGTTTTCGGGATTGGTCAGGCGCACATATTGAATATGACCGCCTTCACACAAGTGGAAGCACTTAAATTCGTGATCCTGCTTTTCAAAAGGCGTAATATCTTCGGTCACATTCAGATGGAACGAATTCGTGAAATATTCAGTGCTGTAGTGTTCAGCCGTAGCAAATTCGTTCACCAACCCCATTTCCTTACAGTATTCATCATACTGGCGGGCCTGCGTGGCACACAGGCTTTCAGCAGGCGTACCGTAAATAGCGTAGAGGTAATGGTCTTCGGCTTTAAATTCATTTAGCTTTTGTTGCAGGTAACGCAGCACTTGAACCGCAAAAGCTGAATTGTCTTCAATCATGCGCTTGCCGGTCCACAAATAAGTGGCGTCGTCCAAAGCAGTAATGCCGAAACTTGCCGTCATGTAATCAACCAAGTCACCCACGCGGTCATCGGGATCTTTCGTACCCTTATAGAAGCCGCCTTGCGTAAAGGCGAGGGGATTGGAAGAGCAGCGCTGATTGCGGATCACATCGTAGCGCTTCTTTAAGAAGTCACGGATCACCTGCAGACGGTCGTCCAACAAGTCCCAGAATTTTTCACGCCAATCCAAGGGGTGTTCGGTCATTGCCACCTTGATCATCAAGGGGATGTTCAGGCTCACGGCACCGATATTGCAGCGGCCAATCGTGACATATTTGCCGGTTTCAGGATCCTTCCACGGAGAAAGGTAGGCGCGGCACCCCATCGGGCTCGTGATCACGCCTTCTTCACGGAAAAGGCGGGAGACCGTACCGTATTCGCTCGAGATACTCAAGTAGTCCGGATACATGCAGGTTGAAGAAGTCTTCACAGCTTCATCAAAGAGCTGGGCGCTGTGCAAGTCATTTTTGACTTGGTTTTTATCATAGAGATACACGAGCTTCGGGAAAACCACAGGCTTGTGATCTTTACCATGACCATTGCGGCGCACGCGAAGCATCACGGAGTTAATCAAAGCCATCAGGCGCTTGTCTTCATCAGACCAATTAATGTCCCATTGACCGAAAGAAATCGTTGTGAAAGCGAAATCACCTCGACTGCAAGGCACGGTGTTCAGCTTCAATTCAAGTGACTGGAACCCTTGCTCTAATTCGCGCAAAAGAATTTTGTCTGCAAAGCGTCGGGCGACATCTTCATTTAAACCTAATTCCTGCGTGGCATCAGAGAAAGCTTTGTTCCAGGTCTTGTGAGCGTAGGGCAACAGAACCTTATCGAGTTCAGCCAAAGTGAAGCCCCCGAATTGCTGAGCGGTTGCCACCAACGTGATGTCGCCAATGACTTGCAGAGCAGACAAAACGGTCTTGGGTTCGGTGTACTGAACGTTAGACATCTCAAAGCCGCCTTCCAAAACGGTCTTGATATCGAATAAACAGCAGTTAACGCACCCCAAAATCATGTCGCGCAAGTCATGGATATAGATGTCACCGCGTTCGATGAGTTCTTTTTCTTTGGCGGACAAATAGAACTGTTTATAGAGGCTCTTCGTTAAATAGCCTTTGATGAGAGAGCCCTTCGTGGAAACCAGGGAGCTGTCGAAATTAGCGTTTTCGCGGTCGCCTAAGCGCAGCACGTCGTCAGCGTCTTGGCGCAGCTTTTCAAAAGTCTTTGCGTAATTGGTCTTGTAGTAGCGGTATTCGGCGTAAGCCTTAGCCACGTCTTCAAAGCCCGTCACAGACAAAACGGCAATCACCAATTCATGGAGTTCGGCCACGGTCACCTGATCGCGTTCTTTGATACGACGCAAAATGGCATCGACGATCTTCTGACAAGACGCTTCATCCACCGTCTTATCACAGCGCATAGCGGCTTTATTAACGGCTACAGAGATTTTCTGCGGATTGAAATCTTCAAGCGACTGGTCTTTTTTAACGACTTTCATGGCACATCCTCGGGGTCTGCGGTACAACACCGGCAAAGAAAAAATTTGATCAACGAGCGTGTCATTTTAAACACTAGAGACTGAAAATCAAATAGGAGAAACACCAAATTTTGGTGGATAAAAATCTCTTGACACAATATATAGTTTTTCAAGCTTAAGGCTTTTTTGAAAAGTTATAGCTTTCAATAAGTTAGAGATTTCTTGTAGTACCTCAAAAAAATGTAAATGATTCAAAAAAAGATAAAAAGCTATGGAGCATATAAATCGTATCTATCAGACGAGAATATAGATTCATTGACAGAAGCAGAAATGTCTCCAATAATGAGTAGACAATTGAGTTAAATCCATGATCAGACGCCTCTAAAGCCATGTTTGAAGACACAAATAACCGTATCGCTCATGTCATCCATTTTGCTTTTATTGATAACAACGTCGACAGTTTTGACGAGCGCTACGCCCCAAAACTACTATTAAATGACGCCGAACACGGTCAAAAACTTTTAAGTGTCATTGAGCACGAACTTCAACAATGTAGAGACTTTTCTTTCAGTGTGGCCTTTATCACTATGAGTGGATTAGTAGGCCTTCTTCAAACTCTTTTGAATTAAAAGAAAAGGGGATTCGGGGAAAAATTTTTGACTACAGACTACCAATATTTACTATAAGCTAGATGTGCCTGTTAGAAATGATATCTATGAATATATAACTAAAGGATAATCAACATGAAAACCATTGAAGTAGTCGCAGCTGTCATCAAGCACGAAGGTAAGATTTTCGCTACCCAGCGCAGCTACGGTGAATTTGAAGGCGGATGGGAATTCCCAGGTGGAAAAATGGAAGCCGGCGAAACACCCCAAGAGGCCCTTGTCCGTGAAATTATGGAAGAACTCGACACCGAAATCGAGGTCGGAGAGTTAATTGATACGGTTGAGTATGATTATCCGAAATTTCATTTAACCATGTATTGCTTCTTCTGCACGGTCAAAACTGGTCACTTAGTACTCAAAGAACATGAAGCAGCAAAGTGGCTCACCTTTGAAACGCTTGATACCGTAGATTGGTTACCGGCTGACCAAGGTCTGATTGAAAAAGTTCGCTGTCATTTAAAGCAATGCAATAATTTTTAACTATTTAATGGAAATTCAAAGATTTAACACTAATCAGGGACAATTAAAGCGTTGCTTTAAAGATCTTCTGCTTTTGGGTGATGAAGAGTGGCCCATGATCGAGCGCTATCTTGATCGAGGCGATTTGTTTGTCCTATTTGATGAGGGTGAGGCAAAAACGGTTTGTGTGGTTACCGAAGAGGGGAATGCAGTTGAAATTAAAAATCTAGCCACCCGGACCGATAGCCAAAAACGTGGTTATGGCCGCACCATGATTGAATTTATAGTGTCACATTACCGTAAACAATACTCTACGCTCATACTCGGAACTGGAGAAAATGAGCAAACTCTTCGCTTTTACAAAAATTGTGGTTTTGAATATAGCCATAGAGTCCCTAATTTTTTTATTAATCATTATTCAAAACCAATAATTGAAAATGGCCGACAACTCATTGACATGATTTATCTAAAAATGAATCTTCGTTAATACTCAAGAGCGCGAAGCTATTTCAAATAAGTCCCTATCAACTAAAAACAGTTTCAAAGTTAAAGAAGAGCTTCAGACAAGACGTAACTTACTAAAAATCAAAAAAAATTATGGCTATCTTGAAGAGAAACTTAAAATTAGGGGCTTTAGTTTTTTTTAGAGTTTACTAAATAGCAGACGAATAGGAATATTAAATGGCTGAGAGTGCATCTTTGAGAAAAAGAAAATTAGGCAAAGACCTCAAGAGGCATTCGTCAATAGAACTAAAGAAGAACTTGAAAAAGTATTAAAGAAAACCATCCCATCCAACACTATAAGTTTGCTGATTTGAAGTTCGACTTTAAGATTAATTTACTTGCAAATCCCTTTACTCAACCAGTTAAAGTATTCTCTGAAAATGATGGTTACTCTATAACTTATTGAGAATTCATATTTTTTTACGATTTTCTGGTAAAGAATATACAGTTTTTTAGTTAAAATGGCGGACTTCAATAACCTTTTTGACGGAGTTCGCCAATGCGTACAAAGCTTTTGACCCTCTCCGCCTGTGCGGTACTTATAACTGGTTGCACGACCTTTGGGCATCAATCGGAAATTAATACTGAAGGAATTGACAGCATCTTCGTATACACGGGATTGCCTAAAAACAAAGTCGAGTCCGACATTTATCAAGTTTTACTTCAAAAGACCCAAAAAGGGTTAAAAGAGAAGGGCTATAACGTCCTTCAGGAAACCCCTAAATCAAATGACGCTGATGCCAAACTCGTGGCAAGAATTGAAGGCGTCCAAAATAATTATGCGGTCTTGGGCACTTACACAAAGCTTCGTGTTCACTATGAAATGCACGATGCTCAAGGTAAGTTAATTTACAAAAAGACCTACTCGTCTGATTCACTGCCTAATTCGCAGCTTGACGATTGGCACATCGCTTTAGCGACAGACCTTGTCGCATCTGCGTACAACAAAATCAAGCCGCCTTACGAAAAATTGGCTGAAAATGTGACGGAAGAGCTTCTTGAAGATTTTCCATCCATCAAAGGCAAAAATTAAAAAACCGATATCAGTGAGCGCCTAATCAAAAAGCTTTCGGTCTCCGAATGCGTACCAGGCGCTCACCCCCCAAAGGATCACAGCTCCCAACATAAAGGCAATCACAGAGACCCAGTCTCCATCACCTTGATAGAGTAAACCACAAATAAAAGGTCCAAAGCCAGCTAGCACATAGCCGATCCCCTGAGCTAAGCTAGAGATAACCAATAGTTCAGAAAGATTATTAGTTTTCTGAGCCATCAAAATCATCGCCATGCTAAACGTGATGCCTTGAGGAATTCCTGCTAAAACACAGCCTACAAAGGACATTGCGCCGCCAGCAAGCCAAAGAACAATGCCGAGAGCAAAACTTGCGGTCATAATAAGCGCAGCAGGGCGTTCACCTCTTACAAGCTTAATATAAGCAGCGGTGAGAATACTCGCAGGAGCACTGACTAATAAAAAGACCGCAGAACCTAAACCAGCAGTTGATGCAGAAAATCCTAAAGTACCCAATATGGTTGGCAACCATGCAACTGTTGTATAAATGGTGAGCGACTGCATGCCCATTACAAAAATCACTGCCCAGGTTAGCGGCTTTTTAAGTAACGACCAATCAAAAACGCCGCCAGAAACACTAATTTTTTTGCGCTTGGGCACTAAAAACCAACTCAGAAGCGCTGTCCCTGCCATGAGAACCCATAATCCCAAAGGGCCAAGCAGAGAATTCATTGCATAAAAAAGGGGAACGGAAAAATAAGCACCGATGGATCCCGAAAAACCGATAAAGCCGGTAAATACACCCATAACGAGTGGGATATTATTCGGAAAATAGTCCCGCAGAAGTACCGGCATCAAAACATTTAAAAAAGCGATCCCGACGCCAATCAACCCCGTTGCAACAAGCATGGTGGCGTAAGAGGGCAGAAGCCTTCCCAAAGCTCCGGTAAAAACCAAAACCAGAGATATTAAAAGAGTACCGATGAGGCCAAAGCGCTGACTCATCGCCGGCGCTGCTGCACAAAATAAGCCGAAACAGGCAATCGGTAACGCTGACAGAAAACCGTAAGCCGGATAACCGATCGAAAGGCTTTCGATGATTTCATCGGCTACAGCCCCCACACAGGTTATGGGACCGCGCATGACCAATATCGTCATCAAAAGCGCTGCAAACACCATAAGGGGAGTCGGGTGCGGGCTTAAAGATTCTTCAGACATAATAACCGGACATAAAAAATACGCTCCTCAGTTTAAACCTTCGGAGCGTATTTACCCAGTCCTAGTCCGGCAAACACTTATGCCGACTCTGACCGATTAGTAGAGTTTGGAGATCACTTCCTTAGCAAAGACGTCCTGAGCCTTAATCAATTCGCCCAAAGCCTTGTTGTCTTTGTAGTCAATCGTCAAACCTCCCTTTTCGTGGGCTTCTTTCACAGCCGGGTCATTTAAGACCTTGCTGAACGTGTCCACCCAGTACTTCAACACATCTTCGGGCATGCCGGCCGGAGCCACGATGGCGCGGGCCGAACCGTACCATTGATCGTAGTAACCCAATTCACCCAGAGTCGGGACATTGGGATAGGCTTCAAGACGCTTCGTATCGAAGACACCCAAAAGACGCAGTTCGGGTTTGTCGCCGGCCACGAGCTTAGCTACGTCAGCAATCTTGGCGCAGGAGAAGTCTACTTCGCCCTGACGCAGAGCCATCAATTGATCAGCCGTGCCGCCGTAAGGAACGGCTTTGTACTTAAAGCCTGCGCTTTGAGACAGAAGCTGAGCGGCCGTGTGGTTGGAGGCCTTCACGCCGTTTGTGGAGCAGCGAAGCTTATCGTTGGCTTTGGCGTCTTTGACCAAATCCTGCAAGGTTTGCCACTTGCTGTCTGCACGCACCACAACAACACCGGTTTCCGTTAAGTGATTGGCAATCGGATCGATTTGCGTAATCTTAAACGGAGCGTTCTTTTCGTTAGCCAAAGTGGTGAAAGTCGGCAGGTTGATGTAGCCGATCGTGTAACCGTCAGGCTTGGAATTGACCAAACGCGTCCAGCCGATCTTACCGTCAGCGCCGGGAAGATTATTAATAATCATGGCCTTGCCGATTTCTTTTTCGGTGAGCGTCATCAAAAGACGTGCGCCCGTATCCGTGCCCGAACCGGCCTTATAGGCAACAATCACGCTCACATCCTTTTCCGGCGTCCAAGCTTGTGCCGAGAGCGGAATTGCCATGGCCACGGCCAAAGCTAAGGCTAATTTTTTCATTTTCAACTCCTTTGATGATTCAATCAATCTTCCGGGCCGTTAAAAAAAGACCAAGATAAAGGTCCGGCTTTTATCTTGGTCAGTACTTACTATTTATGTTTTTCCACCATGTCTTTTTCTACTCGGCCCATAAAGAGCGGCGAGAAGATACCGACCACACACAGTGCAATGAGCATCCAGCACAAGGGGGTGGCAAATAAAATCGAAGGATCGCCGTCACTTAACATGAGCGAGCGGCGCAAGCCGTTTTCTCCGATCGGCCCCAAAATGAGACCCAGCACAATGGCAGCGGCATTCAAGTCAAACTTGCGCACGAGGTAACCGATCACGCCGAAAATACACATGATGATCACTTCAACAATATTGTTATTGATGGCGTAGGAGCCCACAACGCAAAGCACCACAATCGAAGGAATCAAAATGGCGTCCGACAGGCGCGCGATATTGGCAAAAATCTTGCAGCCCCAAAGACCGATGGCGAGCATCGCAAACTGCACGAGCACAAAACCGGCAAAGAACGTGTAGGTCATGTCGGCATAGGTCGTAAAGAGCTCAGGCCCAGGCTGCAGGCCGTGAATAATGAGACCGCCCATCAGCACGGCTGTGACGGATTCACCCGGAATACCCAAAGTGAGCGTCGGAATGAGCGAGCCGCCCGTCACAGCGTTATTGGCGGCTTCGGAGCCTGCCACACCTTCAATAGAACCCGTACCGAATTCTTCCTTGTGTTTGGAGAAACGGCGCGCTTCGTTATAACCCATGAAGCAGGCAATAGTGGCACCGGCGCCAGGCAGAATGCCCAAAATGTTGCCGATAATCCACGAGCGGGTAATGGTCGGCATAATGCGCTTGACCTCGCCTTTGGTGAGCGTGAGCTTATCTTTGATCTTAGCCGCCTTGGCGCGTTCGACAATCTTCTTTTCGGCCAAAATCAGCACCTGAGACATCGAGAATAAGCCGATCAAGGCACAGGTCACGTTCACACCGTTATAAAGCGTGCTCACGCCAAACATATAGCGCTCAACGCCTTCCATCGGATCCATGCCGATCGTGGAAATCAAAAGACCCAGGATACCGGACATCAAACCTTTAAGAATCGAGCGGCTCGAGACACCCGCAATGATCGTCAGACCGAAAATGGAGAGCCAGAAATATTCCGGGCTCTTAAACTGCATGGTGAGTTCAGCCAGAAGGGGAGAGAAGAAGTAAAGCGAAATGCAGCTCAGAAGGCCGCCGCAAAACGAAGCAAAGCAGGCTACCGTAAGAGCTTTGGCCGCCTGTCCCTTTAATGTCAGCTTATAGCCTTCAATAGCGGTAGCAGCAGAGGCGGGGGTGCCCGGCGTATGAATCAGGATTGCGCTGATGGAACCGCCGAAAATTGCACCGCAGTAAATGCCGCCCAACACAATAAGACCCGTTGCAGGATCCATGCCGAAAGTCACAGGCAAAAGCAAAGCCACACCCATAGCGGCTGAAAGCCCAGGCAGACAGCCGATTGTGATGCCCAGTGCCGTTGAGGCAATCATGGCTAAAAGGTTCATCGGCGAGAAGGCATTAATAAAGCCCGCACCCATTAAAGATAAAGTCTCTAACATGCCGCGCTCCTTTTATCCGAAAATAAGACCTTCCGGAAGGGGAACCTTCAGGAAGTAAGAGAAAACGACTGCTACCATGATGACCATCACGACGACAGTCATCACGTTAAATTTCATCGGTACTTTCAAAAAGAGCAAAGAGCCTGCCAGATACAAAACGGTCGAGACGTAGTAACCGAAGAAATACATCAGGACGAGGTAGGCAACAATGGAAATAAAAACACCGAAGAACTGAAGCGACAAAAATCCTTTAAAAATAATCGGATAGTCGTTTTCAACGTGGTGATCCTGTCGGAAAAACAGGAATGTTCGAATCAGATAGAGGGTATTGACGAGGATTAACGCAGAAATCAAAACCATCGGATAGACCTGCGCAGCCTCGGGCAGCTGCAGTGTCATGATTAAGAATGCGATGGCAATCGCATAGATAATACAGACAACCGGTATGTCAGATTTTTTCATAATGCAAGAAAATAGTTACTGGACACAACGCCATAGTCGGTCATGCGAATCACAAAATATGACATGAATATGACACGAATATGACATTTGCAGGCCATTTTAGTGAACTTTGGCGATCAATGTCACGTTAATTACCCTAATGAAATTCAGAGAAATACCAAGATATTGTGCTGAGCGCTTAAAAAATGTAACAAGATATTCTGATCAGGCGAATTCCGGAAAAAACGCAATCAAAATTAAATAGGGGAAAATTTCAGGAAGAATGGCGGGGGCACTTGGAATCGAACCAAGATACCTCGGTTCAGAGCCGAGTACACTAACCATTGTGCTATGCCCCTGACAGGTATCTAACGAACGTTAGGGCGTGAATTTTATCAGGTTCCGATCAATTTGTCTGCATTTAAATCACTTTTTTCTAAAACTTCAGGCGCATCCGGACATGAGGGATGCCATCTTCCAAAAATTCCTCTGACTCGGCTTTAAAGCCCAAACGCTCATAAAGCGCCCTGGCATAGGTCTGCGCTTCAATCACAATTTCCTTGGCCTTTAATTCTTTTTTAACGAATTCAATGGCTTGCGAGACAATCTTTGTTCCTAAGCCGCAGCGGCGCTTTACTGCAGTCACTCTTCCCAAAGAGACTTCGCGCCTCACGACTCCTGCCGGAATGATCCGCACATAGGCTTCGATACCGTCTTCGTCTTCAAACCAAAGATGATACGAAGCCTTGTCTGCGTCATCGACTTCCTGATAAGCGCACTGCTGCTCAACTACAAAAACCGCCACACGGAGTTTGTAGATGGCCAAAAGCTCATCGCGGGTCAATTGAGAAAAGGCTTTAAGAAAGCGCCGCATAAATCTATCTCACCTGTGCTGCGGCATTTAAGCCCAATTGATAAGCTTGTTCGAGGGCCCCTGTTGATTCAATCGTGCGTTCAGCCAAACCGCATGCCAAGGCATGACCGCCGTCGCGCCAGTGCAAAAAACGCAGGAAGCAGTCAAAGTGAACCACAATGCCGTTCATGCTCCAGGGGGCTGAGCCTCCGCAGTTTGCAAGCAAAATGGCAGATTTGGACTGCTTCGTGAAATCAGCCTTTCTGGAATTAAAGTGATCGAGCACTTCTTTTAACTGAGAAGTCATCCCGTAGTAATAAAAAAGGGGAGTGGAAAAAACCACGACCTGTGACTCATAAACACTGTCTAAAATTTTCTTCATATCGGCCGTATCAGCTTCTTCGCCCGCTGCAAGCTTATCGAAATACGCCTTGGTACAAGGTTCAATATTCATTTCCGCGACATTAAAGCGCACGACTTCGTGGCCCACTTCTTCTGCACCTTTCGTGAAGGCTCTCACCATTTTGTCATTGTTGCCGTCTACATAGGGGCTTCCCATTAATACTGTGATTTTCATCTTTTCCCTCCTGATTAAGGACCCATTTGTTAATTATGGGGCAAAAAGACGGCTTAAAATTGCTCAAAACGATATTTCAGCAGTCTTTTTTCGTCACTTGGTTTTTAGCCCTCTAAGCCCAGCTTATCTTTATAGCGTTCAATCATCTGTGACCACCATTTCAAAATATCGCTGCTGACTTCTCCTTTTTTGCTTCTGAGAACAAGTCTTTGAGCTTCAAGTGCAAAGGGCGACTCAAGCGTTACCACTGCATTTTTAAAGGGCGACTGACCCAAAAGGAGAAACTTCGGCAAAACAGCCCATCCGACCCCGCGGGCCGCAAGCCCCAGCGCCCACAGGCCGCTGTCGACTTCCCAGTGATCGTTATTAATCACGTGCGGCACTGAAGAGGTCTGAGGATCTCGGGCATAAACCACGATCTGCCGATAGCGCCTCAAATCATCCACTGTAGGATGGGCAACGGCAGCGAGCGGATGATTTTTAGAGGCGACAATGGATAAAGGGGAGTGACCTAAAACAATTTCATCACTCTCAAGCGCCGGCTCAGAAGAAAAAACCAATGCCAGATTCATACCGGTTTTCGTAAAAAACCATTTGGCTTCTGAGCTGCTGATATTTTCCACCTGTAGTCTCACCGAGGGGAAAGCCTTGGCAAAGTTTCTGAGCCAGTCAATCATCATCGGGGCTTCAAGCACGAGGTCAATGCCCATATATAAAGAGGGCGTTTGAACATCAGACAACGCTAAGGCTCGGTTTTCCAGGCGCTCGGCTTCCACCAGCACGCGTTTGGCACTGATTAAAAGTTCCGAGCCGCGGGCCGTCAGAACAGGTTTCGGGGTTCTGTCAAAAAGCGCATAGCCGAGTTCTGCTTCAAAACCTGCAATATGCATGGAGACCACAGACTGTGCTCTTTTCAATCGTCTGGCTGCAGCGGAAAAAGATCCCGTTTCTGCGACTGCCACAAAGGAGCGCACTTCATCGATTTTAAGTCCCATAAGCCGAGCCTCAAATCCATCAATATTTTGATAGATTCTAACTCGATTATTCGTATTTTTGATGAAATAATTCAGCTCATGAGAAACTCAAAGTATGTTTTATGGCTCTCGACTCTTTAAACCGCAAACCTTCAAACGCCTATCAGGCGCAGGATCACGACCTATCTGCATTACACAGGCCTAATTCAGATTTACCTTTCAGTGAGAAAACCCATGCAGCTAACCGCAATCACTCTCTGGCTGTCTCCAAGTACGAACTTTGGGCAGCTCGCATCGGCTTTTTCACAGGCGGCTTTACCGTAGCCTCTTGGGCGCCCCTCATTCCCTTTGTTCAGTCCAACCTGGCGCTCGAACCTTTCGTTTTAGGCATTTTGCTTCTGGGACTGGGCGTGGGTTCCTTTGTCGGTATGCCCCTGGCCGGAGCGCTTACTCAGAAAATCGGCGCACGCAACGCTATTGCGCTCTCAGGGCTTTTGTCCTGCGCCTTACTCGTTCTTTTGGCTTTGATGCCCGGGTTTTACTTTGAGTGTGCGGCGCTTTTGCTCTACGGCGTTACACTCGGCTGCCTTGAAGTCAGCGTCAACATTTACGGAACCTACTTGGAAAACCGTCAGAAAGGGCGCTTAATGAGCGGACTGCATGCTGCCTACTCCATCGGTGAAGTAGCATCAGCCGCTGCATTGACTGCGCTTTTTGTTGCAGGTGTCTCTCCCTTGGGAGCTGTCGGCACTTTAATGCTGATTCTCTCAATTGCGCTCATTGCCGTTTTGCGCAATATCGACAACCACAAAATTGAGTCTCCCAAAAAAGAAAAGAACGCCCAAAGCTCCTTTAAATTCACAGGAGCGGTGACTGTCCTCGCCATGATTTGTGCGGTCATCTTCTTAACGGAAGGGGCCATGCTTGACTGGAGCGCCATTTATTTAAGAGACAATGCCGGTGTCGCACAGGAAGCCAGCGCATTCGGTTACACGCTCTTTGTAATTGCAATGGCTCTCTCGCGCTTGGTGGGTGACCGACTGACGACGAAATTGGGCGCTCGAAATGTGATTACGGCCGGTGTGGTCATTATTCTTGCTACGCTCATTGTTTTGGTTTTCATTCCGCATCCGCTGCCGGCTTTTGCCGCTTTATTTGTGATGGGTCTGGGAATGGCGAACCTTGCTCCGGTTTTAATCTCTGCCGCTTCGCGTGCTTCAGAAGCCGACAGCGTTAAAGCCATTACAGCGGTGACAACCGTAGGCTACGGAGGCCTTTTAGCCGGTCCGGCTTTAATCGGCGCAATTTCTTCGGCGATTTCTTTAGAGGGGGCGTTCCTTTTTATCTGCGCTTTGCTGGCTGCAGGCCTTCTGATGATTCAAAGACACAGAAATGTTTTTGACTGAGAAAACAACGATTAACATTTTTTAACAGGAAAGCAGAAAAAATAACCATTTGGATTGGTAAAAACCCTTAAATGCAAGTTATTTTCCGATAAACTGAGAAGCGGAAGATCTATTCCCCCTCTGATTTAATGCCCCGGCACTCAAAGCGAAAGTGAAACGGGGCATTTTTTTAAGTTCATTTAAGCGAGGCACCGAGTTTGTAGGCCAAGTCCGGATATTTTGAAGATTTTGTCATCTCGGGCGTTCCGCAGCCTGCTCCCAATACCATTCCTTCATCTTTAAAACCCAAATAGCGTACCAATGTTTGATAATGCGCTTTGATCGCGTCAAAGGTCCAGTCCGCGCTGTTCCAGGCAGAAACGAGCAATGCAGAGCGCAGGTGCCGTGATTCAATCTCAAAATTAAAGGCGCAGAAGCGGTCAATTAAAGTTTTAAGCTGAGCGGAAAAGCCGTAGTAATAGAGCGGAGTGGCAAAAACGAGCATATCGCTGGCCAAAATCTCATGCCGAAGCGACTGCATGCCGTCTTTCTGAATGCAGGGGCCATCGTAGCCGCAGTGCAGGCACCCCAGGCAGGGATGAATATTGGCTTGTGAAACATTGACCGAAATCACCTCGTGACCTGCCTTAACGGCGCCATCTGCAAGAGCATCGGCCAACATTGCGGATGATCCGTGAATGTTCGGACTGCCTTTAAAAATCAATATTTTCATCGTAACCGCCCTCTCACTGACCTCAGTCTAAAGATTCAAAGAGCGAATCCAATTCTCAACGCCGCTTGTTCCGTACAAAAGCTTGACCGATTGAAGTTCAAGTGCCGGATACAAACCAGTCAGCCGCTTTTGAGCTTCGCTTGAACCACTGCCGCCCGAAGTGCAAAACCCAAAGACTCGCTTGCCGGAAAGATTGACAGCATCCAAAAAAGTATCAACCGCCCGAGGCTCCACACCCCACCAGATCGGAAATCCTAAAAGAAGCGTGTCATAACCCGACAAATCGGGTAACGGTCCTTTAATAGCCGGGCGAGAGGTCGTATCGGCCATTTCAAGAGAGCTCAGGCTTTTGGAGTCCGTCCAATTTAAGTCTGCAGCCGTATAGGGCGCCTGAGGACAAATCTCAAAAAGATCCGCCCCGCAGGCCCGGGCCGCTGCCTTAGCAATACGGCCCGTTTTCCCGGTCGCAGAAAAATAAGCAACCAGAATATGACTCATCAGAGACTTTCCTTCAAAATCTTCACGATTTCTTCGTGTTCGAGCACTTTGTAGCCGCCCTTAAGAATCAGAGTCGCTCCGGCAATGCCTTCAACCATTTCTTCTGTAGCGCCCAATTCAGAAATATTCATGGCCAAACCCAATTCCTTCATCCAGGCCTGCATAGCAGCTAAACCTTCCTCTGCCACCGCAACATCGGTCTTACCATCAGCGTTCACGCCCCAGACGTTCACGGCAAAGCGCTTAAACTTCTGAAGACCGAAGGGCATGATATGACGATAGTAGGGCAGAGAAACAGCTGCGAGCGTCATGCCGTGCGTGGCGTTCGTGTGAGCGCCCACTGCCTGACCCAGCATATGCACCATCCAGTCCGTGGTCTTGCCCTTGGCAATTAAAGTGTTCAATGCCCAGGTTGCGGTCCACATAATGTTGCTGCGGGCTTCATAGTTATTCGGGTCCGTATTGGCAATGCGGCTTGAGTGCACCACGGAGCGCATCAGGGCTTCTGCCAGATAGTCGCTCGTATTGTCATCGGTGCCGGAGAAGTACTGCTCGCAGATATGATTGAAGATGTCGTAGATCCCTGCCACCATCTGATAGTGGGGCAGCGTCAACGTATAGAGGGGATTTAAAATCGAAAAGCGGGGCATGATCTTTTCGTCAGCAAAGACATGACCGATTTTGAGTTTCTTTTCCGTATTGGTAATGACTGATCCCGCATTCATTTCAGAACCCGTGCCCACCATCGTCAGCACGCAGCCCACAGGAATCGTTTCGCAGGTCGGTTCTTCAAAACGCACGAAGTACTTTTCCCACGGATCTTCGTCACAATGTACGGAAACAGACACGGCCTTTGCGTAGTCACACACGGAGCCACCGCCCACAGCGAGAATGAAATCGGCTTTATGCGCACGGGCAATTTCAACGCCTTCATAGAGTTTATTGAGCGTCGGGTTGGGCATAACGCCTGCGATTTCAGCGACGTTTTTGCCGTTTGCTTTCAAAATTTCAACAACCTCGTCATAAATGCCGTTTTTCTTGATGGAGCCGCTGCCATAAATCAGTACGACGTTCTGACCGTATTTGGGCAATTCTGTGTTTAAAGCTTCAAGCGACTTATCCCCGAAATAAAGCTTGGTGGGATTGCAATAAGAAAAGTTTCCTAACATTGATTCTCTCCTGAAAATACAAAGTCAATGACATTTAGAGACGCTGATAACTATAGATCGGTTTATCAAAAGTACTGTGGCTATTTCTCTAAATTGTTTGCATAAAACAGGCAATTTTCAGACGATACTGTTTAAGTTATTAACTCTTAGCGAGAGAATCCATCAATAATTCGGTGCAGTTATGGAAGAATGATTTTGCATCATCGGCGAAAATAATCCTGACAATATTCCAATAGGAGAATTCTGATGCTCAAACGCATTCTTCCTATCGCTTTAGCAATCTCTTTAGCAGGAGAAGCTGTCATGGCTGCAACAATTGAAATGGTTGTAGACAATAAGGTCTATAACGTGGAACTAGCCGATCACGCAGCGGCTCAGGATTTCATGAGCCGTTTGCCGATGACGCTTAGTTTTGAAAATTTCGGTCAAACCGAACGAATTGCGTATCTAAAAAATGCACTCAAACTCGGCAATGCTCCGACTTCTACCACGCCTGTCGTCGGTGATTTTGCCTACTACATTCCTTGGGGCAATGTTTGTGTTTTTATTAAAGACTTCCGTCATTCTTCTGATCTCGTTCCCATGGGAAAAATGTCAAAAGAAGCCACCGAAGCAGTCCGCAAAAGCGGGGATAGGCCTGTGACTTTCAGAACCGTCCGGAAATAACGCATTTAAAAATCGGGGAAGGCCATGAAAAGAAGAACTTTCATCAAACAAACGGTGGGATTAGCTGCAGCAGCGGGACTGCCTGGCATTTCTTGGGCACAAACGAGATTTGTCGTTGACCCCGCAAGTCTCACTCATCGGGTAACAGACGCCAAAGCACCTTTGGTATTTTTTGTTCCTGAAGTTTCTCAGACGGCTATCATCAAGGCTTACGATGCACTCAAACAGTCTGTAAAGGGGGAGGTCGGCATCAAAATGACGTTTGAAACGCCGGGCGGACCGCATCTTGACCCGCAGCTTGTGAAAGCATTAGCTCAGCACACCAAAGCCACCCTTATTGACAATAATTGCTTCTCACCCAGAGACACGACGGAAAAACACCTGGCCGTTGCCAAAGAAAACGGCTTTGACGCGTCCATCGCGCCGATTGACATTTTGGATGCCGACGGCCACATGGATCTGCCGGTTTCCAAGGGCTACCACCTGAAGTTTTTGCGCACGGGCAGCCGCTTTGCCAATTACGATACATTGATTTCCCTGGTTCGCTTTAAAGCACACTTCCTGGATTTCTACGGCGGCACGCTCAAAAACCTCTCCATCTGCATGGGAACAGGTGTTGAAGGGAAGTGCCATATTCACAGCGCAGGCGAAGTCATGGATCACTTTTCTTCCCGTGACGACCAAACGACCTGCGAGTCTATGTCAGATGCTGTGAAAGCCGCAATGGAAGCCAAGCCCGGCCGCTGGGTCTTCATTAATGTCATTGATGCTTTTGAGCCGCAGGACGGCTGTCAAAATGCACAAAATTTAGGCAACGTGGGGATTCTGGCCGGTTATGACCCGGTCGCTCTTGATCAGGCTGCCATTGACATTACGTTTGGCGCAGCGCCGAATGCACAAGTCAGAGCTCAGTGGGAAGAGCACCATTCAACGATGCTCACCGCGATTGCAGAGCGAAACGGTATTGGAAAAACTCACTATCGACTAACAATTGTTGCTTAAAAGAGTCTCACTAAACTCCTCTCTGAGGATCAGAGAGGAGCTTAATCATAATGTCCTTTGCAAGAAAGAATCTCTAATTTGCCTTCGCGAACTCTATACACCAACCGATGACGATCATCTATCCGCCGACTCCAAAAACCGCTTAAATCGTTACGCAAAGGCTCTGGCTTACCGATCCCTTCAAATGGAGATCGGATAACGTCTTTAATGAGTGTATTAATTCGTTTAAGCAACTTTCTGTCTTCCTGTTGCCAGGAAAGATAATCCTCCCAAGCCATTGAAGATACGACACCTACATCAACGAATACACGATTTATCTTGAACACGCTGAAGTGCCGGTCAAACTGGATGCCTCTCTGGCCAAAGATCCCTCGCACCCCGGGCTCACCAATCAGGAACTTTTTGAGCTTTACCGACAGTTAATGCAGGACACTCAGCGAGTGATTGAAATTGCAACAAACGGGCAGATGAGACGATACAGAAAACTGAAAATGGTCGGTTTTTTTATCCGTACAGCACTCGTCAGTGTCTGCGGATCATTTCTCTTTGAGGCAATTTCTGTTTTTGTTTAACACTCTCAGGCTTGTTTGGGTTCCGGCAAAATAAAGGAACCCAACGCACAAAGGGCACCTATTCCAACGAGTATCACCATGACACTCGTGATGCCGTAGGCATCGGCCACCATACCTAAAAGCGGCGTGATCATGCCGCCCAAGCTCGTTGAGAGCCCAAGCGTCACGCCCGAAGCCAAGCCGACGTTTTTGGCAAGATAGCTTTGCCCCAGCACAACAAATGCTGCGTAGGTTCCGTTCAAAGTAAAACTGATTAAAACCAAAACCGGGAAAACCCACCAGACTGACGGCACAAAAAGCAGGAGAGCAAAAGCCGGAGCCATCAACAAATAGCCCCATTTGCAGGCTCTTACCAAACCGATTTTGTCTCCGAGCCACCCGCCCAGAACCGTCATGAAGATACCGGCAATAGACAAAAAGGAAAGAAGCGTTCCGCCCATTGCCTCTGACACCCCGAATCTATCAATGCAGTAAAGGGGAAGGAAAGCCAAAATACTGGCATTGACCACGCTTCGGCACAAAATCACAATGCTGAGTCTCGCAAACGCATGCCAATCATTTTCTCCTTGGGAAAGTTTCCTGCCGGCCGCAACAACCTTTTTCTCAGCCTGGGTAACAAAAGACATCATTCTGGGGACTGCCCAGAGCATGACCGCAGCCATGAGAATCCCGAAAACACCGAAAAGAAGCGTACCGGATGCGCCCCACGCCGTTAATGCCGCCGCAGCAACGAGCGGTCCGACACCGAAACCTGCATTGCCGCCGACAGAGAAGATGCCGATTCCGGTTGCACGGTGGCCTGCCGAAGTTCTGTTGACTAAGCGTGCAGCTTCAGGGTGGAAAATGGAACTGCCTACACCCATTAGGGTGATCGCCAGAAAAACTATCCAATAGTTTGAAAAGAGCCCAGAGATACCCAGACCGATACCGCTCATGGCAATGCCTAAAGCCATAAACCAGTGCTTGGAGCTTTTGTCGGCCCAGTAGCCGAAAAGAGGCTGAACCACAGAGGACAGACACGATGAGGCAAACATGAGGCCTGCCACTTCTGTGTAGTTCAAGCCGTTATATAAGACAAAGAAGGGGAGGATGGCGGGGAGAGCCCCCGGGGCCAGGTCTACACACAGATGACCGAGAGAAACCAGATAGACAAAAAATTTCTGCACGCCACGCCCCCTGCTGATAAACCTATTTTGCCGGCAAAAACCTAAATATCATCGCTCACAACCAACCTGCGAGAGCGGATTCGGCGCACCAGACGCACATAAAGGATAATGAGCCCGATCATAGTAATCAACCAACTTAAGGGATAGACCATCATCAGCGTTTCGTAGGTCGGGAACATCGGGAAGGCTGTGTAAACCCAAATCAGACGCACGGAGCAGACAACAATTAAAGTGACCATCGCAGGAGGCATTGAGTAGCCGTAACCGCGCATGCAGCCCGATAAGGTATCCATCACAACGCTCAGAGGCTGCGGCACAACGACCCATAAAATACGGAACATACCGAGAGCAATCACTTCCTCATTAGCTGAGAAGATGCCTAATAAATCTCGGCTGAAGGTCAAAACCAGCGCTGTCATCAAAACCGTGACGCACATATTTAAGCCCATCGTCACCCACATGACCCGAGAGCAGCGCTCGATATTCCGTGCTCCGTAGTTTTGGCTGACAAAGGTTGTAGCAGCAAGCGCAAAGGCATTGATAAAGCAGTAGACGTTAATTTCAATCGTGAAGGCTGCGACGGACCCTGCCATTGCGTCCGGCCCCAAACTGTTGATGGCCGACTGAATGACCAGATTGGAAATGGAATAAACCGCGCCCTGAATGCCTGCCGGCATACCGATGCGGACAATGCTTTTCAAAGACGGGGGATCAAGCTTCAGTAACTGAGAAACTTCAAGTTTGAGCGGTCCTTCCAATCGGGTGAGCTTAACAAACAGAATAACTGCCGAAAGGAGATTGGCTAAAACGGTAGCCAGTGCGACGCCTGCAATACCCCAATCCAAAACGAGAACCGCCACTAAGTTGCCTGCAATATTAAAGAGACTGGCGGCAAGCAAAGCCCAAAGCGGAGTCTGTGTATCACCTTGGCTGCGGAAAACCGCCGCAAGAAAGTTATAGACGGCAATAAAAGGCATGCCCAATAAATAGACCCGCAAATAGACCAGTGCATGGTCTCTGACTTCTGCGGGGACATCCAGCCAATCCATGGCAGAGTCAGAAAAAAGGAGCCCGACAATTAAGGCAACGATACCGAAAGCAACGGCTGTAAAAAAGGAAGTTCTGACCGCTTCACTGGCTTTGCGGTCATTTTTCATGCCTAAGGCACGGGCCACAACGACATTGACGCCCAGAGCCAGACCCATGCAGAAACTGATGATTAAACCGATAACGGGAACATTGTTGCCCACTGCGGCCACTGCCAGATCGGAGACAAAACGCCCCAAAACCGCAACGTCGGCCGCGTTATAGAGCTGCTGCAGCATACCGGTAAAAGCCAGAGGCAAGGCAAAAACAACAATCTTGTCCCAGAGACTGCCTTCGAGCATATTGATCTTTTTATTGGCGCTCATAATCCACAACCCCTACCGGTCAGATGAACCGCGAAAATAGTGTTTTAACCTCCCGGCAAAAAAGCTGAAAACACTGTTAACACAATCGATTGTACGCCCAAAGTTTCGGAGAACCACCATATGGTTCTCCCTAGGATAGGGCAGAGGAATAGAGGAAAGCCGGATTTGAGTAAAAATACTTTTAAATATTTATAAATTTAAATATAAAACCTGAAATTTATTTGACAATTAGGATCATATTATGATATAATTCTGTTAACCTGACTTCCCGACACACTAGTTCTATGAGGACTTGATCCACGTCAAGTCCTCTCATATTTCCATAAAAATTCTCTTTATTTTCAATGTGTTGATTTGTGTTTATGTCGTCGTTTTGCTATAATAGCTCCATACTATTTAATAACGCACTATCATGCAAAACCCCATCGATCAACAAGGCCGCAAGTGGTCCCTTATCAAAATCTCCGACAAAGTCGGACGCCAGACTATTCAGGCTTACCGCAACCACTGGATCCCCGGTAAAGGCTCCCGCGTTGCACAGCGTATCTCTGTCGGCAGACTCAACGATGACGGCTCCATCAAAGTGGTTTCCGGCTTCTTAGCTCAGTTTCCTGAGTTCGAGGGCATCGATCTTTATTGGGGACATAACGAGTTATTAAACAAAGAAGAGTTTGATGAGCAGTGCGTTAATCGTGAACAAACTCCCGATATCTCCTGGAGTGAACCGATCATCCACTACGGTTTAACTTGGACAGCTTCTCAGATTGCCGATCAATTGGGTATTCTCGAAGATCTTCAGACTATTTACGGTAAAAAGAAAGCTCGTGATTTGCTTAATCTGGCTATCTATAAGCTGGATCAAGCCGGCTCTACTTCTCTGTATGAAGATTGGCTCAGTTATAACTGGCTGCCGGAGTCTGAACCGATTGATTCCAGACGGATCTCTGAGCTCTTGGCAGAAATTACCGACGACAATATTGCTCAGTATTTCGCCTTGCGTCATCAAAGAGCTTTGAAACGAGCAAAAGAACACAAGTTGGGGATGACACTGTCGTTTGACAGCACCAGTATCAGCACCTATTCCGAAACAATCCAAGAAGCCGCTTTCGGTAAAGCCAAACAAGACCCTGAACTCAAGCAGGTCAATCTGAATCTGCTGTGTGATCATGCGAGCGGCGGTGTGCTCTTTGCCGGAACCGATGAAGGTTCTGTCAACGATAAAGCGGCATTGCCTTTTGCCTTATCGAGAATGCTGGCTGCCGGTTACGATTTGTCGGAGACTGTTTTAGTGACTGATCGTGGTTATCAGAGCATCTACAACACAGCCTTGGAATTAAAACTGGAGCTGAAATTTATTCAAGGGATCACCACGGTAGAAGATTGCGTAAAGGCTGCTTTTAAGCGCAGAGCTCGTCAACTCAACGATCTGATCGCTTTCAGCGATCCGGACACAGAGATGAATGCTTTTACAGAGCAGGAAACTTGGGCCAATGACACGCCGGCCGGTCGCGTCACAGAGAAAATTGATTTACATCTTTATCGCAATTTAGAGCGTGCGGTTAAAGAAGCTCGGCGACTGAAGAAAAATGCGATGGAGTTGGTTGAAATGCTCAACAAGGGTGAGAAAGTTAACCCGGATTTCTTCAGAGCCAACAAGCGGTATGTACTTGAGCATCGAGGTCAATATGCATTAAATCTCAATGCCTTATCCGAAGCAGTTGAACTGTCGGGATGTTTTGCCATCCGCAGCAACTGTGGCTTGGATGCGTTTGAGGTGCTTCGGATTTACCGGGAAAGAAACATCATTGAACAGAACTTTAATCAATTAAAGAACTGGGTGGACGGAGATCGGTTATACGCCACGGAAAGCACCTACAAAGGCAAGATCCTAGTGTTTGTTATTGCGGAAAGTCTGAGAATGGTGATGCTCAATCGGATACAGAAAGCAGTAAAGAGCAAGGCACCGAAACAAAAGACAGACGTGAAGGACAATCAATTAGCCGATTTTATGAAGCTGCCCTATGAGTCTCTGCCGAAGCTATTGGCGGGATTAAAAGGATTAGTGGCTATCAAGCACTGCTCAACGAATGCGTTTACGCTCAAGGCGATGGCAAAAAAGAAGCGCGATACGCTCGCGCTTCTTGGAGTCCCGTTACCTCCCAAAGTGCTCTATCGATTTAGGAGCTAGGCACTTCGGGAAGTCAGGTGTTAACAAAGAAAGAGTAAAAAAAGTCAAAAAAAGGGGATGCAAATCATCGTCTTAAGCATCCCCGGAATCAGATATTCAATCTCTATAAGAACTGTGCACCGATAATCCCTGCAATCATCAAAGGAATGTTATAAACGATAAATGTCGGTACGCAGGTATCCCAAATGTGATCGTGCTGATTATCTGCATTAAGTCCACTGGTGGGTCCCAGCGTTGTATCGGAAGCCGGAGACCCGGCATCGCCCAAAGCACCTGCAGCAGACATCAAAAGAATGGTTGCTGGCAGTGAGAAACCGACAGCTGAACAAAGCGGCACATAAATCACAGCCAAAATAGGCACAGTACCGAAAGACGTGCCGATTCCCATGGTCACCAAAAGACCGATCACGACAATAATGGTTGCTGCCAGGACTTTATTAGTCATCAAATAAGGCACTACGCTTTCAACCAACGCTTTGACTGCACCGGTTTCATTAATGACCTCTGCATAACCGCCAGCAATCAACATCACAAAGGCAATAAATCCCATCATGGAAATACCTTTAGCAATATGCTGATCGAGTTCTGAAAACCTAAAGGCACGTCCCAGCATCATGACGATGAGACCAAAGAGGGCTGCCAGAGGCAAAGACTGCCATATGAGCTGAACGGCTACAGCCAAAACAATAGCGGCTAAAGAAGCCCAATGCTTGGCTTTAAATGTCGTATCTACTGCAGTTTCAGCCGGTTGTGCGCCGAGAAGCTTTTTATTGTCGTATTGGCGCGGTTTGCGATATAAAACAAAAATTGCCACCAATAAGCCTACGAGCATTGATGCGCCCAAAATCCAGTTAACAGAGGCAACATCAGAAACCGTTGTTGTCATACCGCTTCTGGTCATACTGTCAGCAACAATGCCTTGGAAAATCAAACCGAAACCGATAGGCAAAGTAATATAAGGCGCTTCGAGACCGAAACTTAAAGCACAGGCGGCCGCTCTGCGGTCAAGCTGCATTTTGTTCATCAGACTTAAAAGCGGAGGAATCAAAAGCGGAATGAAGGCAATATGCACCGGCACGACATTTTGAGACAGGCACGCAATGAAAGCTAAAACCAGACAAAAGATCAGCCGGCGTGATCCCAAATGCTTGGAAATCCAGGCAACCAACATCTGCATCAGACCTGTCTGAGCAATGGCGACAGCAAAAGTGCCTAATAATATATAGGACAGTGCCGTGGTCGCATTGGCTGAAAAACCGTCGGTGAGCAGCGTCATCGTTTTACCGATATCAAGACCTCCGGCAAAACCGGCCGTAAGCGCTGCAAAGATTAATGCCAAAAGAACATTAACTTTCACTAGGCACAATACGCAAAGCACCACCACCGAAAGGACGATCGGATTCAAAAGCAAATCCATTTGAGACCTCCTTTAGTGAAAAGTCTTTTTTATGGTACTCCGATAAAACAATAGACTGACTGCAAAGTAGGACTTAGTGCTTACAAACGAAGAAAATAAATTAAAAACGACTAAAAAAACGACTCAAAATTCAGAGAATACTACTTAAAAGATCTTCATTTTTTACTTAATTCAACGCAACATAATAATAGTTATGTTGAATTATTAAGTTCCAAATAGTTTTTACATTTAATCTTATTAGTTATTTAAAAGTCCCCTCTCTTAAACTTTCTAGCTTTTAGAGTTTCGCTTAATAAAAACAAAGCAAGGAAGAAAATCCTCCTTGCTCTTCATAGTTAGTTGAAAAAATTAGAACTTGTAGCCAAATTTTGCATTAAACATACGACTGCTTAAATCACTACCCCAACGTTGAGAAGCGAAAATTTCAACTGAGAAGTTGTTTTTACTAAATCCAATGCCAGCAGTTGCATCAGCAAAACAATCGTCTATTTCATCGTTAGCAACGAACCTGTTACTAACATAATTAAACGATGTTTTAAACTCCGGGGCAGTTAAATAAGTGACGTCAAAACTAACAAAAGGCAGAACTTTATATCCATCTACATCGAAATTAGCCTTCCAATTAAAAGCGGTGTTGAATACCGTTGTATCTAAAGAATCGCTCGCATAATGAATATTCCCACTTCCCAAAGTATCGATTGTGAAACCATCATGGTGATTCTTCAAGTAACCCACAGAAACGTTCATGCCAAGAGTTTGCTCTGCGGTAATTGGATAATTTAAATTAATATTGGCTTCTGTATACAGATAGGTTGAATCGGAATTGACCTCATCAGATCCAAATTTATCGGAAACACTGAGCTCATTGTCGCCCATACCGGCATCAAATCGTAACCCAATATTCCAGAAATCATTAAATCGGTAGCGTAACGCGGCACCAATTCCATAGCGTTTTATGTCATCTCGAACAGTTTGGTTATGACTATCCGCATTTTCTTTAGCGGTAGCCAAATATAGAGTTGTGTCAAAATTATCAAAGCGATTGCTAGCCCGTAAAACAAGACCACCTCCGTCACTATCAAATCCCATATTCGAACTATCTCGATAGTCAATGTACCATGGCAATACGGTGATTTCCCATTCTTTATCTTGTGTTAAGTGTTGAGGTTGATGGGTAAGCGATTTCAAACTCAACAATGTATTAATATCACCAGTCATAATCAGATACCGACTTTGATGACCTAAACTTTTTTCTGGTGAAACGCTAACTGTCGCTATTAGGTGATTCATGTCAGCCCCCGTCACCTTAACATCTGTCATGTAAGATGTGGTAGCGAATTGATCAAAAACCCCATTAACATATTCTGTATCTGCTACAAATTGATCATCCTGAGTATAGCGACCAAAGAGCGTTCCTAATTCAATAGTAGATGTCTGACCTGTCAGCTCTTTGGGCACCAAATATAAACTAGCTCCTTCAGCAAACGAAATTTTGTTTACGCCCCCCCGTTTTCATCTACTGCTAAAGCGAAAGGCACTATATTTTGAATGTCATTTAGATCCAGTAACCAATCACCGATTTCAATTTGGCCATTATCTTTAATTCGGCCATAAAATTGATGTGTAATCTTCCCCTTCGCATTACTCAGATCTATTTTCCCCATATTGGAAGCAAAAATCTTACCATCTTGCGCAACTTGAGCAACAATGCCCGCCGCATTGTAATTTTCATCAGTATTAATAAAAATGGTTCCATTATTAATCAGGGAAACTTTCCCTGCGCTTGATATACCATAAAGACCTGCGGCATATACGGTCTTATTAATATTTGTGAGTGCCAGAACACTGCTACTATCAATCTTCAGAGTTAATGGAACTCCGTTTGAAAACTCTGTTTCAAATTCTTCAATATTTGTTGAAAAGTTATAATCAGATTCCTGACTTATATCAAACGCTCCGCTTATTGATATATTGCCATTATTGATAACTGTTGCCTCGGTTTCTCCTTCGTTTAAACCGGCCATACCAATCAATCCCCCCGAAGCACTAAGACCTGCAGCAGCTATTGTTGCAACATTAAGTTCCCAGTTAAACGAATCGAAGTCAGGCGCATGAACTTGAGCCAATTCTTCATCTGTTGGTGTTTTATTATCACTGGTTAAATTCATTGTGGAATAGGCGGAAATTTTCCCTTGAATATCGGAAGATATTGAAATATCACTATTATTAGTAACTTCGGTACCGTAAGATAAAAGTCCGATCTGAGACACCAACAGTTCAGCAGTCTTTGCAAATAAATTACTGACCGTTAACGAACAACCAGTATCAGGATCTTCGTTCCAAATGTTATTAATAATCCAATTACTATACGGGTTATCCAAGATTTTTGACGTATCTTCAATATGCAATTGACTATTTAACGAAACATTCAAATCAATTGTTGAAGACTGAGACAACGAAATAGGGCTATGATTTGTGAAGGGAGTTAATAATGATTGGGCGATTTTAAGTCATTTACAGAATCAGTAGCAGAAATTTCTGCTTGATTTAACCCATACTTTTCTGCAACTCCATATTCAACGTTTGTATTCCACCACTCTTGATATTCTTCATTTTGATTCCAGTCGTATTGCAAAGAAAAATCTTGCGCAGTCGCAGTACTCCCAAATGCTTGCCCCAACAAAATCATAATCGCCAATGGTAGACGCTTTAAGACTAATTTCCTCATTTTTGCTCTCCAACGGGAATGTTAACTCCACTATACGACACATCGCTCAGCAGTACTATCAGTCTTTCTATCTAGAAAAAGAAGAATAAATTTTTGCTTCTTTGACTCTGTTAACGACAAAGATATCAACCTAGAGGTTTAACTTGTTTTAGGGATATTTTCCTAAGTTATCAAAGAAAAATTTTTCCAAAAATGCTGAGTTTCAAATGAAAAAGTCTTAATGTAGCTGTGGTTGATATAGATGTTCTAATATCCGAGTTTTCCAGCATTTCATAGCTAACCCTATCCTAAATTCGAGACATGAGAAATATCAAGAACTTAATCCGAAATGCTACGACATCCAGTCATATTGGACTCCCCACTCAACCATTCCTGTTAAAGACTGACCTAATCTTAGATAGTCTGGAACTGAAAAATAGTTTGTATCAAGCAATTCTGAGGCAATCGGTGGAATATTGAGCCAATAGTTATATAACCATGGACATGATTCCTTGGTTTCAGCTGATAAATGATTTCCACTAGTTGGACTATTGTCATCTTCGAATTTCCAATCCTCTGAATCATCAACCAAGCCATCAAAATACCTATATATACATCCATATTGACCATTTCCAATCACTGGCATTAAATGCTGCCCTGCTTCAGATAATAGTTTTCGCATTAAAAAGAAATTACTTCCATAGAGCTCGTCATCAGTCAGAGAGTCAAGCGGATTTGCAGTGTCGATTTCAATTCTTGAAGAAATCCAACATAAGTTACTTTTACCATCACTCACCGGCGAGGACAAAAAATCCAACGTCCTTTGGGTTAACCTTTCATGATTTTTTTGTAGGAGTTTTTCTAATTTTTCAGTGACTTCCCAAAACTTTTTCAAGTTTTCTTCAGTTGATGGACAAGACTTATTCAATAGAATTTTTCTCTCTTTTAAGTCCCGTTTTACTTTCGCAATCTCATCGCTCGCTAAAAACCTTAAACCCCGAGCCATGGAGTTAATGAATCTTTTCTCAATTTTTTGAACACGGTTAAAACAATAATATTTCTGCATACCTCCTTCTCCGTTACTCATTGGCGCAACTCTCGTTTAACGTAGTCACTGAATACAGGGCATTAGAAAATCGTAGAACATCCGGAACAGACCAATAGGCTTTATTTAATCCTGAGATAAAGGGAATCCCACGAAAGTATTCACCCGCCCAATCACATCCGACCACACATTTCCGATACCAATCCTGATATCCATCTGATTCCATCCAATGCTCTAGATACCTATCTTTTTCAAGATATTCTCTGTCAATACTAACTTCGACTAGCGGAATAAACGTCTCACCCCAAATCTCACATTTGATAACTCGGTTCAGAGCTATACGCATGATCGTGAAATCAGAGCCGTAGGCTCTGTCATCTGACAATTCTGTTCCGTAGCCCCTAGTATCATGAACAGAGACATTCGCATTAATGTTCCATGAGGGACTTTCCTCATCAATCTTTTGAGCGATGACGAAATCCACTAATTGAAGTATTCGATGTCTGGTCGCCAAAATGATTGAATTCATTTCTCCAATTGCGTTCTTCAGAGCCAACACATTTTCTTCTGCTGGCAGGCAACACTTATTTAGAAGTTCTCTGCGTCTAGAAAATAATCCCTGAACCCTTTTGATTTCATCATTTGATGCACTGAATTCGTTTTGCTCTGTCCAAGCCCAAATTTCCTTCTCAATTTCTTGAACTTCATTAAAACAGATGTACTGGATCATAAATGACATTTCCTTTCAAGCAAGGAGAATTTTGACCAGTTTTACATCATTTTATGAAAGACAGAGATGTCTCTCTTCTAGGGCGATCCTCTATTCTTCGATCAGTTTGTCTCCGTTGCCATTGACATAGTGCTGAACAAGTAAATGAATACGGCCTTTAAGAGAGAACCCCAGCCTTAAATAATCAGGAACAGAAAAATATTTCAAATCAAGGATTTCATGAGCAATATAAGGAATTTTCAGTGACTGATCTACTAGCCATTCACATTGCACAGCTGTTTCTGAGAGCCAATTTTCAACATCAGGGTCGTACTCATTTTCGTACCAATCATTCAAAGCAGGATTGTCCAAACATTCCCAACGCCAGTATTCCCTAAGACCAAATTGGAAATCTACTGTTGGGGAATAACAATGCTGCAAATACCTGGGGGCTTCACTCAAAAGGCTTCTCATTTTGAAGAAATCACTCCCATAACTCATGTCATCATCGGCAACCATAATAGGGTTCGATGGATCAATAAAAATTCCTGCCGTTATGCACCAATCTGTTTCTGTTTTACAAAAGGGCGATTCCAGAAGATGCTCGACAATCTCGACAACTTTCGTTTTATTGGTTTTCACTAGTTTTCTGAATTTTTTCGTAACATCCCAAAACAAAGACTGATTCTCAGCCGTTGAGGGGCAAGAGCGATTCATCAAGATTCTTCGTTCGTTTAAAAGAGACTCCAAGTTACCTCGCTCTCCTTCATCTAAATAGTTGTACTGAGGTTTGCCTGTAAACTTTGAGGGCTTAAAAATTTCCTTTTCAATTTCAAGCACTCTGTCAAAGCAAGGGTATTTATCCATCATGGTCTCTTAATCAGGTGAGTAATCAATCGTGAGCTCAATATCAGCTTCTGTGCTATGCGAGAGTCGAAGCAAATCAGGAACTGACCAAAATCCGTACCTAAGGAGTTGTTGAACAGAATAGGAGACCTCTGTTCGATACTGTCCCATCCACTTGCAGCCACGAACATTTTCCATGTACCACCTCTGACGCAATTCGTCTGGATAGTCAGGTGCATTCCAATGCAGAAGTTGGGGATCCTTCAAAAGATTTTCTTCAGCAACTTCCTCCTCAGCAAACAAATCCAAACGTCTGTTATAAGGTTTATGTGAAATGATCTCTTTGGCTGACGCCAGAATCGGTCGCATACGATTAAAATCCGACCCGTAAGCACCGTCATCTGAAAGCTCTATTCCCCCGTAGTCTCCATCAACTATTAAACAGGTATAAATATTCCAATTCTTATTTTTTCTGAGGACGTTATCCTCAGAAATAAATTTCACCATCTCAAAAACGCGCTTTTTATTTAGATCGACCAAGGAGTCCAATTCGTTAGAAATATTTCTCAGAGCCAAGAAATTTTCTTCTGTTGGCGGACAACTCAGATTCAATAAACGCTTACGGTCAGAAAATAACTGGTGAAGATCAAGCTTATCCTGAGAACTCCGATTCCAATGTTTCTTATTAAGCAAATTAAAAATCTGCTCCTCCATTGATTGAATTTCATCAAAACAAGCGTATTTCTTCATGTTGAAGCCACCCCCTTCGAAGCAAGTGTATTTCAACACAGAAGACTTCATTTTATGAAATATCATATAATCGAATTTATCGTTAGCTTTTAATTTAAAGTTCACTCAGGAATAACAATGGACGTAAAAACCACAAAGTTTTTTGATATTTTCAATGAGAATGAACCAGACTGGGCTTTAGACGTTTTTGGAGGTACTCCATATTCTCCAGTATGGATTTGTGGGCTGGAATTTGGAAATGTGAATTTCCTGGATGAAATCGAGAAAGCACGATCCTCTGGAAAAAACCAAAGTATCTGTCGCGCCCCTTTAATTGCTGTAGATAGATATGAATATTCACTATTTACAACAGCCATTGTGGGTTGTCTAACTGATCAGAATCTTTGGGAAAAATTCGAAACAATGATGTCAACCAGAGACACAAAAATCGATGAAATCAAACGCTTTGTAGAAAGTTGGGCAATGAGCAATCGTCTATTTTGCTGGGGAGGTCATGGTTTTCAGATGAATTCGGGAGTTTTGGCACTACCCAGTCACAACAATTGGCAATCTAGAGTTTATCAGTCCTATACATGTCCGTGGGAAAGTGTCAGTATTAAGGAGTTTACTGGTAAAAACTTTGTATGGGAGTATCGGAGTGCGATGTTGGAAGTTTTTAAAAAGCACGTCCAAAATCGCCTTTTAACTTATAGACCAAAGCTGGTGATATGTACTGGCTCAGATGCCGAAGAAGATTTCAAAAAACTATTTTTAGATTCAAACGATAATCAAGAAACTGTTTTTTCGCCTGAATTTCACAAAGACTTTAAAAGCGGAAGAAAACTTACAATCTGTTTTAAGGGTTATTGGCACAAAAAAACAAATACTCATATTGTTGTCACTCGTTTTATATCAGACGGACGAGCATACAGTATCCACTTCAAAGATCTCCCCAAAGTTATACGAACTCTAAAAGGTTTAAAAGAACTGTCATGGTTAGAAGAATTAAAACCAATTGAACCATTGAATGAACTTAGTAAAACCAATCACATTTTAAAACTTGCTGCTTATCTTGATAAGTTAATAAACGGCAATGCATGGTTGTTAGTGGAAACCGAACCAATTAAAAAATTCCTAAACAAATATAAGAAAGAAGCTCAACAAGAATTTGTCTATATACTCCATCAACTCCGTCCAAATGATTGGAACTTATTTATTAATTCAGCCGATGATTTAGCACTTTTCAACTCTATTTGTACTCGTTTGGTTAAATTCCCCAATCAAACTGAGATTAATGAATTAATTTTGGCGATATATGAGGCTCTTTCAAAAATAGCCTTAATTGATAAACCAGAGATCGGCAATTACGGAAATATGCCAAAGGAATATTATTCCCATATGTGATTACAAACTTGGAGACTTTTCCCTTTATTAATCGGGACGCTGTAAAACTTAAGTAATGTCGGTGTATCTAAAGGAGATTGCGATAATGGCCCGCACAACATCTGGTTTTTCTCAGGCTTTGGTTTACCTGGAAATCATCAAACGTTTGCCCAGGCATTACGTCACTTCGACTGAAATCATGGAGGGACTTAAATCTGCCGGTATCAATATTAGAACACTGACACTGCAGCGTTATCTCCAAGAACTTTCTGAAGCCGAAAACAGTCCTATAGAGCGTGACACCCGTTCTCGCCCCTATGGATATCGTCTGGCAACGACTGGGAATTCTTTTAATTTCCTAGCACCTTCCCCTACTGAGTCGCTATTACTTAAGCTCATTCAGGAGTATTTAAAGTTCCAGTTACCGGGAAGAATAACCAAAACCTTGGATCCATTCTTCAAAGCCGCACAAGATCAGCTGGATACACCGTTAGGACACGTAACTAAGGAATACCATTGGTTAGACAAAGTTGCGGTTGTCTCCGATACACTCCCGCGTATTCCGCCAAAAGTTTTACCGCGAATCTTCGAGGATGTGACTAACGCTCTCTATGAAGAAAAGAAGATTCAAGTGAAGTACCGTAATGCAGAAGATGAAATCACTGAGGCCATTTTTAGTCCATTAGGTATGGTTCAGCAAGATGGACGTCTTTATCTTGTCGGTCAATTTGACGGCTATGATAATTACCGCCATTTAGCCTTACACCGCATTGAATCCGTCAAGCAGCTTAGCGACAATGTTCAAGGTAGCCGTGGTTTTAAGATTAAGGACTACATCAAGGACAAACACTTCAATTACACAGGCGATGAGACCAAGATCGTTCATTTGGTTTTGGACTTTAAAAACGAATATACCAAAAAGTATTTACTCGAATCCCCATTTAATAAGACTCAGGTCATTTCTGAACCTGAGCCGGGGTTGTTCAGACTGGAAGTAGACATCGTCGACAGTGTGCTTCTTGACGCTTGGATCAAGACATGGGAAGAGATTGCTCAAATTGTGAGAGTGACTAAAGAAAAGAAAAACTAACAGCTCTTAACTTTCTGCTGCTCAGGCTAATTTAAAGACAAGCAACAAGTTTTTCTCAAAGTGAACAAATGACCTCTCACCTTGGCGCTTGCCTGGCCAATTGTTTAGCAGCATCCTTTTGCTTATCCTTATCGTAGTTGCGAATAAAACATTGAGAATGCAACTACAGATTATTCAAGACGGTGACGAAATGGTGAGTTATGCGAAGATGCTCATTAAGATTGCCGAGTCTGTTTATTAGGATGACATCATGGATGAAAGCGGTGAAAAGTTGAATTCCCCTGTTCCTGCATTCGACCTATAGAGAGGTTCACATATATTTTGCACTCCGTAATCCGAACGGCCATTGCCTAGTAGGATTTCATTTAGGATCAAACTACAATCAACAACAGTACATTGCTCCTATAGATAAAAATGCCAAACAAAAATATTCAAGCATTACTTTCCGAAGTAGCTGCTCTAATTCGAGTTCAGAATCACTATGAGCAAAAATATGCGCCCATTTTGGTCCCTAACTTTCACCCTTTTGAACTGTTTAGGGTTGATGAGCCAACCATTTCAAAAATACTTGCCTTTTTGCTTGATCCGAAGGCCAACCATAAGCAGGGAACTTTGTTTTTGAACGCTTTCTGTGAATTCGTAAAGACTCAACCACCATTAGGTAATAGTGGTGAGAATAACCCAATCAAAGATTCTGACTCCTTCTCAGAAAGAACCTCGGTTTATACAGAGCTAGCGGACAAAGAAAATGGGCGATTGGACATTGTGATATCAGATAATAGGATCGGTATTTGTATCGAAAACAAGCCTTGGGCCGCAGATCAGGAAAAACAACTTTTCCGCTATGGGAAATACTTGACTGACGGCGGATATGACAACTGGCTTTTAGTTTATCTGTGTGAACATAGCCCAAGTGAATACTCAACCGATAATGATACGGATACCTTAGCGCATACAGTGCAAATAACATTCTCTGAATTGTGCAGGATTTTGACAGATGCCGCAAAACTGGCTAAAGCCGCTAAGATTCGTTATTTCATTGAAATGTTTGTGGATTATTTACGAGAATACGTAGTTGGAGAAGGCCAAATGATTGATAACGACACGATTGAAACGATCAAGCTCAATTTTGATGCAGCCCGTGAAATCAGTAATGCTTATGAGGAATTATTGAAGACATCATGGCAACATTTTTGTAACGTCCTTAGAAGTCAATGCAAAACAAAATATAGTGATGAGATTACGTTTAGCTGTAGTGAGAACATTTACACCAGTAATACACGTTGTCACATATTGTTTAAACCTAAAAATAAAGATTGGGGCATTAGTTTTGAAAAAAACAAACGGTTTCAAAATCTTCAAAATTTTTATTGGGGAATTACTGTTGATCAAAAAATACATAGGGATGAAAAAGATAAAATTGCTAACAAGATGAAAGATCTTTTTGGCGAAAGCGATCCTCGTGAAGATATGTGGCCATGGTGGAAGTGGGGTACTGAAAAAGATATCGAAAACGAGAATCGTGAAGCAGCCTATTTCCCACGGAATCTTGATACAAAGAAATGGGTCGAAGAGATGCAATCTCCAGACGGTGGCGAACTCTCCAGAATTATTTGGGATATTGTTGACAAAATTATGGCTGAAGTTAAAAACGAAACGCTTTAAACCTAACAAGCCATTCTCCTAAACATCATAAATTGAACCTCCTGCCCCTATCTTTAAGGCAGGAGGTATTTTTATGATTGAAACTCACCGGTTCCCCACTACGGATATTACAAGTACAGAACTGGATCGCTCTGGTTTTTTCTGGTTTGAAGGCGAGCCGATTGCGCTTATAAAGAAAGACTTTTCAGTGCAATTACTGCTACCTTTTGATCTTTTAAGAAAATACCCTCATTACTCAGCATCATTTAATGGATTTATTGAAATTTCATTCAATATCGTTTGGTTTTCACCAGACTTCGTATGTGACATTATTCGAGCCTGGGCGGAACGCTTTTTCTGTGCTCAAAACCGATTATTTCAAAAAAGTTTGAGCAGAGCACGCCATTGAATTTACGTGCCCCATCCCCAGACATCCCCTAGCTGCCCACTACCCTAAAGAAGCCAAAACTTGTCAATTACTAACTTCTTATTTTGAAGGTTAAAAACATCATAAAACGATGTTTTGGGAACTATTCTTGGAGTGTTAAAAATAGTGTCCGAGGACTCTTTAAGAATGACAGAAACAATGAAAACCCGTGCCCTAAATCAAGAATTTCTAAATCGCGAAGGTTTTATCCGTTACAAGAATTCGCCTGTGGCCTACGTAAAAAACAATCTCTCTGTTCTTCTTTTACTGCCAGCCGAAGAACTCAAAAAGCATCCCTATTATTCAGCAGCTTTTAACGGTTTTATTGAACTGGATTCAAGTGTTAGTCTCATAAACCAGCACTTCACGCTGGCACTCATTGCCGAATGGGGTTCAAAGTACTTTGGTGCCCCTAGCAATAAAGAGCGAGCAGATTATGTAAAAGCCGCAGTTGAAAGGCTGACGGGCGCACATACGGGCGCGGCCTTTTTGGCGGCAAGTCTAGCCAATCCCATGGAGAAAACATCTTCAGACTTTCCTCTTAGTAAAGAGCTCACCGAGAGTGAAATAGATCGACTCGCCATTTTCTCTCAAGAGAAGTATCCAATTTACATCGTTAACGGTTTTTGGTCTGGACAGTTTAGAACACGAGGAGCGCTTTATAAACCTACCCGCGAAGCTTCTCAGTTAATAACTGTGGACGACAGGGCCCTTCATCTGAGCACGAGCAAAGAACTTCTCGTGGAAATGAAAATTGATGACCAACATCGAGAAAAACTCCTTGGCATTTGTATACGTGAGGTTAATGCTGACAGAGAAATAACCGGAGTTTGGTTTATCCCAAAACACGTCTGGAAATGGTTCATGTACCAGCCTGAAGAGAAGTACTTCCTGACCAGCACACAAATGTGGAAATACTTGCCGCATGACAGAACGGCTGATTATGAGCATAAAGCACTTAGCGAGGTACTTGATATCTTGGCCTGGTCTCAAGACGCTAGTCTTGACTGCAGTGGTATTGACGATGTGGTCAAACTTTTGTTGGAACTCAATGATACTGAAACGCAATTTCTTTCCTTCAGGTCTCCGTTAGCTCAGCTCTTTGTTGACGATAAGCCGCTAAATGTGGTTATCCGCGATATTGAAGCGCTCACTGGCGGGAAACACACGTCTGTAACAATTAACGGTGAAAAATTCCTCGCTGCATGTGCTGCCAAAGCGTACGAATTCCAAGGTGAGAACTCCTCTACCCCGTAAACCAGGCAAAAAATCCCTTAGAGGTGATTATGAAATTCTCAGACTTAAAAGAAACCATCCTCGAACAATTTTTAGTCCCCGGCGGCAACGCTATAGTCCCCTTTATTGAAGGCAAGCCCGGTGGTGGAAAATCCGCCTGTGCCCGAGAGATCGTCGCTGAACTGAAAAAGAAGTTCAACATTGCTGATGAGCAAATTATTGAATTTAATCCCTCACTTCGTGACCCCGTTGATGTACTGGGCATTCCTTTTAAGCACGAAGACGGCACTCATAACGTGTGGCTGCCTCCCGAAGAGTTCTACAACTTAAGGCAAGGCGTGGGATATTGCGCTCTGATTATTGAAGAGCTCACGGATGCACCGATGTCTATGCAAAACCCAATGTGTCGAATTATTTTGGACCGCTGGGCCGGATCGGTGAAATTAAGTGACAAGCTTTTTATCATCGCCACCGGTAATCGCGTAGAAGATAAGTCAGGCGCAAGCCGTATGTCCACTAAACTGGGCAACCGTCTACGTTGTCTGCCCTTTGACGAAAATTTAGATGACTGGGTGAAGTGGGCAAAAGAACACAATATTGATGACACGCTGATTAAATTTTTGCAGTTTCAGCCCAAACTTCTTTCTGACTTTGATCCGACTCGCAAAACCAATCCCACTCCCCGTTCTTGGGCCTCTGTTAGCCTTATTCCAAGCTATCAGGGAAATGACAAAGCAAAAGAGCGTCTTTTCCAAGAAACTGTAGCAGGAGATGTGGGCGAAGGGGCTGCCGCCGCATACTGTGCGTTCAGAAAGATGTATCTGAGTTTACCGGACTTCTTAACTCTTTTGAGTCAAGCTGGGACTTACCCAATCCCCGAAGACTTAAACGTCAGGTGGGCAACGGTTATGAAACTCGTGGACCTGATTCAGTCAGAGACCTGCTCTCAGGAAACAGCAGACGCGGCGCTCACCTACATCGGCAGAGTGCCTGCAAGTGATATGCAAGCCATGGCGGTTCGTGAACTCTTTAAGAGCAAAGGTAAAGCAAAGCTGGTCGCAAGTCCTGTATTTAAAAATCTCGCAACGAAAATCAGTAAGGCACTCTGATGACAGAAGTAATTGACAAACTTACGCAAGCCAAAACTCGCCTATCGTTAACGGAACCTTTTTTCAGCACGATTCTTTATCGATTCCCGACGCAGGCAACGGATCTCGTTCCTATCGCGGCCGTTACACCTCGTGGCTTAATTCTCTACAACCCTAAAGCAATCGAGAATTTGACAGTCGAAGAAATAGTCTTTTTGCTCTGTCACGAGGTGATGCATATCGCGCTTGCGCATTCCCTTCGTCGTGACAATCGGGATCATCACATATTTAACATTGCCTGCGATGCTGTCATTAATGAAACTCTAATTGCTCTGGGTATCGGTCAATTTATTGAAAACGGCATAAGGATGCCAGGGGCAGAAAACCGAACTGCCGAAGGAATTTATGATGAACTGATCTCGCAGGCCACAATTATCAGAGTGCCGCTTGACATCATTTTTTCAGGTGACCGATCAAAAGGTATTGCCGGCAGAAATGGTGCCAGAGACGACTGCCTTGCCGAAGCTCGGGCCATTTACGGAGAAGATTTAGATGAAGCGAGCATCCGAGAAATCAGAAATCAAATTAAGCTTGCTGTCGCCGAGGGCATTACAAAAGAAAAAATGTCTAAGAAAATCGGTACTCTCCGTGGACACTTTCTTGAAAGAATTGAAGCGTGTGTACTCACGGAAAAACTACCTTGGTATACGCTTTTGAGTCGTTATATGAATAAATTTGTCACTCAAAACCAAAGTTGGTGCAGGCCCAATAAACGTTTCTCTAACCTTTATCTTCCATCGACGGATAAAGAAGCCCACATGGGTAAGCTCATTGTCGGCCTCGATACTTCAGGCTCAATTGACTCTCATACGCTTTCGGTTTTCGGCAAGCACCTTTTCGATGTCATCGAGGAATGTAAACCTGAGGAGGTGATTGTTTTGTGGTGTGATACCGAAGTCCAAAAAGCTGAACGGCACAATTGGCAAGAGGTTCCCTTTACGCTTGAAGCACATGGCCGAGGTGGAACCGATATGACTGCCATCCATAAATGGGTGAAAGATAACGAAGATGTAACCGAAGTAGACGCCTGTGTTATCCTAACCGATGGTCTTACCCCCTATCCTACAAAAGGACAAGAAGATGTCCCAACACTTTGGGTACTGACGACAGAGTCTAAATTAACCCCAAAGCACATTAATTACATAGTGTTAGATAAGGATCAAGCATGAAGAAAGAAGAAAGACCTCAAAAAAGCGTTGAATCGCTCGATAAAGAGGAGCCTAGTCAAAATACAACAATTAACGTACTAGTTTTAGACAGTCTATATCCTTAATTGTGTTATTCATCTCACGGCTTCAACTATCAAATATAGCTTAATTGCGATATTCCGACTGTATCCCTTGTTTTTTCAGACAATATTAGCCGAACAGTATTTATTTTCGATGGGAAAATAAGAATTTTTGTATGATTGCGAAGAACAATAGCTATCGGAGCAAAAAAATGAAAATCCTGATCACGGGCTTTGATCCTTTTGGCGGCGAGAAAATCAATCCTGCTTGGGAGGCTGTCAGTGTGCTTCCTGACAAAATTGATGAGGTTGAGATTGTCAAGGTGCAGCTACCTACTGTTTTTAAAACTTCGACTTTAAAGCTTTTTGAAGCGATTGATACGTTCAATCCAGACGCAGTTATTTGTGTCGGACAAGCCGGAGGCCGGTTCAATTTCAATGTTGAACGTGTAGCGATCAACATTGATGATGGGCGAATCCCCGACAACGATGGCTATCAGCCAATTGATGAGATTATTTTTAAAGACGGCGAAAATGCCTATTTTTCAAATCTTCCGATAAAAGCAATGGTTGAAGAAGCTAAAAAAGCCGATGTTCCTGCCGCTGTTTCCAACACTGCAGGCACTTACGTTTGCAACCACATTATGTACTCGCTTTTGTATTACATTAATAAAAATAAACTCAATATTCGAGGCGGATTTGTTCATGTCCCCTATATTGCACAGCAGGCCATCGGAAAAAAAAATGTTCCCTTTGTGGAATTGAGCTCAATTACCAAAGGCCTTGAAGCTTGCATACGAGCAATCAAAAATAATACCGTTGATTTAAAAATTACCGGCGGCAAAGAGTGTTAATCTCTTTGATTAAATTGCTGAGCCTGATGAACTATTGGCTCAGCAATTTTTCAGCATTTTTTTTGCAACAGCTCGAATTTAGTTTTTTCACAGACCTCTTACAACAAGGTTAATCCCCATAAGAACCATCGTAACCGAGAGAATAATCACAATAATCCTCGGTTTACTCTTCTTGGCAATACGGGCTCCGATCTGAGCGCCGATCACGCAACCGCAACCGATACAAACAGCCGGAACCCAGATAATATGCCCCAAGGAAGCGTGGCTAACCGTTCCTACGAGGGAACTCACCATCAAAATGAAGGTTGAGGACGCGGTTGCGATTTGAGCCGGGAACCCAAGAATAAAAACCATCATCGGGACATCAATAATGCCGCCGCCAATGCCAAAAATGGTCGAGATAAACCCAACGCCAAACGTCAGGACTACGCCAAGCCAAAGATTAAACTGGGCGGTCGCCGGATCAAAATCTTCAGGTCTTGCGGTGGCTCGTTTTGATTTGGATTTCCAGTACATAAAGCAACCCAAAACAACAAGCAGGCAACCAAAAGCAATGGAAAAACTCGCTCCTGTGAAATATTTGGAGACGAAACTGCCACAAAAAGCGCCGGGAATAGTACTGAGCGCGAACGGTATCGCCGCTCGGAACATAATGCGCTTTTGTTTCATGTAGGCATAAGCCCCGGAAACAGCGTTGCAAGCTACAGCAAAAAGACTTGTACCGATAATCTGTTGAACTGTGCTAAATGTCATGGATCCATCGGGTGCATACATCGTATACATAAAAAGCGGCACAAGAATCAGGCCGCCACCAAGTCCGATAAGTGTCCCAAATTTTCCGACACAAACACCGACCACCAAAAAGAATAAAAATTCCATGATCAAAAAAGCCATTAGAGGGATACCTTCCTCTGGTTATATGTTTTTCCGAATGGTTTATCAACAAGTATTTTTCTTAGAAAAAACTTATAACCGACACGACGTCGGAAAATCGAGTGATATAAAAAAAGGGGTATTTCATTTCGCGCTTCATTTTCCAATCTTCCGAGTCACGTTTAACAGCTGAAAAACAAATCGTGCTGTTTCTGTATTTATTGTTTAATTGGTTCAGTGTTTATGATAATTTCAGCATTCTCAACCAGAAAGTTTTACCGCTTAAGCCGTTGAACTACCGCAATCGTCTCGCCTGTTTTGCACACCTTCGAAAATTCTTCGACCAAGTTTTACGACCTTCCTTACGAACACCGTAGAAAAAACTGACAAACTAATTTTGCTCAAGGTCTCTCTTTAAGAGTTCGCGCAACAAATCGTTCTCTTTTTTCAATTGAGCAATTTCATCACGCAAGGCTTGAGTTTCACCAATGCTTGAATGTTTGAAATTGGGGGCGTGCTGCTCTGTTTGTTTATCTTTTTAAAAAATACCAGACTCCCAGTCCTAAAAGAATAAACAAAACCAAGTTAGAAACACCGGGGAAAAGCGGAACACCTAAAAAATGATGTCCGAAAACACGATGCATTATATCCATCGCCCTTATAAAGAATCATTTTCCTTTAACTTCAAGATACAACGGACGGACAAAATGCGCAAAGGGAAACCGCAACAATGTGTTACGATAAACTATCCAGTTAAATTAAACTAAAAAAGCTCTTCGGGATACGCTCTCATGAAACCGCGTTCGACATAGCTCGGCAGTTCATTGCCACACTATAGTAAAACTATTAAAATAAGTATAAAAGATAATGATTCTCGTTAATATTGGGAGATAAAAATGAACAATACGACAAAATATGGTCTCTTTTTTCTTGGCGGCGTAGTGATTGGCGCCTTAGGCGCTGTAGCTATCACACGAGGCAAGCTCAATGTGAAGCCTCTTGCCACAGATCTTTTGAGTACCGGACTTGATCTTCGCGATAAAGTAATGGCCGGCGTTGAAGGCGTTAAAGAAGATCTTGCGGACGTGATGGCCGAAGCCGAAGTCAAGTCGCAGGAACGCAAACTGGCCAAAGAAGCGCTTGAAAGCACCAAGAATGATGAAACTCTCTCCGAGCCTGACTCTTCAAAAGTTGTTGCATAAAACACTTAAATAAATCTCGGTACTTTAGAGATGCTTTTTAAAAAAGTTCATGCGGCCGGTAACCGCCAGCGCTGGCGCACGACACAGACTATCTCACTAGCCAGCATGGCTCTTGTTGCCTCTGAAATTGAAGAAATTGACGGCGTCAGCGGTTTGTTGGCCAACGCCAGAACCGGTTCCGTAACGGTGACAGTTGATGATGTCAGCGCTATCAACAAAATAGATAAATATTTTGAATGGCTTAAAACTCATCCCCCTATCACCCGCCACAATTCCGAAAAAGCAAAACGAGCCCTGGCACAAACAAAGGCAGAAATGGCTCGGGCTAAAAAGCCTCCTGCCATTGTCCGCACGCTAGCCAATACATCCGGCCATCTCGTCAGTGGCATGCCACTTATGCGCTTGGTTAGACAACTTCCCCAACTTTTTGAAAAAAAAGTTACCGATTTTGACGCTGCCGAACCGATATTGGATCTTTCTCCGCTGGCCCGATATGTATTGGTGAGGCCGTTTCTGCCTATTATGGTCAATAGCGTTAACGCCATTCTCGGCAGCCTCCCCATCATTTTTGAAGGCTTAAAGTCACTCCTTCAAGGCAAACTTAACGTCAACGTTTTAGATGCCGCGGCACTTTCAGTTTCTTTGTTTCGAAGAGACTTCAAAACCGCGGGACTTTTAATCGTACTCTTGGGACTTGGTGAAATGCTGGAGTCCTACACACGTAAAAAGTCTTTGTCGAGCTTGACCGAGCAGTTGGCAATCAATGTCAATAGTGTCTGGATCCGAACTGCCGATGGGGAAATTCGTCAAAAACCCCTTAAAGAGCTCCATGTTGGCGAGGAAGTTGTTGTTCATGCCGGCAGCGTCATTCCGATCGACGGCATTGTGAGCGGCGGAGAAGGCTCAGTAAATCAAGCATCAATGACTGGTGAGCCTCTTCCTGTTCACCGCTATCTCGGCGCAAGCGTTTTTGCAGGTACTGTACTTGTAGATGGTGAATTGACAATCCGCGCCACTCACATAGGAGGCCAAACTCGTCTAAATCAGATCGCCCGTTTTATCGAAGAGAGCGAGGTTGCAAAAGCCTCAATCCAGGGTAAAGCCGAGCACTGGGCCGACCGGATCGTACCCTTTAACTTCCTTTTGGCTGCACTGGTCTACTTTTTTACTCGAGACTTTAACCGCATGGCCGGTGTTCTGATGGTGGATTTCAGTTGCGCTTTGAGATTGGCGACACCATTGGCAATTCTGACCGCCATGCGTACCGGAACTAGAGAAGGTGCCGTCATCAAGGGTGGCCGTTATCTTGAAGCACTTTCTGAAGTCGACACTGTTGTTTTCGATAAAACCGGCACATTGACTGCCAGTTCCCCCAAACTTTCGGATGTCATTGCTTTGGATGAGAAATACAACCGAGAAGAGTTGCTCCGTTTAGCCGCCTGCCTTGAAGAACACTTTCCACACCCGGTCGGACGTGCCATAGTCCGTCAAGCTGAGAAGGAAGATCTGTGGCATGATCGGGAGGATGTGCACGCAGAAGTCCGTTATATCGTGGCTCACGGAATCTGCTCGGCCGTTGGCGATCATCGCATTGTTCTGGGTTCAAGGCACTTCATTGAAGATGATGAACAAATTGATGTTTCGGTCGCTCAAAAGATTTGCGCCCAATTAGCCAAAGAAGGAAAATCAATTCTTTACTTAGCGGTCGGAAATAAATTGGTTGGAGTGCTGGGAATAGAAGATCCGATTCGCCCGGAATCCAAAGCGGTGATAGAAGAATTGCACGCTCTTGGCATCAAACGGATTTTGATGCTAACCGGTGATGATAAACGCACCGCTCATGCCGTGGCCGCACAACTGGGCATTGACGAATTCCACGCCGGCATCCTCCCCGCAGACAAGGCTAGGATCGTTGAAGCCCTCAAAGCGCAAGGCGCAAAGGTATTGATGATCGGCGATGGCATCAACGACACCCCTGCTCTCTCAGCTAGTGATGTTGGTGTCACGCTTCGCGATGGAGCCGACATTGCCCAAGAAGTCGCAGATGTGGTTCTAACACATAATAGTCTCTCGCAGCTACCTCAAACGATTACACTGGGACGAGCAACAATGACCCGGATCCGTCAAAATTTCATCACATCAGTCGGGTTAAACAGTGTTTTTTTGGCCGGTGGTTTAACCGGCTGGCTTACTCCGGCCGCTGGAGCCTTACTTCATAATGGCACCACAATAGGAGTTTGCTTAAACGCCATGAGAGAGCCGGTCACAATGGACAAAGAAGTTGGCGCCGGAGAATTTTCAGAGACCATCCGAAATGCCCTACGTTATGTCACGCAGATCACAAACACCCTACAAGGGAGCCGTCATGGACACTGACATTGATCTCAAAACTATATTAAAAACCGTTCGCTCATCATTGCCCGGACGATTGAGACTTCGATTGCCTCAACTTGTCAACATCGACAAGGATTCCGCTTTACTGATTACTCAATGGGTCGAAAGCCACGGAGAAAGCATTACAGTCGGCCTTAATCCTAGAGTTGGCAGTCTTTTAATAACCTGGGATCTTAATCGCGATAATTTGGATATTGAAGAACTTTTTAGTGAAGCTGCCGAATATCTCAATTACGCCACCGATCTTGGGATACTCAATAAGGGAAAAAAATCCAAAGAAAACGCCTCAACGGGTCAGATTGAAAATTGCGCCAAGTCTTTGCCAAAACAGTTCGAATTTTTAGGCAATAGCGTTCTTGATCGGCTCAGTCCTTATATAGCGCACGATATTAAACAAAAAGCCAGAAAGCGCCGCGTCACACAAAACCGCTTAATGCTTGCGAGTCTTTTGTTCAGTGTGGGAGTTTTAGCCACTTCTCAAACAAAAAGTCATGTTCTTTTCGGCGGTGCCTTTTTAGCTCTTCTGACTGTCCACCTTCTTCAACACCGAAAAGTGCTTTAAAGGAACTTTTATGCTGGAAAAGACCTCTCAAGCCTTCAAAAAATTGATTGTCACTCTTATTTTTATTTTGGCAATCGCGCTATTGATTTGCACGATTTCCGTACTTTTTTCCGTGTTGACACTAGCCGTCATTGCAACTCTTACAACCCTTGTCATTGCCCCTAAAGAAACCCGTCAATTCTTTGCCAAGACTGCCCAGTGTATTGATTCGTGGGTACAGGCAATGGTGAAAATGGTGACCGAAGCCGGAGAGCTCGTTAAAGATCTCATGCGACAAAATAAAACAGAAAACAAAAAGGATGTGACTCCAGACAATTAAGTTTTGATTACCAAAACATCAGAAAATCTCGTCGTGTAAGAGGGACTTTTCATATCCCGTCTCATTTTCCAGTAACTAGAGTTCCTTTTCACAGCTGAGAAGCTAACAGTGTCCCTACCATACTTACTGTTGATCCGGTCAATCACTTCTGACAACTTATCGGCTTTTTCAGTTTCAAACGCCAGCAGATCACCGTTTGTTTCATAGACAGGTTGAATGTCGCTTAAAACAACGCCGGCCTTTTTATAAGCGACGCCTTTCCTAAAAAGCCGGTGGAGCAATTTTTCCGCGCTGCCCAATATCGTAGGCGTGTCATTGACGTGGTGTCCTAATTCAATCACATCCATTGCCGCATAAGCGGGAACATCTGATTTAAAACGGTTGGAAAAAATAAAAACTCCAACTTTAGCCGCCACAAGTCGCTCTTCGCGTAAAACGCGTGCGGCTTCCTGCGCATGCATGGTGATAGCACTTAAAAGATCGTTTTTATCATAGACATCATCCGCAAAGCTTCGGCTTCGAACAAGACGTTGACGAATCGGAGCGGTGGGTTCAAAGTCAATGGCTTTAATGCCACGCAACTCTTTTGCGGTATCAACAACATTGCTCGGAAAACACTGCTTCAGAAGTGCTTCCGAAACTTCACTTAAATCAAGCGGCGTTTGTATTCCCAAACGAAGCATTCTGGAACTTAAACGTCCGCCCACTCCCCAAACCTCTTCCACACTCTGACAGGCTAAGGCTTTACGCTGCCTCTCGGGTGTCAAATCGTTCCAATTGAGCACACCGTTTAGCGCGGGGATTTTTTTTGCCAAATGATTGCAGTATTTTGCGAGGGTCTTTGTCGGAGCGATACCCACACAGGCCGGTATGCCAATCCAGCGCCAAATCCGCTTCCTGATTTTGAAACCCAACGCCGTTAAATCCGACAAGCCGGATAGGTCGGCAAAGCACTCATCAATGGAGTAAACCTCAATGGCCGGTGTCAAAGAGGCAATCGTTTTCATCATCCGTGCAGACATATCCCCATAAAGCTCATAGTTACTGGAAAAGACTGCTACCTGATTTCTTTTAATAATGTCTTGGACTTGAAACAAGGGAACGCCTCTTTTTAATCCCAATGTTTTAGCTTCCTTCGTGAGCGTCACAATGCAACCGTCATTGTTACTCAGAACAACAACGGGACGGTTTTTTAAGTCCGGTCTAAAAACCCGTTCACAGGAAGCATAAAAAGAATTCCCATCAATAAGAGCATACATAGTGTGCTTTTTCAAATAGAAACCTTGCCGGAAAGAGCTTTAATCACAAAATTCACTACCCCAAACAGATGCCATTCCTGGCCTTCTAGCGGATAAATATCAGGATATTGTCCAGAGCTGTTTTCTGCTTTAAGGTAAAAACCTTTTGGAGTACGGATAAAACGCTTAACGGTATACTCGTTGTCAATTTGCATCACTACAATGTCACCGTTTTTAGGGGTACGCGAACGGTCTACAACGATTAAGTCTTCATCGGACAAGCCAGCATCGACCATTGACTGTCCTGAAACTCGCAAAACAAAAGTCGCTGGCGCGTTATCAATTAAAAGTTCATTAAAATCAAGTGTTTCCTTATAGCTTTCTGCAGGTGATGGGAAACCGGCCTGTACAGAATACTCAAACATCGGAACAGATTGGCTTGTCCGAGGTACAACCTTTTTAATCCATGAAGGCAGATCCTTTAACTGGGGAGCAAGAGAGCTTAAAGCCATTCTCAGCCATTTACTGCCTCCCTTTTCACGAAAGACAACTTTTTGATCTGGTGTCACTCGAGCAATGATCGTTTCGCTCAGAGCCTCTTCCCCTTCTGGCTTTCTGCCAGCATTTAATCTTTTACCGCCCCTTTGTTTTTTCTGCATAATCAGCTCCTCTGTCTTTTATTTGATATTGTAATACAATTTCAAATAAAACAGAGTGATTAATTACCTAACGCGAATCGGTTCAAAAGACTCAGTAGTATTGCGGGCCGACAAAATGTTTTTGTCTATTTTGGATAACGATCAGAGATACCTTTCAAAATCATGAAATCGAACAGCATCAGTAATAGCTCTGTTGCTCTTTAGTCAATCAGCTGAAAAATCGGTTAAATTCAATTCGAAGGGGTGATTTTCACCGACACTGCAGACTAAAAGTTCTCACTCCCACAACTGCAGAATTGTTGCGTTGAAGTATTGTTAAGAGTTAATTTTTCCACAGACCAGCCTTAATGCAAGCATCCTTTACAAAAGAATTCTCATTTTTTTGTATTTTTTCAATACGTTGAGCTCGCTGGCATTCCCAAGCATCCACCGGATACATTTTGTCCCAAGCTGTCATGAGTTTTCTTTGCTGATCACTTAAACGAAATCTCGGATAGGAAGCCGCCATGTAAAGATGCGTTCTTGCGATTTGTCCTCGAGCCCGCTCCGGCGGTTCTGCTCGTCTGCCCTCAATTTTCATCTCACACGTGCCAAAGCTACTTTTAGCGTGAGGTAACATTTGGAAATTGTAGTTCTGGCGAGCTGCATTCACTGCTCCGATTGCCGGATACAGGTTATACATATCCGCCTGCATAAAGCGGTACTCTTGGTTAGCCCGCTCTGCGCACCGGCGCCCCTTATAGCTCTTGCCTTTATTATTGACGCAAACCGGATCACCCTCTCGCCACTCTTTAAAACTGCGGCCAAAATTTTCAGCAGCAACTACATGTTCCCATTCCACCCTGCCTGCTCGCTTTTGATGCTTTTGAGTAACAAAGCCGGCCGGTAGCGTAATATTTTTCCGCGAGTCAAATTCTGCTGCGCAATAAAGCGTGACCCGATGGTCAAAATAAACTTCCTTTTCAAGCAATTGTTTTGCCTTGTTAAAAGAGTCATTAACTGTATTGCCTTGCGAAAAACTCAAGGCAGGCACAAAAGCTAATACCGCAGCAACTAATTTGGGAGACAGAGTCATGAAAATCTCTTTTTAAGACAATTTTGTCAGGGCATTATAGACACGCACCAAAAGAAGCGAGTCAATAAGAGCTCCGTGCTTAACGCGAGCTGATGCATCAATCGAAAATGCCTTGCAAAGAGCATCCAAAGAGGCGGGTTGTCCCGGACGAAGTCTTCTGGCTAAAGTCAAGGTATCCACAATCCCGTTGCAATAGTCACCAATACAGCCACGGCCAATTTTCTTAAGTTCTGTATTTAAAAAGCCGATATCAAACCGAGCGTTATGGATAACTAAGGTTGCTCCGTACACAAACTCCAAGAACTCATCGGCAATTTCAACAAACCGAGGTTGATTTTTGAGCATGTCCCATGAGTAACCGTGCACACGTTGAGCACCGACAGTGACGGGACGTTCAGGATTAATAAGCTGGTGGTACATTCTTCCGGGATCTCCGTTTTGCAATATTTCCACACAGCCTATAGAAACAAGACGGTCCCCGTATTTCGGGTATAAACCAGTTGTTTCCGTATCCAACGCAATGAGTCTATTTCGATGCATTATGACTGAAGCGAAAGGGCTGCCAGTTCAAGTTGGCAGCCCCAGCCAATTAATCAAAAGTCGAAATGGCAGTAAAGAGAACTTCCGTACCCAACATGAAGTCATCTAACTTCATCTTTTCTTTCCAATTGTGAGAGCCGTCTTGGTTGGCCACAAAAATCATGGTAATGGGAACGCCCATATCGGCCATAACAGCTGAATCGTGCCCAGCCCCGCTAGGAATTTCCATCACATCAATTTCTGCCTTTTTAGCTGCCGCCTTCAAATGTTCAAAAAGGTCGTGATTAACTTGAGCGGCCTTACAAACCAATGTGCGGTCAAATTCAAACGTCACTCCCCGATCTGCGCCGGTTGCATTGGCCTCGGCAACCAATAACTTATGGAAACGATCCAGGGTATCCATAGAAAGACTTCTCATATCAACACTGAAAGAAACTTCACCTGGAATAATCGCAATGGCAGCAGAAGGCGCAGTATTAAAGACGCCGACTGTAAATACCAAATCCTCGCCTCTCACAAGCCACTCAGCCCAGTGACGCTCCATCTTCATCATGAGCTCACTCATGGCCATCACAGCATCATGACGATACTGTTTATCAACGGCTCCCGAATGAGCTGTCACTCCAATACAGCGGCATGTTTTATGACGCAGATTGCCACGAATACCTGTCACAATACCGACCCGAGCTTTCTTTTGAGAGTCCAAAGTCGGTCCCTGCTCAATATGTAGTTCTGTGAAAGCTGCAATCTTAGAAAAATCAATTGCAGGATCTGTACGAATCATGTCGTCCGGATTAAATCCGGCTTCCCGAACAGCTTCGGCCAATGTCTGATCTTTTGAGCGATGCTTGAGGGCTAAATCTTCGGCTGTTAACTGACCGGCCATCGCTAGCGATCCAACATAAGCTTTACCAAACCAGGAGCTTTCCTCCATTCTAAAGACGACCATAGTGACGTCACGCTTAGGTTGAAAGCCGATCTTTCTCATCCACCATAGCGTAGTCAAAGCAGCAACTACACCTGCCAATCCGTCATAGTGGCCGCCCTGAGGAACACTATCGGCGTGCGAACCAGTCATATAACAGGGAAGAGAACGGTCTGTGCCTGGCAACGTTAAAAATAAATTACCGCAACGGTCAATCTTAATTTCCAGATTCAACTCTCGGGCAACATTTTTCAGATATTCATGTGCCTGATTTTCCAGAGGACCATAGCCTTGGCGGGAAATACCTCGAACAGGATCTTTGGAAAATTCACGAATATCATTAAAGACTTTTTCTGCAAAAGCTCGGGCACCTTCGCGAAGCCGTTCTTTAGCCATAGCATTCTCCTCTTGTTGGATTTCAGACGTCAAATCAGTTTTATTGTGGGCTTTATTGCCAATAAACTCAACACATTTTTCTTTTTCTATTTTCTATCCCTAATCCTAACCCTTGTCTTTTAAT
>ENA-UEQB01000031-UEQB01000031.1-human-gut-metagenome-genome-assembly--contig:-NODE-31-length-121930-cov-14.816435_pt1 | contig 121930 bp, 108 predicted proteins | sample MGYA00242901_ERZ507918 | MGnify/ENA primary metagenome ERZ507918 (study PRJEB26167, sample SAMN06115405) | human gut metagenome | host: Homo sapiens | place: China:Sichuan | collected 2016-04-06... | reverse complement strand
GTCACCATCGTACTTTGCAGCCAGCTGTGGAGGTGCACCGCTATCGATCATTAAGCAGTATATTGAGCAGCAGAATACGCCTCAATAGCCGATTAAAATCGGCGTTCCTTATATCCCCGGCATTATCATTAATACCGAGGCTTTACGGAACCTGCGGTAAAAATATTCATCCGAGCAATTGCATAGGTAATAAGATGGCGGAATTTGTTTCGTATAAAAATCACTTTCTGATAGCGGCTCCCAATATGAAGGATCCGACGTTTGAGGGAACCGTCGTCTATATTTGCGAGCACACAAAAAGCGGTGCAATGGGACTTGTCATCAATCGACCGATTCTCTTAAGCGTGGAGTCTTTGCTTGAAAGAATCGGGATTGAAAATAAAAATCCTGCTCTAAAGGATTGTTATCTTTATGACGGAGGACCGGTGCAGGTTGAGCGCGGCTTCGTCCTTCACACGGCTAACAGAAAATATCACTCCACCATGCAGGTCACCGAGGGGATTTATCTATCAACCTCTCGCGATGTGTTGGAAGCGGTGGCTGTTAATGAAGATGCTCCGGAAAAATTCTTACTTTCATTGGGCTACAGCGGCTGGAGCGACGGGCAATTGGAATCTGAGTTGGCGGTGAGCGGATGGCTCATTGCACCGGCAGACGAATCGATTATCTTTGATACGCCGGTGGATGAGCGTTACGAAAAGGCGCTCAAATTACTGGGAATTGATCTCTCAACGCTTGAAGCTTGGGGAAATGAAGCGGGGCACGCATGACAGACGGTGTGGTAGTTGGGTTTGATTTCGGAGAAAAACGAATCGGGGTGGCACTCGGCAATACGCTCACGCGAGAGGCTCGTCCTTATAAAATTTTGGATTCCAGAACAAATGATGTTCGCTGGAAAGGGGTGCAGCGAGTCATTGATGAGTGGGCCCCGGTCTCTTTAGTTGTAGGCGTCCCCCGTCATCCGGATGGAACAGCACACGAAATGACGCAGCGCTGTGAACGTTTTGCTCGACAGCTTGAGGGGCGTTTTCATCTTCCTGTATATCGGGTGGACGAGCGCTATTCCTCTGCGGTAGTAGAAAGTGAAGCAGACTTTATTGACGATGAGGCTGCGTGTATTATTCTGCAACAATTTTTCAACGAATCTGAATAGTTGTTTATGAATAAAATCGTCGGCTGTTACCGTTTTGTCTGTGGCCTGCTTTTTGCCTTGGCCTGCATCCTATTGGTCCTTTTTTATTTGCAGTGGATCAGGCCCGAGGCTAAACGAAACATTATTCGAAGTTGGGCGAAAACTTTTATTGAATTAATCGGCATGAAATTCAGCGTGCAGGGCGAAGTGTATGAAAAGCCCTGCCTCATTGTGGCCAACCATATTTCATTTGTGGATATTTTTGCGCTCAATGCCTTAAAACCCGGCCGCTTTATTGCTAAAAGTGAGATTGCCGGTTGGCCTGTTTTCGGTCGAATCGCTAAGGGAGTGGACACGCTTTTTATAGAACGAAAAAACCATCGCTCCATTATCGCGGTTAATGAACAAATCAGTGCAGCCTTAATGCAAAAGCAAACAGTTATGCTTTTCCCGGAAGGTAAGACGAGCATCGGTGTGTCACTCCTGCCGCTTAAAGCCAATTTAATTGAGCCTGCAGTTCTCTCGGGTACACCTGTGCAGCCGGTCGCAATCTGTTATACCGAAAACGGTCAAAAGACAACGAAGGCGTCCTACGCCAATATTTCTATTTTTGATTGTCTTTGGACGATTTGCAGTACACCGGGACTAGCGGTCACTCTCAAAGCGCTGCCCATCATTGATGTCACAGGAAAGACCCGTCATGAGGTAGCTCAAGAAGCGGCAGCATCAATGAGTGAAGCGATGGGCGTGCCTAATCCCATGCAAAATCAGCCCGAAGGACTGCATCATCACTGTGACGCAGTGGGCAATACTCAAAAAGCAGCCTAAAAAACTTCTTAGGCAAAAGGATCACAGTACTGAGGGGCTTTGACTTGGAGCACTTTTCTCTCCGGTAATTCAATTGCGCTCAGTGCTCCGCCCCATACGCATCCCGTATCGAGCGCAATCACGTGCTTTTGATTGACAAGCCCCAATGTTGACCAATGCCCGAACACAATATTGTCGTCCTGAGTTTTTCGGCACGGGCACTCAAACCAGGGCATTAAATGTTTGGGAGTCTGTCCCGGAGCGTCTTTCACCTTGTAGTCGGGGATGCCTTTTTTATCGACGAATCGGATGCGTGTAAAGCCATTGAGAATCGCCCGCATACGAGCTGCTCCGGTTAAATCATTGTCCCAGAGGTCTTTGCCGTACATCTCCTGCAGGTAGTCTTTCCAGTGGTCGCCGCGAAGCTCATCTTGCACTTCTTTGGCTAGATTACGAGCTTTTTTAAGTGACCAGGCCGGGTCAATAGCGGCATGAACAAAGGTGTAATCCTGCCAGTCAAAAAGTAAATATTGGTGTCTGACCCAATCAATTAATTCTGAGGCATCAGGGGCATTTAAAATTTCATCGATCGTATCTCTCCTGTTGGCTTTGCCCGCGCCTGCAGCTGTGGCAAGCAGGTGCATTTCGTGGTTGCCCAAGATAAGAGTGGCACGCTCGCCCAGTGAGCGAACAAGACGCAAAGTCTCTAATGATGCCGGTCCACGGTTAATGATGTCTCCGATAAAGATGAGGGGGGAGTCCGCAGGGATGAGTTCCATCAGCTTTAAAAGTGTCGGTAAACAGCCGTGTACATCGCCGATCACAGTTACATTTTGAGAACTTTGCATGAGTGTTATTCCTAAAGATCGCGGCAGAGCCAAAAAGATATTCGATATACTTAACGCACTCGCATTTTAATTCTTTAATCACAACATTATGAAAGACGTTCGAAAAGTTGTTTTTCCGGTTGCAGGATTAGGTACTCGTTTTTTGCCGGCTACTAAAGCTATGCCCAAAGAGATGCTTCCGGTGGTCGATAAGCCGTTGATTCAGTACGCAGTTGAGGAAGCTTACGCAGCAGGTATAACAGAAATGATCTTTATTACGGGACGCTATAAACGCGCTATCGAAGATCATTTCGATAAGGCTCCCATGCTGGAAAAAGAGTTGATCGAAAAAGGCAAAACCGAATTGCTGCAAACGGTCCGCTCCATTGCTCCTATGGGTGTCACGTTTATTTATATCCGTCAGCCTGAACCGCTGGGGCTTGGTCACGCTGTCTTGTGTGCACAGCCCGTTGTAGGTGATGAGCCTTTTGCCGTGATGTTGGCTGACGACTTAATCGATGCTCAGCAGGCTGCAATCGGACAGTTAATTGAAGCACGCAAGCAAGTGGGCGGCGGCAATATTTTGGCTGTGCAGGATGTGCCTAAAGCCGATACCAAGAAGTACGGTATTGTCGGTGTAGAAGATAGTCTTGCAACAACGAGCCGAGTGCACGAAATGGTCGAAAAACCCGATCCCGATCATGCACCTTCTACTTTGGCTGTGATCGGCCGCTATGTGCTTGAGCCCGAAATCTTTGAACGTTTAAAGAAAGTTCAAAAGGGCGTGGGCGGTGAAATTCAGTTAACCGATGCGATCGCCAGTCAGTTGGATCTCGGCACGACCTATTCGCATCGCTTTGACGGTATTCGTTATGACTGCGGATCAAAGCAGGGCTTTTTGGATGCGACGGTGCGTTTTGCTCGCAAGGCAGGCTACCAAATCTAATTCTGGATTTTATTGTCAGAGAAACACACGGGACCGATTCGGTCCCGTTGTTGTTCTTAGGAATAAGAAGCGACTTTCAGAATTTTCTCAGCGTTGGCAATTCTTTCTGCCGTTGGAGCTGAGACATCTGTCAATTCGTACTTTAAGCCCAATTCCTGCCACTTATACATGCCGAATGAGTGGTAGGGCAAGACTTCAACACGACGGACGTTGCGAAGCGTTGAAATGAAGTCAGACAAGCGTTTTAGGGCTTGATCATCATCGGTGTGACCGGGAACTAAAACATGACGAATCCAGACCTCCTTATGAATCTCATCAAGGTAGCGTGCGCAGTCTAAAATCGTTGCATTGGACTGTTTGGTGAGTACTCTGTGCTTGTCATCATCAATATGCTTGAGATCCAGCATCACGAGATCGGTGTAGTCCATAAGCTCTTTAAATTTGGAAAAGAAGGGTTCCTTGTGAGTAAAGGGCCACCCGGCAGTATCAATGGTTGTATGTACCCCTTCGGCTTTTGCCAACTTGAAAAACTCGAGCAAAAAATCGATTTGCAACAAAGGTTCGCCGCCGCTTACCGTAATGCCGCCTTCATCACCCCAGTATGACTTATAGCGCAATGCAAAGTCCAAAATTTCACGAGCGCTTTTCTCCTCTCCAATCCCTAACTTCCATGTATCGGGATTGTGACAGTACTGGCAGCGCATTTTGCAGCCTTGTAAAAAAAGGACAAAGCGCACCCCCGGACCGTCAACAGAGCCAAAGGTTTCATAGGAGTGGACGTTAGCCATTGCCATATCGGATAGTCTCCAAAAATGACACGCCTTCGATGCCTTAAAAGACAATCGAAGGCGCGTGCAGTCAGTCAATTACATTGATTTGTGGCAGGTACGCGAAATCACGTCGAGCTGCTGTTCACGGGTAAGGTCGATGAACTTAACCGCATAACCAGAAACACGAATGGTGAAATTAGCGTACTCCGGTTTTTCGGGGTGTTCCATTGCATCAATCAATTTTTCGGTACCGAAAATATTGACATTGAGGTGGTGAGCACCGCGGGCAAAATAGCCGTCCATCACACGAACCAGGTTGTTGACCCGTTCTTCAAGCGAGTGGCCCAAAGCATCGGGACTGATGGTCTGCGTATTGGAAATGCCGTCCAAAGCATATTCATACGGCAGCTTCGCCACAGAATTCAAGGAAGCCAGAAGACCGGTTTGCTCGGCACCGTAGCTGGGATTTGCGCCCGGAGAGAGCGGCTCACCTGACTTACGGCCGTCGGGCAAGTCGCCGGTAGCCTTTCCGTACACCACGTTGGAGGTAATCGTCAAAATGGACGTGGTGGGCTCTGAATTGCGATAAGTATGGAACTTGCGAAGCTTCTTCATGAAGGTCTTCAAGAGCCACACTGCAATCGTATCGGCACGGTCATCGTCATTGCCGTAACGCGGGAAATCGCCTTCGGTTTCATAGCCGATGACAACACCCTGTTCGTTGCGAACGGTCTTCACCTTGGCGTACTTAATGGCACAAAGCGAGTCAACGACGTGAGAGAAGCCTGCAATACCGGTAGCAAAGGTGCGGCGAACGTCCGTGTCAATCAAAGCCAATTCTGCGGCTTCGTAGTAGTACTTATCGTGCATGTAATGGATAAGGTTGAGGGTGTTGACGTAAAGACCGGCCAACCAATCCATCATCTTGTCAAAGCGTTCCATCACCTCATCGTAGTCAAGATACTCGGAGGTAATCGGACGCAGTTCGGGCCCCACCTGCATGAAGGTTTGTTCGTCAACGCCGCCATTGATTGCGTAGAGCATGCACTTGGCTAAGTTTGCACGGGCGCCGAAGAACTGCATTTCTTTACCGGTTTCGGTGGCCGAAACGCAGCAACAGATCGAGTAGTCATCGCCCCAGATCGGACGCATCACATCGTCGTTTTCGTATTGAACTGAAGATGTGTTGATGGAGATCTTGGCTGCATAGTCGCGGAAAGCTTTGGGCAAGTGCCGCGTGTAAAGAATCGTGAGGTTCGGTTCAGGAGACGGCCCCATATTTTCAAGCGTATGCAGGAAGCGGAAGTCATTTTTGGTGACCATGGAGCGCCCGTCCATACCGAGACCGGCAACTTCAAGCGTAGCCCACACGGGGTCTCCGGAGAAAAGTTGGTTGTAGGACGGAATACGTGCGAACTTCACCATGCGGAACTTCAACACAAGGTGGTCGATTAATTCCTGGGCTTCGGATTCCGTCAAAGTGCCTTCTGCCAAATCGCGCTGAATATAAATATCCAGGAAGGTGGAGATACGGCCGACGGACATGGCGGCGCCATTTTGGGTTTTAATGGCAGCTAAATAGCCGAAGTAGAGCCACTGCACAGCTTCTCTGGCGTTTTTGGCCGGACCGGAAATGTCAAAGCCGTAGTCCGCAGCCATTTCCTTCATTTGCATGAGGGCGCGGATCTGATCGGTGATTTCTTCGCGCTGACGGATAATGTCATCGGTCATGATGCCGCAGCCGCAATGGGCCATGTCTTCCTTTTTCTTAGCGATCAGGAAGTCAATGCCGTAGAGGGCAACGCGGCGATAGTCACCGACGATACGACCGCGGCCGTACGTATCCGGCAAACCGGTAATAATCTTATTTTTACGAGCCAGACGCATCTCAGGCGTATAGGCATCATAGACCCCTTGGTTATGGGTCTTATGGTATTCGGTAAAAATCTTGTGGAACTTGGGATTGGGCTTATAGCCATAAGTTTCACAGGCCTGTTCAGCCATCTTAATGCCGCCAAAGGGCATAAAAGCACGTTTTAAGGGCTTATCGGTTTGAAGACCGACAACCTTTTCAAGGTCTTTGGTGCCTTCACCCATATAGGCAGCCTTGTAAGCCGTGATGCCGGAAACCACTTCAGTTTCCATATCCAAAACACCACCCTTGGCTCGCTCTTCTTTCTGTAAGCCTTGCAGGATATCCCAAAGCTTGGAGGTCGCCTCTGTGGGCGGCTGCAGGAACGAATCATCGCCGTCATAGGGAGTGTAGTTGTTTTGGACGAAGTCACGAACATCAACTTCATCAACCCAATGAGTACCCTTAAAACCTCTCCATTCGGTTTTCATATTTAGCTCCAAGTGATCAAAAAATATTCTGTTCTCGCGCTTTTAATGAAGCGCACACAAGTACTGACGGACTTTTCTTAAAGTCGCGCGAAATCTTTTTTACAGCTCTATTATTCTTGCCTTATTTTGCCCTGTCAATGGTATTTCGGATATGAAAATGACAGACTGTGTAAAAGTAGGTTAATTTCTATCGGCGGGAAATATTTGTTCTATCGGTCAAGGAGTAAAAACCTAGATTTTTCAAAGAAAAAGCCGAACCTGTTTGCTACAGATCCGGCTTTTTGTGTGTTAGTGCTTAATTGAAATTAAGACAGATTATTTTTCACACTTAATTGAGCAGCGGGGTTTGATTTGCTTGAAGAAATCATTTCCCTTGTCATCGACCAAAATGAAGGCCGGGAAGTCTTCAACTTCAATCTTGTAGACAGCTTCCATGCCGAGTTCAGGCCATTCGATGCATTCGATGCTCTTAATGGAGCTTTCGGAAAGAACAGCAGCAATACCGCCGATCGTACCGAGGTAGAAGCCGCCGTGTTTCTTACAGGCATCGGTGACCACTTGGGTACGATTGCCCTTGGCAATCATGACCATGGAGCCGCCGTGGCTTTGGAAGAGATCCACATAAGGATCCATGCGGTTAGCCGTTGTCGGGCCCATAGAACCGCAGGGATGGCCTTCCGGAGTCTTAGCGGGACCTGCGTAGAGCACCGGGTGATCCTTGATGTATTGGGGCAGATCTTTACCGCTGTCAAGCAACTCTTTCATGCGGGCGTGCGCAATATCGCGAGCCACAATGATCGTACCCGTCAAAGAAACGCGGGTAGAGACCGGGTATTTGGACAGTTCCTTGCAGACTTCGCTCATCGGTTGGTTCAGATCAATCTTGATCGTAGTGCCTTCACCGGCTTTGCGGAATTCTTCAGGAATCAATTCACCGGGGTTGGAGTCGAGTTTTTCAATCCAGACGCCGTCCTTATTGATCTTGGCTTTGATGTTGCGGTCAGCCGAGCAGCTCACGCCCATGCCGACCGGGCAGCTTGCACCGTGGCGAGGCAGGCGGATCACGCGGACGTCGTGAGCCATGTATTTGCCGCCGAATTGAGCGCCTAAGCCGATGTTTTGTGCAGCCTCAAGCAACGTTTTTTCGAGTTCGAGGTCACGGAAAGCACGGCCCGTTTCGTCACCCGTGGTGGGGAGGTTGTCGTAGAAGTGCGTAGAAGCCAACTTCACCGTCAACATGGTCTTTTCAGCAGAAGTGCCGCCGATCACGAAAGCGATGTGATAGGGAGGGCAGGCAGCCGTACCCAAAGTCTTCATCTTTTCGATGAGGTAGGGCACGAGTGTCTTCGGATTCAAAATGGCTTTTGTTTCCTGGAAGAGGTAGCTCTTGTTGGCAGAACCGCCGCCTTTGACGACGCACAGGAAGTTGTATTCACCGCCTTCAACGGCTTCAATGTCAATTTGAGCCGGGAGATTGCACTTCGTGTTCTTTTCTTCGTACATAGACAGCGGAGCGTTTTGAGAGTAACGCAGGCTGTCGGTTGTGTAGGTTTGGAAAACGCCTAAAGAAAGCGCTTCTTCATCGCAGAAACCCGTCCAAACGGCTTGGCCCTTTTCACCGTGAATGATTGCCGTACCTGTGTCCTGGCAGAAAGGCAATTCACCTTTGGCGGCCACTTCGGCATTGCGCAGGAAAGACAGTGCAACATATTTGTCATTGTCGGTTGCTTCCGGGTCTTTCAGAATCTTGGCAACTTGTTCATTGTGAGAGCGACGAAGCATGAAGTTTGTGTCATGGAAAGCTTGCTTGGCAAGCAGGGTCAATGCTTCGGGTTGAACTTTCAAAATTTTGTGACCTTCAAATTCGCCTTCAGAGACGTAATCCTTGGTCAAAAGATAGTATTCCGTGTCGTCTTTACCGAGTTGGAACATCGGAGCGTATTTGAATTCAACAGCTTCAGCCATTTTGAAATCTCCTTAACATTTTTTCTTATCTGCCACTGTCGGGAAAAAGGGGTTACCGAGAAGTGACTTTGTTTGTGTTTTATTCAAAGAAAACGGCAAGTAATTGAAGGATTCAACTACCTGCCGTATTTCATTTGCTAGATACTCGCAATAGGGTTATCGATTAAACGAAACCGTACATAGCAGCGAGCAACCAACCCGTGATGGAGGCAACGATCACACCAGTCAAACCGGGGAGAATGAAGGAGTGATTGATCACGAAGCGGCCAATCTTTGTCGTACCGGCGCGGTCGAATTGAATAGCGGCCAAGTCGGACGGGTAGGTCGGCAGAATGTAGTAGCCGTAGCAAGCGGCAGAGAATGCCACGATGATGCCGGGGGAGACACCGACACCCAAAGCGGCCGGAACAATAAGGGCCAAAGCGGCAGCCTGAGAGTTCACGAACTTGGAAACCAAGAGCAACACGATGGCGTATGTCCACGGGTATTGGTTCACGTAACCCACCAAAGCGTTCTTCAAGTCAGCCAAGTGAGCAGCGATCATCGTATCGGCCATCCAAGCCACACCGTACACGGCCACGACAGCCACGGCACCGGAGCGGAACACGCTGTTCTTAGCCACGTCAGAGGCCTTAACGTCGCAGAAGATGACCATCAAAGCACCGGCGATCAACATGAACATTTGAATAGCCAGCGTCATGGACAAGCCTTTCGGACGCAATTGCGGGAACATACCGAGAATAGCAACGATAACCACCACACCCAAGAAGAGGTACAGAGAGAGCCATTGCTTCTTGGAGAACTTGCGACCGATCAAGGTAGCCGTTTCACCGTAGACGTATTCCTTCATTTCCGGATCGGAAATCAATTTTTGGAATTCCGGATCCTTGTCCAAATCCTTACCACGGAACCAGGAGAAGAGGCCCACGGCAAACACACCGACGATACCGCCAGGGATGGTGATGGAGAAGAGGTCAACGAAACCGAAGGGCTGACCATTGATGGTGTAGCCTTCCAACATGGCAATCGTAGAAGCCGTTGCCACAGCAGCCGGAGAGCAGATCACACCCATTTGGGAAGCAATCGTAGAACCGGCCAACGGACGTTCCGGACGGATGTTGTTCTTGATAGCAACGTCGTAAATAATCGGCAACATCGTGTAAACGACGTGACCGGTACCGCACAAAACGGTCAGGAACCAGCAGACGTACGGAGCGAGGAAGCAGACGTAACGGGGATTGCGGCGCAAAATCTTTTCAGCGATTTGAAGCAAGCAATCCAGGCCGCCGGCAGACTGCAAAGTAGCAGAACCGCAGACCACGGCCAAAATGGTCAACATCACATCGACCGGGGGTTTACCGGGTTTTAAGCCGAAGCCGAAAACCAAGACGAGCAAGCCGATGCCGCCCAACAAACCCAATGCCATGCCGCCCTTGCGAGCGCCATAGAACAAGCAGAAAAGCACAACTAACAGTTGTAGCCAAAAGTCTAAACCAATCATGGTAAGTTTCCTTTATTTCTTTATAACAATAGAAGAGGCTGCGAGTACGCAACCTTTTCTAAGCACCGAAATTTTCACACATGTCACTCTTGTTGTGCTTGAGGGCAAAGTTTTGTTTTTGAGCTAAGACGTGTGATTAGCACGGTCTTAACAAAAGTGATCAAAAGTTGTTAGTGAAAACCCTTAAATTTTTACAAAGTAGGTAGGTATTTATTCTTAGTAAAGGCCAAAAAACCATAAAATAGTACAATCTTGATATTAGGGTTCTGCCTGAATACTAAAAGAGATCATTCTCAAAATTAAAAAAGCGAGGCTGATGCCTCGCTTTTTTGCCCAAGTTTTTGATTTTTAGAGCATAACTTGAGAGATGAACCAACCGGCGGCAGTACCGGCAACAACGAAAGCTAAGCCTGGCCGCATATAGCTGTGGTTAAACACAAAGCTGCCCAAGCGCGTTGTGCCCGTACGGTCAAAGGCTGTACAACCGATTTGAGCGCCGCCCGGAATCACAAAGTCACCGTAGCAGGAAGCCCAAATACCGACCAAAAGCTGCGGGCTTAAACCCAGTGCAAGGCCGATCGGCATCAAAATCGTTGTACTGACTGTCGGAGAGAAGATCACAGAGCTAAAGCAGAAGCACACGACACAGAAGAGGATCGGAGAGGAGCTTGCGATATCCGAGAAGTAGTGAACGAATACGTCTTTGTGAGTATCAAAGAATGTACCGGTGAGCCACGAGATACCAAAAACGCCCACCACACCGATTAAACCGGAGCGGAAAACGGAGCCGGAGGCAAATTTGTCACTCGGAACTTTGCACACGACGATGATCACAAGGGCTGTGGCTAACATCACCATTTGGATCAAAGACGGAATCGGCAGTTGGCTGATCTTGCCTGCGATTTCCCAAGACGGACGCAAGGTTTCGGAAGAGCCGATCGTAATGGAAGTCAGAATACCGATAGCAAAGATCAAAACGCCGATCTTTGCACCCTTGCTGGGTTCTTTATAAATACGATCGGTATGAGCAACCTGCAGTTCGGTATATTGACCGGTTTGCACACGGTGCAGGAATTCAGGATCTTTTTCAAGTTCGCAGCCGCGCCAGTTAACCGACAGGCAAGCGGCCAACACCGCGATAAAGTATGTCGGAACCGAGACACTTAAGATATCAAGCAGGGTGTAACCGTAGGCAGACATAATGCCGACCATGGCGGCCATAGCGGCACTCATGGGGCTTGCCATCACACCGATGCCGGCGCAAATCACAGAAGCCGAAACCGCTCTTTCGGGGCGGATTTTCTGAGACGCCGCCACTTCAGCCACCACCGGATAAACGGCAAAGGCCACGTAGGCGGTACCCACGAAAATAACGAAAATAGAACAAACGACCGGGCCGACAAAATTAATTGCACGAGGCCATTTACGAAGCAGTTTTTCGGCTAAACCGACCAAATAATCCAGACCGCCCGAGCCTTGTAAAACGCTCGTACAGGCAATTACCGCGGTAATAATCAAAAGGACTGAAACGGGAGGAGAGCCCGGTTGCATCCCAAAACCCAGAACGAGAATACTGACGCCGAAACCGCCAGCAGCGCCCAACCCTACACCGCCGAAGCGGCCGCCGACAGCCAAGCAGACTAAGACAACGGCAAGTTGGAGCCAAAATTGGACATCAACCATTTTATTTTCCTTGGAAATAGACTAAAGAGAGGAGCGCAAACAGACTCCACCGTATTTGCGGCTAATCGTATGCGCCTTTTTCGTGATTTTCAAACTTTCAAATTTTTCAACAAATATCAACAATATCTGGAATTGGTAACCAAATTGTTGAATATTTCCCCAATTTTCAAGCGGTTACCGGTTTTTTATCCTGTAAATTATTCAAAATAGAGCATCGGGAAATTACTAATTTGTCGACAATTGTTGGATCTGATTTATATCGAATACCCTAGAAATATCAAAGATAATCAATGCCTAAACCGGAATCGGTCTATAATGCCCTTCAACATTTTTTGAAAGGTCTCGAACAAAATGCGACAAAACGACAATTTGTTTGAACAAATACGTGATCATTTGCAGGAACAGGCAAAAAACGGAGAACGTATCGACACAGAAACGGAATTGGCCAAGCGTTTTGGTGTGACTCGGTATCGTATCCGTAAAGAATTGGATATTTTGACGCAGATGGGTATTTTGGTGCGCACACCGAAACGCGGAACAACGGTGAGAGAGGTGGGTGCCAACAGCTTACGCAATCAGATCCAGATGCGTTTTGATGTGGCCAATTTCGACGTACAGGAATTTATCGAAGCCCGTGCTCTGGTAGAGTGTTCTTTAATGTCTTTGGTGAGTCGCCGTATTACGCCGGCATTGGCTTCCCGTCTTGAGGGAACGCTCAATAAAATCGAGGAGCATGCCGATGAGCCCTTGGTAGCCGATAAATTTGACCGTGAGTTTCACCTGCTGCTTCTTGAGGGGTGCGGCAATCGTGTCTTGCAGGTTTTCTCAGGCGTCTTAGTGACCTATTTCGAAAAAACCTCTCATCGCATCGCCAATATGGATAGGCAGTTCTTCCTCGATATTGCTCATCAGGAAAGAGAAATTCTTAAAGCTATTCGATTGGGAGATGCACAAAAAGCTTCAGAGCTGCTGAGAGCTCACTTAATGGAGCAGTCACAACTTTTGCCGCTGTAGTCTGACAGAGGGGAGAGGCTGAAGAAGGCCTCTCCTCGAAACTTCCTAATCTTTTATTTTTTCAACGAAATTCGACAACCCCGGATAGGCTTGTTCAAGCCAGCTCACAATATGACTGTCGATTGCCTCAGTGGCTTTGTCTTTTATTTCACGCACTAAACTTTCAAAACCTTTGGACGGCGTGACAATCCATTGAGTTCTGCGAATTTCAACGCCCGGAATCGGTAAGACCTGAATGCCTTCGGTCCATTTTCTGCCTTGCCAAATCCCAAGCGCCGGCATAATGGCCCAGCCCAAGCCTTGAGCAACCAAGCCGACCATGGTGAAACTGCCCTCGACTCCGATGGATTGATTCTGTTCAATATTTAATTTCCGAAATACCCGTTCGCATTGAATGCGGTCGGTGCTGTCAACGTTGTAACGGATATAAGGCAGGCGCTGCGAGAGATTTCGCAGCTGATTGAGGTTTTTTATGCTTTTTTCGCTTTGAGGCAATACCAACAAATACTGTTCTGATAATAACGGTTCTCGGAAAAAACTCTGTTCGTTATCAAAGGATTCAGGAGAAATCAGAATATCCAGCTGGCGCTTTTCAACCTGCTCTTTGAGCGTTTGAGTCATTGCGGTAAAAGCCGAGAAAGTTTTGACTCGGGATAAAAGCGCCCCACAGATTAAAGGAGCAAGCGAGTGGCTGACAGACTCAGAAAAGCCTAAGCGCAGGTGCAAATTTTCCGGAGCCGTCGATTTAATCGCATTGGTGAGATGCCAGGCATCTTTGAGAATTTTTTCTGCTTCCTGCATGAGCTGCCGTCCCCCGAGACTTAACTGAAGGGGACGGGTCTTGTGGTCAAAGAGCTCTACACCGAACTGTTTTTCCAACGATGCAATGCTTTGCGATACGGCCGAGGCACTCAGTCCGTATTGCTCTGCCGTTTTTTGCATGCTGCCTGTTTGAGCTAAGGTCAGAAAAATTTGAATGGCATTGAGATCCGGAAGTTTTGCAAGAGTCATTTAAGAGAAACTTTAAAAGAAAATAAGTTTTAATAAACGGAGTATACGAAAAGTCTCAAGTTACCGACAATCAACATAAGTTTTGACTAACCAAGGAGAACATTCATATGGCTACGAGAATTGAGCGGGATTGTCTCGGTGAAATGGAAATCGACGATTCGGCTTATTTTGGCATCCAAACTCATCGTATGATGAAAGTTTCCGGAGCCGCAGGTTATCCTGTCATTGCATATCCGGATATGCACCGTGCTTTGTTTGTGATTAAAAAGGCTTGCGCAAAAGCCAATGCTGAAGTCGGTGCTTTAAGTGACGAAGTTGCACAAGCTATTGTTCAGGCCTGCGACAAGTTGCTCGAAGGCGGCTATGAGAAGGAATTCCCGCTGGATATGTGGCAAGGCGGTGGCTACACGTGCGTCAATATGAACGTCAATGAAGTCATCGGCAATATGGCCAATGAGATTTTGACCGGTCACAAGGGTAGCGAAAAAGTTCACCCCAATACCCACGTGAATATGGCTCAGTCAACAAATGACACGATCCCGTCTGCCACTCATTTGGCTATCGCTCCGCGTCTGGATCTGATCATTGCCCGCTTGGAAGAGCTGCAAAAGAGCTTCGAAGTGAAGGCTGAGGAATTTAAGGACATTGTCAAAGTCGGCCGTACCTGCTGGCAGGATGCCTTGCCTCTGACGCTGGGTCAGGAATTCGGCGGTTATGCAAGCCTCATGAAGCGCCTGGTTGCTAAGTTGCGCGCAGTCAGACCCGGCTGCTTTGAATTAATTATGGGCGGCAGCGCCGTGGGAACCGGTTTGGGTGCCTCCAGCGGTTACATGGATGCTTTCTACCGTCATATCAGCCAAGACCTGCACGAAGAAGTGAAGCCTCAGGAAAACATTTTTGACGGTTTCCAAAACGGTGACTTCTTTGTGACGGTTTCCGGTGTGATTAAAGAAGTGGCTACCTCTCTTTCCAAGATCAGTAAAGATCTTCGTTTGATGAGCTCCGGCCCCCGCGCTGGTTTCATGGAAATCTCCCTTCCTGCTTTGAGCCCCGGAAGCTCCATTATGCCGGGTAAGATCAATCCGACCGTACCTGAAATGGTCATTCAAATTGCCCATCAGGTGGTTGGCAACGATGTGGCTATCGCCATGGCAAACGATGAAGGCGAATTGGACTTGAACGTTTGGGACGCTACATTCTTCAAGTGCTTATTCGAAAATCTTCAATTGGTCGGCGAAGAGATCTTGATTCTCAAGCGTGATTGCGTTGACGGTATTACGGCAAATGTTGATCGTTGCCGCTACGAAGCCGAATCGAGCTTGGCCATTTCTACGGTTGTGGCTGCAACTCAAGGCTATCCGTTGGGAGTGAAAGTTGCTCATTACGCTGAACAAAAGGGCATCACAGTCAAGGAAGCTGTTTTGGAAATGGGCGTTATGACCAAGGAAGAAGCTGACGTGCTGCTTGACCCGATGCTTTTGGTTGATCCGCAAAAGATGGCAGAAGCTATCGCAGCCTGGAGAGCCGGTAAGCGCTAATTGAAGTGTTCGGTCCGGAAGCAATCAATCAATCCATACTTCCGGATCGGAATCCTTCTAAATCCAGAGTCACATATTTCCATCCGAGCGACTGAAGTTTTCTGATTAAGTCGCCTCGGATGGGAATTATTTTTTCTAACCTCTCAACATCCACCTCAATGCGGGCAATGTCGTCGTGAGAGCGAACTCGGACCGTGCCTAAATCAAAGCGCTTGAGCCAAGTTTCTGCCTCATCAATTCGCAATAAAGTCTCTGCAGACAAACTTTTGCCATAAGGCAAGCGTGTCGCTAAGCATGAACCGGAAGGTTTTTTGGCTGCGGCTAAACCGAAGTAGCTCAGCCAGTGTCTGACTTCTGCTTTATCAAGTCCCAACTCTTTAAGCGGGCTGATGGCTCCGGACTCTTTAAGGGCTTTTAATCCGGGGCGGTATTTTTTTAAATCGTCAATCTGAGTGCCTTCTAAGATGATGCTGCAGCTGTGCGAATCGGCGAAGGTTGTGAGCGCCTTAAAAACAGCTTTTTTACACAGATAGCAGCGATTTTGGGGATTGTTTTCAATCCCAATTGACTCGGGGCAATCGAGTCTGATGACATGCAGATTTGTTTGTAGCTGCCGGGCGTTTTCCTGAGCCTCCTGCAAAGCCGAGCGAGACATCCAGCCGCTGTCGACGTAGACCGGATAGACCGGGAAGGCGTTTTGGGAAGCTTCCAGGGTCAGCTTTAATACTAAAACACTGTCGGCCCCGCCTGAGAAGGCTACCGTAACGGGGCCGGTGATGAGTTTTCTGAAATAGTTTCGGATTTTTTCCAGATCAGGCATTTTCAGCAATATTCTGAATAACTCGGTAAAGCTCGTTTAAATTGCTCTGCGTTTTCAGTGACAAAGCCTTTACGCTTTCGTACTCCGGATAGCAGCGAGTGTGTAGTCTTCCGGCTTCATCGGGTACTTGACAGACTTTGACTTTGGCAGAACCGAAAGGTGTCTGCACTTCACGAATTTCGCGCTTAAGAATTCTTCGGGTCACTAACCTTGAGCGGATACCGATGGAGGTGGTGTGCGCAAAAATAATATTTTCTAGAAGTCTTTGTTGTTGCGGCCTGCAAAGAACAGACAAAATGTAAGCGGGGCGATTTTTTTTCATAAAGACCGGACTAAACCAGGCTTCAAGAGCCCCGGCAGCATAAAGCCGCTCAAGCGCAAAGCCCAACATCTCGGCCGTACTGTCATCAATGTTGGTAGAAAGTTCCACCACTTCATCGTGCTCAGCGTCTTTTGTCTCAGTTTCGATTAAGGTTGCCCGTAAAAGACTCGGGCGTTCATAGGCTCTTTTACCGGCACCAAGACCTGTTTTGAGGATCCGGTACTGATGAGGCAGGGCGTATTCGGGTTTAAGAGCGGCAATAATGGCTGCGCCCGTCGGAGTGATAAATTCCCCTTTGCAGTCAATGTGAGAAAGCCTCAGACCATAGGCCTGAGCAATGTGAGAAACGGCGGGGACCGGTATGGGTAAAATGCCGTGCTGGCAGCGAACTTCGCCAAAACCCTCTCCAAGGGCAGTCACAATAGTTCGGTCAATCTTTAAGTCATCAATCAGTACTGCGACGGACAAAATGTCCACAATGGAGTCTAATGCGCCCACTTCATGAAAGTGCACTTCTTCAATCGGTACGCCGTGCGCTTTGGATTCGGCGTCGGCCACAATGCCGAAGATTCGCTTGGCAAGCTCCTTAGCCTTCTCTGTAGCGCTTGTTTGATCTATTAGGTTTTCAATATCTGATAATTGCCGGCGCTCATGATGATGGTGGTGATGATGCTCTCCGTGATGCCCCTCATCATGATGAGAAGCGTGAGGCTTTTCCGAATCGCCAAATAAATAATGCATGTCATGATCATTATTGGCTGCACCGTTTGTCAGGGTGACACTGAAATCGCAGGCATCCAGAGCGCTCTTTTTTACTCGACTGACTTTAACCTGAAATTGCTGATCCGGCAGGCTTTTAAGAACTGTCTGCAGTTTTTCAAAATCAGCACCAAGATCCAAAAGTGCAGCGACAGTCATATCGCCGCTGATTCCTGTTTGAGCATCAAGCACCAGAGTTGTCATGATTGATTATTCCTTTTGAGTAGCCAGACGATTAATTTGAGAAGCTAAAAAGCCCGCCCCGAAACCATTATCAATATTGACGGTGGCAACGCCGTTTGAGCAGCTGTTAATCATCGTTAAAAGAGCAGAGAGTCCGTTGAAATTGGCCCCGTAGCCGACAGAGGTCGGAACGGCGATGACGGGATTGGCAACGAGGCCGCCGATGACGGAGGCTAGGGCCCCTTCCATGCCGGCAACCGCTACGACACAGTTGGCTTTTTGCAGACGATCAACTTTGGAGAGTAAGCGGTGGATGCCACTCACTCCGATATCGTAAAAGCGCTCGACATATTGACCGAAAAATTCCGCAGTTTGTGCACATTCTTCTGCAACGGCAATGTCTGTAGTTCCGGCTGTGCAGACAGCAATGAATCCGATGCGTTTTTTAGGCTGCTCAATTTTGGCAATGCGGCTGATGGGATCGTAGGAAAGATTCGGTAAATGCTTTTTTAACATCTGAAACTGGTCAGTTGAGCACCGTGTCCCCATGACTTCGCCGTTGGTTTGGCAGAGATTGCAGAAAATTTTGACTAAAAAATCATCCGCTTTATTCTGACAGTACACCACCTCGGCAAAGCCGGTTCTGATTGAGCGGTGTGTATCAAGCTTGGCAAAACCCAAGTCCTCATAAGGTGCACGGGCCAGCATCTGCTTTGCTTCTGCGATCTCTATTTTCCCGTCTTTGACGGCTTGCAAAAGTGATTCAATCTGCATGATGTTTCTCACACATTAATGCGAAATCTTGGATTTCATTGCCCGCTCGGCTCATCACAATCGTTTCTACATGAGTAAAGCCCAGAGCGACAAGAATATCCTTATCGTACTCCGGGCGGGGAAATTGCGTCATAGGCAACGTTTGGGCAATTTTTTCCATAACTGAAACATCCACACCGTCAATATGTTGGTGAGTACGCTGATAATTCGGATTCGGGTAATTGGAATCACTTAAATAACGGTAGTGATTGCCGTCAAAAATAATGAGTTTGCCGCCGGGTTTCAGCCAAGTGAACCACTGACGATATGCTTTCAGGGGATCGGGAAGATTCCAGGTGAGGTTTCGCGAGGCGATGACATCAAAACTTTCATGGCAAAAGTCTGCCTCGGCAGCATCAGATAAGCCAAAATTTATTTGAAGCCCATAGGAATTCTTTTTTGCCTCTTGCAGCATCGCTGCACAGGAATCAATTGCTTTTACATTAAAGCCCAGATGGGCAAGCTCAATAGCCAGAAATCCCGGACCGCATCCTATATCCAGTGCGGTTTGACCGGTATGGTTGCCGCAGAGCCACTTTTTTAAGATTTCACGGTACGGATTGTCACAGCTTTGCAGCTCTTCAAGAGTCGATAAGCTGTAGCCTTTGGCTCTTAACTGCCAGTAACTTTGTATTGCCCGGTTGAGCTTTACAGAATTGGACATTTTCTTTTCCCGATCTACTACGGTTTTTATGATAACAAGCGATTGTTTCGGATTAGCAGAAGTGGAAAAAAACAGCCAGAAAAGAGTGGAATTAGGCAAAAAAGGGGGTGTTGCAAAAGTCTAATTCTTAGACTTAGCTAACACCTCCTTTTTGGCATTTTAAAAGTCTTCAGTTACCTCATTTAATTGAACAAAGCTCTCTCTATTTATGCGACCCTGCTAATGACTTGATATTCCGAATAACTCTAAAAGACCTAAGGAATCATCCACTTCCTACCGATCCTCCGCCTGTATAGAGAAGGAAAAGAACAATTGAGTACTACTCGATCTAAAATTATCCATAGTAAAAGTTGTTGCAAGAACACTTTTACCATGGCACGCAGTGAGTTCGATTCTCAATGCGTGCTTTTTTATTTAGAGTTTTCAATGAGTAAGGAATTTTTTGGGATAAATTAAAGGGGTGTTTACTCAGTCCCTTTTTATAATAGGACTTTTGAAACACCCCCGTTGACACTACTTAAGGATTAAATGTCAAATTGAGCCGTAGTAGTGGGTTTAGAGCCTAAAAGTTTGACAACCGGGTCAAGTGAGGGTTGATCTTTCAGGTGTAAAAGGAAATCGGCAATCCCTTCAACCACTTCAGGCGGAAAGACCATACCGGCGATATCACGGTATTTGCTCATTAACGCTTCATCGCTTACCGGATTTTGCGGAGCACCCAGGGGGAATTCGACGCGCTCTGTGTAGCTCTGGCCGCCTCGGGTCAGTACCGTCACGATCGGTTCGTCTTCATCTTTTTGAGTGTTGTCAATTTCAAACTCAACCAAGTCCATTGCCTGACGGATGCGCGGGTCATGACGATTGGTACGGGTATAGGCTGTTAAATTGGCGCCGCCAAAGACTAGACGAGCAGCGATTCCGTAGGCAATACTCATTTGAGCAGCCGGCATAGGATCCAATTTTCTGCCGCCGCACATACCGTGGACAAAGGGATTGATTTTGATATGGATTTTTTCAATATCGGTCGGCATCAATTGGTGTGCATCCATAATGATATTGACGGCATCAATTGAGGAGTGAGAGCTTCTGCAGGAGGCATGAGGCTTAATGGAAACGCGGCCGAGTTTCCAGTTCTTGCCTAAATCACGCAGCCAGGCTTCCGGGTCTTGGCTTGTCGGTGCGAAGGTCTTCGAGAATCCGCCCCAGACTTCTTCAAAAGCCATCTTAGGCCCCGTGAAGCCTTCTCTGGCGAGTAAACAGGCAAGCAGTCCGCCGTGGGAGGCATTACCCACGTGAAGACGCTTATTTTGAGCACCGTCGTGCACGAATGACCATTGACCGGCGGCAAAGCTTGTTGCAATCCCTAAAGCGGCCTGCATTTTTTCGACGTCAAGTCCTAAGAGGCGGCCTACGGCAGCGGCGGCGCCAAAGACTCCGCACGTGCCCGTAGAGTGCCAGCCCGCGCCATTATGAGGCTCGTAGGCGCCGCATGATTCCAGAGCCCGGCGGGCGAGGTCATAGCCCAAAGTGACGGCAACGATAAATTCTTTACCGTCGATGGGACGATCGCAAAGACTTAAAGCAGCGAAGGCTGCCGGTACCACAACGGCGCCTGAATGGTCACAGCCGTTTGTATCGTCAAGCTCAAAGGTGTGAGAAGACACGCCGTTACTTAACGCGGCATTGCGGGCGCTCACCTTAATGCCTTTGCCCCAGAGAGGGACATTGCCGCCCGTTTCTCCGCAAATGGCGAACACTTTGTTGAGGAGTTTGGTTTCGGGGCTTACGGCACCGGCGATACCGGCACCGACCGAGTCAAGGATATGGCGTTGAGCCTTAATGACCAGTTCCTCGGGGATATCTTCAAATTTTGTCCAAACAACAAATCGTGACAGCTGTTCGGAAATCAATTGCTTATTTTCGGTTTGCATAAAAAGACTCTTCAAAAAAGTATTCATCCCAGCATTGGAGTGAGCTTGAAGCTCACTCCGAATGTCACTTCATTTTAGAAGAAAATAAAGCTCAGGAAGTAACCGGCAGCCACACCCGAGATGACATGTACAAAGCCCGGAATAATGTAGCTGTGGTTGACAACGTATTTGCCGAGACGGGTGGTACCCGTGCGGTCAAAAGCCGTACAGCCGATTTGAGCGCCGCCCGGAATAATGAAGTCGCCGCACGTGGCGGGGAACAGAGCCACGAGTAAGCCAGCAGGGATACCGATGGAAACGCCAAGCGGCATGAGTGCTGCGGTTGTTGCTGAGGGGCTCAAAATCACAGCCGAGAAGCAAAAGAGCACAATACCGAAGAGCATCGGGGCGGACTGAGCCATGTTTGTGAAGAGATCCACAAAGAGGGGTTTATAAGCTTCAAAGAATGTACCGGTAAGCCAAGATACACCAAAGACGCCCACAACACCGATTAAGCCTGAAACAAACACAGAGCCTGAAGCAAATTTACTGCTCGGAACCTTACAGAAAACGATGATGAAGAGACCGAAGGCCAACATAATCATTTGAATCAAAGAAGGAATCGGCAGAGTAGAGACTTTGCCTGCGGCTTCCCATGAAGGAAGCAGTTCTTTGAACGTACCGAAAATGATCACGGTCACAACACCTAAAAGGAAGATGCCCACGGAGAGCTTTTGAGCTTTAGTCGCTTCAAACGGTTTGTCGTCTCGGGTCACAACCAGTTCCTGATATTGGCCGGATTGCACGCGGCGGATAAATTCCGGGTCTTTTTCAAGTTCTGTCCCTTTCCAGAAAACAGACAGGCAGGTGCAAAACGTTGCCACGATAAAGGCCGGAACGGAGACTGCAAGAATTTGGATGAGAGAAACATCCAAAATGGCTAGACTTGCCACCAAAGCCGCCATGGCAGCACTCATGGGGCTAGCCACCACAGCGATGCCTGCAGAAATCACCGATGCCGCGATCGGTCTTTCCGGGCGAACCTTAGCAGAGGCTGCAACTTCGGCTACCACCGGGTAGACGGCGAAAGCCACATAGGCCGTGCCGCATAACACGACAAAGAGTGAACAGACAAACGGTCCCACAATCGTAATGGCGCTGGGCCACTTGCGAAGCATTTTTTCAGCCAAACGAACCAACAGATCCAGGCCGCCCGCACCCTGCAAAATACTGGTGCAGGCAATCACTGCCACGATGATCAAAAGAGTTGAGACCGGAGGAGAAGCCGGTTGAAGGCCAAAGCCTAAAACAAGAATACTCACACCCAAACCGCCTGCGGCGCCAAGCCCCACACCGCCGAAACGTCCGCCGACGCCGATGCAGACAAGCATTACAGCAAGCTGCAGCCAGAAATTTAAATCGGTTTCCATGATTTTTAATCCTTACTCAGATTGATCTACTGAAGTTTTTGAGCTTCGTTTTCCAATACGGTGCGGGCAACGTCCAGTTGATGAGAAACTGCTTCAGGGGCAGTGCCGCCATAAGACTTACGGGCCTTGACACAGGTTTCCAGAGCGATTTCATGTCGGATATCTTCTTCGATCTTGTCGTTAAAGCTCTTGTATTCTTCAAGAGTCAAGTCGTCCAAACGCTTGCCGTGTTTGATGCAGTAGTTGACCATAGAACCCACTACGTGGTGAGCTTCGCGGAAGGGCACTCCTTTGCGGGCAAGGTAGTCAGCCAAATCGGTTGCATTGGAATAACCCAAGTCGGCGTTTTGACGCATCTTCTTGGCATTGACTGTCATCTTGGCAATCATAGGGGTCATAATGCGCAGGCTTGCCAAAAGCGTATCAATGGAATCAAAGACCTGTTCTTTGTCTTCAGAGAGGTCAGTGTTGTAGGCCAGGGGTAAGCCTTTCATGATGGTGAGCATTGCCATGAGGTTGCCGTAGACACGACCTGTCTTACCGCGGATTTTTTCAGCGATGTCCGGGTTTTTCTTTTGCGGCATGATGGAAGACCCGGTGCAGAAGTCGTCCGAGAGTTCAATGAATTTGAAATCCTGCGTGGAGAAAGTTACCAACTCTTCCGAGAGTCGGCTCAGATGCATGTAGCACATAGCGGCGCATGCATTGAATTCAACCATATGGTCGCGGTCACTTACGGAATCAATGGAGTTTTCCGTCGGAGCATCAAAGCCCAACGCTTTAGCTGTAAACTCCCGGTCAATCGGGAAGTCGGTGCCGGCTAATGCGGCAGCGCCCAGCGGGCAGCGTCCCATACGGTCATAGAGGTTGTCAAAGCGGGTAAAGTCACGCTCGAGCATCCAGAAGTAAGCCATTATCCAATGAGAAAAGAGGATGGGTTGGCCGGTTTGCATATGGGTGTAGCCCGGCATGATAACGTCGAGATGCTTTTGGGCAATTTCCACACATTCTTTTTGAAGGTCTCGAATGGCTCCCTGGACCTCGCGGATAGTGGCCCGAAGCATCATTTTCGTTGTCACCGTGGTTTGGTCATTGCGGGAACGGGCAGTATGTAAGCGGCCGCCGGCCGGACCAACGATTTCAGTCATGCGTTTTTCAATGGCCATATGGATGTCTTCATCGGCCGTACGGAAAACAAATTTGCCGTCTCGGATTTCCTGAGCCACTTGATCAAGACCTTTGCAAATGGCTTCGGCGTCTTCTTTGCTGATGATGCCTTGACGACCGAGCATGGTTGCATGAGCTTGAGAGCCTTTGATATCAAAGGGGCAGTTACGCTGCTCAATCATGATCGGGGCGTTGAAATCTTCTACCAACTTATTTGCCGACAAATCAAATCGTCCGCTTCTAGACTTACTATCCATTATTAACTCCTTGAATATTAAAATAAAAATAAAATTGAAATAACTAGCAAAAAGAAACTAACCTAATAAAATCAGGTAATTTAACTTTACTCTTATTTGTCGACAAAAGATATTAATAAGTAAACAAATAAAATAATTTATTAATTTTCCTAAAATATTCAGTGAGTTATCGGGGTATAGGAGAAACCCTAATATTCGAACAGAAACATGAAAAAGGCTCCGAAGATGGAAAATTCAGAGCCTTTTTTTTTCAGAAAGAAGCTATTTTTTTTGAAGGTTGAGATGACTGATTTTTTGCAAAAGAGCTGTGGTGGAGCGCTGGTGCTCAAATTGTACTGTTACGGTCTTGGCACCCCAGGTAGCCACAAGTTTGGCTTCCGGTAAATCCTCAATCCGATAGTCGCCCCCTTTCACATAGATATCCGGATGGGCGGTTTCTACGGCTTTAAGCGGCACCTTTTCTTCAAAAACGACGACTAAATCAACGCTCTCGAGTGCTGCTAAGACCGCAGCCCTGTCCGTTTGTGTATTAATGGGACGCTCATCGCCTTTGCCGAGCATTTTGACTGAGGCATCCGAATTGATCGCTACCACAAGACTGGCTCCGAGGGCTCTGGCCTGTGCCAGATACGTGACGTGTCCTCTGTGCAAAATATCAAAAACACCGTTGGTCATGACAACCGGATGAGGCAGTGCTGAAGCCCGTTCCTGCAGATGCTCCATATCGGTGATTTTGTTTTCAAAGTCCGGGGCTGGAAGTCTGGTGCTCATAAAGAGGGTTCCGTAATGATGAGATTCACAGCTTCTAGTAAATTTTGGGCCGTGTGGGTAGATTCTTCAATGGGTTGGGGGCGGACAAGACCGTCTTTGCCGACAAGGATTCGAGTGGCTACGCCTGCGGCTAGAGCGGCTTGCATATCACCGGCTTTGTCACCCACCATCAGGCTGGCTTTCATGTCAATGGACCACTTCTCTTTAGCTGCTAAAAGCATTCCGGGCTTGGGCTTTCTGCAGTTGCAGTCACAGCGATACTTTTCAAGCGCTTTTTGCGGATGATGCGGGCAGAAAAAAATGTCATCAATGCACACGCCTTGCTGCTTAAATTGTTCTTTCATCCAGCCGCAAAGGTGAGAGAAATCCTCTTCGCTGTAGTAACCTCGCCCGATGCCGCTTTGGTTTGTAGCAATGATGAGCAGATAACCCGCAGACTGCAGTTTTCGGCAAGCCTCGAAAACGCCGTCAATGAAAGTGAATTCTTCAGGCGTGTGCACATAGGCGTGATCAATGTTGATCACGCCGTCACGATCCAAAAAAGCAGCCTTTTTCAATGTCATTTTGCCTCGGCGATCGTGGGATCGGAGCTGACATCTTGGTAGCGCGTTAAAAGATCGGCCACGTAATTAGCGGTACCTTCTTCTACGCTTCTGAAGTGAACATCACAGCCTGCGGCACGAAGCTTGGTGAGATCGGCTTGAGTGTAGGCCTGATATTTGCCTTTCAATGATTCGGGGAAAGGAATGTAACGGATAAAGCCTGCTTTAACCGCTTCTTCCAAAGTCACTTTGTCTTTACCTGCGTGGGTGCGCAAAGCATTGACAACGCCTAAGGAGACGTCATTAAACGGTTGGGCGCGACCCGTGCCGCAGTTATAAATTCCCGTGACCGGTTTATCGAAAAAGTGCAGATTGACAGCAATGACATCGTCTACATAAACGAAGTCGCGTTCCTGTTCACCATTGCCGTATCCGAGGCAGCCTTCAAAAAGACGAACATAGCCGTCTTTACGGAATTGGAAAAATTGATGGAAGGCGACACTGGCCATACGGCCTTTGTGCTGCTCGTGCGGCCCATACACGTTAAAGTAACGCAGACCGATCACCGGAGCCTTGACTTCGCCTTTGGCAAGCTTTGCTCTGAGCACCTGGTCAAAGAGGAATTTGGAATAGCCGTAGACATTAAGCGGACCTTCAAAGCGGGGATCTTCCACAAAGGTCGTGCTTGCGCCGTAAGTGGCAGCCGAAGAGGCATAAATCATCGGAATCCCAAGCTCCTGAGCCCAGTTAAATAACTCCAGCGTATAGCGGTAGTTATTCTGCATCATGTAGCGGCCGTCCGTTTCCATCGTATCGGAGCAGGCGCCTTGATGGAAAATGGCTTCAGGTTTGGCAATTTTGCGCGCACGAACGAGTTCAATGAAATCACGCTTATCAAAATAATCACTGATCTGACATTCGGCCAGATTTTTAAATTTGTCAGCATGCGTGAGGTTGTCAACAGCGATGACGTCGGTGTAACCGCGTTTGTTTAAAGCCAGTACATTATTGGCGCCGATAAAGCCGGCTGCCCCCGTAACAATGATGCTCACAATTTTTCTCCTGCAAAAAGATCCTCATAGCCATTGGGGAAAAGTTCCTCAAAACTGACCGTGGCAGTGCCCAATTTGCCGACAACAATACCGCCGGCACGGTTGGCTATACGCATAGACTCTTCAAGACTTTCACCCATAGCCATTATCGTGGCCATAACGGCAATGACTGTATCGCCCGCACCGGAGACATCATAGACTTCAAGCGCCTGAGCAGGGATGGTTTTTTCACCGGAATCTGTATATAAGGTCATGCCCTCTTCGCTTCGAGTTAAAAGCAAAGCGGTAAGATCAAGCTCTTTGCGCAGCGCATGCGCTTTACGGGTGAGTTCTTCTTCGCTACTCCAGCTGCCCACAACCTGGGCAAGCTCTGAACGGTTCGGCGTGATCACTGTGGCGCCGCGATAGCGGTCATAGTTGCTGCCTTTGGGGTCGATCAGAACGGGAATATTTTTTCTTCTCGCACAATCAATCATGCGGGCAATATGATCGAGTCCGCCTTTGCCGTAGTCTGATAAAACAACGACTTCACAGTCATCAATTAACTTTTCATATTCGCTGAGGTGCTTAGCCAAGACTGCAGTGGTCGGTCGATTTTCAAAGTCTGCGCGCAGCATCTGTTGCTGACGGGCGACAATTCTTAATTTAACCGTTGTTTTGAGATCAGGATCGCGATGAAGATGAGGTTCAATGCCTTTTTCGTTTAAAAGGCGTTCAACGGTAGTACCGGCTTCGTCACACCCAACGACGGATAATAATTTAGCTCCGGCTCCCAACGCACAAATGTTTAATGCGACATTTGCTGCGCCGCCCAATCGCTCTTCCTGACGGGTGATGCGAACAACGGGGACAGGGGCCTCAGGGGAAATACGGTTGGCGTCGCCAAACCAGTAGCGGTCAAGCATGGCATCGCCAGCAACTAAAATCTTCTTTTGGCTGAAACAGTTAGCCACGTTAATATCCTTTATTTAGCATTTTTCGCCAATTTTAAGCATCAGATTGTCTTTTTGCCTGAAAAAGCTGTATCTAATAGTTATTTTCAGGGAGTTTCAGTGGCAAGGCAAAAATCCCCAACGTACAATGACACGTATATTCATTGTGAGCGTCGAGTATTTAGACGCTTTGTTTTTTATATTGGTAAAACCATGACCGGCAGCATTGCATTTTTGTCCGACACCCGATCAGATTGTGAATTAACCGCCTGCAACATCAGACTCAATATCGGCCGTCAACGCTTAAGTGACGCTGAGTATGAAAGTCTCCTAAAAAAGGCGCGTGGCTTAAAGCTTTTGGATGCGCAAAGAAAAATGGTTGAAGGCGATTTTGTCAATGCTTCAGAAAAAAGACAGGCCTTGCATACCTCACTGCGCTCGTCCGATCCGAGAAGTCCTCATTTCAGAGAAATCGAAGAAACCCGAGAAAGAATGTATGCCTTAGCCGATGCTATCCGCAGCGGTCAGTGGCTGGGAGCTACAGGTCAAAAAATTACCGATGTTATCAATGTCGGTATCGGAGGCTCGGAAATGGGGCCCCATGCGGTCTATCACGCACTGCGAAGCATCAACCCTGCTATTCGGCTGCATTTTTTGTCTGCTGTTGACGGGGTGCTTGCCGATCGCATTCTCGGAACACTCAATCCCCATACAACAGTCACCGTTGTTTCCAGTAAGAGTTTTTCCACCCGGGAAACAATGCTTAATGCCGAACTGGTTAATCATTGGTATGAAGAGGCAGGGATAGCAGATAAAGCCTCTCGCGGTCGGCATATCTTTGTTGTGAGTGCAAAAGAAAGCGCTTGTGAAGAAATGAATTTGCCCGAAGCCAATCGTTTCCCGATTTGGTCTTGGGTGGGCGGCCGCTTTTCTGTATGGGGCGCTATCGGATTGCCGCTTGTTATCGCCCTGGGGGCTGAGGTATTTAAAGCCTTCTTAAAAGGGGCAAGCGATATGGATCGCCACATGCTTGAAGCCAAAGAAGAAGCGAATCTTCCTTTGACCTTAGCGTTATTGTCGTACTGGAATTCCACTCATCTTGAGATGGGCTCGCATTGCCTTTTGCCTTACGATGAACGTCTGCGCCTGATCGTTGCCTGGCTGCAGCAGCTTGAAATGGAAAGTTTGGGCAAAAGCGTGAAAGCCGACGGTTCTGTGACTGCTAGCCGTACGGGATTGCCTGTCTGGGGCGGCTTTGGAAACGAAGCGCAACACTCTTTTTATCAATGGCTTCGAGACGGCAGCAGCCGCACGAGCATTGATTTGGTTTGGTGCGAAAAGCCGGGCCACAACCATTCGCATCATCATTTGGTACTCAACGCCAACGCACAGGCTCAGGCTCAAGCACTTGTGACAAGACAAACGCCCTCGACAGAATTTTTTAACGCGGTTTCAACCATTGAGATTCGGGAATTGACTCCCGAAACGTTAGGGGCCTTTATGGCAATGTATGAGCACAAAACCACGATGCTTGCAACGCTCTACGGGTTAAATGCGTTTGATCAGCCGGCTGTGGAATACGGCAAGCGCCTTTGCCGCGAACTTGAATCTCAATTGGGTCAATAGCACTTGAGGAAAATGCAAATGAGGCGGGCTTTAATTGTAAAAACGACCTCAATGGGTGATGTCATTCATGCGTTGCCTGCCGTGGCAGACTTGGCTCGTGCTCAGCCTGATTTAAGTATTGACTGGGTTGTCGAAAAAAGTTTTTCAGATATTCCTCGTTTGAGCCGCTATGTCAGTGAGGTTCATGAAGTCGCTGTCAGACAGTGGCGCAAAAATGTTTTCAGCCGCCAAACTTGGGAAGCGGTAGGGCGCACCCGTGCAGCTTTGGAAAGCGCACATTATGAGCGTGTAGTCGATCTTCAGGGCCTTTTAAAGAGTGCTGTCATCGGTAAATGGGCGAAATCTTTTTTGTTGGGTTATGACAAGGACAGTATTAAAGAGTCTTGGGCGAGCCGCTTTTATGATCGCACCTATGCGGTCTCTAAAAGTCTCAGTGCCGTGACACGCTGTAGGATGCTCATGGCTTACGCCTTTGACTATGACTATCGGCAATATCCTTTGGATTTCGGTCTGTCAGTTGTTAACGAACCAGCGGGCGAGCAGCCGTACGCAGTTTTTTTACTCAATACGAGCCGAGAAACCAAATTATGGTCTGAGGCCAAGTGGATTGAGTTAGCTAAAGATGCTCATCGGGCCGGCTTTGATGTGCATCTTTTATGGGGGGCGCCCGCCGAAGAAGAGCGAGTCAGACGAGTGGCTTCTCAAGCGGGCAGTTTTTGCCGAGTCATGCCCCGTATGTCGATTAAAGATTGTGCGCTTGAAATGCAAAAATCGACCTTTGTGGTTGGAGTGGATACGGGATTAACTCACCTGGCAGCCGCAACGGCTAAACCCACTGTCGGTCTTTTTTTGGACTACCCCGTTGAACTTGTGGGTCTGACCGGAGTCCGTGTGCAAAGCCTGGGCGGGGTTGGTGCAGATCCTTCGGTCGACGAAGTACAATCCGCATTAAGACAATTGGGTATAAAGAGTCAAGCTTAATGAATATTTCTCCGAGAAGTTATCGTTATCTGGTTCCGGTGTTACTGCCGTTGGCTGCGCTTTATCTTTTATGGCGAGCCAGAAAACAGCCTTCATACTTAAAAAATTGGGGAGAACGATTTGCCTGGTCAGAGTTTCCCCACCCCAGACAGTCGCATCCGGTCATTTGGATTCACGCAGTAAGCGTCGGTGAAACCAATGCGACGCGTCCGTTGGTGCAGGCAATTCTTAAACGCTGGCCTCAGTGCGATATCTTATTGACTCATATGACGCCGACCGGACGAGAAGCCGGACAAAAGATCGTGCAGTTGGCGCCCGATCGTATTCGGCAGTGCTTTTTGCCCTACGACGCGGTGTACGCAGTCAGAAAATTTTTAAAGCAAACTCAACCCGTTTTAGGTCTTTTAATGGAGACCGAAGTTTGGCCGACCGTTCTTGAAGAGGCACGCTCTCAAGGCATTCCGATGGTGCTCGTTAACGGCCGTTTATCAGAAAAATCCTTTAATCAAGCCATGCGTGTGCCCGATCTGATGAAAAAAGCCATGGGGCGCTTTAGCGCAGTTTGCGCACAGGCCGACAGTGACGCACAGAGATTTTTAAACTTGGGCACGGTTGAACCCGTTATCACGGGATCGCTTAAATTTGATATCCAGGCACCGAAATCTTCTTTGATAATGGCGTCTGAATGGAAAAAGGTTCTGCCTTATCCGGTCGTTTTATTTGCCAGTACTCGTGACGGGGAAGAAGCGCAGATTGTTGAAGCGCTGAAAAAATCCATGCGCTCCGATGTCATCTATTTACTTGTGCCTCGTCACCCTCAGCGCTTTGCTGAAGTGGAGTCTTTGCTGAAAGACTCAGCTATTGCTTATCAAAAGCGCTCTGAATTAAAAAGTCCCTCTGACATTCAAAATACAACGCGAGTGATTTTGGGTGATTCAATGGGTGAGATGTTCTTTTATTGTGCGTTAGCCGATATCACGCTCATGGGCGGAAGCTTTAAGCCTTTCGGTTGTCAAAATGTGATTGAGCCGGCGAGCGTCGGTGTGCCGGTTATCGTTGGACCGAGTACTTTTAATTTTTCTATGGTTGTGGAAAAGGGTGTACAGATAGGGGCGATCACTCAGGTTGATAGTGTGCAGTCAGCTCTTCATTTGGCTCATGAGTGGCTGGATAATCCTCAATGGCTTTTGGAGCTTAAACAAAAAGCGCTTACTTTTTCTCAGACTTATGTTGGTGCAACGGCTCGCACCATGAAGGTATTGGAGAACTTTTTTGATGAAACGAATTCCTAATATTGTGACGATTGCCGGAGTGGACCCCTCGGGTGGCGCCGGTGTGCTGGCAGACATTAAAACCATAGGAGCGCTCGGTGGTTATGGGTGCAGCGTAATCGCAGCGCTTACGGCACAAAACACCTGTGCCGTAACAGGTGTTTATCCGGTACCGGCTCATTTTGTGCGGGATCAGTTAAAGACGCTTTTTGAAGATGTTGAGATTGATGCTGTAAAGATCGGTATGTTGTCAGACGAAGCGGTGATTGATGAAGTCGCTGCGGCACTGCAAAAGTATGCCCCTCGTTTTGTAGTTTTGGATCCGGTTATGGTCGCTAAAAGCGGAGACAGACTTTTGCCTGAAAACTGTGTTCAGGCGCTTAAGCAAAAACTTTTGCCTTTGGCTACGGTGTTAACGCCTAATTTGCCGGAAGCGGCAGCACTTGTCGGAACTGAAGAAATTCAAGAGGCCGGTCAAATGCAGGCTTTGGCCGACAAGCTTTTACCCTTCATGAAAAAGGGAAGCTGGCTTTTATTAAAGGGTGGGCATTTAAAGGGGACTGAGGTGCCCGATTGGCTCACTAACGGTACTGAAACCCATGTCTTCAATGCAGTACGCATTGAAACAAAAAATACGCACGGCACGGGTTGTACGTTATCTTCTGCGATTGCAACGCTTTTACCTCAGTGTGATAGTGTGGCAGAAGCTGTAGAAAAGGCTAAGAAGTATCTTTGGGATGCTATTCAGTATTCGGGGGAGCTTGCTGTGGGACACGGTCATGGCCCGGTTCATCATTTTTATCGGCAGTTCCATAATTAATTGATTTAAAAGGAAACTCTGAAATAATTTAAAAAAATGTGAAAATTGGGGTTGCATTTCAGAAAACGTGTCTGTATGATTGCACTTCTCTGGCGGGTTAGCTCAGTCGGTTAGAGCAGAGGAATCATAATCCTTGTGTCCGGGGTTCGAGTCCCTGACTCGCCACCAGAATTCAAAAAGCCCAGGTGCTAAAACACCTGGGTTTTCTCGTTTCAGGATGCCCGCAAACTACTGAATAACAAAATCACCAACTGTTGTTCAGTACAATCTATGAGAGTTTTAGGAAGAAATTGAAATGCCAAAGGTTCCTGTTATTCAAGATACTCAGATGGGAAATATTGTTATTTATCGTGATGAGAACGATAAAGTTCAAATACATGCGCTTTTTCAGGATGAGACTCTTTGGCTAACTCAGAAGCTAATGGCCGAGCTTTTTGAATGTAGTTCGGATAATATAGGTGTTCATTTAAAAAATATTTTTGCAGAGAAAGAATTGAATGAAGAGGCAACTACCGAAGATTTCTCGGTAGTTCGTCAGGAAGGATCACGAACAGTTAGCCGGAAGGTGAAGCATTACAATTTGGATGCAATTATCGCAGTAGGATATAGAGTGAATAGCAAGCGTGCTACAGCCTTTCGTCAGTGGGCCACTCGGGTTTTACGCGAATACATAGTTAAAGGTTTTGCTCTGGACGACGAACGTCTGAAAAATCCGGATTATTTTCTTGGAAAAGATTATTTTGACGAAATGCTTGAGCGGATTCGGGATATCCGTTCAAGTGAACGCCGGTTTTACCAGAAAATCACCGATATTTATGCTCAGTGTTCCGTTGACTACGATAGAAACTCCGAGCTAACACGTCAATTTTTTGCCACGGTTCAAAACAAATTGCACTGGGCAATTTCGAAACAAACAGCGGCAGAAATTATTTGCTCGCGGGCAAATCATAAGAAACCCAATATGGGTTTGATGACATGGAAACACGCACCAGACGGCAGAATCTATCAGTCTGATGTTCTTGTAGCTAAGAATTATTTAGACGAAACGGAGATGAGCAGACTTAACCGCATTGTCGGAATGTATCTTGATTATGCTGAAAATCAGGCACAAAAACGCATTGCAATGACAATGTCAGATTGGATTAAACGATTAGATGCTTTTCTTGAATTTAACGAAGAAGAGATACTGACCGATCCGAGCGGGAAAGTCAGCAGAGCTTTAGCAAACGCCTTTGCTATTGGCGAATATCAGCTATTTCGACAAGGTCAGCTTAAAAATTACCGGTCAGACTTCGATCTTTATGTCCTGGAGAACAAAACAAAGAAGCTAAAAAGCTGAAAAAACATAACTTAGTTATTGCGAAACTGAAGATGCAACTTTAGAAGTCCTCTTAAAGCCAGAGAGTTTCTATCAGAAACTCTCACTCATTGATAACAATTGGGTCACGAAAGCCGCATATAAAGAAGCGGATAGGCGTTGCCCTGTTCATCCAAGTCGGTGCGCTTATAGGTTTTAAAACCCATATGTTCGTAAAAACCTACAGCCTGAGGATTTTGCTCATTTACAGTGACCTCATTGGTTTGATCAGCCTCTACTGCATGCATCAGCAGTTTTTTGCCGATCCCTTTGCCTCTGCAGTTCGGTTCAACAAAAAGCATTTCAATTCGTTTATCAGCCGTACCGATGAATCCGAGTAAGGTACCTGTTTCATCTTTTGCGACTGTTAATGACGGGACATGACGAAAAGCATCGGGAACATAGAGTTTGATTTTGTTGATTTCAGCCTCTGACAAAAAGTCATGTGTTGCACGCACGCTTCTTTCCCAAAGTTCGGTCAGTGAAGAAATTAGGTCTTCAGAGCGATCGGTGATAACGGATAATTGCATTGTTTTTTTCCAAAAAATGTGCGATTTAATTTTCAGTTTGAGCTGATTCTAACGAGTAACCGCTTTGCCTCACAAGTACTTTGTCTTGATTGACATTGGTTCCTTGAGTTGTGAGCATGTCCCCGGCAATCGCACTATTGATGCCGGCTCTTAAGGCCAAACGCGTAGTCTCTTCACATAGTCGCCTTCTGCCTCCGGCAAAGCGAAGATAGGCTTTGGGGTTGGCAAATCGGAACATCGCAATCGTTCGAAGAATTTCTTCTTCTGAAATACGTTCGATATTTTCCAGCGGTGTTCCGGGAATCGGCTCCAGAATGTTAATCGGAATTGAGGGAACGTCGAGCCTTCGAACCGCTATTGCTAATTGTGCTCTGGCTCTCCGACTCTCACCCATGCCGATGATGCCTCCGGAGCAAATTTCTAAGCCGGCACTTCTCGCAGCCAGAAGACTTTTCACCTTATCTTCAAAAGTATGAGAAGAGCACACCGACGGGAAAAAGCTCTCTGCGGCTTCCAAATTACAGTGACAACGAGTCACTCCGGCCTGCGCTAATTCGAGAAATTCTTTTTCTGTGAGTAGCCCCGCAGAAATGCAGATTTCGAGCGTCGTTTCTTTTTTCAGTTCTCTGACAATCCGGGCAGTTTCACGAACTTCTCTGGCAGAGAGTTTTCGGCCGCTTGTGACAAGCGAAAACCGCGAGGCTCCGGCTTGTTGTGCAGCTTTTGCACATTCAATAACGGTTGAACTATCCAGCAGGGGATAAATATCGCAATGAGCACTGTAATGGCGAGACTGTGCACACCAGCGGCAATTCTCGGAACACTTGCCGCTTTTAGCATTAACAATCGCACAGAAATTAAAGACTCGACTGGCTTTCCGAACAGTAATCTCGTGGGCGGCTTCGATGAGTTCACTCAGAGGGTATTGGGCAATGCTTAAAAGAGTTTCTTCATCAAAGACCTCATCATTGAGCGCCCGAGATTTAAAAAAATCTAAGTTTTCCACGTTATGGCCAATTTTTGTTAAAGGGATATCGGTAGGGAGTCAATATTAGCAATTTAAAAAAGCCCCCGAAGGAAATACCCTCGGAGGCTCAATCTCATGTCGTCAGAAGAGATTAAAACTACTTGCTTTCACCCGGAACGATGAAAATAGGCATTCTGCAGGATGCAACCATCGCGCGCGTGGAGCTGCCGAATACGAGCGAGCTGATACGGCCTTTGCCGTGAGAGCCCATCACGACCATGTTGAGGTTTTCATCGGCATATTTTGTTAGGGTCGTTTGCAGTGAACCGCGTAATTCAACGACCTTCGCTTCGAGCCCTGCAGCCTTAAGTTGTGCTAATGGGGACTCAATTGCGCCCATGAATTCTTCTTTTTCGTATTTAGGCAGCAGCTTGTCGATTTCAAGTACGCCCTTATCGAGAAATTCTCTCGGAACCGTTTCTTCGGAAGCATGAACGTAGATCACTTCAAAGGTGGCATTCTTGCCGAAAATCCCTTTATTTTGAATGGCAAATTTTGTGCAGAGGTCTCCGAACCCTGAGCCGTCTACAGCGATGCCGATGCGCAGGTTTTCGTCTCTTGGCGTGTAGTGTTCACGGCAAACCAAGACCGGGCATGCAGCACGGGCAATCGTACCTAATGAAACAGAGCCCAAATAAAGGTTCTTTAAAGCACTCAAACCGCGGGCACCCATAACGATCAAATCCGCACCGATTTCGCGCGAATAATCAGCAATCACTTTGGCAGGGTGACCGATCTTGCTGGTCTTGATGACATTTTCGGGCAACGTCGCGATATCTTCAGCCATGTCTTCAAAAACGGCCTTGATCTTGTCATCGTAGTACCAGGACTGAATATCGAAGTCACCTTCTTCGGTCGGGTGTTCAATGTAAGGTCTCTGAACATAGAGCAACTCAATCTGCGGTTTTTCAGATTCAAGCCATTCTTTTCTGCTGTTGACAAAACGAATCGCTTCGCGGCAGTCCGCACCACCATCAATAGGAATTAATACACGCATAGGATACTCCGTTTCTGAGTGATAAAAACCCTTTAAACTCAACTAGTTAATAAACTTTATTGAGCTTTTTCTTCTTAATTTCAGTGTACGCTTATTCCGTAGAAACGATTAAGGGTTTACGCTAATCTTTGATTAAAGGCAAAAGAAAGCCCGGATGAAGTTACCCGGGCTGACTCTTAAGAGTTTTGAAGTTCTATCAGACGTTCGGAACGACCAAAATCGGCAGGTTGGTGGCAGCAATCATTGCGCGGGTGGCGCTGCCGAAAACAAGCGACCGCAAGGCGCCTTTGCCGTGTGTTCCCATAACCATGACGTCTAAATGCTCGTCGGCATATTTCGGAAGAACGTATTCGGGGTCGCCGATGAGTTTAACTGCCTTAACGGGGACGCCTGCCACATCAAATTTTTCAACCGGGGTTTTGACAGAGGCTTCAAATTCCAGCCCCTGAATTTCTTCCCAAGTCATCTGCGGAGGAACCGGTCCTTCGTTGACAAAGTCAGGAGCGTACAGCGGATCGTCCGGGACAACGTTGATGATTTCAAAGGTTGCATCAGCACCAAAGAACTGACGATGAGCAATCAGATAGTCAGCGCACTTCGGACCAAAGGGAGAGTCGTCAACGGAAAGCCCAACGTGCAAACCTGAAGGTTTTACCTCAGTTGTTTGGCGGAAAACCAAAACCGGGCATTTGGAAGAGGCAATGGTTGCTAGTGACACAGAGCCCAAGTAGAGGTTTTGCATGGCGCTCAGTCCCCGAGCCCCCATCACGATCAAATCGACCTTCTGTTCATTGGCGTACTCAGGAATAAGCTGCGCCGGATGTCCAACAAGAGAAGTTTTTTTCACCTCGGCCGGAATAGCTTCAATTTCCTGGCGCATACCGGACCAAACCGCTTTGGAAGTGGCTTCGTAGTAGGCCGTCAGGTTAAATTCACCTTGTTCGGTGACGCGGTCAACAATCGGCTTTTGGACATAAACCAATTCGATTTCAGGTTTGTCGTGTTCAAACCAATCTTTTTTAGAGGCAATGAATTTAATCGCTTCACGGCAATCTCTGCCGCCGTCAACAGGAACTATCACACGCATAAATCGATTCTCCATGTTGTTTTATGAATAACTGAGGGAAGCAAAAATTCTTAAAATTCAACAAGTTGTAGAGTAGGAAAATTTGCCTGTCTTCCTAATTCCAGTGTACTCCGATATTGCCCCGTACGAGCACTTTTTTTCGTGTCTCGCCAATAGCGTCTTTTTAGCTTAAATCGAAGAAAAAGCCTTGAAAATCAGTCTGAAAAGCGATTTTGTTAGGACTATAATTGAAACTTTCTTTGACTTATGACAAGCGAATAATTATGCAAGATTTGTCCCAGATCATTGCCCAGGCGCAAAGTGCCTTTGCCGAAGCAGCAACGCCGGCAGCACTGGAAGATGCTAAGGCTAAATTTTTAGGGAAAACCGGTTCGATTACGGTTTTGATGAAGGGTCTCTCAAAACTCACGCCTGAAGAAAAGCGTGAGATGGGACAAGCTTTGGGTGCTGCCAAGCGTGCGGTTGAAAAGGCGCTGGAATCCCGCCGTGAAGAATTGGCCAATGAAAAGCTGGCAGCCCGTCTGGCAGCCGAGGCGCTTGATGTCACTTTGCCCGGCCGCAAGTATCCTCAGGGCGGCGTGCATCCTGTCATCATGACGCAGATGCGTATTGAAGAAATTTTCCGATCTATCGGCTTTGATGTGGCCGATGGTCCTGAAATTGAAACCGACTGGTACTCGTTTACGGCCTTAAATAATCCGCCCAACCACCCTGCCCGCTCCATGCAGGACACTTTCTACGTGGATATGAAGGATGAAACGGGTAAGCTCTTGCCTTTGCGTCCGCATACTTCTCCCATGCAGGTTCGCTATGCCCGCACGCATACGCCGCCGATTAAGGTTTTGGCCCCGGGCCGCACCTATCGTGTTGACAGTGACGCTACGCACTCACCGATGTTCCACCAGGTTGAAGGCCTCTGGATTGATACCGATGTAAGTTTTTCGGATTTAAAGGGTGTGTACACAGACTTTTTGCGTCAATTCTTTGAAACGGATCAGCTGAAAGTGCGTTTCCGTCCGAGCTACTTCCCGTTCACGGAACCCTCTGTGGAAGTGGACATGATGTTTACGAGCGGACCGAAGAAGGGACGTTGGCTTGAAATTTCGGGCGCCGGTGAAGTGCACCCCAATGTTGTTCGTAACTATGGTCTGGACCCTGAACGCTATATCGGTTTTGCATTCGGTTCCGGCTTGGAGCGCCTGACGATGTTGCGCTACGGGATTGATGATTTGCGTCTTTTCTTTGAGGGCGATCTTCGTTTCCTCAAGCAATTCAATCGTTAATGGCTAAACAATTTTTAAAGAGAAAACAAGATGTTATTTTCTGAAAGCTGGTTACGTTCCTATATCAATCCGGATCTGACAACCGATGAGTTGTGTGAAGCCATGACGATGGCAGGACTTGAAGTCGAAGAAGTGAGTTCTGTGGCTCCGGCATTTTCCGGCGTAGTTGTGGCTCGTGTGCTCTCCGTGCGCGATCATGAAAACTCCGACCACTTGCACATTTGTCAAGTCGATGTCGGCGATGGCGGAGAACCTTTGCAGATCGTTTGCGGTGCACCCAACGTGCGCGAAGGCATTTTGGTGCCGTGCGCTAAGATCGGTGCTGTTTTGCCGGGTAACTTCACCATTAAAAAGGCCAAGATGCGCGGCGAAGTGTCAATGGGTATGCTTTGCTCTGCCCGCGAATTAGGGATCACGGAAGACCATACGGGTCTTTGGATTTTGCCCGAAGGTTTGACCGTCGGTGAAGATATCCGTAAGGCCTGTCACCTTGACGATAAAAAGATCGAAATCAAGCTCACGCCTAACCGCGGTGATGCGCTCTCCTTAATCGGTGTGGCGCGTGACCTGCACGCCATTACAGGTGCACCTCTCACGCTGCCTGAAATGCCTGACGTGCCCGCTAATTCCTACACAAAGATCGATATCAAGATTGAAGCGCCGGATTTGTGCGGCCGCTACACGACGCGCCGTATCGATAATCTCAACATCCATGCCCCGACTCCGCAATGGATGAAAGATCGCTTGGAAAGAAGCGGGCAGCGCAGTATTTCCGCTCTCGTGGATATCTCCAACTATGTGATGCTCGAGACGGGTGTTCCGACGCACTTTAGCGATGCTCAAAAGATTGTGGGCGGCGCCTATACCGTTCGCTGGGGTAAAGACGGCGAAAAGATTGAACTCTTAAACGGTCAGACTGTTGAAGTGGACTCCGAGCTGGGCGTGATCTGTGACGCCGAAGGTCCCAAGGTCTTAGCCGGCATCATGGGCGGAGAAGATACGAAGGTGACCGATGAGACGACCTGTATTTCCATTGAGTCGGCCTTCTGGCACCAAAAGGCCATCCAGGGTCGCTGCCGCAGACTGAATTTCTCAACTGATGCAGCCTACCGTTATGAACGTGGGGTGGATTTCGGTCAGACCGAACGGGTGCTTAACTACATCACGCGTTTAGTGACTGAAATTTGTGGAACCGAAACAACTGCTATCGGTCCTGTGATTGACGCTGTGACCGTTTTGCCTGAACGCCATGAAGTCACTATGCGAGCCGATCGTGCCCGTAAGGTGATCGGCATGGATATCGATACTGCCACGATGGCCGAATGCTTTAAGCGCCTGGGTTTTGAATTTACGTTAAAAGATGAAGTCTTTAGCGTAAAGGCTCCGACCTATCGCTTTGACATCGAAATCGAAGAAGATTTGATTGAAGAAGTGGCCCGTTTGGTGGGTTACGAAAAGCTGCCTGATGTGCCGCCCAAGGCTCGCGCCTATATGCATTCCCGTCCCGAAGAAATGCGCAGTGTCCACAGCCTTCGCTTAAAGCTGGCTGACTTGGGTTATCAGGAACTGATTAATTTCAGCTTTGTTCCCCGCGAATGGGAAAAAGACTTTGCGGGCAACGATAATCCGATCGAGCTTTTAAACCCGATTGCCAGCCAATTGTCCGTCATGCGCACGCAAATGGTGGGCGGCCTTGTGGATATCCTCAAATATAACCTCAACCGCAAGGTTACGAGTGCCAAACTCTTCGAAGTGGGCCGTATTTTCCGCCGAGATGACTCGGTTGAAACGACTGAGTACTCCGTGGAGGGAGTTAATCAGCCGGTGCGTATCGCAGGGCTTCTCTACGGAGATGCGATGGGTGAACAATGGTCAGTGCCTGCCCGCTTGGCTGACTTCTTTGATGCCAAGGGAGATGTTGAACGCTTGATTGCTCCGATTGAAGCGACGTTTATCGCAAAGAGCTATCCGGCGCTTCACCCGGGACGCAGCGCTGCGATTTTGTTAAACGGCCACGAGATCGGTTTTGTGGGCGAACTGCATCCGAAGTTGCAGCAAAAGTACGCTTTGCCTCATGCCCCGATCGTGTTTGAAGTCGATGTGGCTTCTATTTTGCGCAAGGATGTGCCTTGGCACACGCCTGTGAGCAAATTCCAGCCGATTACGCGTGATATCAGCGTCGTGGTGCCGCATGGCGTGACCTATGAAGCTTTGCAAAAGGCTGTTGCTCACGCTTCGCAAAATGATAAGCGTTTGACGGGCTTTGTTTCTCTGGAACTTTTTGACCTTTATCACAAGGCAGCAGAAGGTGATAAGCCCGCTGAAGTCAGCATGGCATTCCGCATGACCGTGCAGCCCGAAGATGAAAACTATTCGGGTGAAGATGCAGAAAGTGCTTTGCAGGCAGTCGTTGAAACTTTAGCTTCTCAGGGAGCGGTGCTACGTCAGTAGTACTTAGCCGAACTTGAACGCTTAATTGCCCGGGGCCTTTTGAAAAAGAGGCCCCGAGTTGTCCCAAGGCATAAAAACAGTAGAAAAATCAAAGGAAAATCATTTCTTTGGTACAATGCACGCATTGTAAAAATCAAGAATGAAGAGAGAATAAGATGGAAACGAAAACCATGACGAAGGCTGATCTGGTGGAGATGCTTTTTAACCGTATGGGGATGAATAAACGCGACGCCAAGGATATGGTCGATGCCTTTTTCGATGAAATCCGCGCTGCGCTTGAAGACGGCCGCACGGTAAAGCTCTCGGGATTCGGCAACTTCCAATTGCGCGATAAGGCCCAGCGTCCGGGACGCAATCCCAAAACAGGCGAAGAAATCGCTATTACGGCTCGCCGCGTGGTGACTTTCCATGCCAGTCAGAAACTGAAGGAAGCGGTCGCCAAGACTCACCCCTCCATGCGCGAAAACAACAACCTTTAATGCTTCGGGAGGACCATTATGGCTTCTGAAGAACCGGTACGCATGCTCGAGTCCGACAAGGACTTTGAGCTGACCGAATTGGACGCCCCGGAAGAGGAACTTCTGGGACGGTATTTGCCGATTGGCGACGTGGCGAAATCCATCGGTGTCAATCCTTCCGTTTTGCGTTTCTGGGAGCAGGAATTTCCGCAGTTGCGCCCGACCAAACGGGGTAATCGCCGTTACTACTGTTCGGAAGACGTGGCTTTGATTCGCACCATTCAGCATTTGCTCTATGAAGAGCATTACACGATTTTAGGGGCGAGAAATAAAATCCACGAGCTGCAGGTCCAAAATAAAGTCAAGGGCATCCTGGATGAGAAAGCCAGTGCACCTTTGCAGATTAAGCCCAAGGAACCGGCAATTGACTTGCAGGCAACACTTGACGAATTAAAGGCGATTCGCGCCATCCTGAGTTCACCCGCCCTGGAGGAGTCCCTTCGCCGGGAGAGGCAGGCCAAAGAGAAAGCCGAACGTGACGCGGTAGAAAATTTCACTTTGGTATCGGAAGATTTAAACGAACTCCTGGCGAAAGAAGCTGAAGAAGAGGCAAAACGCTCTGAGCTTGAGGATGAGTCTGAAGCTCAGGAAGAAGTCACGGCGCCTCATTCATACGACTTGGGGGCAATCGGTGTGGATAGCGAAGACTTTCTGCAGCCCAGCCCCAAGATCGGTGATATGAAAATTTCTTCAGAGAAAAAAGAAGAAGCTCCTCAGAAAGAGGAGGCGGCCTCAAAGCCTAAAGTTGATACTTCTCATTTGGTTGTGCCGCCGCTGCCCGGAGAACGACAGGGCTTTACGGTGGGGATGAAAGTGCCTAAGAATCACGAACAGTCTCTGATTTACGGTTCTCCCATGATGTGGAAGAAAAAATAATTCGGGACCTGTCTTGAGGCGTTTGCTAAAAACAATGGGATTGTGTAATATTCCCATCCTTACGTCGGGGCGTAGCGCAGCCTGGTAGCGCACTTGCATGGGGTGCAAGGGGTCGCGAGTTCGAATCCCGCCGCCCCGACCATTGAATCAAAGAAGAGAGATCGTTTTACCGGTCTCTTTTTTGTTTTCTGAAAGGCGAAAATGCCTTATGCTCAGACGTTCAAATAACAGTATCTGAGCTATTTGAGATTTTTTTGAAATGACATCAGCCAAGATGACTTCAAAGAAAGATTTCCTGCAAATCAGATAGAAAATCCCAACCCTTATCTGAGGCCACAATCCGATTAAGAGGTTTTGGCATTAATCCCAAAGATTGAGCTTTCGAAATTTGTTTTTCAATATCTTCAATATGTAAATTCGTACGCTCGCTCAGCAACTCCAAGGGCACTCCTTTTCGCAAACGAAGCACATTGAGCATGAATTCGAAAGGCTGATCTTCTATTTCAACCACTCGTTTGTGTGCGACGGCTGAATTCTCTAAAGCGTGTTTAATAAAACTCTCCGGCTGCATATATCGCGCTTCGCGCAGGATTGTCCCGTCAGGCAGTGAGACTTTACTGTGAGCGCCTGCGCCGCATGCAAGGTAATCTCCGAACTGCCAGTAATTGAGGTTGTGGCGGCACTTCAGTCCCGGTTTGGCGTAGCCCGAGACTTCATAGTGTTCAAAGCCTGCGCTTTCTAGTGTATTGCTCACGAGATCCTGCATCTGATAAACCGTATCGGCCTCCGGCATTCCTTCCGGAACGTGTTTTGCAAAAACCGTGTTAGGTTCAAGAGTGAGCTGGTAGAAGGATAAATGGGTGCTTTCTGAGGCGATGGCCTCTGAGAGCTCAAATTCGAGCTCTGAGAGCGTTTGACCGGGTAGGGCAAGCATCACATCCAAATTGAAGTTATCAAACGTTTCACGGGCGATTTGAATGGCTTGGCGGGCATCGGCGCGGTTGTGGATTCGTCCCAAGCGTTTTAAGAGCTCATCGTTAAAACTTTGGATCCCCATGGAGAGCCGATTAATACCGATTGATCGATAGGCTTTAAAGTGCACCGTATCGACTGTGCCCGGATTGGCTTCTAGGGTGATTTCAATGTCAGGAGCGAGCGAAAAATTTCTCTGAACAAAGTTTAAAAAGCGCTCGAGCTCATTTGGGGCAATAAGGGAGGGCGTACCGCCTCCGATGAAAATACTGATAAGTGAGCGCCCCTGAACGTATTGAAGGGAAGTTTTCAGGTCAGCAATCAGAGCGTCAATATAGGGGGCAGAAGGATCACAGGCTTGCGGCAGTGCGTGAGAGTTAAAGTCACAATAGGGACACTTTCTCACGCACCAGGGCCAGTGAACATAAAGCGAGAGCGGGATGTCTGCGCTTCTCATAGAGCCCAGCGTTTTTTCATCTCTTCGATCAGCTTGACCATGGCTTGCCCGCGATGGCTCACAGCATTTTTTTCTTCTGCCGTGAGTTCTGCTGCCGTTTTACCGATTTCAGGCAAAAGAAAATGCGGATCATAGCCAAAGCCGCCTTCTCCTCTCGGTGTATCAATCACTTCACCGTACCAGCGTCCTTCGGCAATAATGGGTTCCGGGTCATCGGCACTTCTCACGGCTACCAATACACAGGTGTAATGAGCGCCACGGTCGGCTGTCCCCTGAAGCTTTTGCACTAAAAGAGCATTATTTTTTTTGTCATCACCGGGCTCACCTGCAAAACGCGCAGAGTGCACGCCGGGCGCGCCTCCCAAAGCATTAACACAAATGCCGGAGTCGTCCGCAATGGCGGGAAGTCCCGTGAGTTTGGCTGCGTGACGCGCTTTTGTGAGACAATTTTCAAGAAAGGTCCCGTAGGGTTCTTCTGCAGCTGGAATGTTAAATTCGCCTTGAGGGTGCACTTCAACATTTAGCGGTGCCAAAAGGCGGTTGAATTCCCGGAGTTTCCCTTTATTGTTGCTGGCTAAAACAATTTTCATTTCAAAATTCCGTTAAGCCGTTAAGGCGGCTTTTTGCAATTCAATAATCTCAGCAATGGCAGCTTTTGCCAAAGCGGTCATTTGTCCCATTTCGTTTTCGCTAAAGGGATCGCCCTCTGCTGTGCCTTGAATTTCCACAAAACGTCCGTCGCTTGTCATTACGAAATTCATGTCGGTTTCACTGTGACTGTCTTCCGGGTAATCCAGGTCAACGACCGGTGTTCCATCAAAAATACCGGCACTTACTGCAGCCACCTGACCTTTAAGTGGATTTTCCTGAATCTGACCTTTATCAAGCATCGTTTGAACGGCAAGCGCTAAAGCGACCCAGGCGCCGGAAATAGAGGCGCAGCGTGTGCCGCCGTCGGCCTGAATCACATCACAGTCAAGCTGAATAGTGAAATTATCGATTTTGGTGCGATCTACCACAGCACGTAAAGCGCGGCCGATTAAGCGCTGAATTTCCTGCGTTCTGCCGGATTGCTTCCCTTTGGCAGCTTCCCGGTCGCAGCGCGTGTGTGTGGCGCGAGGCAAAAGACCGTATTCAGCGGTCACCCACCCTTCGGGTCGGTCTTGCAAAAATTTGGGTTTCCCGTTGATGACGCTTGCCGTGCAGATGACTTTAGTGTTACCCACTTCCACTAAGACGGATCCTTCGGCGTGCATCGTATAGTGGGTGGTAAAGCGCACGGGGCGCATTTCATTGGGTTTTCGGTGAGAAGGACGTTCAAACATTGTTTTTTATCCTCACAAAATTTTTTCAGAATTCTTGTCACGTTTTTTGAGCCTTGGCTCAAAAAGCATGGTGCCGCCCATAGCCGCGGTCCAAGGGCCTTTGACATTATCCTGGGGACGCCAGTGCTGAGCGGCATCGTCACTGACAAAAAAGCCTTTATCGGTTTGAGCAAAGAGTTTGTCGCCCAAGCCGTCCAACGCAACAAACATGCCTAATTCTTTGCTGATAAAGCGAGGGTGCCAGAATTTGCCTTCTTGGCTTGAAACATAAATACCTTTTTCGCAGGCAGCAAAAAGTTTGCCTTGAAAGTGAAGAAGCGAGAAAAAGTGTCCGCAAGCTTTACCGTCATATTTAAGACGCCAGCGAGAGCCAGAAGAGGCTTGGAAAATCGCATCGTTAGTGCAGGCATAAAGCATGTTTTCGTAGCTTTCGATGTCAACGAATTCAGCTCCTTTGCGCTGAGGGCTCACCAGTGTGAATTGGGGAGCGTCTGTGAGGGAGCTATAGATGCCGGTATCTGTCACTAAAAATAACGCTCCGCGATGAAAAGTTAAACCGCGAAGGGCACCGAGGGGCTGATTCCCATCTTCATAGAAAATGGGCCATGTTTGGCGAAAGTCATGACTGATTTCGACTCGGTTAAAAAGATAGTTGAGTCGAAAAGAAGCGTCCGGAGCATCAATAACTAAAGGCATTCTTTTTTATTTCCAAAAAATATTCGTGCAATTTTAAATCAAAGGCAGGATACAGGAAATTAGCTGCAGATTGCGGTTAAAAAATCAATCAAAAGAACAGGAAAGTCAGTCTGAGAACAAAAGAGATTTATGAATATAGCAATAAGAAAATAATTGTTGAAAATCAAATAAGTAGAAGATTTGTGGATAATGATAGTTTGTTCAGATGTTGTTAAAAAGATACACATAATTTCTGAAAAAGCTCTCTTAATTTGACACGGGGGAGGGTATGTGGTAGGGAAATTCCAGACAGCAAAGCAAGTCTCAACTGCTTTCAATTTCCAAAAGACATCTTCTTTGAAGAAGGAAAACTTATTATGAAAAAGACTTTAGCTGCTGTCGCAATTCTCGGCGCTTTCGCCGGCTCTGCTCTTGCTGCCGACGTTACTCTTTACGGTCGTGTCAATCTTGGTTTGAACTATACCCACGTTGATAACGAAGGTTCTGCCGCTGACGTGGATAAGTGGGGTCTCAAGTCTGGTGACGCTACAGGCTCCCGTTTCGGTATCAAGGGCGAAGAACAAATTTCTGAAGGCTTGACGGTCGGTTTCCAATTGGAACACGGCTTTAACGCTGATGACGGCTCTGATGCTGATTCTACCAAGGCTTTCTCCCGTGAATCTCGCTTGTATGTGAAGACCGACTACGGTACGTTGCACATGGGCCGCTTCGGTGCTTTGGATTCTGCTACGGGTTCTGTTGACGTGACGGCCGGCTTCACCGCTTCCGGTACGGGTTACGGTGACATCATCAATGACTACGGTCGTGTTATCAAGAACTACAGCCGTTTGGATAACTCTATTGCCTATACCTCTCCGGAATTTGCCGGTGTGAAGTTCCACGCTATGGCCTCTTTGGGTCAAACCGGTTATGAAATCAATGACGATACCGGTGTTTGGGAAGAACGTAAGGGCGAAGAATCCTCTCACGAAGTTGACCGTTACTATGGCTTGGGTGTGACCGGCCAGTGGGGTGCCTTGGGTGCCGGTTTGGTCGTGAGCCAAATGGATTTGGGCAAGCTTCAAGGTAAGATGGTTGGAGATCCCAAAGCCTACTATGAAGATGCTGATGACGCTGTCAATGTCACAGCTTCTGTGAACTATGATTTCGGCGTTACTCATGTCTTCTTAGCTGCAGGCTACTACGATCAAGGCGAAACTTCTGCAACGAAGGATTACTCTCAATGGGGTGTTAGCTTGAGCGCTGCTACCCCGATCGCTTCCGGTACGTTGGAAACGGCTATTGGTTACGGCGTTGGTAAGAATGACCTCGCCAAGGCTGGTGAAGACGATGAAGTGAAGGTCTGGAACGTCGGTGCTTACTACAAGTATCCGTTGAGCAAGCGCACCTATGTGTACGCTGGTGTCGGCTATGACAGCGAAGACGAATACGGCACGAAGACCAAGACCACTGAAGTCATCACTGGTATGGCTCACTACTTCTAATCTTGGGAAGTCTTCTAATCTGAGTTAGACAGTTTTCTACTACCTTCTGTCTGATTTAGACTTAGTTGTGAAGCGGGTTCAAGGAATTATTTCTTGGATCCGCTTTTTTGTTGTAAAAAAACAACTATGTAAATTCATGTTTAATTTTATTGAAATATGTAAGTAAATCATAGAATTAAGAGGTATTTTTTGGATTCATCAATAAGGGCACAACAAGTAGGTAAGAATCTCATTTGTTTGACTTAGTTCTTTAATGCGAGCAACAATGCAACTCAAGCAGAAAGTATTCTGCGTTTTCCTCTAGAGGAAAAACAATTTGTTTTTTCATATAAAAAGGTAGTAATTATGAAAAAGACTTTAGCTGCAGTCGCCGTGCTCGGCGCATTTGCCGGCTCCGCTTTCGCTGCCGACGTTACTCTCTACGGTCGTGTTGATGCTGGTTTGCTCTATCAACATCAAGATGCCGACATCCAAGGTCAAGACGCTGAAGACACATTTGGTCTTGAATCTGGCAATATGACGGGTTCCCGCTTCGGTATCATGGGTTCTGAACAAGTTACCGATGGTGTTACCGTTAGCTTCAAGTTGGAAAACGGCTTCAAGTCTGATACGGGCAACATGGGCAATAGCGACAAGATCTTTGATCGTGAAGCCAGCTTGCGCGTGACGACTGCCTACGGTGAAATCGGTGTTGGTCGTATGGGCCGCATCTTGAGTGATGCCGGTACATATGGTCAACGCGGCCAATTCATCCTTGGCTCCAGCTGGGGCGGAATGACCGGTGGTACGGAACTTATTTCCGACAGAACCGATTCCCGCTTGGACAACATGATCACCTATAAGTCCCCGGAATTTGCTGGTGTGACAGTTTTGGCTCAATACGGTATGGGCGACCAAGGTGAAGAAAACACCTCTTCTACGGACCGCTACTATGGTATCGCAGCTGTTGGTCACTGGGGTGCTTTGAGCGCTATGTTGGGTTTTGAACAAACCAACTATCAATCTTACTTCCCGGATAAGGATGGTTCCTTTAGCTGGACTGTGGAAGATGGCTTTGAAGTTACGGCTCCTGTTGCCGCTCACGGTGAAGATCAAGACGACTCCATCGGTGTTGAAGCTTCTGTGGCCTATGACTTTGGCTTCGTGAAGACCGCTATGACGGCTCGTTACTTCAAGGATGGTAACGATGTTAACGAAATCAACAGCGCTTATGAAGACGCTTTGGGTCGTATCGACGGTTATGGTGTGAAGTTGGCTGCTGCTGCTCCGGTTCTCGGTGGTACCGTTCAAGGTATGGTCGGCTACATGGATGCTGAAACCGCTGACGTAACGTTGGAAGACGACAAAGACTTCAAGCGCTACACTGTTGCTTTGACCTACGAATATCCGTTGAGCAAGCGCACGAAGTTGTACACGGCTGCTTCTTACACGAAGGACGAGTACAAAGACAATATCGGAGACACGAAGGCTGAACCGACGAACACCGCCTTCATGTTCGGTATGGCTCACTACTTCTAATCTGATCGCATAAGTTTTTGACTTATTGATTAGTTAAAAGTTTGGCCTCGATGGTTTTCCATCGGGGCCTTTTTGTAAATATTTTCTCCTTTACTTCCTTAAAACAGATAACATTAGACACGTTGCATTTAAATCAGATAGTGAAAAAAGGGGAATAAAACGCATGATTTCTCATCCCTCTGCCCAAGAATCTTTGTGCTCATTCAGAATCTTCTCGTATAGAGGCAAAAGCCGGAAGTTCTATAGGATCTTCTGTCATGCAGACGATTTGTGCTTTTGCAAATGAACCGGGTCTTGATGGTGGATATCTTCTGTTGGGGATATCCGAAGAAAATAAGCAATTTTCAATTTCCGGCGTTGATGATGTAGATCGCCTGTTGCAGGAACTCGATAACAATTGCCGGTCTCAATTTGAACGGCCGGTTGCAATATCCGCCAAGGTTGAAACTTTGAGTGGTAAAAATGTCATTGTTGTTTATGTGCCGGAGTTGCTGCCTGCTTCTAAGCCCCGTATTTTCAAGGGAAAGTTTGATAAATATAACAAAAGATAGACGGGTATTTGGAGAAGAGGTCCTAATGGTGACTACGAGTGCTCTCAAGAGCAGTTAGAACCTATTTTGTTAGCTAAGACAGGCAAAAGCTTTAAGGAAGTGATCTTCGATGATGCGGAGATGCAAGACTTAGATCCGAATTTAATTGTGCTTTACCGTAAGCTCAGGTCTAAGAAAAATCCGGAGGCTCCGGAATTATTGGTAGATGATCATGGACTTTTTCGTGCTTTAAGATTGATCCGAAAAAACGATAAAGGACAATGGGCACCCAATGTGGCGTGCTTATTACTTTTCGGTTCTCAAATGGCTTTAAGACGATTAATGCCAATGGAGCGAGTGGATTTTATTCGTATTGTGGGGACCCGTTGGGTTAAAGATCCTCATGAACGATTCAGTTCCCTTGATCTTCGTGAATCACTTTTGACACTGATCCCTAAAGTAGAAGCAGCGGTCTTAGATACAGTACTAAAGCAGTTTCATCTGGAAGAGGGAGAACTTCGGCGTACGGACATACCCGTTTTGCCGAAAAGAGTTATTCGAGAAGCCATTGTGAATGCTGTTATGCATCGGGATTATCGTGTACATAGTCCGACACAGGTAATCCGCTACAGTGATCGCCTAGAAGTTTATAACGCCGGCTACTCATTAAAACCTGTTGAAGAGCTTGGAACAGCTTCAGAATTAAGAAATCCGATTTTAGCTTCAATTCTGTATGACTTAAATTTTGCTGAAACTAAGGGCTCAGGTATTCGTACTAGCCGTGCCCTTCTTCGAGAGGCGAATTTGGCTGAACCAAATTTTGTATCAAGCGTCACAGGCAATTCTTTCCGAGCTACTTATTCTTTAAACCAGTTAATGAGTAAGGAGGATTTGTTGTGGTTGTCCCAATATAAGAACTATGAGTTAAGTGACAATGAAGCCAGAGCACTTTTAATTGCCAAGCATTTAGGAGCTGTCAATAATTCAACTCTCAGAGAAGATACGAATTTAGACACATTGCCGGCGAGTCATGTTTTGCAGAAATTAACTAAAGAGTTAGGACTACTGAAAAAACATGGAGCTGGATCAGCAACAACTTATACTTTGAAGTCAAAACGTGATTACTTCAAAGCTGAAACACCACACCTCGGGGCCGAAACACCGCACTTCGGGGTTGAAACACCGCACCTCAGAGTTGAAGCGCGACACACAGAAATGACGGACGAACTGAGGAAAGAAATTGAGAATCTGGGTTACCGCCCAAGAAAAGAGAAAATTTTTAGAGTAATGCTTGGTTTGTGTTTGCTTGAGCCTCAGACGAAAGAAGGTTTAATGCAAAGATTAGATAAGGGGGAACAATTAATTCGAAAATACTTAAAAGAGCTTCGTGAAAAAGGAGCAATTGAATACGTCTATCCTGAACTGCCCAATCACCCTTATCAGGCCTATAAAGTCACAGAAAAAGGAGAGATGTGGCTTAAAAGAAAACAAAGAGTAACGATCAACTTGCTATACTTAGCGCCCGCTTTTGATTAACAACAATTTGTTTTCATTAAACAAATAACTTTTGTGCAACGGATGTAAACCGTGACCGCGAAAAAAATTTATCTTCGCAGCTTTGGCTGCCAAATGAATGAGTACGACTCTGAAAAAATTGTTGACCTGATGGTTGCTAACGGCTACGAGCGTACTGAAAAAGTTGAGGATGCCGACCTAGTTGTTTTAAATACTTGCTCTATTCGTGAAAAGTCTCAGGAAAAAGTCTTTTCCGAATTGGGCCGCATTCGTGATACCAAACGCGAAGCGCATAAAGATGACATGATGATTGCTGTCGGGGGCTGTGTTGCAAGCCAGGAAGGCAAAAAGATTTTGTCCCGTGCGCCTTACGTCGATATCGTCTTTGGCCCGCAAACCCTTCACCGTTTGCCCGAAATGGTCAAAAAGGTCGATGAAACGCATAAGCCTCAAGTCGATATTCGTTTTCCTGAAATTGAAAAGTTTGACCATTTAGCAGAACCTCAGGCACGCGGTGCGACCGCTTTTGTGTCCATCATGGAAGGCTGCAGCAAGTACTGCTCGTACTGCGTAGTGCCCTATACGCGAGGCGAGGAAATCTCCCGCCCCATGGCTGACGTTTTAATTGAAGTCGCTAAGCTGGCTGCTCAAGGCGTCAAAGAAGTAACGCTTTTGGGACAAAACGTCAATGTTTATCGGGGTTTAACACCTGACGGAGATATCGCAGACTTTGCGATGCTTTTGGAATACGTCGCAGAAATTGACGGTATTGAGAGAATTCGCTACACGACTTCCCACCCTAAAGAATTTACGCAGCGTTTAATTGATGCCTACGGCAAGATCGATAAGCTCGTCAACCACGTTCACTTGCCGGTTCAATCAGGCTCTGATCGGATTTTGGCTGCGATGAAGCGCGGCTATACTGTGCTTGAATACAAGTCAATTATCAGACGCTTAAAAGCTGTGCGCCCTGATATTTCCATTGCAACAGACATCATTGTGGGGTTTCCCGGTGAAACGGAAGAAGATTTCGAGGCAACGCTCAAACTCATGGATGATGTGGGTTTTGATGCAAGCTTCTCTTTTGTTTATAGCCGCCGGCCCGGCACGCCTGCTGCGTACTTAAAAGACGATACGCCGCAGGAAGTGAAGTTAAAGCGCCTGCAGATTCTTCAGGCAAAAAATGATGCAAAAGCCACTGAAATTGCTCAATCCATGTTGGGTACCGTTCAGCGCGTGCTTGTGATCGGACCCTCTCGGCGCGGCCGCGGCATGATGGCAGCTCGCACTGACAATAACCGCATTGTGAATTTTGTGGGTGATGAGACATTGACCGACACGATGGTGAACGTCAAAATTACAGAAGTCAATCCCCACACGCTTCTTGGCGAGATGATTTAAGATAGATCTATGGCAGAAGAAAAATTCTTGTCACTCAATTTGGATATCAGCAACACGGCCCTAGCAAGTCTTGTGGGGCCGATGGATGCGAATTTGCGCCAAATTGAGGTGATACTGGATGTCTCCATTTCCCGTCGAAACAATCAGTTTCGGATTGCAGGAGACGCTGAAAAAGCCCGCGAAGCCTTAAATGCTCTGCAGACGCTTGCACTGCGCGCTGAAAATTCAGCCGACGAATTGACAACTGACGATGTGCAACTCTTTTTCGTCGGAGAAAATGCTAAGAAAATTGATGGTGATTCGCCGACCGCTCCCGTGCTTCACACGAAAAAGCGAGAGCTTCAGGGGCGCACGCCGCGTCAGAATGACTACATCCAGGCGATTTTAGATAACGACATTGCCTTTGGTATTGGTCCTGCCGGTACCGGTAAAACGTATTTGGCAGTGGCTGCGGCCGTAGATGCTTACGAGCGAGATCGCGTTGAGCGCATTATTTTGACGCGACCGGCGGTTGAAGCCGGGGAACGTTTGGGCTTTTTGCCGGGCGATCTTTCCCAAAAAGTCGATCCTTATTTGAGGCCGCTTTACGACGCGCTTTTTGATTTGTTAGGTTTTGATAAAACCCAAAGGCTTCTTGAGCGTCAGACGATTGAGATTGCACCTTTAGCCTATATGCGCGGCAGAACGCTAAACAATGCTTTCGTGATTTTGGATGAAGCGCAAAATACGACGCCTGAGCAAATGAAGATGTTTTTAACGCGTATCGGATTCGGCTCCAAGGCTGTCATTACGGGTGACGTAACGCAGATTGACCTTCCTCGCGGCACAAGATCCGGCTTGGTTGAGGCTCAAAATGTTTTAGCCGGTGTCAGAGGCATTGCGATGACCTACTTTACGGCAGCTGACGTTGTACGCCATCCGCTTGTGGCCCGCATTGTTGAGGCGTACGCTAAGGCTGATGAAAGACGCCATTTGGCAAAATTGGCTAAGGGAAGCGAGGAATAAAAATGTCAAAAAAGAAACTGCAATTGAATGTCTTTGAGCACGGTCACTTTAAGCTTCCTTCTGCTAAGAAAATGAAAAAGTGGGTAAGCGCCGCTATCGAACGGGATACGGAACTCAATGTCATGTTTGTGGGCGAGCAGGAAGGCCGTGAAATGAATGCTCAATACCGCCACAAAGATTACGCAACCAATGTGCTGACATTTGACTATCAGCATGAGCCGGTTGCTGTTGCGGATTTGGTCATCTGTGTGCCGGTATTGGTTAAAGAAGCCAAAGCTCAAAATAAGTCTTTTGATGAGCATTTGGCACACCTGCTTATTCACGGTACGCTTCATGCACACGGCTACGACCATATGGAATATGCTGAAGCCAATGTCATGGAAGATAAGGAAATCGGAGCACTTTTAAAGTTGGGCTTCGATAACCCTTATGAAGACCGTATTTTGCTTAAAGGTAAAAAGCTGAAATTACATTTCAAATAAACGAAGAGGCAGTTGATCCCGAATGTATTTTTTAATTCATTCGGGATAGCTTGAGCAGTCAAAGGGGCCATGACGATCCTTTTTGATCAATCATAAAGTTTGCATTGAGCAAGCCGTGCAAAAGACTGATAACATAAGGCTTTCTGTTGTTATTTAAAGAAAAATTCATGAGTACAGAACCACCGCTTAAGGCGGGAATATCAAAACACCGCACTTTTTTTGAACGCCTCTCCGGCGTTTTCCACACGCCCACGCGCGAAGACTTCATCGATACACTTCACGAAGCCAACGAACAGAAACTCATCGACGACTCCGCTTTGAAGATGATGGAAGGCGTGATGCAGTTCTCTAACCTCAGAGCCTGTGATCTGATGGTGCCTCGCTCTCAGATGCAGGTGGTGGATTTGAGCGAAAGTAAAGACGTGTGGTTGCCTCAGATGATTGAGGCCGGCCACTCCCGCTTTCCGGTCATTTTGGACGATGACCGCGACAATGTGATCGGGATTTTGCATGCAAAGACGATTTTGCGGGTATTGGTTGATCCCGACTTTAAGGCTCGTGATCATTTGCGTCCGGCAAAGTTTATTCCGGAAAGTATGCCGCTTAACGATTTGCTGCGTGACTTTAAACTTGAGCGCAACCATATGGCGATTGTGGTCGATGAGTTCGGCAGTGTCTCGGGGCTCATCACGATTGAAGACGTGCTGGAGCAAATCGTGGGTGAAATCGATGATGAATTCGATGACGTTAACGAAGACGCCGATAACATTCTCGAAGATCCCAAACACGGCTGCTGGCGCGTGAAGGCGCTCACGGAAATTGAGCAGTTCAACGAATTTTTCGCTACCAACATCAACACCGATGAAGACTGCCACTGTGAAACGATCGGAGGGCTCATCGCTGACCGACTCGAACATATGCCCAAGATCGGAGAAACAATTGTTATTGAAGGGTTCCGATTTACGGTTTTGCGTGCTGATGAGCGCCAGGTACGGTTATTGAAAGTAGAAAAGTTGCCGGCTTTGGAACCGGCTAAAAAAGAAGAATAAAAGTGATGTTTTTATCTCCCAACCAAAAGTATTTTGCCTATCGGCTTATTTTGAGTTTGGCAAGCGGCATGGCGCTCTCCAGCGCCTTTGCGCCGGCAAACGAGCCGCTTTTTGCGCTTGCTGCACTCATTGTGATTTTTTATCTTGTGGGTGCCACAAAGAAAATTTCACATGTTGCTTTGTGGTCTCTGGCTTTTGGTTTCGGCTGGTTTGTGAGCGGCATCAATTGGGTCTACTACAGCATGTATCACTACGGCTACATGCCGCTTGAGTGGACTTATGTCACAACAGCGCTCTTTTCTTTAGCCTTAGCGTTATTTCCGACTGCCGCTTTTATGCTCACTGCTAAACTCATTGAAAATCCGGTCCTTCGAATGGCGCTGGGGTTGCCCGCGGCATTTACCTTTTTTGAGTGGCTTCGCGGTTGGGTTTTAACGGGTTTCCCTTGGCTTAATCCCGCTTATGCTGTGGTCGATTGGCCGCTTGCAGGTTTAGCTCCTTTAATCGGAAGCTATGGAGTGCTTTTGGGTTTAAGCTGGATTGCGGGCCTCATGGCCGCTATCTGGACGCTCAAAGGCAAGTGGATTTATATCGCCTCCTGCGGCATCACCATATTTTCTATTTTGCTTTTAGCGCTCGGGGCCAAAGAAGCGGTTTGGAGTGAACCCGCAGGAGAAGTTAAAGTGCGCCTCATTCAGCCCAATTTGGAGCCCAGACTGTTGCAGCAGTCAATGAGCGAGCGCTTTGATGAAATGTATTTTTATCTCGACAGCACAACTGTTGAAAAGGCTGAGGTCGATGCAGTCATTTTCCCCGAGTCGGCCTATCCGCTTGCCTGGCAACATTTCCCCCGGTCTCAACAGACACGCCTTATGGATTGGGTTAAAAAAGAAAATAAATCACTTTTATTCAACGCCTTTTGGTTTGAGAATGACCGCTACAGCAATGCTGCCATTGCGTTAAATCCGCAAGGAGAACTTTCTTTATACCGCAAGCGCCACTTGGTGCCTTTCGGCGAATTTGTGCCCTGGGGATTTCGCTGGTTTATTGACTCCATGCGAATTCCGATGACGGATCTCTCGAGGGGACCGCAAGAGGAGTTGACGATGGAGTTTGCCGGTCACACGGCTGCGGTCAATCTTTGCTACGAAAATCTTTTCGGGGATGAGTGGCGCGAGGCTTGGGGAAAAGAGTCGCCCGAATGGCTTATTAATCTATCTAATCTGAAGTGGTTTGGGCCTGTTAAGGCTGCAAGTCAGCACCTTCAGATTTCTCAGATGCGTGCGCTTGAAACCGCGCGTCCCCTTTTAAGTGTGACCAATAGCGGCGCGACAGCCTTAATTGATGCGCAGGGCAAAATTGTCCAAAAGCTCGACACCGATATCGATGCGGTGATGGATGTGACGGTCACGACCATGAAGGGTGAGGCGACTCCCTATGTGCGTTTCGGAGATTGGCCGGCAGTTATTTTTGCAATTTTGATGATTCTAGGTGCTTTTATAGGGGCGTTTGCCGAAAAGCGCTTTCAAAAGGACTAAAATTAAACAATTTTCGGGGCATCTTTTCCCCTTAACCGTTTTCTCAATTTTTGGATTGAACCGATGATTACATTTCAGGAAGTCATCCTGCGTTTGCAGCAATATTGGAATCAACAAGGCTGTGCGCTTTTGCAGCCGATTGATATGGAAGTAGGGGCAGGAACCTCGCATACGGCGACGTTCTTGCGTGCATTGGGTCCTGAGCCCTGGCGTGCGGCTTATGTGCAGCCTTCCCGCCGTCCGAAAGATGCCCGTTATGGCGAAAATCCCAACCGTTTACACCAACACCATCAATTCCAAGTGGTGCTTAAGCCCGCTCCCACCAATATCGTAGATTTGTATCTGGGCAGCCTTCGTGCTTTGGGCATTGATACCGAAGTGAACGATATTCGCTTTGTGGAAGATAACTGGGAAAACCCGACATTGGGAGCCTGGGGTCTGGGCTGGGAAATCTGGATGAACGGTATGGAAGTAACCCAGTTTACGTACTTCCAGCAGGTGGGCGGTTTGGAATGTAAACCCATTACCGGTGAAATCACCTATGGGTTGGAACGCCTCACGATGTATCTGCAAAACTGCGATAACGTCTTTGACCTGGTTTACACAAATTGGCAGGACGCTGACGGTTCTACGCGCGCGCTCACCTACGGTGACGTTTTCCATCAGAACGAAGTGGAACAAAGCCACTATAACTTTGAAGCAAGCGACCCGGAAAAACTCCTACATCAATTCAATTACTTTGAAGGTGAAGCCAAGCGCCTGATGGATTTAAATTTGGCGCTGCCTGCCTATGAAATGGTATTGAAGGCCGGCCACACCTTTAACTTACTCGATGCTCGAGGCGCAATCAGTGTGACGGAACGTGCGGCCTACATTGCCCGCATCCGTACGATCAGCCGTGCGGTGGCTCAGAGCTACTACGATGCCCGCGAACGTTTGGGCTTTCCTATGTTGAAAAAGAATTCCTAAGAGGCTAGAGAAAAATGACCAGTTTGTTAGTGGAATTGCAGACCGAAGAGTTGCCGCCCAAGGCCCTTAAAAAACTCTCCGAAGCGTTTGCTCAAAACTTAACGAAGAGCTTAGCCTCTCAGCACTTTTTAGCTGATGACAGCACCACGACCGTCTACGGTTCTCCGAGGCGTCTGGCGGCTTTGGTGACCAATGTGCTCGCAAAGTCTCCCGATGAAGCCTTTAAGCAAAAGCTCGTACCTGTGAAGGTGGGCTTAGACGCAGAAGGCAACGCAACGCCAGCTCTTATCAAGAAGATGAAGGCTTTGGGAATTGAAGCTGAAGTATCGTCTTTAAAGCGCGTCAATGACGGCAAAAATGAGCAGCTTTTCTACGAAGGTATCCGCCCCGGTGTTGCTTTGGCTCAAGGCCTTCAAACGGCTCTGGAAGCTGCGGCTTTTAATCTGCCGATTCCGAAAGTGATGCACTATCAATTGGCTGACGGTCAAACGACAGTTTCCTTTGTCCGCCCGGCCAAGCACCTTGTGGCGCTTTACGGCACGGAAGTGGTTCCTGTAAGCCTTTTGGGTCTGACTGCCGATCGCCTCACCCGCGGCCATCGTTTCCATACGCAGGATTTGACTGCAATCCGCTCCGCCGACGGCTACGAAGAACAGATGATGACAGAAGCCAAGGTGATGCCTTCTTTTGCCAAGCGTCGTGAAAAGATCGTGCACGATGTGACTGAAGGAGCCCGCGCGATTGGCGGCGAAGCCATTATGCCCGAGGACTTAATCGATGAAGTGACGGCATTGACAGAGTGGCCCGTCATTTATCAGTCTTCGTTTGAAGAAGAATTCTTAAAGGTCCCTCAGGAGTGCCTCATTTTGACCATGCAGCAAAATCAAAAGTATTTTGCCGTTCAGGACGAAAAGGGCCGTCTGATGAATCGCTTCTTCCTGGTTTCTCAATTGGAAGCTAAGGATGGCGGAAAGGCCATTAGCGCGGGTAACGCCCGCGTGGTGCGCGCCCGTTTGGCTGATGCAAAATTCTTCTATGATCAGGATCAGCTTCAAACGTTGGAAAGCCGCATTCCGCAGTTAAAGAATGTGGTCTACCACAATAAGCTCGGCACTCAGGCCGAGCGCGTGGAACGCGTAAAAGCCATTGCTGCTCAGGTAGCAGACTTAATCGGCGCCAACCGTGATGAAGCCGTGCGTGCCGCGCAGCTTGCCAAGGTTGACCTTTTAACGCTCATGGTCGGGGAATTTCCTGAACTGCAGGGCATTATGGGTGAGTACTACGCCTTGCATGATGGCGAAGGTGAAGAAGTGGCGCTTGCGATCCGTGAACACTATCAGCCGAGATTTGCAGGCGACGCTCTGCCTTCTACCCGTGTGAGTTTGGCAGTGGCCTTGGCCGATAAGCTTGAAACCCTCTCAGGACTTTTCGGTATCGGTCAGATGCCCACAGGTGACAAAGACCCGTTTGCCCTGCGCCGTCACGCACTGGGTATCCTTCGCATGTTAATTGAAAAGGAACTCAATGTTGCCATCACCGATTTGGTCAATATCGGCTACGAAGCATTAAAGGCAGTTCCCAATGTCAAAGATGCGCGCGATGAGCTTTTAGCTTTCTTTGAAGACCGCTTGCGCGTGATGTTTAAAGACAAGGGCTACAGCGCTCAGGAAGTCGATGCGGTGCTCGCTACCCATCCGACGACGATTTTGGACGTTCCTGTGCGCCTTGAAGCCGTTCGCGCCTTTACCCAATTGCCTGAAGCTGAAGCCTTGGCTGCAGCCAATAAGCGTATCGGCAACATCATCAAGAAAACTGCGCCTGAAACCGATGCTGTGGATCCTGCGCTTTTTGATTCTGAAGCTGAAAAAGCACTTTACGATGCACTTTGCACGGCAGAATCTCATGCTCAGACGCTTTATGAGGCAGGTCGCTATACCGAGCTTTTAAAGAGCCTTGCACCGATGAAGACACCGGTTGACCGCTTCTTTGAAGACGTAATGGTCAATGTGGAAGACAGCCGCGTTCGAGCCAATCGTTTGGCCCTCTTGTGGCGATTACATCGTACAATGAACATGGTGGCTGAGCTTTCGCGTTTGGCTAAGTAGTTTGATTGTAAAAACAGGCGAAAGGCTCCGTTCAGGAGCCTTTCGTGTATCGGGGAAACGTTATGTCAACTCTTCGAGGTTGGATTTACTACATTGTGCTGGCGCTCACGCTGATTCCTTTGGCTCTTGCCTTAATCATCCTTTATCCCGCCTCGCTTGCACTTCGCTATCGCCTGGCCACTCAGTGGGCAGAGTTTATGCTCAGGGTCGGAGAGGTCGTCTGCGGCATGCGGTATCAATTTAAGGGTTTGGAGAACTTCCCGAAAGATGACAGCCCTTTATTGATTCTCTCAAAGCACCAATCAGCCTGGGATATTTTTGCGCTCGCTTCCATTATTTCCCACCAAACGAGTTTTGTTTATAAAAAAGAACTGCACTATGTGCCGGTTTTCGGTCAGGCGTTGGCAACGCTTCATATGATGGCAATTGACCGAAAAAAGGGCTCTCGAGCCTATGAGCAGTTTATGCAGCAAGGAAAGCTTTTTTTACAAAAGGGCTGGTGGCTTGCAATGTTTCCGGAAGGCACTCGTACGGCCCCCGGACAAAAAACACACTATAAGTCGGGCGGCGCACGTTTTGCCGTAGCAACCGGCACGCCCATCCTGCCCATTGCGCTGAATTCCGGAGAATGCTGGCCAAGAAACTCCATTTCAAAAACACCCGGTTTAATTACCGTGTCCGTTGGACCCAGGATCGAGACCAAGGGGCGCACTTTCGAAGAGGTGCAGCAGGAATTGGTGGGTTGGATTGAAGGTGAAATGCATAAGATTTCGCCTGAAATTTATGCCGGTCGGCTGACTAATGAGTTTGAGGAGCCTCAAGAGAAGGCGCATTAACTGTGAAACAACTGTCTTTTGATTTTTTTCAAGATTTGCCGCAAATGACAGAAGGCAATGATCCGGGGAGGTTGAAAAAACAGCCCCTGACGCCTGACGCCATAACCGGTTTAAAAAAAGACGTTGTTTCAGGGAAAAATGATTTTCTTTTAACGCCTCCTTTTACCTATCACTTGGAGCGGGCCAAAAGAAAAACGGTTGGCTTTATTGTTGATGAGAGGGGAGTAACGGTTCGTGCGCCGCGTTGGGTCTCGGTGTCTGAAATCGAAAAAATGCTTCAGACAAAAGAAGACTGGATTCAGAAAAAACTCACCGAATTTCATAACTGGCAAAAAGAAGTCGGTCTGCAGAGCGTGCATTTTGTTGACGGGGCAAAATTGCCTTATTTGGGCCGTCCCTTGACCCTGCGGCTGGAACCTGCCGCTAAAACGGTCTTTTACTCCGAAGGTGCTTTGGGGGCAGAACTCATTGTAGGGGCTTCTAAAGAGACAGACGAAAGCAGGATTAAGGATTGGGTTCAGGTATGGTTTAAAAAGGAAGCTGAGCGCTATTTAGGGGCTCGCATTCAGGAAATAGCCAATCGTGCTTTAGTGAGCTTTAGCGGTTGGGGCCTCTCTGGCGCCAAAGGTCGGTGGGGCTCTTGCAGCTCGGATCGCAGAATTCGTCTTAACTGGCGTTTAATTCATTTGGATACGGCCTTGATTGATTACGTGATCGCTCATGAGCTCGCCCACCTTGATGAAATGAACCATAGCGCGCGTTTCTGGAAACGGGTGGGAGAGATTTATCCGGACTATGAGAGCGCGCGCCGGGCCCTCAAAGGCGTTTACATACCGACATTGCCCTTTTGAGCAATGTTGGCAAGCGTCACAAAAGATTCAACAGGCAGGGCCTCGGCTCGAAGTGTGGGTTCAATGCCCGCCTGTCTGATTTCTTCTTCCGTTAAGAGTTTTGAAAGGGCGTTTCGAAGCGTTTTTCTGCGCTGATTAAAGGCAGCTGCCACAATCGCACTGAAGCTGTCCCAATTAACCGGCAACAGTTCGTTCACTTCTTTCGGGACCATTCGTACAATGGAGCTTGTGACTTTCGGAGCCGGCGTAAAAGCACCGGGCGGCACGTCAAACATTTTCTGCATCCGGTAGCGGTACTGCAGCATGACAGAGAGCCTTCCGTAGACTTTGCTGCCCGGTTCTGCAACCATTCTGTCAACGACTTCCTTTTGAAGCATGAAATGCTGATCAGTGACCCGATCAGCAACACTCATTAAGTGAAAAAGCAGGGGGCTAGAGATGTTATAGGGGAGGTTTCCGACGATACGGAGTTTTTCGCCCGGATGCACCTCAGTCCAATCCAATTTCAGCGCGTCAGCTTCAATAAGGGTTAATGTCTGCGGAAAGGTTTCTCTTAACCAGGCGGCTAAGTCGCGGTCAATTTCAATCGCTGTCGCATGGCCTGCCGCTGCAATCATTTTGCGGGTTAAAGCGGCCTGGCCCGGACCGATTTCTACGACGGTTTCGCCGGGCTTGGCGTCAATCGCACGAGCGATGCGCTCAATCCAATGCTCATCGTGCAAAAAGTTTTGCCCGAAACGTTTTCTGGCTCGATGCCCGGCTAACCCGTTTTGCATAGTGATGCGCTTCCTTTAGAGTGCTTCACGTCGAATTTCAACGTAGGCGCGATCGCGCAGCTCACGCTGCCAATTGGCTGTGGCTTCAGCGAGCTTTCTCTGGCGAAGCACCTGACGGGCCATATAACGCATGCGTTCAGCGTCAACGGCTTCCTGGCGGCGATCGATCACTTGAATGATGTGATAGCCGTATTGCGTCTTAATCGGACGGCTTACTTCACCGGGTTTTAATTGATTCATGGCTTCTTCAAATGCCGGAACCGTATCACCCGGGTGAACCCAACCCAAGTCACCGCCTCGCGTGGCAGAACCGTCAACGGAATGCAAACGTGCGAGCGTGGCAAAGTCTTCCTTGTTTTCAACCAAGCGCTTACGAATGTCATTTAAGCGGTTTAAAACCGTGGCTTCATCGGTGACGGGAGTTACGGCCATCAAAATATGGCGAACGTGGGTCTGGGTGACAGGGCCGCCAGCCAACTTCGTTTTCACGCCGTCACGGCGGTCATTGACCTTCACGATGTAGTAGCCGTCAGAGCTCACATTCATGGCGACTTTAGAAGATTGTTGACGGGCTTCGCGCACGGCAGCAGCAAGAGCGGTCGGCATCTGAGAGAGCGTTCTCCAGCCGAGGTTGCCGCCGTCCAACGCGTCAGAGGCCTTGGAGTAGCTTGCCGCCAGGCGCCCGAAGTCTTCACCGTCTTGGGCACGATCGAGAATACCTTCTGCCGTATCGCGAGCCGCGCTTAATTCGTCAGAACTCATGCTCTCAGAGGTCGGAATCCAGATGTGGGAGATGTTGTACTCAATCGTATCGTTGATGTTGTAGCCTGCCTGATCGGCTAAGAAAGCATCAATTTCACTTTCAGGGATCTTGATTTCTTCATCAACTTCACGTTCACGCAGGCGTTGGGCTACGATTTGTGAGCGAATTTCTTCTCGAAACTGCGGGAACGTCACGCCATCCAAAGATAAGCGGCGACGCAGTTCGGCCACCGAAATCTTATTTTGCTGAGCAATCTGTTCAATGGTGGCATTGACGATTCCGTCATCAACGCGAATGCCCGTTTCGCGGGCTCTTTGCGAGATGGCACGCTCTAAAATGAGCTGCTCGAGCACTTGAACGCGCAGCTGCTGCATCGGAGGCAGCTGAATCTTTTGGCGTCTCAAATTAAGTGCTGCAGAGTGTGCCCGTTCAGCCAATTCGTCCGTTGTGATGACGTCATTGTTTACTACCGCAACCACAGCGTTTAAAAGCTGCGGCTCGGCCGCGGCCTGTTTGCCGCTCGGTTGAGCCACACAGATGCTTGCGGAAAAGGCGGCAAGCAGCGCCACGTATTTCATCTTATTCATAGTAGTCATAAAGTCCGGCTGCACCGGGTTGGTCTGTCGTCGGCCGATAGCCCGGGATGGCACGGCGCAAATCTTCAAGCGGGTCGGAGCCGATGGAACCTAATCCGGTCAACTCCAGTTGGATGAAGAAGGTTGTATCGTACTCGTCCTTGCTGTCCAAAGTACGTTGTCCGACAAGACGCAAAGCCCAGCAGTCGGCAACATACTCAATACCGGCAAGCATTTCAACAGGTTCTTTTTCATCCAAAGCGTAGTTATAACGGGCAAGCCCGTAGAGCGAATTCGTAAGCGGCCACTGTACACCGAAATCAATCTGTTTGATTCGGTCAACTTCGGGCGTCGTGGGCAAATCGTCATAACGATAGTAAAGTCCCATCACGGCAGAAGGCTTGGGCTGCCAACGGATACCGGCGTTAATGCGCGTAAAGCGGCTTTCGCTCGTGGAGTATTGTGCAGTTGTCGAAGCCACTAAGTCTTTTGTGAGGTGAGCCGTGATATTGCCCAAGTAGTCACTCTTATTGTCTTCGTTTGTCCCTTCCGTACTCTTATGGTTTCTGTAGTAGCGCCAATTGTGAATGGTGTAACGATTCAGTGCGACGTCCTGGTCAGAGAAATAGAAGCGCTGACCGATAGAAGCACGCAGCCATTCAAAACCGGTTTTACGGTCCAAGTAGCGGGAAGTCAGAATTAAAGACAGCTGATTGGCTTCTGACACTCGGTCATGCCCCGTGAATTCGTTTTCCATGAAAAAGCTTCCGAAGCTCAAATCTGCGTAAGAGCTGTCGAAAACCGGCATCTTGCTCTGATCACGATAGGGGGTATAGACGTAAAAGAGCCGAGGCTCAAAGGTCTGAGTGGCATCCTTGCCGAACCAGGAAGAATCTCGCTCAAAAATCAATCCGCTGTCGAGACTGAAGGTCGGCACAATAAAGCTTGAATTTTTCTCGTAGCCGATCGATTCTCGGAATTGCTTATCGAGATTGTTAAGCCCCGTAAGGTTATAGGCAACACCCGTTACCATGGCCTTGGGGGTCACAAACCACGCGGCGCCTCTCATCGGGTAGGCAACCGACTGATTCATATAGAAGCGATCGCCCTCGGGCTTAAACTCTTTATCTTTGTGCTTAAAGCGCGTTGCTTCAAAGGTACTGGAAATTTCCAAACCGTAAAGGTCGGCGTAGTAAGCGCTCCAGCGCAATTCCGGCACTTTTTCATACGGCTTATCAATCGCTGTGTGATCGGTGCGGTTAAGGACCTGATTTTTGCGCACACTCAATGACGCATGCCAGAAGTCCTGACCATAACTCATCCAGGCATCCTGCGGCAAAACGGACTCATCACTTTCCTGGAAGTTGCCGGAAAAGTCATCCATGTAGTCGCCGTCGCTGACACGGTTGTAATCAGCGCCGAAGCGAATACCGTTCCATTGTGCCCAACCTTGCGCTCTGGCACCGTAGCGGCTGTCACCGGTTTTCCGATCGTTGGGCAGCCAGTCATAGGTTAATGTGCCGCCGAAATTGGGGTTTAAGAATCGGAATTCATTGCCGAGTAGCAAACCGCGCTTAGTCATCACACGCGGCGTAAAGGTGTAGTCGTAATTGGGGGCAATGTTCCAGTAAATAGGCTGAGCGTAGTCAAAGCCTAAATCTGAACTCATGGCGATGGTAGGCGTCAGAAGACCGCTTTGACGCTCGGTGCCCACGGGGAAAAAGGCGTAGGGTAAGCCCATAACGGGAAGTCCCGCCAGATGAAAGCTCATATCGTGGGCGGTTGCCATGTTATTGGATTCATCAATTGTCAGAGTATCGGCCTCAATCCACCAGGCTTTGCTGCCGGGCTTACAGGTCGAAAGCGTGGCATCGCGAAGTTCAGTGGAGACACCGCTTTCAAAACGGGCGTACTTTGATTGTCCCTGAATGCGTCTGGCAGCGTATTCGTAACGGGCATCCTGCATTTCACCCGTTTCGGTTTCAATTTTGTAGTTGAGCTCGGGCCCCGCGAACCGGACACCGTCACGCAAAACAACGGCGTTGCCTTTTACGTCAACCGTATCGCTTGACTGGGTGTAAGTGATATTGTCACCGCGGATCACGGTTCCTGCACGGCGCACCTCAGCGTCGCCCGTGAGGATAATTTCATCATCGGTCGTTTCCATTTGATCGGCAGAGATGAAACTGGCGCTGTTTTCGTTCACGAGAGCCGCAGAATCACTCAAAGAGGTTGCAGTTCGAAGACGCACACCGTTACTTGCTTGAGCATAAGCCAAAGAGGTGCAGGCAAGCGCACACGCCACGCTCAAAATTTTGAGTGCGGGTAGCCCTTTAGAAGGGGTATGGGAAAAATCCGACATGAAAATGAAATTGGTTCGTCAAAACTGTACCCGCCCATTATAGCCGAAGCGTTTGGCGCTCAAGTTGCATCGTGTCATAATTTCGGCCTGGAAAGTGTAAGAATTTAACGGGGGAATCATGACGGATCGTCAACAAGAACGTCACGCCTGGTTGTCGGCCTTGGCCGACCGATATCAATTGGACTTAACAACGGAGGCAGCTGCCAGTACCGATGCAGGTTTCAGGCGTTATTTCCGTGTTGCCGATCGTCAGAATCAGACTTATATCGTGATGGACGCTCCGACAGAGCACGAGGATGTGCGTCCCTTTATTCGAGTCACGCACCTTTTTGAAGAAGCGGGCCTCACGGTTCCCCATATTTACGAGCAAAATCCCGAGCAGGGCTTTTTGCTCCTGACCGACTTGGGCAAAAAGACCTATCTGGATGTTCTCAATGAAGACAATGCCAGAGAGCTGTTTACTCAAGCCATTGATGCATTGGTGAAGTGGCAAAGCGCTTCCAAGCCCGGTGTTTTGCCTGAGTATGACCGCGCCTTACTCTCAAGGGAATTGAACCTTTTCCCCGAATGGTATATCGGGCGACATCGCGGCAAAACACTCGATGAGCGGCAAAGTGCACTGTTAAAAGTGTGTTTTGAACGCATTTTACAAAATAATCTTTCTCAGGCGAAAGTTTATGTTCACCGGGACTATATGCCGAGAAACCTCATGCCGCTCAGCTCAGGCGGCCCCGGCATTCTGGACTACCAGGATGCTGTATACGGTCCGGTTTCTTACGATATCGCCTCGCTTTTGCGGGATGCCTTTATCAGTTGGAACGAAACGTTTGTCATCGATATGACGATTCGCTATTGGGATAAAGCGCGCCAAGCCGGCATTCCAGTGCCCCAGGATTTCGGTGTTTTCTGGAAAGACGTGGAGTGGATGGGATTGCAGCGGCATCTGAAGATCTTAGGCATCTTTGCACGTCTTAATTACCGCGACGGCAAACCTAAGTATCTCACCGATACGCCCCGCTTTATTCGCTATGTGCGCGAAACGGCTCACCGCTACGACGAATTAAAGGCGCTTTTATATCTCGTCGATCAAATTGAAGAGACGGTTCCTCAGTACGGTTATACCTTCTAGGAGAATCAGTGTGCGGGCGATGATTTTGGCTGCAGGGCGCGGTAAGCGCATGAAGCCTTTAACGGATACTTTGCCGAAACCTTTATTGAAGGCAGGCGACAAGCGTCTGATTGACTGGTCAATTGATGCTTTGGTCAAGGCAGGCGTCACCGATATTGTGATTAATACCGCTCATCTGTCGCACACCTTCTTGCCAGAGCTTGGCAACCACTATCGGGGAGCCGATATCACTTATTCTGTTGAGGGGAAGAATTACGACGAGTCTCTTGAAACGTTAGGCGGAATCGCTAAAGCTTTGCCGCTTTTAACTGACGGCATTGAGCCTTTTATCGTGGTAGCAGGTGACATTGTCTCGAATTTTGATTTTTCTTCCCTTTTAAAGGAGCCCGCAGAGCGCATCCGTTCGGGCAAAGCTCTGGCTCACTTGGTGCTCGTTCCCAATCCGACTTTTCACCCCGAAGGCGACATGGGACTCATTGGCGGTAAAGTAGTCAGAGAGCCCCGCTCTTACACTTACGGCAGCATCGGCCTTTTTTCACCCAAGATGTTTAAAGGGGTGCCTCTTACTTTTGCCAAGCTTTTCCCTTGGATGTTTCGTTTTATTGACGATGGGCTCGTAACCGGAGAGCTTTATAGCGGTTATTGGGACAATATCGGTACGCCGGAGGCACTTCGGGCCCTTGCTCAGCATGTTGCGCGGGCGTAACTAGTTTTGAATCAGAAAAAGAAAATTTGCTCAAAAAATAAGCAAATTGACTACAATAGACGCATTGCCTGTGAGTAAGCGGCAAGGCTTAAGTTTTGAGTTTTGGTGATGAGTTTTCATTTAGGCCCCTACTGCATTGACGGAAAGCTTTTTCTGGCTCCGATGGCAGGAATAACCGACGCCCCTTTCAGGCAAATGTGCCATGAGTTCGGAGCTGATTATGCCGTGGGCGAGATGGTGGCCAGTGCTCCTCAGTTAAGAAACAGCCGCAAGACTCTGGGCAGAGTGAAATTTTTTGAAGGTGAATGCCCTCGTGTGGTGCAGCTTCTGGGGGCTGACCGCAGCGCATTGGTTGAGGCCTTTTATTGGGCGATCGAAGCGGGTGCTCAGGTCATCGACTTTAACATGGGGTGTCCGGCTAAAAAGGTTTGCAATGTTGCCTGCGGCTCGGCTTTAATGTGCGATGCCGATGCGGCAAAAGAACTTTTAACGGCTCTGGGAGAAGCATCCTGTCAGGCGCAGGTTCCGGTGACATTAAAGTGCCGAACGGGGTGGGATGAGCAGCATAAAAATGTGAGGCAAATAGCCGCCATTGCTCAGGATTGCGGATTTTCCATGCTCACGGTGCACGGCAGAACACGTGCGGGTGCTTTTGAAAGCGAAGTGGAATACGAGAGCATTGCTCGCGTTGCCGAAGATTTGTCAATTCCGGTCGTGGCCAATGGCGATATTTCCGATGCTAACCGTGTAAGAGCCGTTCTTCGCTACACGGGAGCCGATGCTGTGATGATCGGCCGCGCGGCCTTGGGGCAGCCTTGGATTTTTAAAGAAATTAAGACTGAACTCGAAACCGGGCGAGCAGAGGAAATCACGCAGAAAGAAAAAGCAGAGGCGATATTGCGTCATTGGCAGCTGCACTTTGCCTGCTATGAAGAGCCGGTTGCCGTTCGAACGTTCAGAAAGCATCTGCTTTGGTATTTGACGGGCTGGCCCGGCTTTGATGAAGTACGTCCCGGACTGCTTCAGGCATCTGGCGCAGAGAGCCAGCATAAAATCCTGACCGAGTACTTTTCCTGTCAGGATTGGAAATAACCTTTTGGTCAAGTGTTGAAAAATATGGATTCCGATACAATCAAAAAACAGGAAGCGGTGACTGCTAATCCGTTAATGAGAAAGCCCGACGATGAGCTTGAAAAAGATGAGTCGTTGGAGGCGGCGGTTATTCGCAATTTGCAGGCGTACTTTGAAACGCTCGACGGTATGCGCCCCCACCATGAACTGTATCCGATGGTGATTCAGGCGGTTGAAAAGCCTTTGTTGGAATTTGCTCTTAAGCGTACCGGACACAATAAATGTGCAGCAGCTCAGTTGCTCGGAATCAATCGCAACACGCTGCATAAAAAGCTCAAGTTTTATAAGCTTTCTTAATTTTTTTTGAGAAGGCTTAGGTGTGATTTTGTTTTTGTTTTTTTTGTGATTTAACTTTTGAGGATAAAAACTATGCGCAAACAAGCTTTGCTGAGCGTATCAGATAAAACGGGTGTCGTTGACTTTGCCCGCGAACTGAGCGCTTTGGGCTACCACTTGCTCTCTACGGGCGGCACGGCTAAGTTGATTGCCCAAGCGGGCATTCCTGTTCAGGAAGTGGCTGACTACACGGGCTTTCCTGAAATGCTCGATGGTCGTGTAAAGACCTTAAATCCTAAGATCCACGCAGGCATTCTCGCCCGTCGTCCGGATCCTGCTCACATGAAAGCTTTGGCTGATCATGAAATTGACCCCATTGATATTGTGGTGGTTAATCTTTATCCGTTTGAAGCTACGGTCGCTAAACCCGACTGCACTTTTGAAGACGCAATCGAAAACATTGATATCGGCGGGCCGACCATGATCCGTGCGGCAGCTAAAAATCATGAAAGCGTAGCTGTGGTGGTGGATCCTGCCGATTACGCAGCCGTTTTGGCAGAGTTGAAAGAAAAAGGTGAAGTTTCTGCCCAAACCCGTTTGCATTTGGCTAAAAAGGTTTTCTGTCACACAGCCCGTTACGACGCCATGATTTCCAACTATCTCACGGGCTTGGACGACGAAAAGCAAAAGAAAGACTTCCCGGAAACGTTCACGCGCCAGTTCGTGAAGGTGCAGGATATGCGTTACGGTGAAAATCCCCACCAAAAGGCAGCTTTCTATCGTGAAGTGCATGTGGGTAAAGGTCTTTTGGCAAGCTACAAACAACTGCACGGCAAAGCTTTGTCTTACAACAATATCGCCGACAGCGACGCAGCTTGGGAAGCAGTGCGTCAATTTGCAGAACCGGCCTGTGTGATCATCAAACACGCCAACCCCTGCGGTGTGGCTATAGGAGCCGATAGTGCCGAAGCTTACGCAAAAGCCTTTAAGACTGACTCCAAGAGCGCCTTTGGCGGTATTCTCGCTTTTAATACTGTCGTGACGGCTGCCTGCGCTGAGATGATTTCCAAGCAATTTGCTGAAGTCATCATGGCCCCGGCATTTGACGAAGCCGCCCTGGCTATTTTGGAAAAGAAACCTAATTTGCGTCTGCTTACGATCGAAATGGGTGAAGATCACAACGACTTTGACTTTAAGCGCGTCGGCGGCGGTTTGTTGGTTCAAACGCCTGATTTGCAGGTGGTCTCTGAAGAGGCTTTGCGAGTCGTGACGAAAAAGCAGCCCACGGCTGAGCAACTCAAGGATATGCTCTTTGCCTGGCGAGTGGCCAAGTTTGTGAAGTCCAATACTATTGTCTTTGCCAAAGACGGCATGACGATGGGAGTCGGTGCCGGTCAGATGAGCCGCGTGGACTCCGCCCGCATCGCTTCAATTAAGGCCGAAGAGGCAGGCCTTAGCCTGCAGGGGACGGCTGTGGCAAGCGACGCATTCTTCCCGTTCAGAGACGGTTTGGATGTCGTAGTGGATGCCGGCGCTACTTGTGTGATTCAGCCGGGCGGCTCCATTCGCGACGAAGAAGTGATTGCTGCAGCTGATGAACGCGGCATCGTTATGGTGTTTACGGGCGAACGTCACTTCCGTCACTAAAACGGTCCGATTGGTTTCGTGAATCGTAACCAATCGAAAAAATAGGCGCCTACAGATGAGACAGGCGCCTATTTTGCTTTAAAATCAAAGAACTTTGGTGAGATTTTGTGTCACCCGATTTAAGGGACTGATCATGCAGATTAACCGTCGAACGTTACTGGCCGCAGGAGGAGCTCTCGCAAGTGGGATGAGTTTGCCTGCCTGGGCCCAACTTCGCATTGAGATTACGGGGGTGGGTGCCAATCAAATGCCGATTGCCATCCCCCAATTTCAGGGAACCAATAACGCACCGCTGGATTTGTCAGCGGTTATCACCGCAGACCTTGAGCGAAGCGGCGCATTCCGCGCGCTCAAAGTAATGGGCGAATTGCCCGCAGAGGATTTGCAAAAGCCCAGAGCGAGCTTTTGGAAAACGATGGGAGCCACCGCTTTGGTGATGGGCACCATCGAAAATTTGGCCGACACGCGCTTTAGCATTAATTACCAATTGTTCGGGACGGCTGAAAATAAAGTTATCGACGAAAAACAGTTTGTTGTGAGCCGCGGAGATTTGCGCCTGACCGCTCACCGCATTGCCGATGCGATTTACGAGCGTCTCACGGGAGAAAGCGGAATCTTTGCTTCTCGCCTGGCATACGTTTTGCAGCGAGGCCCTCAAGCCTATGAGCTCGTTGTCAGCGACAGCGACGGTGAAAATCCCCAGGTGGCACTTCAGAGCAATCAGTCGATTATTTCCCCCATGTGGTCGCCTAACGGTTTGCTTTTGACCTATGTGTCTTTTGAAGCCAATAAGCCCGTGATTTATCTGCACGATGTGCGCTCGGGCGAACGCCGTTTGATTGCGAGCTTCAAGGGCAATAATTCGGCTCCGGCTTTTAGTCCCGACGGAAAAACGATGGCCGTGGCGCTTTCCATGGGCGGCGGCACTCACATCTATCTCATGAGTACCAACGGGACCAATGTGCGCCGCTTTACGCACAGCCAGGGAATTGACACAGAGCCTATTTTCAGTCCTGACGGACAGTATGTTTACTTTACGTCGGATCGGGGCGGCTCGCCTCAGATTTACCGCCAGCCGGTCGCGGGCGGCGCTGCCGAGCGTGTAACCTACAGCGCTGAGTATGCGATCAGTCCCGCTATCAGTCCCAAAGGGGATAAATTGGCGTTTATCTCGCGCTTTAACGGTGCCTTCCGTGTGACGACATTGGATTTAATGACCGGCACGCAGCTCGTATTGACCGATACGGTCAGAGATGAGTCGCCGACCTTTGCACCCAACGGCAAGATTTTGGTTTACGCAACCGAAGAAGCCGGCCGCGGTGTTTTGGCGACAGTGAGCCTGGACGGTCGGGTGAGAACGCGCCTGACGGGACAAAACGGTGATATTCGCGAGCCCACATGGGGACCGCTTTTGAAATAGTTTCTCTAACGGAGTTTTAAATGCAATTAAAAAGCAAGATTTTATTGGTTAGCTTAGGTTTGGCCGGTGCGCTTTTGACGGGCTGCTCCTCGGTGGATTTAAATCCCAATGGCCCGGATCAATACGCTGGCGACCCCTTCTCTAATCCGCAGTCGCCCTTGAGCCAGCAAAGCATTTACTTTGCCTTTGACAGCTACACGGTGCCCGCAGAAGCTCAAGCCATGATTGAGGCTCACGCTCAATATCTGGCCACGCATCCGACGGCTACGGTGGTTTTGGAAGGCAACACCGATGAACGCGGCGGCCGTGAATATAATTTGGCTCTCGGTCAAAAGCGCAGCGACAGCGTAGAAAACCGCCTGCAGCTTTTGGGTGTGCCCTCTGAACGCATGGAAAGCGTGAGTTTCGGTAAGGAACGTCCCCGTGCCCTGGGTCACGATGAAGAGTCTTATCAGCAAAACCGCCGTGTGGATATTATTTACCGCACGAAGTAATCATTTGAAGGCGCCCGTTTTCGGGCGCACTCTCTTGTAAGGATAGTATGCGCCATACATTAGCAGCAGCCCTGGTGGCTGTGATGGCGGTTCAAACGGGAGCCGCTTGGGCCTTTGCCGACGATGAGGCAAGAACGGCCATTTTGGAGCTGCGCGAGCAATTGAAAGCGAGCCAGCGTGCTCAGGTTGACCTGATGAGTCAGGTGGAGGCTTTGCGCACGGAAAATCAACGCATGATCGGGCAGATGCAGGAACTGAGCCGTCGTGTTGAAACGATGGATCAGCGTCTGATTGAAGTGGAGCCCGCCCGTGTGCAGTTAAACGGTCGGGTGATCAGCGTCAAGCCCGCCGAAAGACGTGATTTTGAAAGCGCAGTGGAGCTTTTCAGAAAACGCGACTTCTCCAATTGCTTAAAGGCACTCAATACGTTTAAAAAGACCTGGCCCAAGTCTGCATACATGGCCGACGTTGATTATTGGCGTGCGAGCTGCTACTACTCACTGAACGATTTTAAGAGCACAATCACAGTGACCAATAACCTGTATCGTGTATATCCCAGTTCGCCCAAGGCTGCTGAAGCGCTTTTGATGAAGGCCTCTGCAGAATTAAGCGAAGGGGAAATTGATGAGGCGAAAAAATCGCTCAATACCCTCATTAAGCGTTATCCCAAATCCGATTCGGCTAAAACGGCCAAGAGCCGTTTGGCTCAAATTGAAAAACTGGGGTAATAATTACGGACTACAATTAACCTGGATTTTTGCCCTGAGGAATCACTCCTCGATTTTTTAGAGATACTCAAAAATGACTTGCTCTCGCTGCGGACAGGATATCCTGCGTGATCCGCTTCAAAATCACGGTTCGGCTTTCACCGAAGAACAAAGAGATGAATTAGGCTTAAAAGGGCTTTTGCCCGCTCGAGTGGAAAGCTTGGAAGAACAGGCTAATCGCGCTGTGGCTTTCATGCGTACTTTCCCCTTGCCGATTCAGCGCTACTTCTACCTGGATGCGTTGCATAACACCAACGAAACGCTTTTCTTCAAAGTGGTCTGCGACCACATCGAAGAGGTGATGCCCATTATCTACACGCCGACGGTGGGTGAAGCTTGTCAAAAATTCAGCCATAACTTCCTGCAGGCTCGCGGTCTTTTTATCTCCATCAAGGATAAAGGACAAATCCTGAAAATCATGGATAACGTGAAGCAAGATGATGTTGAAGTCATTGTGGTAACTGACGGTCAGCGCATTTTGGGCTTGGGCGACCAGGGTGTTAACGGTATGGGAATCCCGGTGGGTAAACTCGCTCTTTACACGGCCTGCGCCGGCGTGGCCCCGGAAAAGACCCTGCCCGTAATGATTGATGTCGGAACGAATAATCCGGCCTATTTAGCCGATCCTCTTTATATGGGACTTCGCCAGGAACGTCTGGCAGGTGCCTGCTACGACGAGCTCATTGACGAATTTATGATGGCAGCGCGCAAACGTTGGCCCAATGTGCTCATTCAGTTTGAAGACTTCGGCAACGCCAATGCTTTCCGCCTGCTCGCACGCTGGAAAGATAAGAGCCTGTGCTTTAACGACGATATTCAGGGTACGGCCTGTGTGGCATTGACCGGTTTTTACTCCGCCATGCGGGTAACGGGCGGCAAGCTTGCCGATCAGCGCGTGCTCTTTTTGGGCGCTGGCGAAGCCGCTACCGGCATTGCCAATTTGATTGCAGAAGCCATTGCCGATGAAGAAGGTATGGCTATCGAAGAGGCCCGTAAACGCTGCTATCTCTTTGACTCTAAGGGCTTGGTGATTGCTGACAGAACAGATCTTTCTGCGCACAAGCGCCAGTTTGCCCATGAAGCTCAACCGGCACAAAGCTTCCTGCAGGCGATTCAGCAATTGCGTCCGACCGCTATTGTCGGTGTGGCCGCTCAGCAAAACGCCTTTGATTCCATGGTGATCGGTGAAATGAGCGCGATCAATGAACGTCCGATCATTTTCGCACTCTCTAACCCCACCTCCAAGGCTGAATGCACGGCAGAGATGGCTTACCAATTCTCACAAGGCCGCGCTCTTTTTGCTTCCGGCTCTCCCTTTGATGTTGTGAACTATCAGGGTAAGACCTTTGTACCCCGTCAGGGTAATAACTCTTACGTTTTCCCGGCTTTGGGTCGTGCCGCAACTTTCGTGAAGGCTAAGACCATGCCCACGGGCATGTTCCTTGCAGCAGCGCGCAAGCTGGCTGAGTTGGTGAGCGAAGAAGATCTTGATCGCGGCAGCCTTTATCCGTCATTAAACGATATTCGCCCGATTTCTGAGGCAATTGCTGTGGCCGTGGCTCAATATGCCTACGATAAGGGTCTGGCCAATACTGAAAAACCTGAGGATTTACATGCCGCAATTAAGGCTAGCATGTATACCCCTGGATACTAACTTTTAGCTTATCTTTAAGCGATGGGGCGGAGACTGTTCTCCGCCCGATTGCTGCAGGTTTTCTGATCTGTGAAGACAAACGCTTTAATAGACGTCTCTCCTGAACTCATTCCCGATACGACCCCTTCGGTTGAAGATGTCGTGGCCGTGGCGCGTTTAAAGGGCGAGCCCTTATTGCATTTTCCGGAAGATCTTTATATTCCGCCCGATGCGCTCAAACTTTTTTTAGAGTCATTTGAAGGTCCCTTTGACTTGCTGCTGTACCTCATTCGCAAGCAGCGCCTCGATCTCAATGAAATTTCTGTTGCGGCTGTGACCGATCAGTACATGCAGTACGTCGAGCAGATTCGCCAGCAGAACATGGAATTGGCAAGCGACTATTTGGTCATGGCCGCCGATCTGATGATGATTAAAAGCAGGCTTTTGCTGCCGGTGGCCCCTGCCGATGACGAAAATGAAGAAGAGGATCCGACCGCGCGCATTCTCAGAGAGGTTGCCGAGTACGAAAAAATACAGGCGGCAGCTCAGCTTTTGAATGCCTTGCCGACGATGGGCGACGGTTTTTGGAGGGGCTTTGTGCCTGTTGAGCAGGATGAAGAGCCTGAGCCCGAGGTTTTGCCTCAGGAGTTGGCTCGGGTGTGGATGACCGTTGTAAAAAATGCGGATTTAAAGCTCAGCCACACGGTCTCCAGACAGGAGCTCTCCATTCACGAATTCATGTCTGCCATTATCAAACGGGTGGAAATAGATCGGTTTGTGAGTTTTGATGAGCTCGTTCAGGGGCAAAGCACAATGCAGGAGAAAGTCGTGAGCTTTCTTGCGATTTTGGAACTTTCCCGTGAAGGCCTTATTTCGATTACTCAGGCTGCGCCCTATGCGCCGATTTATTGCGCTAAGAAATTTTTGCCGATTGTTTCTCAAAACGAGTTGCTATCGGACGGATGATTTAAACGGATCGAAAAAAGTTTCAAAAAAGCGTATGTATTTGAAACAACCTAACATTGACTTAACAAAAAACGCTTAAACTATTGCCGTTTCATTTTTAAGAGGAAAAAAGACATTATGGAGTGGTTGACCGAGCTGATTACAACGATGCACTGGGGTGCCGTAGCTCAGATCATCATGATTGATATTTTGTTGGGCGGTGACAATGCCGTTGTCATTGCTCTGGCTTGCCGCAACTTGGATCCCCATCAACGTCGTCAGGGTATTTTCTGGGGCGTATTCGGCGCAATTGCTTTGCGTGTGGTACTGATTACCTGCGCGGTCTATCTCCTGGAGCTGCCGATGCTCAAAGTCGTGGCCGGTCTTCTTTTGATTTGGATCGGTGTGAAGCTTTTGATTCCTCATGATGAGGAAGATAAGCACATTGAAGCCAGTACCAAAGTCCTGGCGGCTATTAAGACCATTATCGTGGCCGACTTAGTGATGAGTATTGACAATGTGATCGGTATTGCGGGTGCTGCTCAAGCTGCGCATGAGCATCATCAGACGCTTCTGATTATTTTCGGCCTGGTGGTGAGTGTGCCCTTTATTGTCTTTGGCAGCCAAATTATTCTGAAAGTTTTTGACCGCTTCCCGATTATTGTGACATTGGGCGGTGCGCTCTTGGGTTGGATCGGAGGCGGTTTGGTTGTCTCGGATATTTTCATGGCCGAGCACATTCCTCAAACCAGTACTGTTCACTACGGAGCCTGTGTCGTCGGCGCAATTTTGGTTGTGCTGATCGCTAAATGGTTGGTCAGTCGACAGAAAAATAAAATAGCGTCAAGCTAAAAAATAATTCAACACTACGGGCGATCGGATGAGTTCCGATCGCCCTTTTTCTACCCCTGATATCAGACAGAGAAGCGGAACGGGTAGGCGGGGCCCTCACAGGCGTTGCCGTTTGTAACCCAAAGCACTCTTTCGGTCAAATCAAACATCACCGCATAAACCGTGCAAAAGCGCGCCATGGCCGGGTCTCTCGGATCCGGATGGCTGCAAAGGCTGTCGGGGAAGTTTGCATGATCGGTCATCACATCAAACATGTCCTTCAGCGTGAAGGGAGCGTGATTTTGCGTTCTGACGCGAGCCCTGTTGTAACGCACAAAGGTATCAGCGAGCTGGAATTTCAGTTTGTCCTGTCCGATAAATAACGGGCTTAAATAGTGATTGGTGTGGCAAAGGGGCTTGCCTTCGCTCATGGTCACAGCAAAATTGTCGGGTGAATACTCGACACTGCTTACAATGCCGCAGGCGCTGCCGATATTGAAATTGCCGGCTCCTGCCCGTGTGCATCTTGAGACGCACTCAATGGCGTCGCTGATGAGTTTGGAGCTCAAAATTTTCCGATAAATGATGTGAAGCGGCACACCGATCTGACCCTTTCCTACCGAGAGGGCGTTGAGCGTGACACCGATTCCGTCTTCATTGAGACCCTTACCGCCCACCATACCGGCTTCGGCCACCATTAAAAGCCTTGGCAGCGGAGCCTGATCAATTTCTACAACAACCGTGCAGGGCCTTGCTTCACCCAACCAGTCCCAGGTTTGGGTTAAAACCGTATGACCGTCGGCAGTAGCCTCAGGCGGATAGCTGATGGCGGTACAGCCGTCGGGCAGCGCAAACATGATTTCGCTTCTGCAGTTTAGGGCGAGTATATCTTCATAGGTAAGCCCTGCCCCCTGAGCGATGCCTTGCATTTCCTCGATGAGTTCCGGGAAATAGTCCTTAATGGCGGGTTCAAACTGCTTGGCTAATTCTTTTGCTTTTTCCCAACTCAAATGGGCATTGGCCTCAAACATATTGGAGTACAGATCAATGCACTTGAGAATTCTTTCTTTTGCCTTATGACCGTACTGCTCACCGCGATCAAAGGGAGCGCCGCTCACTCGAATGATTAAGTGTTCAAATGACATGATATTTTTCCTTATTCAACAATCTTTCTCGGGTAGTCCTTACCGAACCAGGTCATGATGACGCCTTTGGGAGGTTTGGGAGTCAGAAGCGACACACCGACTAAAAGCACCACACTGACGATCATGGAAATGCCCACCGGGTGCATGCCTAATGTGATGTCAAAGGGCAGAAGTTTCATTTCAGCCACGATGTAGGTCACGTAGGCTCCGGCAATGCCCATGGCAGCGCCCCATTCATTGCAGCGCTTCCAGTAGCAGCCCAGCAAAAGCGTAAAGAAGAATGCTGCAGCCATACCGCCCATACTGAAGGTGATGATCAGTTGCAGCATGTCGGGCGGATTCAGTGCCAGAGCAAAGACAATGACGGAAATAACCACGGTTGTGCCGATCGTCATTTTCTTTTGTTCTTCGCCTGTTGCCTTCGGCTTTAAGAAAAAGCGCCAGAGATTAAGCACAATGGTTGAAGAAATCACGATGATGATGGCGCTTACCGTGGACTGCACGGCAGAGGCGACACCGGCTAAGGTGATGCCGGCAAGCCAAGTCGGAACAACGTGCATCGTGAGAATCGGAATGGCATGGTCAACGGTTTCTAAGTTGGTATATAAACCTTTGGCCGCGAGCGAGCAGTAAAGGCCTAAACCTACTGTCCAGACCGTGACAATGACAATGCCTAAAATCGCGGCGCGCTTCATGGCAATCGTGTTTTTGTAGGTCAGTGCTCCCATGGCTAAGTGCGGCAGGCTGATCGCAGCAAAGCCGTAAATAATCCATTGAGAGAATTCATAAGCGACAGACCAGCGGAACGGGTTGAAATACTCGGGCTCACGGGCGTGGATAGCGGAAGTGAGAACCTGCCAGCCGCCGTGAGCGGTGACTTCAACGTGAGAGCCGACAATGAGGCACAAAACAGCCAGCGTCATCGTGATGCCCTGTACGATAATGGCTAAGGCCACTCCCTTGATGCCGCTCACTGTTGTTACGATCAAAACCGTCGCGGCAAAAAAGACTAAGCCCACCCAATAGGGCAGTCCGGTCATGGCTTCGAAAACGCGCGCGCCGCCCACAGTCTGACCGACCACGTAACTTAACATGAAGACGACAATGGAAAGACCGCCCAGAAGAACAACAGCCTTATTGTTGTGGAAACGGTGAGCAATCAAATCCAGATAGGACTGTGCGTCAATACGGCGGGCAACGATACCGATCTTTTTGCCGATTTCACCCAAGACCACAAAGGTGACAAAAAGCTGACAGCCGTTAATCATGAGCCAGGGGCCGCCCACTCGATAACTCATGCCGGGAGAGCCTACAAAGGTGCCTGCACCGCAAAGGCCGGCCGCAATCATGAAGGCAACGGCAAGCATGCCCATGCCGCGACCTCCCGTGTAGAAGTCGTCAACGTAGGAGTTGACAGAAGATTTTTGCCGTCTGGCGTAAACAGCCACCCCTACAACTGCGAGCGTGTAGAGAACAAACGTAACAATAATGGCCACGCGTTGGAATGTTGTGATGGTGAGTTCCATATGGCCTCCCGTTAATTCTTGTCAGAGTCTTCGTCTTCAAGATTTTCAGCTTTGAAAACGAAGTGCGTGATGAAAGCCATACAAACACCGCCCACGACGGCGACGATAGCCATGACGCTCAGATAACGCGGCAAGCCGAACAGATATTGCATTTCCTGCATATCTTGCGCAGCGTAGTAGTAGACCACGGATAACATCACAATGACATAAATCAGGTAGGCAAAGAAGGTGACGAGCATTTCTTTTTTTGCACTAACGAACAGAAAAAGAAAGAGGAAAGAGGGAATAGAGGGTTAACCCTGATTTGAATGTAGGGGACAAACGAAGATCGGTCAATCATTATTTGCAAAGAGAATTAAAACTATTGATACCAATCAAATAAATAATTAATTAGATATAAATAAGGTGTAAAAAAGAGCTCCGCAAAGGGAGCTCTCTCGAAAAATTGATGGTTTAGACGATGTCTTTTAATTCACGTCTCAGAATCTTACCGACAGCGGTCTTAGGCAGCGAGTCGACAAAGATAATCTGACGCGGAATCTTGTAGCCCGTTAACTGCGTACGGCAGTACTTCACGACGTCGTCTTTGGTGATGGAGGGGTCTTTTAACACGATGACAGCCTTAACGGTTTCACCGGATCTTTCATGAGGAACGCCCACCACGCCGCACTCAAGCACTCCCGGCATCGAAGCAATGACGCTTTCCACTTCATTCGGATAGACGTTAAAGCCCGAGACCAAAATCATGTCTTTTTTGCGGTCTGTGATCGTGATCTTTCCGTCAGCAGCCATATAGCCCACGTCACCGGTTCTAAGCCACCCGTCACGGAAGACGCCTGCGGTTTCTTCGGGGCGATTCCAGTAACCGGCCATCACCTGCGGGCCCTTTACACAGATTTCACCCGTGTGGGTTTCGATATCTTCAGGTGTATTGCACAACCCCAAATCTTTGAAACCGTCACCTCGGATGCTGACTTCGGTGTTAGGCAGCGGATAGCCGACAGATCCGTCCCAGGGAGCGTCCGGCAAGTTGCCGCAAACGCCCGGGGAGGCTTCCGTCAACCCGTAAGCTTCGAGGATCCCGACACCGGTTGTCTTCTTCCAGCGCTCTGCCACCACCTTTTGAATTTGAGTGCCGCCGGCAACCGCCATCTTTAATCTGGAAAAATCAACCGTTGCAAATTCAGGATTATTTAAAAGGGCGTTATAAAGGGTGTTGACACCGGTGTAGACGGAGAACTTCCAGTGCTTGCACTCTTTGACGAGCCCCTTGATATCACGGGGATTGGTAATCAGAACGCTGCGCGCGGTCCAATTCAAGAAGGCAAGCGTGGCCGTGAAGGCAAAGATGTGATAAAGCGGCAAAGCGCACATCGCCACTTCTTCACATTCTTTAAAGGAAACACTGATCCAGTGACCGGTTTGCTCGACATTGGCGAGCACGTTGCGGTGCGTCAGCATGGCTCCTTTAGAAACGCCGGTTGTGCCGCCCGTATATTGCAACAGTGCCACGTCCTGATTGGAAAGTTCAACCGGAGTGAAGCCTTTGTGATGACCGATTGCCAGAGCTTGGCGAAAATCAACGGCTCCGGGCAGATGCCACTCAGGCACCATCTTTTTCACGTACTTGACGGCCGTGTTGACGAGAGTGCGTTTGACAAAGGGAAAGAGGTCACCCACCTGAGTGGTGATAATGTGTTTGACAGAAGTGCGCGTGAGCACTCTTTCAAGGGTTTTGGCAAAGTTTTCAATAATAATGATGGCCTTGGCGCCGGAATCCTTTAATTGATGCTCTAATTCACGCGCTGTATAAAGGGGATTGACGTTGACCACAATGAAGCCGGCTCTCAAAATAGCAAAAAGAGAAACCGGATATTGCAAAAGGTTCGGCATCATAACCGCTACACGGTCTCCCTTTTGCATATCGGGCAGTGACTGCAGGTAGCCTGCGAGATCAAATGAAAGCGCCTGAGCTTCTTTGGTGGTGAGCGTCACACCCATGTTGGTGAAAGCCGGAGCATCAGGGTGCTTTTCAGCAATGCCGTCTAAGAGCGCCGGAATATTGGCGACTCGATCGGGATTAATTTGTGCGGGAACACCTTTCGGATATTTGGCAATCCAAGGGAATTCATTCATTTCGTATGTCCAAAATTGAATAATGACAAACTACTATTGTAAACAAAGAAAATCGCCCGCAGTAGGGGCGATTTTTGCCAATTTTGCTGTTTAAAGAAAAATTATGCAAGCGTCAGGCAATGACGGGCATAGCTCTTGACGTCTTCCCAGTCGGTGTAATCAATCACCGCATCCATGGAAGTCGGTCCCTTGGTCATCTTCATGATGAGCTGAATCATCTTGGCGTCGAGCCAGCCCCAGTTCGGATAGTCAACCTTACCGGCAATGCACTTCACATCACGCGGCTTCCAGGGAGAGTTCTGAAGGAACTTCTGCATGTAACGGTTGCCTTCGGGCGTTGCCTTAATGGGTGTACGGGCCACCACGGACACGTTAAAGAAGCTGTGGGGCTTAGCGTTTAACTGGTCTTTATGCTTAGCGAGGAAGCTGTAGAAAATCTTCGGGTAGGTGCCATACAGTACGGGGCAGCCTACGATAAAAAGATCGTACTTGTCCCATTGCACACCTTCACGGTCAGCTTCCATGACGCTCATCATGTCGGCCTGATTGCCTTCGGCAATCACGGTTTCCCAAATGCGACGAGCCACACGGGCCGTATGACCGCTTCGGCTGTAATAGAGCACGAGCACAGATTTCATTTTTTTCTCCTAATTCTCCCAATCCGATTGCAAAGTCTGACGGTGGGAAAAACTCAAATGTAAAGTCTGTATGGATGGGTGCGGCAACGCAATCAGACAATTGTCGCGTCTTCCAAACTTTATCCGTAATAACCCTAAGTTCTTTTGGGTACTTTTGGCATTGTAGTGCAGAAATATTGTTTCAAGCTTAAAGTTTGCGTTTGGAGTCTAAAGTTTGAAGCCAGGCAAAAATTTCCTGAGGGTGTTGAGCGATTAAATCTGTGTGCCACTCGCCGATCGGAAAATCTTCTCTCAGATAGCCCCAGGCGGCGGCCGCAAAAGGCATCCCCAGAGCCGAAGCTGCTTTAGAGTCTCGGATATCGTCTCCCACGTAGGGGGTTTCGTGGGCTTTTGCTCCTGCCCGCTTTAAAGCAACAAGCATATTGTCAGGGTTGGGTTTGAGTTTTCCCGTTTCGTCGCCGCTCACAATGACGGCGGCGCGCTTGGCTAAACCGAGCTTTTCAACGATGGGAAGGGTAAAACAGCTGAATTTATTGGTGACGATGCCCCACTGCCATCCCAGAGCTTCGATTTGATCCAAGAGAGCCATGACCCCCTCAAAACAGATGACTTTTTCAGCGCAATGCTTTTGGTAATCGTTTAAAAACCGGTCTTTTAATTCAGCAAATGCAGAATCTTCAGGCGTGAGATCAAACCCGATTTTTAAAAGTCCCCTTGCGCCGGATCCTGCATATTGTCTCAGTAAGGGAAAGGGCAGGGGATCAAGGTGCTCCTCTTGACGGATGCGGTTGAGCGAAGCACATAAGTCGGGAGCACTGTCAACAAGTGTTCCGTCCAAGTCAAAAAGAATAAGAGGCATGGCAAAATGAGTCATCTAAAAAAGGCGCCCCTCTCGGAGCGCCTTTTAAATTTAAATCAATGAGACAGTCTCATCAATTATTGAGCGCGGGTGCCGACCACTTCGACAACAGCACGGCGGTTCGGAGCCAAGCAGGCAACCAAATCAGCCTTCGGTGCGGTTTCGTCGCAGGTCACGACAGGATCAGCAGAGGCCTTGCCTTCCGTTTGGATCTTGTCGGCGGGAACACCTTGAGCAACCATGTAGCCCTTGACGGCTTCAGCACGGCGTTCGCTCAAAGCTTGGTTGAAGGAGGCAGGACCCGTTACGTCGGTGTAACCGGTAGCCATCACGACTTCAACGTTCAAGCCGGACATACGGGCAACCAATTCGTTGAGCATCTTCACGCCTTCGGGTTTGACCTTGGCAGAGTTCAAATCAAAGAGTGTATCAGCAGCCAAAACGATCTTGCCGCTGTTGGCGATGTCAGCGTCGCATTCGATGCCTTCGGCCAAAGCTGGGGTCCAGAAACCGGTGCGCCAGCAGAGGTTGTAGCCGCTCATCACGGTCGTGCCGTAGTTGTTTTGAACGTACGGGAATACGTCAGCAGCGCTGGCCATACCGCTCGTAGCGAGCAAGGCAGCCATAGCGGCGCTCAAAGCTAAAGTTTTTTTCATATTATTATCTCCAATTGGATCAGTTGCGGTGAACAACAGACGACCGCAGACGTCTTGCCAATACCCCACCGCCCTCGCGAGTGGCTTTTTGGGGGCAATAGCATAAGCTAAATTCTATTCTGCCACGTTTTAGTGACTTTCTGTGCTTTTTCTCGGCTAACGGGTCTGATCCCGTAACATTGTTGCTTTTTGACAACAAGCTTTCCATCTACCCAAACGTGGGTAATATCTTCGCGGCCTGCACTGTAAAGGAGCTGAGAGGCAGGGTCAAAAACCGGCAGCGCATCCACTGAACCCAGGTCAACCGCAATGATATCAGCGTCTTTGCCTTTTTCTAATGAGCCGATCCGATCGTCCCAGCCGAGCGCTTTTGCTCCACCCATGGTGGCTGCATAAAGCATATCGGCCACTTTCATTTGAGTCGTGTCTTGACAAACAGCTTTGCCGAGCATAGCAGCTAGCCGCGTTTCACCTAACAAATCCACCTTGTCGTTACTGGCAACGCCGTCAGTTCCCATTGCGACATTAATGCCCATTTTCAGCATTTTGGCAATGGGAGAAAAGCCGCTTGCCAATTTTAGGTTCGAGCACGGACAGTGGACGGTGCTGGCGCCCGCTTTGGCTAGAAGTTCCAGTTCAGCGTCATCGGCGTGCACCGTATGCACGGAAATGAAGTGATCACTCAAGAGTCCAAGCTTTTGAAGACGCTCAATAGGCCGCATGCCGTATTGCTTTAATGAGCCTTCGATTTCCGTCTGAGTTTCGTCAACATGCATGTGGATATAGGCGTTGTGTTTTTGAGCGAGCTCTCTGACTTTAATAAGAGCCTCGTCGTCAACGGTGTATGGGGCGTGCGGGCCCACGGTAACACGGACATTGGGATTGCTGCTGAAGCGTTCAAAAAGAGCTTCAGCACAGGCAATGTATTCATCCGTTGTTTTAGCCATTGCAGAGGGAAAGCCGATGACGATTCCTGAGACCGAACACTTCATGCCCGCTTCAGTAAGACCTCTTGCAACATCCTCACTGAAAAAATAGTGGTCGCTGGCACATGTGATCCCTGACTCAAGCATTTCTGCTGCGGCGATTAAAGAGCCTTCGTAGCAGAATTCGTGGCTCATTAATTTGCCTTCAGCGGGCCATATTTTTGTCTGCAGCCAGTCCATTAAAGGTAAATCTGCTCCCATGCCGCGCAGCAGGTGCATCGGGGCATGAGTGTGGGCATTGACTAAGCCGGGCAAAACGATATGATCGGGCAGCTCTACAACCTCCTCGGCTTCACAGTTTTTCGCTTCCTGCGAAGGTACAATCGCCACAATTTTCCCTTCATCAATGAGAATGCTGTGGTGAGATAAAAGCGCTCCCTTAGGAGCCATGGGCATGACCCAGCCGGCTTCGATAATCGTTTGCACGTGCATAAAAAACCTTTAAAAGTGAGCTTTAACAGTTAAGCTTGAATTGTATGTCAGAGTCGAAAAATCTGTCGGGCTTTGGATTGTTGACTTTTAACGGCTGTTTTGCATTATTTAACTCATTGAATTTAAAAGTAATTTTTACTCTCCGGATATGGGCATTTTTGGTGAAATCCTGATAAAATCAGCAGGTTAAATTTTTCATAGATGGATAGTTAATCAATGTCGGATAACGAAGATATTAAGAATAACGAAGAAACCCTTGCGCCTGAAGAAGCGTCCGATTCCAACGTTCCCGGTTCCATGGTCAATATCGCTCAAGAGCTGCTTCCGGTTTCTTTGGAAACAGAGATGAAGCGTGCTTACCTTGACTATGCAATGAGTGTGATTGTCGGCCGTGCACTGCCTGATGCCCGTGACGGCTTAAAGCCCGTGCACCGTCGTGTCCTCTACGCTATGGAGCAAATGGGCAACACTTATTCGCGACCGACTAAAAAGTCTGCCCGTGTGGTAGGTGACGTGATCGGTAAGTATCACCCTCACGGTGATACGGCGGCCTACGACACGATTGTCCGTATGGCTCAGCCCTTCTCTTTGCGTTATCCGCTTGTATACGGTCAGGGCAACTTCGGCAGTCTTGACGGCGACTCAGCCGCAGCTATGCGTTATACGGAAGTGAAGCTGCAGAAGTTGGCCGGTGAAATGCTCGCCGATATCCGCAAAGATACTGTGGATTTCATTCCGAACTACGACAACACCGAAAAGGAACCCACGGTTTTGCCGACCCGCCTGCCGCATCTCTTGATTAACGGCAGCGCCGGTATCGCTGTCGGCATGGCAACGAACATCCCGCCGCATAACCTGCGTGAATCGATTGATGCCTGTGTGCATTTGCTCAATCACCCGGATGCGACGGTTGACGATCTGATTAAATTTATTCCGGCACCGGACTTTCCGACCGGGGGCATTATCTTCGGTCTCAAGGGTGTGATTGACGGCTATCGCACAGGCCGAGGGCGCGTGCTGATGCGCGCCAAAACGCATTACGAAGAGTTTGATCACGGCCGACGCACGCGCATTGTGGTCGACGAAATTCCGTATCAGGTCAATAAGCGCGTGTTGGTTGAAAGCATTGCACACCTTGTTAATGAAAAGAAAATCGAAGGCATTTCCGATTTGCGCGACGAAACCGACAAGGACGGCGTGCGTGTTGTGATTGATCTGAAGGCCGGTGTTGTGGCTGACGTGGTTCTCAATAACCTCTATAAACTCACGCAGCTGCAGGACTCTTTTGGCATCAATATGGTGGCGCTGGTTGACGGTCAGCCCCAGTTGCTGAATCTGAAGCAAATCATTGAAGTGTTCCTGATGCACCGCCGGGAAGTGATCACCAGACGCTGCCTTTTTGATTTGAAGGAAAATCGTGCCCGCGGCCATATCCTGGAAGGTTTGGCAGTGGCACTGGCCAATATCGATGATTTCCTCGCCATTATTCGTTCGGCACCGACTCCGGAAGTTGCAAAGACCGGTTTGATGAGCCGCGGTTGGAATTCGGCTTTGGTGGGCGAGCTCCTTCATCGTGCGGGTGAACACCAAAATGATTTCCGCCCCGAGGGGCTCGATGCCTCATTCGGGTTGCGAGACGACGGCTTGTACTACCTTACTGAAGTGCAGGCTGACAACATTTTGCAGATGCGCCTGCAACGTTTGACCGGCTTGGAGCAGGATAAGATCATTCAGGAATACAGAACTGTTGTTGATGTGATCGCTGACTTACTGGATATTTTGGCTAAACCTGACCGAGTTCGTCAGATTATCGAAGATGATCTCATTGAAATTAAAAATGAGTATGGCGATGATCGTCGTTCAGAAATTGATCCGACAGGTGACCCCAACTTTGATCCGAGAGACCTGATCCCTCGTCGTGAAATGGTCGTGACCATGACGCGCGACGGCTACATTAAGAGTCAGCAGCTCTCTGACTATCAGGCTCAGCGCCGAGGCGGTCAGGGTAAGAAGGCTGCCACTATGAAAGAAGGCGATATGATCGATCAGCTCTTTATCGCCAATTCTCATGACAGAATTTTGTGCTTCTCCGACTTCGGCCGTATGTATTGTCTGGATGTTTATGCGCTGCCGGAAGGCTCACGCACTTCTAAAGGACGCCCGATCATCAATTCCGTCCCCTTGGCTGAAGGGGAACGTATTACGGTTGTTTTGCCGATTGAAGACTTCGATGACAAGCACTATGTTTTCATGGCCACTTCAAAGGGTGTTGTTAAAAAGACCCGTTTGAAAGATTTTGCCAATGTGCGCCGTTCGGGCATCAACGCCGCAGGCCTTGATGAGGAAGATCACTTAATCGGAGTGGCTATCACTGACGGTGAACATGACGTTATGCTCTTTTCCGATGCCGGCAAGGCCGTACGCTTTAGCGAAGCCGATGTCCGTCCGATGGGGCGCGGTGCACGCGGCGTGCGCGGCATGGCGCTTGAAGATGATCAGAATGTAATTGCCATGCTTGTAGCCGACAGCGAAGAGCAGACCGTTCTGACGGCGACGGAAAACGGTTTCGGCAAACGTACGCTTGTGAGCGAATACACCCGTCACGGTCGCGGCACCAAGGGCATGATTGCCATTCAAACCAGTGAACGAAACGGCAAAGTCGTTGCGGCCACTTTGGTTGATGAGGCCGATGAGGTGATGCTGCTTACGCAAAAGGGCAAAATCGTCAGAACACCGGTTTCGGATATCTCGGTTTTGAAGCGTGCAACTCAAGGGGTGACCTTAATTGCTCTGAAGGATGACAGTCTTGTTGCAGTTCAAAGAATTGCAGAAAAAGACGTTGAAGAAGAAAAGACTGAAGAGCAAAAAGAGGCTCAGAAGGTTTCTTCCGAAACTCAGAGCGAGCCCTCTGAAAACGAAAATCAGGCCCAATAATTTAACCTGGAGCTCTCCTGTATTAATTCGGGAGAGCCTCTTTTTTGTATTCAGAATAAAAATGATTCCAGTAATTACGATTGACGGACCGACGGCTTCCGGAAAGGGAACAGTGGCTTCCCGCGTGGCTGACGCTTTAGGTTTTTATTATCTCGATAGCGGTGCGCTCTACAGACTGTGCGCCTATAAAGCTCTGAAAGAAGCGGCAGATCTGGCCGATGAAAAAACAGTTGCCCGATTGGCCTCAGAGCTTGAGCCGCATTTTGAAAACGGCCGCATTCTTTTAGAGGGTGAAGACGTTACCGATAAAATCCGGGCCGAAGCGGTGGGCGTGGCAGCAAGCAAAGTGGCTGCTTTAATGCCTGTCAGAGAGGCGTTGCTCGATGTCCAAAAGCGCGCCAGACGCAAGCCCGGTCTCGTGGCAGACGGCCGCGATATGGGCACGGTCATTTTCCCCGATGCTCCTTTAAAAGTTTTTTTAACTGCAAGCGCTCAGGCTCGTGCACTCAGACGCTTTAATCAGTTGAAAGAAAAAGGAATTATTGCTAATATCGACACCCTTACCCGGGATCTGCAAGAGCGTGACCGCCGCGATATTGAACGCGCGGTAAGCCCTCTGGCGCCCGCTAAAGATGCCAAGATCCTTGATTCATCTGAATTAACGATTGAAGCAACGGTTGCTCAGGTACTTCAGTGGTACAAGGAGCTCACCGATTAGATCGGACTCATTTCCGATCGCCCGGCAAACCGGCAATGGGGCCGGCCCGGTTTTTTCTAACCCGGTACTGACTTCCTGACGGAGGCGGTACTGATATTTAAATTAACTCATGTCTGAAAATATTAACCAACCCGAGTCTTTTGCTCAGCTTTTTGAAGAAAGCTTAGCTCGTCAAGAAATGCGCCAAGGCGAAGTCATCACGGCTGAAGTGGTGCGCGTCGATTACAACTTTGTCGTTGTGAACGCCGGTTTGAAGTCCGAAGCCTATGTGCCTATCGAAGAATTCAAGGACGATCGCGGTGAAGTCACCGTGAAGCCGGGTGATTTCGTGGCTGTGGCGATTGAACAAGTCGAAAACGGCTACGGTGATACGATTTTGTCTCGCGACAAGGCCAAGCGTCTTGCCGCTTGGATGAACCTTGAAAAGGCCCTCGAATCCGGCGAACTCGTCACCGGTACGATCACGGGCAAGGTCAAGGGCGGTCTCACGGTGATGACCAACGGCATCCGTGCTTTCTTGCCGGGTTCTTTGGTTGACACCCGTCCGGTTAAGGATACGACGCCCTACGAAGGCAAGACCATGGAATTCAAGGTCATCAAGCTCGACCGCAAGCGCAATAACGTCGTGGTTTCCCGCCGTGCTGTGGTTGAAGCCAGTATGGGCGAAGAACGCGCCAAGCTCTTGGATACGCTCAAGGAAGGCGCTATCGTCAAGGGTATCGTCAAGAACATCACCGATTACGGTGCCTTCGTTGATTTGGGCGGCATCGACGGCTTGCTGCACATCACTGACCTCGCCTGGCGTCGTGTGCGTCATCCGAGCGAAGTGGTTCAAGTCGGTCAAGAACTCGAAGCCAAGGTTCTTAAGTTCGATCAGGAAAAGAACCGTGTGTCTTTGGGCTTGAAGCAATTGGGTGAAGATCCGTGGATCGGTATCGCTCGCCGTTATCCGAAGGGCACCCGCCTCTTCGGTAAGATCACCAACATCACCGATTACGGTGCCTTCGTTGAAATCGAAGCCGGTATCGAAGGTTTGGTGCACGTTTCCGAAATGGATTGGACCAACAAGAACGTTGATCCGAAGAAGGTTGTCCAATTGGGCGATGACGTTGAAGTCATGGTTCTTGAAATCGACGAAGAACGTCGTCGTATCTCCTTGGGCATGAAGCAATGCAAACCCAATCCCTGGGAAGAATTTGCTCAAAGCCACAAGAAGGGTGACAAGGTTACCGGCCAAATCAAGTCCATCACCGATTTCGGTGTGTTCATTGGTTTGACGGGCGGCATCGACGGTTTGGTGCACTTGTCCGACCTCTCCTGGACTGAACAAGGTGAAGAAGCTGTTCGCAAGTACAAGAAGGGTGACGAAGTTCAAGCCGTTGTGCTCGGCATCGACACCGAACGTGAACGCATCAGCTTGGGCGTGAAGCAATTGAGCGGTGATCCGTTCAGCAACTTCACGAGCACCCATGAAAAGGGTTCTGTTGTGACCGGTACGGTCAAGAGCGTTGACGCCAAGGGCGCCGTAATTGACTTGGGCGACGAAACCGAAGGTTATTTGCGTGCCTCTGAAATCTCCTCCGAACGTGTCGAAGACGCTACGACGCAATTGAAGGAAGGCGACAGCGTGACGGCGCAAATCATCAGTATCGACCGTAAGAACCGCAGCATCCAATTGTCCATTAAGGCTAAGGATGCCAGCGAAGCTCGCCAAGCCTTGGATCGCATGAACCAAGACGCTCAGAGCGCTTCCGGTACGACCAACTTGGGTGCCTTGTTGAAGGCTAAGCTCGAACAAAAGTAATCGGAGAGACGCATGGTGGATGCCATGACGAAATCCGAGCTGATTGAACGGCTCGCAAGTAAAAACACGCGCTTATCTTCGCGTGATGTTGGCGAATCCGTTAAGGCGGTGCTCGATGCGATGACTTTGGCTATGGCCACAGGCAGCCGCATCGAAATCCGCGGGTTCGGCAGTTTTTGCCTCAACTACCGCCCCGAGCGATTGGGACGTAATCCTAAGAGCGGGGAAAGTGTGGTAGTGCCGGCAAAATACGTGCCGCACTTTAAAGCGGGCAAAGAGATGCGTCTCAGAGTAGACGGTCCTGCACAGGAAGCTTAAAAGCTCATCTCAACGTCAACCTAAGTTCAGAATGGGGATTCCAAAGTGTTTGGGGTCCCCATTTCCATATATGATTCTCAGTTCCTCTAAGTGGTGTTGCTTAGAACTCAGTAACATCTAGGTTAATCACTCTAGAAACCCCAGCAATCAGCCGATAAGCCCTCAAATATAATGAGTCCAAGGTATCAGCTCATTTTTGTGATGCCTCTCATTGATTCTGATTGAATGGATTAAGAGCTAATCATGTATAACTTTTTAGCAGCATTTTGTATTTGCGGTTTCATCATTATCATCGGTGAACTGGTCTCAACATGGACGAAGGCTTGGGTGCCTTCTGTGTTCGTCTCGGCCTGTTTGTTGTTGGTGGGCTATTGGACGGTTATTCCCTACGATTTGGTTAAGGATTCATTCCTGACGCCTTTCGGTGCTACGCTGGGCATCTATCTTTTGATTGTCCACATGGGAACGGTGATCAGTCTGAAGACACTCATGGAGCAATGGAAAACCGTTGTCATGTGTTTGGTGGGGCTCGCCGGCATGTGTATCCTGTCACTGCTTCTGTGTCCCCTCTTTATGGATTGGGCTTACATTGTTGCGGGTTTGCCGCCGCTTACCGGTGGTATCGTAGCCGCGACCATTATGCAGCAGGCTGCAACTGAACATGGTCTGACCTCTGCAGCCGTTTTTGCCATTACCATGTACTGCGTACAGGGTTTCGCAGGCTACCCGCTCACCGCTATTTTCATGAAGGCAGAAGGCGCTAAGCTTTTAGAAGAATATCGTTCCGGGCAACGCGTCTCCAAAGATGAGTTGTCTGCTGCGAAGAACGTCACCTCTTTGCCTTCGAGCGATCGCCGCGGACCGCTTGCCTTGCCCGATTGGTTAAACAGCCCGATTGTGATGCTCACAAAAATCGGTATGGTCGCCTGGTTATCCATGATGGTGGGTGGTTTCACCGGTATCAGCGGAGCTGTTTGGGCGTTGATTTTCGGTGTGGTTTTCTGCTCTCTGGGCTTTTTGGAAACGGATATTTTGCACAAGAGCAACTCCTTTAACATCTTGATGTTTGCCTTGACCATGTTTGTCTTCGAAGGCTTAAAGGACTGTACGCCCGAAATGCTTACCTCGATTATTCTGCCGATGGTGGGACTCATCGTTGTGGGTGTGTTCGGTATGGCTGTATTTGCTTGGGTCGCCGCCAAAGTGATGAAACTCTCCTTCGCGTTGAGTTTCTGCAATTGCCTCACGGCTCTTTATGGGTTCCCCTTTAACGCTATTATTACGGAGTCAACCTGTAAGGCGATGGCCAAAACGCCCGAAGAACATGAGTTCTTGATGAGCAAGATGTTCCCCTCAATGATTATCGGCGGTTTTGTTACCGTGACAATCACTTCGGTGATTTTGGCAGGCTTCTTTGTCAATTTGTTCTAATTAAACTCAGACAAGGCTCCATAAGGCGCCTTGAGGTTATCAGCAAAGGAATTCGAAATGAATCTTCAAGCACTCGGTCAGAAGTACCACGATTATTTGATTGAACAGCGTCGTTGGTTTCACGCTTATCCGGAAGTAAGCGGTGAAGAGTTCGGGACGGCAAAACATATTCGTGAAGAATTGGATAAGCACGGCATTCAATGGCGTGAATGCGGTATGAAGACGGGGACCTTAGCAACGATTAAGGGAGCTAAGCCCGGTAAGACCATTTTGCTTCGCGGTGACATTGACGCGCTCACAGTTAATGAAGAAACCGGATATGAGTTTGCAAGCAAAAATCCCGGCGTCATGCATGCTTGCGGTCACGACTGCCATATTTCAATGTTGCTTACCGCTGCCCTGATGCTCAATGAAATCAAAGATGAGCTCGCAGGAACGGTGGTTTGCGCTTTCCAACCGGCTGAAGAAATCGGCAAGGGCGCTCCTGCCATGATTGATGAAGGTGCTCTTGATGGCGTGGATGCTGCGTTCGGTATGCATGTCTGGTCAGATATCCCGAGCGGAAAGATCTCTGTGCGTGAAGGTGCCACAATGGCTTCGGGCGATCGTTTTGAAGTCAATATTGAGGGTAAGGGCGGCCATGGAGCTACACCGCACCTCTGCGCTGATGCCATTGTGATGAGTGCGGCTATTGTTCAAAATCTTCAAACGGTTGTGAGCCGCGAAATCTCTCCGGTTGAAACGGCCGTGCTCACCGTCGGGACAATTGAAGGCGGTACACGCTGGAACGTTGTTTCGGGTTCGGCTAAGCTCACGGGTACTACGCGCTGCTTCAGTAACGAAGTGCGTGCCCAATTCCCTGTGGCGATGAAGCGAGTGGTGGAGGATACCGCCCGTGCAATGCGCGGTAAGGCCACGCTGACCTATGAAGAATTGGTGCCCCCCACGATTAATGATGTTCAGTTGGCTCGTGCCGTGCGCTCAAGCGCCCAAAAAGTCTTGGGTGAGGATTCTTTATACGACTATCCGCTGACAATGGGTGGTGAAGATTTCGCTTATTATCAGCAAAAAGTGCCCGGTGTGATGGCTTTGTTTGGTGTCGGCAATCCTGCCTGTGACGCTGTTCATGCTCAGCATTCCGGTTGCTATAAGGTCGATGAAAATGCGTTGATTAACGGTGCGATGACGCATGTTCAGGTGGCTTATGATTTTCTTAATCAATAAGAAAAACTCTGAAATACTTCAGTAGAGCCAAAGCCTCGGCATGCGTCGGGGCTTTTGTGTTTTTTTGCAGTCCGTATAATCAAAACTTTCCTCTCAGAAATAAAAAAGATGCTTATTGAACGAAAAGATTTAAAAAAGGCCAAACGCATCGTTGTAAAGGTTGGCAGCAGCACCATTACGCATGCTAACGGCAAATGCGACTTCGCGAGAATCGATAAATTGGCCCGGGAGTTGGCCGATTGGCAAAATCAGGGCAAAGAGATGATTTTGGTCACTTCAGGCGCAGTCGCCGTCGGTGTTGATCGCCTGGGCTTGGCGGAAAAACCGAAAACCATTCCCGGCAAACAAGCAGCTGCTGCAGTCGGTCAAGGCATCTTAATGCATACCTATGAGAAGATTTTTGCCGAATATGGCCAAATCGTGGCTCAGGTTTTGCTCACTCGCATGGAGACCATTGATCGGCATCGTTATACCAATGCCCGTAATACTTTCATGGAGTTGATTAAGCGTCGGGTGATACCGATTGTCAATGAAAACGACGTTGTTGCACTCGATGAATTAAAAATCGGCGACAACGACAATATGAGTGCTTTGGTGGCGAGCATCGTTGACGCTGACCTCGTCATCATTTTGTCCGATGTGGATGGTCTTTATACCGCTAATCCTCAAACGCACCCTGAGGCTAAATTAGTCTTCCGAGTAGAGGAGATCACACCTGAAATTGAAGCAAGCGCGGGCGGCGCCGGCAGCAGCGTCGGTACCGGCGGCATGTTTACGAAAATTCAGGCTGCTAAAAACGCCACCACCTCCGGCATCAATCTGGTCATTGCATCAGGCGCTCAAAAAGATGCAGTGAGCCGAATTTTGGAAGGTGAAGAAGTCGGTACGCTTTTTGTTTCCAGAGAAAACCGCCTTCAGTTTAGAAAACGCTGGTTGGCGTTCGGCGCTCGCATTATGGGCAGCATCACAGTGGATACCGGCTGTGAGAAGGCAATCAAAAAGGCCGGCGCCTGCAGCATTCTTCCTGTGGGGATTATTCAGGTTGAGGGAACCTTTGAAGCCGGCAATACCGTAAGTGTGCGCACTTCTGAAGGTCGTGAAATTGCCAGAGGCTTGTGCCACTACTCTTCTGAAGAATTAAAGAAAATTATTGGCTGTCAGTCGGCCGATATTGAGTCACTTGTCGGACACAAGGCTTTTGATGAAGTGATTCATCGCGATGATTTAGTGATTTTGAATTAGGGGAAGCAAGATGACGGCAACGTTTGCACTGGTTCAGCAAAAGGCGAAAGACGCCCACGACGCAGCCACCCGTATGGCAGTGATGCGGACAGGAGAAAAAAACGAAGCGCTTTTGGCAATGGCAAACGCATTAATGGAAAAGGCTGACGAGATTCTCGAGGCCAACTCCCGGGATATGGCAAACGCTCAAGCCAATGCCATGAAAACCTCTATGCAGGATCGTTTGCGTCTGACCCACGAGAGAATTGCTGCCATGGCAGAAGGCTTGCGTCAGGTTGCACAATTGAAAGACCCCATCGGAGAAGTCATTGGAGGCACAACGCTGCCCAATGGTTTGATGATGACAAAGGTAAGAGTGCCTATTGGAGTGGTAGGCATGATTTATGAGGCAAGGCCCAATGTGACCTCCGATGCAATCGGCTTATGCCTGAAGTCCGGCAACACCGTTGTGCTCAAAGGCGGCAGCGAAGCACTGCATTCCAATCGTGCGATTGCCGGGATTTTATCTGAGGCAGCACAAAAGCATGGTGTGCCCGAAGGAGCTATCCAGTTTATCGACGTCACCGATCGTCAGGCTGTTACGGACCTGATTCGAATGAAGGGTTTGGTGGATGTAGTCATTCCTCGAGGCAGTGCAAGATTGATTCATGCGGTGGTTGAAAATGCCACCGTGCCGGTCATTGAAACCGGTGCAGGCGTTTGCCACACCTTCGTTGATGAAACGGCAGATTGTGATATGGCTCGCCGTATTGCCTTTAATGCCAAGGTACAGCGTCCATCGGTCTGTAACGCGATGGAAACGCTTTTAGTGCATGAAAAAGCAGCTCCGGCATTTTTGCCTGCGATGTTAAAGGATTATTTTGATGCGGGAGTACAGATTTTCGGTTGCGAAAAGACTCAAGCTTTTGATAAAAGAATTGAGCCTGCAACTGAAGAAGATTGGGCGACGGAATACGGTGATTTGCGCCTGTCGGTAAAAATTGTTCCTGATTTGGATGAGGCCTTGGCTCATATTGCAAAATACGGAACGCGTCATTCCGAATGCATTGTGACGCGTGATATGGATAATGCCCGGCGCTTTCAAGCTGAAGTCGATGCAGCAGTGGTTTATGTCAATGCTTCTACTCGCTTTACCGATGGTTTTGAATTCGGTTTCGGTGCAGAAATCGGAATCAGCACGCAAAAACTTCATGCCAGAGGCCCGATGGCCTTGCCGGAATTGACCTCTTATAAGTATTTAATTAACGGCAATGGGCAGGTCAGAGGCTAAAGATTGTCGGTCTCCCATGACTGAAAAGGGCAGTCTTTCAGGCTGCCCTTTCCATGTGTTAAAGGTCAATATCTACGAGTTCGTAATGGTCTTTACCCATTCCGAGAGTCCGCATGGCAGTGAGCTGATGCAGACCATGACGGGATTCAATTCGTTCGACCAGGTCATGATTTTTGTCTTTGCCTAATGCATAAACCAAATCCACGCAGGCTTGGTCAATAGCCAAAATATCTGTGGAAGCAACCATTCCGATATCGGGAATGGTCGGTTCGGCAGCGCTTAATCCTGCGCAGTCGCAATCAACAGACATCCGACGCATCACATTAATGAAAACAATATGTTTGCCGAAATGATCACAAACGGCCTTTGCCGATTCTGCCATCGTTTCCATCAAGTGCTCTTTGCCCGGCCATTGATCCCATGGAGCATTGACATCTTTCACAGCATGCACCTGGGCTTTGCCTATCTTGCCGTCAGCGCAGCCGATGGCAATGTTTTTCATTGAACCGCCGAAACCGCCCATGGCGTGCCCTTTAAAGTGAGTGAGGACAACCATAGAGTCGTAGTTGACGATATTTTTGCCCATTGAGACTTCTTTAAAGTGTTTGCCGCCTTTAACAGGAAGCATGACCGTTCCGTCTTCGTCCATGATATCGACCGGGCAGAAAGTCCAACCGTTTACTTCGAGAGTTTTGCGGTGCTTTTCAGTCGTGTCACGATCACCGTGATAAAGCGTGTTGGTTTCAACAATGGCGCTATTCGGAATAGTTTGTTGAAAGTCTTTAACCATGTCACGGGGCAAAATGTTGGGGCCGTTTTGCTCGCCCGTGTGCAATTTGATGGCGACTTTTCCTTTGATCTCATCGTTGATCAAAGCGTAGAGTTTTTTCAGGTGATCTGCGTCAATGTGTCGGGTGAAGAATACCTTTGCCTTTTCTCCCTTGAAGTCAGAGGTCACCTTTTTGCTGCCTACAACCGGGGCTTGAACTTGGGCCGTGGCGACATTACTTAATGCACCTAAAACGGCGCCGGTCATCACGCCTCCCATTGTTTTTAAAAAAGCACTGCGAGAGCATTTGTATTCAGACATGCAAAATCCTCCTGAGGATGAGACTCTTGCAAAAAATTTTATCAATTGGAAAAGACTTTTCCTTGCCTAAACTGATAGTCAAAATTGCCTGCTTTCAGATTTCAAAGGCAGATAATCGCAAACACCTAAAAGATTTATCTTATTTTTAGCGAAAGAAATTCGGTTTCTAGTTTGTCTCACTTAGAGGATTTATTTCCCTGAGCAATACAATTAAAAGAAGTTAAAAAGAAAGAGAGAACACAATGGATAAAAAAGTTGCTTCAAGATATATCCCTATTGGGTTAATGTTATTTGCACTCTTTTTTGGCGCCGGTAATTTGATCTTCCCAGCTTCGATGGGACAAAACGCCGGGGTGAATGTTTGGTATGCGTTGATCGGTTTTTGTATTACCGGCGTGGGGATGCCCCTTTTGAGCGTGATGGCGATGGGCTATTCAGGCTGCAGTGATCTTCAGGAAGCGGCCGGTCGCGCTCATCCCTGGTACGGATTGTTTTTTACGATTGTGGCTTATTTAGCCATTGGTCCCTGCTTTGCTATTCCGCGTACCGGGACAGTCGCCTTTGAAATTGCCGTGAGTCCTTTTTTAAGTAAAGACAGTCTTGAGGTCGGTTTGCCTGTTTTTCTTGCGGTATTTTTCTTAATTTCTTTCTGGTTATCCGCTTCACCTCAAAAACTCGTTGACCGTATCGGAAAATTGTTGACGCCGGCTCTCGTGCTCACCATTGTGCTTCTGATCGTACAGTCTTTTGTTTCTCCGTTGGGAGAGGCTCAGGAACCGACCAAAGCCTATGCAACGCCTGTCATTGCAGCTGTTCAAGGTGTTTTGGACGGATATAACACATTGGATGCTATTGCCGCTTTCGTCTTTGCAACCCTGGTTATTAACGTAGTGAAAGAAGATTGCGGATTGACGGATCGCGCAGAAATTACCAAGCAGGTTTATAAGTCCGGCATTGTTGCTGTCGCACTTTTGGCGTTTATCTATGTCTTTATTGCAAAGATCGGTGCTGAAAGCGTGCCCGCTATCGGCATGCAGGCTACGGGCGCTCCGGTTTTGGCTGAATCAGCCAAAATCTTATTCGGTAATGCCGGTGCCATCATCTTGGCAGTCATTGTGCTTTTGGCCTGCCTTTCCACGGCAATCGGCTTGATCACCTGCTGCGCGGCTTATTTCCTGAAATTAACAGGCCGCTTTAGCTATCTTTATTGGGTCACGGTCTTTTCCGTTGTTTCCTTCTTGGTCGGCATGTTTGGCCTGGAAACCATCATTACCTCTACGGTTCCTGTCTTGATGTTCATTTATCCTCTGGCAGTAGTGCTGATCGTCTTACTTTTTACCGATAAATTCTTTAAGGGACGCCAGTGTGTCTATGCCTTTACCATCGGTTTTACCTTTATTATGGCTTTGATTAACGGTATGGAAACCGCCAATATTAAGTTCGACGCTTTGGAAAATGTTCTGACGACTTATTTGCCGATGCATACTTTGGGCTTGAGCTGGGTTTGGTTTGCAGCTGTCGGCTACATCCTCGGTTTAATCTGGATGAAGGTTGTTCCTGAAAAATAGACGCTGTTTTATCTGAAAAAGGCCCTCGGCGAATGACCTTTGCCGAAGGCCCTAATTTTCAGCCAGTACGTGATCGCCATCAAAGTGCGGAATAAATTTAGCACTGTCTGTTCGTCCGACCTGCATAAAACCTTTGGTAATGCCTATTGCTCTGGCGTGACGAATAACCTTCTGATATTCCAAGGTCGTGAGCGGCCGATTAATTTCCGGGTGCCTGCAGGCTTTATAAAGCGGCATGTACTGATTCATCACGGAGACATAAACATCGTCACCGAATGTTTTATGGATCCAGTCCAGACACAGGCAGCTGTCTTGCCAGTGCCAGGGCAAAACCAGGTGGCGAATAATCAGGCCGTGCTTAAGTTGACCGTTTTGATCGAGTTCCACAGGTCCTGTCATTTCAAACATTGTGCGAATGGCTTCTGAGGCGTAATCGAAATACTTCGAGACTCCGGAATATTTTTCCCCAAGCCGGTTATCGAAGTATTTGAGGTCCGGCAGGAAAATATCGATTAAACCCGATAATTCTCTCAGTGTTTCAGGTAACTCATAAGCGTTTGAGTTATAGACAATGGGAAGCTGAAGACCTCGGCCTTTAGCAGAGATGAGCGCTTGCCGGATTTGGCGGGTGTAGTGGCCGGGTGTGACCAGTTCAATGCAGGAAGCGCCGCGCCGCTCTTCTTCAAGAAAAATATCTGCCAATCGTTCAGTGGAAATCTTAATGCCTTTGCCTACGGCGCTGATTTCGTAATTTTGGCAAAAGCAGCAGCGAAGGTTGCAGTGGGAGAAAAAGATTGTCCCGGCCCCTTTTTTAGATTCCAGGATGGGTTCTTCCCAAGCGTGCAAACTCACAAGAGCAACTTCAACATCGTCACTTGCGTGACAGATGCTGCGTTTTAACCCTTGTGGTGTTGAACGATCCACGCCGCACTGGCGGGGACATAAATTGCAGATCATATTTTTGAAGGAATCAATTCGATTGCAGAACTATACGACAGTTTAGGGGCCGTGGTTAAAAATTCTTTTGATACAAAAATGATAAAAACCCAAGCTGTCCATCATCTTGTCCATCAAAAAAACTGGACACTATTGTCTTTTTGCTGTTGTGCTAAAGGTGTAACCAATTGAATTAAAAGAAATAAATAAAAATCTCAGATGCCGTTAGGTACTCTGAGATCTTCGATGGTGGAGGCGGCGGGAATTGAACCCGCGTCCAGAAATCGTCCATAGCTGGATCTACATGCTTAGCTAAAACATTTAAAAAGTCTCATTTCGCTTTACGCCCTTTAGCCGGCTCTGACGAAACCAGACACTCTGAAGTTTCGGCGTCCGCGCAGTGTCCTCGCGAAAACCTAGCCTGTACGATATGAAACCACTGTCGGCGAACCGACCCGGCCTAGAGGCAAACCGGTGTGGTCCTCGCCTTAATTAGGCGGCGAGAGCGAAACGCTTATTGTTGGCGTTTATTTATTTTCCAGCGGATTTACAAGGTGACTGGACCTTGACATGCACCAAGCCACTTCGTGACCCCTGTCGAAACCAGGTCGCCCCCTAAGTGAACTTATCGGACTGCCTATTATGGACGAATTTAGTCAAAATTGCATTAAAAAGATTGAAGCGGTTGTTTTTTCTGAAAAAATAGTTGAAAAAATGTTTCCTGCAATCCGGTTTTTGCATTAAAATGCGCTTCGTTTTTGTATGTAACAAAACGAATTTCTCTTTTTATATAACGTGCCGATTTTTAGGCACAAGGAACTATGGCAAAAGAAGATTTAATTGAAATGAGCGGCGTGGTGCTTGAAGTTTTGCCTGACGCCCGCTATCGCGTAAAGCTTGATAATGGTCACGAATTAGTCGCCTATACGAACGGCAAGATGCGCAAGCACCATATTCGTATTTTGGCCGGCGACAAGGTTTCTTTGGAATTGTCTCCCTATGATTTAACTAAGGGACGCATTACTTTCCGCCACATTGAAGGCCGACCGGCAGCCGCTCCGGCTTCCAATACCGGCCGCCGTCGTTAATCTGCAGTCTCTACGGCTTATATTTTCAGGACGCCTAATCGTATTGGGCGTCCTTCGTTTGCGTGTACAATCATCGCAACTATCTCATAATCGGAATCATTCATCATGGAATTTGAACTTTGGTATCTGATTGTCGTGCCTTTGCTTTTTATAGCCGGCTGGTGGTTCAGAGGTTTGGATCAGAGACAGCGCGAGCAGGAACAAAGGCCCGGGACTTACTACAAGGGAATCAATTTACTGCTGAATGATCAGCCCGACAAGGCAATTGATGCTTTTATCGAAGTCGTGAAGCTCGATCCCGAGACAATCGAGCTGCACCACGCTTTAGGTAATCTGTTTAGCCGTCGCGGTGAATTTGATCGCGCCGTGCGTATTCATAATCACCTTTTGAATCGCGAGGACTTACCCTCTCACGAACGCTCTCTGGCTCTGTTTGAATTAGGTAACGACTATCTTAAAGCAGGCATTTATGATCGTGCCGAAGAAAGTTTCCAGCGCCTTTTGAAAGAGCCCGAATACCGATTGGATGCGATGCGTGCGCTTTTAAAGATTTATTGCACGGAAAAAGAGTGGAATAAGGCGATTGAAATAGCCAACACGTTGGAAAAGCAGGCCGGTGAAAACCATCAGGTTGAAATGGGGCATTTTCATTGTGAGTTGGCAGGGTTGGCAATGCGTGCCAAGCATTTTGATCAGGCAAAGCTTGAGCTTGAAAAAGCTCTGCAGGTAGACCGAAAGAGTGTTCGGGCTTTGATTATGTTGGGTAATTTGTCAATGCTCAATAATGATCCGAATGCAGCCATACAGTACTGGTCTCAAGTGGAAAAAGTCTCACCCGAACATTTAACGCTTGTGATGGTGCAGATGGCTCAAGCCTACGAGGCAATCGGGCAGCATGACCAGGCAATGAATTTAATTAATCGGGCGCTGGAAGATCATTCCAGCGTGGAAACTTTATCCATTGCATTAGACCTCATTATTAAGGGTGAAGGTGAAAAGGCTGCAGAAAAATTCCTCAAAGAAGAGCTCGGACGCCGCCCGACTCTGTGGGCATATGAAAAATTGTCGGAACTGCGCCTTAAAGCCAATCCGGAAGATTCTGAGCTGCAGCTTTTAACTGCACTTCTGAAGCCCTATGTCAGCCGTCCCGGCCGCTATCGTTGCTCTCATTGCGGTTTCAAAGCAAAAGGCTTTCAGTGGCTTTGTCCGGGGTGCTCCTCCTGGGGGAGCTATTCTCCCAAGCGAGAGGAAGAAGCCTAGAGCAAAAAAGTCGAAAAGAATTTAATCTTTTCGGCTTTTTTTGTAAATGTTTACATTTTTAAAGCCTATTACTAATACTCTTTACAACAACATTGCGTACACTAAAGCTTCGTGTTATTGCCTTTATAGACTAGGAAACCTCAATGTTTAAACGAATCGGTTTATTCATCCTGACTAACTTGGCCATTTTGGTGATGCTGTCCATCATTTTGAATTTGGTGAGTTGGTTTTTCGGTGTCGACTTTTCGCAGATCGCCGGTGCCAATCAAAGCTACATTTCGCTTTTGATTTTCGCTGCTGTCATCGGTTTTTCGGGCTCGCTCATCAGTCTTGCAATGAGTAAAACCATGGCTAAAAATTCCATGGGCCTTCAAATGATTGACGTTGAACGTCCCCGCAATGAAGTCGAGCGCTGGCTGGTTGAAACGGTTGCTAAATTAGCTGAAATTAAGGGTGTGGCAATGCCTGAGGTGGGAATCTACCACGGTGAGCCCAATGCCTTTGCAACCGGTCCCTCTAAAAACAATTCACTTGTCGCTGTCTCCGATGGTCTTCTTGCCAGCATGAATAAAGAAGAAGTGGAGGCCGTGCTCGGTCACGAAATGAGTCACGTTGCTAACGGTGACATGGTCACCATGACCTTAATGCAAGGTGTTATCAATACGTTTGTGGTGTTTCTTTCCCGCGTTATCGGCAACATTGTGGATCGCGGTATTTTGCGCAATGAAAGTGATGCGCCGGGCGCCGGATACTACATCACGAGCCTTGTGCTTGATATGGTATTGGGTCTTTTGGGTTCGATGTTGGTGGCGGCTTTCTCCCGTTATCGTGAATATCGGGCAGATGCCGGTGCCGCTCAAGCGTTGGGCTCTCCTGTTCCGATGATTAATGCCCTGGCTCGTTTGGGCGGTCAGACGCCTTCAGAGTTGCCCGGAAATGTCAAAGGCTTTGGTATCAGCGGCGGAATGGGATCCTTATTTGCTTCTCATCCTCCGATTGAAGCCCGTATTAAGGCTCTTCGTGAACTTCAGGGCTAATTGAAAGAGAGAAAAAACTTTTTTAAGCCTGCCGAGTGATCGGCGGGCTTTTTTGTACGAGTTTTGCAGAAAAACAGAGCTAGGGGAGATTGTTTGCAATCAGGCAAAAGTTAAATAGTCAGCGTCCGACAGGGCAAAAAGACTTCAAAAGGTCTTTGAAGAACCCAGTTAAAAACAACCGAAGCATGATTAAAAAAGAAAAGAATGGGATTGACGTAGAAATCTGGGATTTCTCAAACCATTCTGAAGAACTGGGAAGATGAGTCGAGTCAAAGAGTTGATGGGGTGGGAAATGGGACTCGAACCCACGACAACCGGAATCACAATCCGGGACTCTACCAACTGAGCTATTCCCACCATCAAACTTATGGCCCGCCCGACAGGATTCGAACCTGTGACCCTCGGCTTAGAAGGCCGATGCTCTATCCAGCTGAGCTACGGGCGGCTCGACGACTGTCGAAACGTGGTCGGGGCGAAGGGATTCGAACCCCCGACATCCTGCTCCCAAAGCAGGCGCGCTACCGGACTGCGCTACGCCCCGCCTCAAGTGCGAATCAGCATTATGCAGGAAAAAAATCGGAAACGCAATAGTCATAGGAAAAAATCGGATAAAATCGTTCGATATTTTTCTTTCCAGTAATTAGGAGAAAATGGTGAAATGGTCTTGCGCGGGGCGAGAGTTGGATCTTTCTGTCCCATTGATTATGGGGATTGTTAATGTCACGCCGGATTCTTTTTCTGATGGCGGAGAGCATGCCGGTTGCGAGCAGGCGATTGAATTTGGCCTGAAGCTGCTCGAAGAAGGGGCTGATATTTTGGATATCGGCGGTGAGTCGACGAGGCCCGGCGCTGCGCTGGTGAGTGCACAGGAGGAAATCGATCGGGTGATTCCGGTTGTAAAAGCTCTTGCTAAGAGCGGAGCAGTCATTTCTGTGGATACAAGTAAGGCCGAAGTCATAAAAGAATCGATTCGGGCCGGCGCTCACATTATCAATGATGTTCGCGCTCTGCAGGAACCGGGGGCTCTGGAAACTGTTGCAGACTCTGAGCTCGGTGTGTGTCTCATGCATATGCAGGGGGATCCTCAAACCATGCAGAACCGACCGCACTACAAAAATATGCTCGAAGAGGTCAGAGAATTTTTGCTTGATCGGGCTCATTGCGCAGAAAAAGCCGGCATCAGCCGCAATCGCATCTGCCTTGACTATGGATTCGGCTTTGGAAAAACAGTTGAGCAAAATTTTGAACTCTTAGCCCATACAGAAGAATTCGCCCGTTTGCCTTATCCCATTTTGGTCGGACTATCGAGAAAATCCAGTTTGGGAGCCGTGACCGGACGAAGCGTTCATGAAAGACTTATCTCGTCAGTAACCGGAGCGTTACTATCTGCCCAGGCCGGAGCATCGGTTGTAAGGGTTCACGATGTGGCAGCTACGCGAGATGCGTTTAAAATTTGGCGTATGACCGTCAGTCAAACTCAAAAGGATTAGGTTATGACTCGAAAATATTTTGGAACCGATGGAGTGAGGGGCCGCGTAGGAGAGACGCCGATTACGCCGGACTTTGTTTTGAAATTGGGGCAAGCAGCCGGCCGTGTACTCAGAAGACACATTGATGGCCGCCGCCATGTCCGCGTTGTGATCGGTAAGGACACTCGGGTATCCGGTTATATGCTTGAAGCCGCTTTGCAGGCAGGCTTTCCCAGTGCCGGAGTCGATGTCGTACTTTGTGGTCCGATTCCGACACCTGCAATTGCCTACCTCACCAGAGCTCAAAGGGCAGATGCCGGTGTCGTCATCAGTGCGAGTCACAATCCTTACGATGATAACGGCATTAAGTTTTTCTCTGAGTCCGGAGCAAAATTGCCCGATGAGGTGGAGTTGGAAATTGAAGCCGAACTCGATAAGGGATTTTCTTGCGTAGAAAGCCGTGAGCTTGGTAAGGCTTGGCGTCTTGAGGATGCATCGGGTCGCTACATTGAATTTTGTAAATCCACGATCGACAGCAATGTCAATTTGAAAGGGTTGAGAATTCTTGTGGACTGCGCCAATGGTGCGGCCTATCACGTGGCGCCCTCGGTTTACCATGAGTTGGGGGCAGATGTCTTTACAGTGGGCGACACACCTGACGGATTCAATATCAACGACGGAGTCGGTGCAACACACACGGAATCATTGTCAAAGAAAGTCTTTGAGCGTGGCTGTGATGTGGGAATTGCGCTCGATGGAGATGCCGACCGATTAATCATGGCTGATGGAAACGGTCATGTTTATAACGGCGATGAGCTTCTCTATGTCATGGTCAGAGACCGTATGCTCAGAGAAAAGGTCAAAGGCGTCGTCGGCACTTTGATGACTAATTACGCTTTGGAAAAGCGCTTCGAAGAACTGGGAGTGGAATTCGTTCGGGCCAAAGTGGGTGACCGCTATGTGCTTGAACAGTTAAAAGCACGCGATGGTTGGATTTTTGGAGGCGAAACTTCCGGACACCTTTTGGTTTTAGATTGCCAGACAACCGGTGACGGAATTGTGAGCAGTCTGCAAGTCTTGGCAGCCATGCGCCGCCAGGGTAAAACCCTTGCTCAACTGACGGCTGATTTGAAACTGTTGCCGCAGGTCCTGATCAATAAGCGCATTGAGAAGGGTTTTGATTGGAAGAGCCACGAACCCATGCAAAAGGCACTTCAAGCAGCTCAGGAGCAGCTTCAGGGACGAGGCCGAGTATTAATTCGACCTTCCGGGACAGAACCTTTGCTTCGTGTGATGGTTGAAGCTGATGATAAAGCTTTGGCTCAGCAATTAGCTCAGTCTATTGCCGATACACTGTAAAAATCTGAATCGATTCGGGCCGCTTTTTAGAAGCGGCCTTGTCTAATTTAAAAGCCAGTTTAACAGGGGCGGAGCGATCATCGGGGCGGCAAAAGCCGTGATGATGCCGGCAAGCCCCATGGCTAAGCCGGAAAAAGCGCCGGCTTTATCACTGATCTGAAAGGCTCGGGAGGTTCCCATGCCGTGCGCGGAGACACCTAACGAAAAGCCCTTTACATAATCCTTTTTAATTCCGAAGAGCTTAAACATCGGAGTGGCTAAAAGAGAGCCGACAATGCCGGTGAGTACCACAATGCCCGCAGTGAATTCAGGAATACCGCCCATTTTTTCCGATATGCCCATGGCAATTGGGGTTGTTACGCTTTTTGGGGCCATGGACATAATACTTTCTATAGAAGCATGGAAAAGAACGCCTAAAAGAACGGTTGAGACCACGCCTACAATGCAGCCCACAACAACGCCGATTAACAAAGGAGCCCAAAGTTTGGCTAAGCGCAGACGTTGATCGAAAAGCGGAACGGCCAGAGCGACAGTGGCCGGTCCGAGCAGAAAGTGAACAAACTGAGCGCCGGCAAAGAAGGTCTCATATTCGGTATGGGTTGAAAATAAGATAGCCAGCAGAATGCATACCGCAATAACAAAGGGCGAGAGCAGTGTAACGTAACCGCTTTTTTGATAAACCCAGATGCCGATTTGATAGGCAAGCAGTGTCAGGCAAAGCCAGAGCACCGGATTTTGAGCCAAATGGTACCAAAGTAACTCAATCGTCATCATCAACTCCCAAAAGTTTGGCGCTCCATTGAATGACAAGGGCGGTGACGACCATGGTGACGGCTGTTCCGATCACCAAAATAGCTGCTATGGCCATCCATTCAGCCGAAATTCTTTCCCAATGTCTCACAATGCCAACGCCGGCCGGCACAAACAAAAGAGCTAAATGTGCCAATAAAACGGAGGCGGTGAGGCGGACTCTTTCAATGAGATCATCTTTAATCAGAAATCCGATCAGCAGGAAAATCATGCCGAGCACGGGACCGGGAATCGGCCAGCCGAAGCCGTATGACAGAGCTTCGCCGATGAGCTGAAGCATCAAAAATAAAGCAACGGAAATTAACATAAAAAGACTGATTGACAAAGAAGAGGTGGCATTGTGTCACCAAGTAAGGGAAAAATCCATCACTCAACTAATTGAAAATGAGTAGGGCTATGATTTTTGTCAAAAAAATGGGGTCAAGCAGGTGGAAGCGAATATTTTAGCGCGACAGAAAATTTTAGAAAAATAAAAAAATTTCTCGTTTCTACGGATTAAAAATCGAAAAAAATAAGCACAAAATAAGCACAAAACGGTAGTGATTTTTTTCTCCAAAATTTTTCAACGGGAGGTTGTCTATGCGAAAAACTCGTTGTGCATTAGCAGTCGGTCTGGCGATGATCGCCGGTGTGGCCTACGCCGTCGTACCTCAAGTCAGTCCGGATGTGAAGAAAGCTACGGAAACGATCTATAAAGATCCTGTGATGCAGAAAATGCTCACAGAGCTCACAAGCGATGAAAACGCACAATTCCGTTTCAACACTCATATGGAAGTGGCCCGTATCGCTTCTCCGTCGCGCTCTGAAATGCGTCGAGCAGAAGAATTAACCCGTCGTATGGTTGAAGAGTGGGGCTTTGATAAAAAAGATATTATGACAACGCCTGAAGGGATTATTAAGGGCGCCGGTATTCAGAAGGTTGACGGTTTGCCCGTCTACAACGTCTGCGTTCGCATCCCCGGTACATACTCTCAAGAAAAGGGCGCTCAAAGCTACAAGGGTCAATTCCCGAAAGTTTTGCTCGAAGGTCATATCGATACGGTGAATCCGGCGAAATTGCCGCCGAAGTCTAATCCGTATATGCCGGTGAAACTCCAAAAAGCCTCTGAAGCTATTGTTTCAACACCGGAAGCTTTGGCTGCCATCAAGGACGAGCTGCACTTTGATAAAAACGGCAAGATTATTCAGGACGAAAACTATAAGAAAGCCTATGTGCGTTATGCCAATTTAGAAGACGCACAAAAGAAAGGCGGTTATCGTATTTATGTGCCGGGCTTTGCCGATGCCATGGGTAATACGACCGGTGTGATGACTGCAGCCATCATGCTGAAGAAGTACAACATCAAACCCGTGTATGACCTTTGGATTTGCGGTACGGCCGGTGAAGAAGGTAAGGGCAATCTCTGCGGCATGAAGCAACTTTACGGTTACAACCAAGATACCGGTAAGGGCAATAATGCTTTGAACTTTGTCGCCAACTTTGCTGCCGACTCTACTCGCGCCGGTTCCGGCACGTTGAATTACTTGGGCAGCTATCGCTTTGAAATCAAGTACACAGAACCTGCAGGCTATAAGCAAGGGGGAGCTGGAGCTCCGAGCGCTTTGATGGCTATGACCCGCTCAATTGCGAAGATCGCAGACATCAAGTCGCCGTGGGATCTGGACAAGAAGGCTGAACGTACGACTTATACCGTGGGTGTGGCAAGCTGCGATGATGCCGCTAATGGTGAACGTTCTCGCTCTTGCACGTTGATGGTTGATATGCGTTCTCCGACGCAAGGACCGTTGAGTGCAATCCGTGCTCAAATTGAACCGACCTTTAAGGCTGCTTTGGATGAAGAAAATGCGAAGTATGGCGTAAAGAGCGGTGATAAGAATGCCGTTAAGATGGAATTGGTATGGTTCGGTGACCGTCCGGCTCACCAACGCGCCAACTTCAACGACATCGCCACGCAAATCTATTGGCAGACTGCTCAAACAGTTGGTATCGATAAGATAAAAGCCTTAAAGACCAATTCTTCGAGCTTAAATGACAATGTTCCGGCTGCTGTCGGCGTGCCGACGGTGAACTTTAATGTTCATACGCCTGCTGCAAACGGCGGTGGTCACACCTTCAATGAATGGGGTATCCCGGGTAATGCTCAGGACGAAGGTAAGCGTATTTTCCGCATGATTCTCATGGGCTTGACTGCTGCCGGCTATCACACGAGTACGGGTGATGTCGTTAAACCGACAGCTGCTCCGATCGGTGCTCGTACGACAGAGGAAATGTACTAATAGGGAACATTGGGAGAGAACATTATGAAAGGAAAATTATTAATTGCTTTGCTGGGTTCTTTTGCAGCATCTGTGGCAATGGCTGATGTCTCCAGTGTTCTGACAGTGGATATCCAGGGCCCCGGCGGACACAGTAACGGTGCCTACGGCAACACCAATGCGGTGCATGCCGGTGCCCGAGCCATTATGGAAATCGAAAAGGCGATTCCGTCTCAAAAACAATGCGTTGTCTCAGGCTTTCATGGCGGTGTTTCTGTGAATGCTATTGCGGCGGACGGTCACTTTAAGGTTTCGCTCAATGCCAAGGACGAAAAGGAAATGGCTGCGCTGAAGCAAAAAGTTGAAGCTGCAGTGAAGAAAGGTGTTGATGCGGAAAATGCTTTCCGTGGGGTTAAGCCCGGCGCCTTAACCGGTGGCGTTCCCGCTGAAGTGCGCTACACGATCAAATAGCCTGATCGTACTCTGAAAGGAGTGATAAAGCCGCCTGCACAGGCGGCTTTATCAAAACAATAAAAGATCATGAAAAGATTCAATTATTAATCCAGATCAAAAATAATAAAATAAATTATTGAATTATCGCTGATGAATAAATAAGATAAAAGTATCAAAAAATGATCTGGAGAAAATTATGAAAAAATATATATGGTTGGCAGATCTTGCGGCGCAAACGGTTTTTTCTATTACTTTCACGCTGTTGAGCGTCGGTTCTGTCTTAATGGTCTTGGGATCAATTTGAACGAAAGAAAAACAAAAACCGGCGCATTTGCGCCGGTTTTCGCTTGGACCAAAGAAGTCTTTAGGACTTGAACGCTTATTGTTAAGGAGACACAAACAAACGCTCATTGAACTGGGAGAGATTTAACCAAACTTTAGATTCCACCCCTTTTTGGCCCCTATCGTTTGGAAAACCACTCAAACTTCTTACTTGATCGTAACTTTATCGCAGAAATCTTGCGTGAAGCTTACGTCGAAGCAAAAAGATTTGTAATGCTTATATTAATGATAATAATTCTCATTTGCAAGTGTTTTTCAAAATTTTTTATTGCCTTGCTGCGTTTCCCGCTTTCCCAAAAAGCTAAAAAAATCGGTAAGATACGTCCTTTCTAATTTTTGGCCGGTAAAGCCATGTCTGAACACGAATTACTTTTATCTGATTTTGATTTCGATCTGCCTTTAGATCGAATTGCTCAATTCCCTCTCAAAGACCGCGCCTCGAGCCGTCTTTTGCACGTCATGCCGGATCGGTTAGAAGATTGGCACTTCAGGGATATCGTTAATTTACTTCGTCCGGATGACTTATTGGTGATGAACAACACTAAGGTCATCAAAGCCCGTCTGCTTGGCAAAAAGGAAACAGGCGGCGCGGTGGAAGTGCTGATGGAGCGTATTACAGGCGAGTACACCGCCATTGCTATGACTCGTGCCAGTAAGAGTCCTAAAGCCGGTACTTTCCTGATTTTCGAATCGGAGGGCAAAACCGAGCGGGTGGAAGTGACAGGCAGAGAGGGCGAATTTTTTGCTCTGCGGTTTGAGCATCCTGTCCTTGAAGTGCTCGATTGGTTCGGAAAAGTGCCCCTGCCTCCTTATATCGAACACGCAGCCGATAAAAGCGATGAGCAGCGCTATCAGACCGTTTATGCAAAAACGCCCGGTGCTGTGGCGGCGCCCACTGCCGGACTTCACTTCACAGAAGAAGTGATTGATGCTTTAAAGAAAAAAGGTATCGAGATTGAGTTTGTGACTTTGCATGTTGGGGCAGGCACATTTCAGCCTGTGCGTGTAGAAAAACTCTCCGAACACATCATGCACTCGGAGTGGTACACGATCAGCAAAGAAACAGCTGACGCCGTTAATCGTGCCAAAAAAGAAGGCCGTCGGGTGGTCTCTGTGGGCACAACCAGTTTGCGAGCCTTAGAAAGTGCAGCAGTGAGAAAGGGTGAAATTCAGGCCGGAGCCCGCGATACGCGCTTATTTATTAAGCCCGGGTACGAATTCAAAATAATCGATGCCTTGATTACTAATTTCCACCTGCCGAAATCCACGCTTTTGATGTTGGTTTCTGCATTGGCCGGTAAAGAAAGAATTGATTCGGCCTATCAATACGCCATTAAAGAGCATTACCGCTTCTTCAGCTATGGCGATGCGATGTTGTTGGAAAAAAAGCCGGAGTAAGTTGTGAGTCTTGAATTTACAGTGAAAAAGACCGCCGGGAAAGCCCGACGCGGCGAAATGAAGTTAAACCATGGAACGGTTCAAACGCCCATCTTTATGCCTGTGGGCACATACGGAACGGTCAAAGCCATGGCACCGAATGAACTGGAAGAGATTGGCTCTCAGATTATTTTGGGCAATACTTTTCACTTGTGGCTGCGCCCCGGCCTGGATGTCATTGAAAAGCACGGCGGACTGCATCGATTTATGGGCTGGGATAAGCCGATTCTCACCGATTCGGGTGGTTTTCAGGTCTTTTCCCTCAAAGGACTTCGCAAAATCACCGAAGAGGGCGTTAAGTTTGCCTCTCCGATTAACGGTGACAAATTGTTCCTCACGCCTGAAGTCTCCATGCAGATTCAGCGTGTACTCAACAGTGACATTGTGATGGTTTTTGATGAATGTACCCCGTACAAGATCAATGACCGTCCGGCCACCGAAGAAGAGGCCGCCAAGTCGATGAGAATGTCGCTGCGCTGGGCCCGCCGCAGCAAAGAAGAATTTGATCGCTTAGGCAATCCCAACGCACTTTTCGGCATTGTTCAGGGCGGAATGTACGAGCACCTCAGACTCGAGTCTTTGCAGGGCTTAAAGGAAATCGGCTTTCACGGTTACGCCGTGGGCGGATTGTCGGTCGGAGAGCCCAAAGAGGAAATGCACCGCATTATGGAAAAAATTGTCTGGCAGCTGCCGCAGGATAAGCCCCGTTATTTAATGGGGGTTGGCACGCCGGAGGATTTGGTCGAGGGGGTGAGCCAGGGCATTGATATGTTTGACTGTGTTATGCCAACGCGCAACGCCCGCAACGGCTGGCTCTTTACCCGTTACGGTGATGTGAAGATCCGCAACAGTAAGTACAAGGATGATTTGCGTCCTCTGGATCCCACGTGCGACTGTTATGCCTGCAAGCACTTTACTCGTGCCTATTTGCACCACCTGCAAAAGGTCAATGAAATCCTGGGGGCAAGATTGAATACCATCCACAATCTTCACTATTACCTGCACCTGATGCAGGAAATTCGTGATGCACTGGATGCCGATCGTTTTGAACAGTGGCGTGAAGAGTTTTACGCCAATCGTGCCCGTGGTGTGGATTAATGGATTTGAGGCGAAAAAAGACTGAAATCCCCCTATAATTACAGAACTATTTTGTCCGAGACGGTCTCGGGCGTTTTTAATGGAGTCCCACATGTTTTTTATCTCTGACGCATTTGCTCAAACGGCCGGTGCCGGTGATACCGCCAGTCTTTTGACCAGCTTGTTGCCGATGATTTTGATTTTTGTTGCTTTCTGGTTCTTCCTGATCCGTCCGCAACAAAAGCGTCAAAAAGAACACGCAAAAATGGTTGATGCTTTGACCAAGGGTGATGAAGTGCTCACCGCCGGTGGCATCGCTTGCCGAGTGGTTGAAGTTCGCGACGATTACATGGTTGTGCAAATCGCAACGGTCAAAGATGAACCGGTGACCCTCACGATGCAACGAATCGCTGTTCAGACAGTGTTGCCTAAGGGTACGATCAAGACCTTCTAAGATGAATTTCCCAAGGCCTATGGTCTTGGGATTTTTCTAGAGTTGCTGTGTGTTTGATGTGTGATATGCGGTATCTCTAAAACCAAGAGAGCGAGTCCCACCAGTCGTTCTCTTTTTCAGTTTATTCTGGGGAAAAAGACGTGAATCGTTATCCATTGTGGAAGTACATCGTCATTGTTGTTGCTTTAGTGATCGGGATGATTTACACGACGCCGAACTTCTTCGGGGAGTCGCCGGCCGTGCAAATCTCCAGCCAAAAGGCAACTATTAAAGTTGACGAACATATCTATGAGCGGGTTCAGAATGCACTGTCTGCGGCCAACATTACGCCGGATGGAATTTTCTTTGAACAAGGTGCTCAACAATCAACTATTCGGGTTCGCTTTGAGCCGACTCAGGCAGAAATGCAGTTGCAGGCGAAAGAAGTGATCGAAAGGGAATTAAATCCCGATCAGACCGATCCTTCTTTTGTGGTTGCCCTCAACCTGGTGCCTAATACACCTCAGTGGCTTTTGAGCCTGCATGCTCTGCCGATGTATTTAGGTTTGGACTTGCGAGGCGGTGTGCACTTCCTGCTTGAAGTGGATATGGATGCGGCTATCGATAAGCGCGCTGATGCATTGGCAAGTGACCTTCGTTCACAGTTCCGTGAACAGCGTATTCGTCACGCAGGTATCACCCGCAGCGGTATCTCGCTTGAGATTGCTTTCCGCAGTGCTGAAGAACGCGACAAGGCAAGAGATCTTTTGCGCAACACTCATAACGATCTGTCGCTCGATGACCGTGATGAAGGAAATATGTTCCGCCTGGTCGCGACGATGACCGATGCTTCGCTCAGAGACGTTCGTGATTACGCCTTAAAGCAAAACATCTCCACTTTGCATAACCGTATTAACGAATTGGGTGTGGCTGAACCCGTGATTGCTCAACAAGGGGCCAATCGTATTGTGGTGCAGCTGCCCGGTGTGCAGGATACCGCCAAGGCAAAAGAAATTTTGGGTCGTACCGCTACTTTGGAAATCCGTATGGTAGACGACTCTCCCGAAGCCTACGCTCAGTTGTCTTCCGGCACTGTGCCCTTTGGTGATGAGCGTTATTTAGACCGAGCCGGTGTCCCCATTCTTGTTAAGCGCCAGGTGGTTTTGACGGGGGACAACTTAAATGATGCCCAACCCGGTTTTGATCAGCAAACCCAGGAACCGACGGTGAATCTGACGCTCGATAGCCGCGGTGCCCGTATTTTCCAAGATGTCACTCGTGAAAATGTAGGCAAGCGCATGGCCATTATCCTTTTTGAAAAGGGTAAGGGTGAAGTGGTGACCGCTCCGGTGATTCGTCAGGAAATTGGCGGCGGACGTGTGCAGATCTCCGGTCATATGACAGCGACCGAAGCTACCGATACGGCTCTGTTGCTGCGTGCCGGGTCGTTGGCCGCACCGATGGAAATCATTGAAGAGCGTCTGGTTGGTCCGAGCCTTGGCGCGGCTAACATCGAAGCCGGTTTCCGCTCGACGGTTTACGGTTTCGCTGTTGTGTCTATTTTCATGATTCTTTACTACCAGGTTTTCGGTGCAGTGTCAGTTTTTGCACTGAGCTGCAACGTGATGCTTTTGGTGGCACTGCTTTCAATGCTTCAGGCCACGTTAACTCTGCCGGGTATCGCAGCTATTGCTTTGACTTTAGGTATGGCTGTTGACGCTAACGTGCTGATTAACGAACGTGTCCGTGAAGAATTGCGTGAAGGCCGTTCACCTCAGCAAGCCATCAGCGAAGGTTTTGACAGAGCCTTTGCGACGATTTTGGACTCTAATGTCACGAGCTTAATTGCCGGTATCGCACTCTTGATTTTCGGTTCCGGACCGGTGAGAGGCTTTGCTGTGGTTCACTGTTTGGGTATTTTGACTTCAATCTTTACGTCGGTTGTCGTGAGCCGCTCGGTGATTAATTTGATTTATGGTCGCCAGAAGAAGCTCAAGAAACTGCATGTGGGTCAAATTTGGAAACCGACGGACTAAAGGGGAAGTAGAGTATGGAGTTTTTTAGAATTCGGCGCACGATTCACTTCATGCGCTTTGACAAGGTCTTCAATACGATTTCATTGATTTCGTTTGTGATCGCCGTTTTCCTCTTGTGCACTCGTGGGCTGGCTTTTTCCATTGAGTTCACAGGCGGTACGGTGATGGAAGTGTCTTATCCCCAGGCCGCTCCGACCGAACAAATTCGTGAGGAGATTAAGTCCGCTTTGGGAGTGGAGGCCGCAGTACAAAATTTCGGTACAGCGCGCGATGTGATGATCCGCTTGCCCATTGTGGAAGGCGAAACTTCCGGGGAACAAGCCAAAGAGGTCATGGCGGTTTTAAATAAAACCGAACCGGAGGCCAAAATGACTCGAGTTGAGTTCGTCGGTCCTCAGGTTGGTGAAGAACTTGCCACCGACGGTTTGACGGCTTTGATTTTGGTCATTATCGGTATCGTTACCTACTTGGCATTTCGCTTCGAATGGAAGTTCTCCATTGCGGCCATCATTGCTAACTTGCACGACGTGGTTTTGGTTTTGGGTATCTTCTCATTTTTCCAGTGGGAATTCTCCTTGCCGGTTTTAGCTGCAGTGCTGGCAGTTTTAGGCTACTCTGTGAATGAATCGGTGATTATTTTCGACCGTGTCCGTGAACACTTTAAGAAGATGCGCCGGATGGATACAGTGGAAGTGATCGACTCCGCTATTACAGCCACGATGTCCCGTACGGTGATCACTCACTCGTCAACCTTGGCTATGACATTGGCGATGTTCTTCTTCGGCGGCCCCGCCCTGCATTACTTTGCTTTGGCTCTGACAATCGGTATTTGCTTAGGCGTCTACTCATCAGTATTCGTTGCAGCAGCTATCGCATTGTATTTAGGTGTGAAGCGTGAAGACTTGGTGAAACCTGTCAAGCGTGATCAGGTGCAGGAGATGGTTCCCTAGAAGCTGACCGAACAGCAAAAACGGCGCTTAGGCGCCGTTTTTGTTTCGGATGAATTGAACTAGACTCCGTACTTATCGTTCAGAGCTTTTAGCTCTCCTCTCAAATCCATCAGATTCCAAAGATAATTCATCACACGTGTGTAGTCAGCGTCATCAGTAGGCATCCAGAAGCCCATGTAATTGACCGGTGTCAGGGGCTTGTTTAAAAACTGAGCATGCAACTGCGGATATTTCTTGGCGTAAAGCTTTGCTTCCGCATTTTCTGTGATCATTACGTCACCCTTGCCCTGAGCGATTAGTTCAGGGATTTCGTAATTTTTGTCATGAGTGAGGATCTTAGCCTTGGTCAGGTTCTGCAACACAAACTGCTCATTTGTTCCGCCCGGATTTTTAATCACGGTGACGCCGGGCTGATTGAGTTTTTCAAGACTGTTGAGTTTATCCTTATTCTTTTTGTTAACCAGGGCTACCTTCCCGAAAGGAGCATAAGCGGGCAGAAAATCACCCGTGAGCACTCGGGCCGGCGAACGCGTGATACCGCCGACGGCCACGTCGAATTTATTGTCTGCCATATCTTTGGCTAAATTTGACCAGCTGGAATGGACAAACTCTACTTTCCAGCCGTAGACATCAGCCATTTTCTGAACGAGCTCAATATCGTGACCGACAAATTTTTGATTTTCCAGCATGGAAAACGGACGATAGTCCCCGGGCGTGCCGACACGCAGCACTTTCGTTTCCATAATACGGTCGAGGCGCTCTGCTGCATAGGAAGGAGTCATAGCACCGACAATCAAAGCTCCTGCAACCGAAGCAGTTAAAAGGCAGCGGGAAATCAGTTTCATGGTGAACCTTTTTAAGGAAAAAACAGTAAGAATTATTTTAGATACGCCGACATTCAGTTCAATCGCCTTTTTGCATTAAAGTAGGCGCTGATGCTTAAGTGATTGCACCGATTTTTAAGCAAAAGTGTTTAAAAAAAGACCCGCCGTGAGGCGGGTCCGGAAAGCACCAACTGATTAGGGAGCTTTTTTGTATAGATCGTATAGGACAGCCCGAATAATGCTATCGGTTGTCTGTTTACTTAAAGCCTCAATTGAGTCAGGCTCTGTCAGCGTAGTGGTGTCGTATTCTTTGGGAAGCTTTTTCATTTCACCAATGACGACATCTTTCCAGAAAGCAGGCGCTTCACTTTCTTCCCAATAACCGCGTCCGCGTCCAAAGTGAGCAACAGCCAGGTAGAGCAATACCGCTTCAAGAAGGAAATTCTGCAAAGCCATTTTGCTCCAGGACACGCGGGTGCCGTGCACACCTTTGACCTGATTGTAGGCAAGGGCAGCACCGGCTCCGCCGATCGCACCGATTACGGTTCCTAAAAGCGTTCCCAATCCGGCCGATAAACCTCCCGTTCCGATGTCAGCCGCAAGGCCTGTTGCCGCTCCGGCACCGACAGCGCCCACAATTGCCGCTCCTTTAGGGTTGGCTGCCGTATTGACTGTCCAGTCGGTTTTCAGGCGGCGCAAAATCTCACGCTTTACACCGGAGCCTTCCAACTGATGCGCGTCAATGAGCCGTTGAGTTAAATTACACAGGCAATCGGCAGCGCGTGCCGCAAGTGCATTTTTAGCATCTTCAATCGGACCGCTCTGCAGCTTGACAACCCCGAGCCGCCTGCCCCAGTCTTTGACTTGTTCGGTCAGTGAGTAATTTGACAGCTCTTCATGATCAACTGCCAACTGAGTCATATAGTCAGCAATAGCTTCAACAGAAGTCGAGTAAACCGCTCTTCTTTGACGGGTCCAGGCTTCACGCAGTGCTTCAAACGTCACCTTCTGTTCGTCGGTGAGCACATTGCCGATCGCATCAAAAAGCGCAAATTCCTGTACCCAGCAGCGGGCAAAGGCATCCATGGGAAGAACGGTTTTCACCAAGGGATATTGGGCCATGTAATCGACCCAACGCTTTAACTCAGCTTCTTCCAGTTCCTGTTCTCTGGGTTTGCCCATTTGGTTAAGCAACACGATGACAGGCTTTCCGATCCAGGAAAGAATCTGCATCTCGGCAGCAATGTAGGAGCACGCCTGAGGAGACTCACTGGCGTTGACAAGATAGAGCACAACACTGCTTGTGTCGCGTACGTGTTTGAGTGCCCTTTGATTAAGCCAAAGGGCCTTGTTTGACATTCGGTCCCAAACCTCTGAGAGAAACCATCCGAGAGGATTGGCACGGCCTTCAAGCCGCTTGGCAAGCCTCACACTGTCGCCAAAGCCCGGTGTGTCCCAAAGAACCAATTCAGAGCAACCGTCGCTTGCGCGAATCAAAACATAATCGTCATTGGTTTCGGTCACATGCGGTCGATCAGCCACTTCGCCGATATCACGCCCAAGAAGGGTACGAGCCAGCGTAGTCTTACCGATATTGGTGTGAGAGACCAAACTTAAGTTAATACGCATCAGTTGTTCTTCAGACATATGCAAGTCCTAACGAGCTTGCCCGATGGCAAGTTTTAATTCATCACAGGTTTGTTGATCGGGACGGACGCCACAGTGGTAAAACACCACTGGCAAATTAATTTCTTTACAGAAATTTCGCCAAAGTTCTTTGCGGGATTCAACCCGATCCCCGAAATCCCCGAAACGGGCTAAATAAGATGACATGTCTACCAGTACCACTAAGTGAGCGCCGGAGATTTTTTCTTTAACGAGCTCCAGAGCCTGCCCCTGCACCTCCACTTCCGGCGTGGTTGTTGCATTCATCAGTGCCCAAACCTGCTGGCTTTGGCCCTGAGCAGTCAATGTCAAAGGAACTTCGTCACTTTCCGGTGACCAGTGATGTGTTTTGACTTCTGAGAGATTAAAGCCAAGTTCTTCAGCAAAACGATAGACACTTTCGATATTTTGAGAATTGTCACTGTGGCTGGAAATTAATACATCCAAAGAAACTTCTTCAGATCGCCAGGTTCTCAGGATGTCGGTGTAGTAACGCTCGGACAAATCCAAAGGGAAATCTTTTTGCAGCCGATTTATTTGCACGGTGTGCTTGATAGCGAGCAGCAGGCGAGGGATAGCTACAAAAATTGTGAGCATAAAAATCATGCGCAGCAGCCAAAGACCCGCTGAGATATCAACGCTGTTGACAGCCAGTCGGTCAAAACGCATATTGGCAATATCCAAAATGTTTGGCATCGGTCCCAGGAAATTGGTGAACACGCCATAAGTCAACGCGATGATTTGATAGACGACATCAGGGTTGTTGGCAAACCAGGTACTTTCCCAACCGACGGTATAAGCAGTCCCGATACCGCGCAGTAAAACGCTTGCAATCATACCGGCCACAAAGGCAAAGGCCGCAAGATGAAAGGCTCGGGCAGCAAAATGGGTAATGAAAGGCTGTAAAATGGACGTGATGGATTGGGTGAGCCGCAGCTGCCTGATGGTCAGTGTTTTTTCCAGAATACCCAGTGCACTTCGCAGACCGAGAAAATCTCGAGAGGAGCGATGCCTCAGTCCGGAAATAAAAAGCATGATGTAGACGAGAATGTTCCACATCAGAACGCCGAAAAAGGGAAGCGAGAGTAAGTTAATACGGGAGCTTTCAGAGGCAAGCTGATCAGTAAGCAGCCCCAGGATAAAAGCCAGACCGATCAAAGCGAAATTAATCCATGCAGGAGGGGTAAATCTGAGAGTAATAGGTTTGGCCGAAGGGTTTTTCGCCACGATCATTTTCGTGACAATGCGGGCTCTGGCAACGAGAAAGGCAGCAACACTGGCGTTTTCGCCTACAGCAAGAGCGGCCTGTCGGGTTGCTCGATTGGCATCACTGCTTTCCCAACTCAATGTAGGGGTTTGCTCCAGCAACTTTGCTTCGTTGATCGTCTCAGCATCCTGAAGCGTAAAACGACCCTGATTGATATTTTTGTAAGCCTCACTCATGGGAAAAATACTTCTATAAACGTATCCTGTCTATTGTAATGGTTCAATGGGCAGAAAAGTGTTCTTAAATTAACCTAATTAACTCTGTGATGCTGATGCCAAAGATCAGAGAGTAACCGGGCACTTTTTTGGGGATCTTCCTGACCGCATACAGCTGAAACGATAGCGATTCCCTGAACACTTGTTTCAGAAATCGCTTCGATGTGGGAAGCCTTAATGCCGCCGATGGCCACTGCCGGGACTGGGCTAAGTTGCGCCAGGCGGGCCAGACCCTCAAGTCCGAAAGCGGGCTCTGCATCCGTTTTGGTTTTAGTGGAAAAAATGGGACCGATTCCGACATAGTCCACTGTATCGGAATCCACGAGCCTCATCTGTTCTTCATTATTAACGGAGAGTCCCACAATTTTTCCTTTGCCCATCAGTCGTCGCGTTACATCGGGCGGCAGGTCCTTCTGGCCCACATGTACGCCGTCAGCGTCGACTGCCAAAGCCACATCAATATCATCATCAATGATCAGCGGCACCCGATAGCTGTCAAGTACTTTTTTTAATTCCAATGCGCACTCATAACGCTTGCGCTTTTTCCATTGAGGGGCACGAAGCTGAACAACAGTTGCTCCGCCTTGTACGGCAAGCTCTGCGGTTTTAACCATACCGAACTTTTGGGTTAAAACGGGATCCAATACGAGGTACAAAGACAGATCAAGGACTTTATCCGACATGATGAGCAGCCTTAGTAGTGTTTTGCGGCAATTTCGTACAAAGCGTCCAAGTAGGCGGGGTGAAAACTGCCCGGGCCGTTAGCCTTGCCGGCTGCCATTTCGGAGGCGGTTTTGGCCATCATAAGTGCACTGGCAGTTGCCTGCAGATAAGAATCATTATTGGCACAGAAGGCAGCGACAAGTGCCGAGAGTGAACAGCCGGTGCCCACTACCAGAGTGGTCATGACATCACCTCCGGGAATGCTCAAAAGTTGTTTTCCGTCAGTCACATAATCAGTTTCTCCGGTGACAGCCACAACAATGTCGTAACGGTTGGCTAAAAGCATCGCAGCATCAATGGCTTGCCGACTGTCATCCGTGCTGTCAACGCCGTGTCCGCCCTGACCCAGTCCCGCAAGACTGAGAATTTCACTGGCATTGCCCCTCACAACGGAAGGTCTTTTGCTGAGAAAATCTTTAATTCGTTCATCACGCCACGATAGAAGTCCGGCGGCTACCGGATCCAATACCCATGGTTTTTTATGCAGATTGGCAGCGTCAATGGCAAGATGCATGGCGGCATTTCGTTCATCGGTTAAGGTTCCGACATTAATGAGCAAGGCATCTGCAATTGAAGCAAAATCAGCACTTTCATGCCTGTCGATCACCATGGCAGGAGAAGCGCCTGCCGCTAAAAGCACATCAGCGGTAATTTCCTGCACAACGTCATTTGTCATGCAATGCACGAGCGGGCGGCAATGAACGAGTTTTGTGCAGCATTGATCAAAGATTTCTTTAGGGAGAAGTTCAGCTTTTGTCATAGCAATAAAAAAGAAAGAAAACGGACTGACGATACCACAAAGAGTGCCGATCGGTACAATGCGTCCCTATGAATCTTGAAACAAAAATTAATATGCTTATCCATCCTCAATTTGACCCCATTGCATTCTCTGTCGGTCCGGTTTCTGTTCATTGGTACGGTCTGATGTACCTGGTGGGGTTTGCCTTATTTTGGTTTTTAGGATCTTATCGGGCAAAAAAGGATGATTGGCGAGGTGTCACACCGGAGGCGGTTGAGGATTTGCTTTTTTTCGGCGTCCTGGGGGTAATCGCAGGCGGGCGCTTGGGGTATTGCCTTTTTTACCAGCCGGAATTTTATTTTGCCCATCCCGCTCAAATCATTCGTATTTGGGACGGAGGTATGAGTGCGCACGGCGGTATGCTCGGTGTCATTGCCGCAATGCTCTATTTTTGCAAAACGAGAAAGGTGAATTTTTGGACAGTAGCCGATTTTGTTGTTCCGTTGGTGCCGTTGGGACTTTTATTCGGACGAATCGGAAATTTTATCAATGGGGAACTTTGGGGAAGAGTCTGTTCGCCTGATTATATATTTGCGATGATTTTTCCTCAGACGGACCTCTTACCCCGTCATCCCTCTCAGCTTTATGAGGCCGGCCTGGAAGGATTGCTTCTTTTCGTGATTTTGTGGTTTTATTCTGCCAAACCGAAAAGCCGGGGCAAAACCGCCGCCCTGTTTTGTCTGGGGTACGGTGTCTGTCGCTTCGTTGTAGAGTATTTCCGAGAGCCTGATGCATTTTTGGGGCTCCAGGCCTTAGGTTTGAGTCAGGGACAGTGGCTTTCGGTACCTCTGATTGTAATCGGAGCTTTTCTTTGGATTTTCAGCGGAAAAATCAGATCCCGTTAAATTTCTTCAGGCTGAGGTTGTTTAAGAATCATCTCGCAGCTCTCAGGCGGTAAGCGCCTCATTGAGAATTCACAGCCGCAATAGAGTTGATTGTAAAAGCCATTGAGTTTGAGCAATTCGTTGCGTCTTTGCTGAAGTCCTCCCTTGCGCCAATTTTTGTCCCAATACTTCGTGCCGGGATAGCGCTCTTGGGCAAGCAATCCTGCCCGATTAATCTGTTCGATGTCTTTCCAGCGGCTTGAAGCTAAAGTCGTGGTGAAAAGTTCAATTTTTTCTTCCTGGGCTACTCGAGCGGTTTCTGTCAGGCGGTAGTCAAAACAGATTTGGCAACGTTTTCCCCGTTCCGGTTCCAGCTTAAAACCGTGAATGGCTTTTTTCCACTTTTCATGGTCGTAATCGCCGTCGATGACTTTTAACCCGATGCCTTGTGCATAACGCTTCAGTTCGTTTTTCCGAATGACATATTCTGAACTGGGAAAAATATTCGGATTGAAATAAAAC